>Ga0308156_1002147_pt1 | contig 18587 bp, 18 predicted proteins | sample PhyAR2_FD_201041 | JGI IMG/M metagenome (GOLD analysis project Ga0308156, IMG submission 201041) | Phyllosphere microbial communities from UC Gill Tract Community Farm, Albany, California, United States - DLSL A.R2 | ecosystem: Host-associated > Plants > Phyllosphere > Unclassified | place: USA... | reverse complement strand
TGATCAGAGAGTAATCAATCATTCTTTTATCAGTAAACATCCAGAAATGTTTGAATTTTATCTTGATTTACGAACAAAATTCCTAATGACTTATCAGCAAACAGATGCCACTCTTTTTCTTAAATTAGCAACATTATTAGATATTGATGCACAGCTACAGATCCTATTAGAATTGATCAAAAGTACCAACAAAAGTTTATGTGAAGAATTAGGGATGACAGAATCAGAAATCATTTCGATGATCGCCAAAGATAAAAAATGTTTTTACAGAGAATTAACAGGTCTTGACATGAACCACTCAGTACCTTGGCAGTTGATTTATCTTAGTGAATCTTGAGGGAGCTTGAGATTCATTGATAAAAAGCTAAATGAATTATTTTGGTACAAAAAGATGTACGTCATGACAGAGAAAACTAAACAAACGGTTAACAAAGGTGTGCCAATCGCAAGTAAAAGAACAAAGAGCGGGACAGAAATGGTTAATCTCGAGAAATAAGTAGAGGTTACTTCTGTTCCCTTAGCTTGCCTCGACCTCTGTGACTAGAGATCCTTCATTATTCCAATCATTTTGTAACCATAGATAGCTATAACCATCATTTTCATTGATCATATAACAACATTCCCTAGATGATAGAATCCACTGACAGTTTTTTCAGGGGTCTATCGTCTAGGGATTTTTTTGTTTTAAATTGAAAGATTAAAAAAACGAAATTGACTAACCTAATATTTTTATTTGCTTTTATATATTGACAATTTAAAATTAAATGATAGCATATAAACGTAAGTGAAAATGAATAAAGAATGGAGCAAGCAAATGATCGAGTTAAAAACATTAGCGAACATGGTAGATCACACATTATTGAAGGCTGGTGCTCAAAAAGAAGAATTTGAACAGCTTTGTAAAGAAGCGGATAACTACGGATTTAAAATGGTTGCGATCAATTCTTATCCTGTAGCGATGTGTCGTAATTATTTACGAGATAGCGATGTGCATGTGGGCGCTGCGATTGGTTTTCCATTAGGGCAAACAACAATTGAGACAAAAGTTTTTGAAGTAGAGGACGCAATCAAAAATGGTGCAGACGAAATCGATTATGTCATCAATATCGGTAAGTTAAAAGAAGGAGATAGCGACTATATTCGTGAAGAAATGAAAGCGATTGTCAATACTGCTCGTGAAGGTAGCATCATTAGTAAAGTCATTTTAGAAAATTGCTATTTAACAGATCAGGAAAAAATAGCCGTTTGTGAAATTGCTAAGGAAGTAAAGCCTGATTTTGTCAAAACATCAACAGGGTTTGGTACAGGAGGTGCAACAGTAGAAGATATACGGTTAATGAAAAAAGTGGTCGGTGAAACAGTGAAAGTGAAAGCTGCAGGAGGGATACGTAACTTAGATACAGCACTTCAGATGGTAGAAGCAGGGGCTGAACGTTTAGGAACAAGCGCTGGTATCAAGATCATCGAAGAATATAAACAGTTAGAAGGAGCAGATTGATGACGGAAATTCGAGATCTATTAAAATCGGCTTTTGTAAATTTTGAGTTGAAAGCAACAGAAAAGGAAGCGGCAATCAATGAGCTTTCAACCACTTTTGTCAAAAAAGGTGTAGTAAGAAATGATAGCGTTTACTTTGATGCGGTCATGAAAAGAGAAGAAGAAAGTACGACAGGGATTGGCTTTGGTATAGCGATTCCTCATGGAAAGAGTGCTGCCGTGACTGAACCTGCGTTGGGATTTGGGCGAAGCCAAGCAGGGATCACGTACGATTCAATGGATGGAAAACCTGTTCATCTGATGTTCTTGATTGCTGTACCCGAAACGTCCAATGATGAGCATCTAAGAATTTTAAGTAAATTATCTCGTAAACTAATGCATGAGGACGTGCGCCAAAAGTTGATGGCTGTCACTGATGTAGAAGAAATCTATCAGATTTTTGAATAGAAAGGGGCTGGGAAAATGAAAATCGTGGGAATTACTTCTTGTTCGACTGGCATTGCACATACGTATATGGCAGCTGAGAACTTAGAAATAGCTGCCAAAAAACGACAGATTGAAATGAAGGTAGAAACACAAGGATCGATTGGAGCAGAAAATGTTTTGACCGAGCAAGAGATCGCTGAAGCAGATGCTGTTGTGATTGCAGCAAGTACTTCAGTAAATAAAGATCGTTTCAATGGCAAGCGTTTATTGGAAGTAGATGTGACAGAAGCAATCAATCACCCAGATGATTTACTTGATCGTGCGTTGAACGCCGCTATCTATTCAAATGGGACAGAGGTAAAATCGGAAGCCAAGGCAGAAAAAAGCGGAGTTTATAGTCACCTAATGACCGGCGTTTCTTATATGATCCCGTTTGTCGTCGCCGGCGGGATATGTATCGCATTAGCTTTTGCATTTGGCGGTATCAATGCTGAAGGTGAGTTAGCTTCATCGATCAATGAGCTAGGCGGGATAACCATGGGCTTGATGTGGCCTGTTTTGGGCGGGTATATCGCTTTCTCGATCGCTGATCGTCCAGGGCTTGTTCCGGGAATGGCGGCAGGAATGATCGCTTCGACAATGAATGCGGGATTTTTGGGTGCATTATTGGGAGGATTTTTAGCAGGGTATACAGTTTATTGGTTGAAGAAAATTCTTAAATTACCACCTGCGCTTTCTGGATTACTACCAGTGTTGATCCTACCAGTTATCTCGGTCCTTTTTGTCGGGCTTATCATGAAGTTTGTCGTAGGTATCCCAATCACAGCCCTTAATGAAGGAATTACCAATTGGTTGAATAATTTATCAGGTATGAATTCAGTGCTGCTTGGATTGCTCTTGGGCGGCATGATGGCAATTGATCTGGCAGGTCCGATCGGAAAAGCTGCATATTTCTTTGGCGTTGCTTCATTGACAAACTTAGGTGTTGGAGAAACAAGCATAGTCATGGCAGCAGTCATGGTTTCTGGCATGGTACCACCACTAGCGATGGCTCTCTCTTCAACTATTTTAGGGAAAAACTTATATAGTAAGGAAGAACGTGAAGCTGGGAAATCAGCGTGGGTCTTGGGGTTATCTTTTATCTCTGAAGGAGCCATTCCTTTTGCGGCAGCAGACCCGCTACGTGTACTGGCATCAGTGACAGTCGGATCTGCGGTTGCTGGAGCGTTGTCCATGATTTTTCAGTGTGGGATCGCGGTTCCTCATGGCGGTTTCTTCGTCTTCTTGATTCCGGGAGCAGTAGAGAATGTTCTATTATATGTATTAGCGTTAGCAATTGGCACGATGGTCAGTGGATTTTTGATAACAGCTGTAAAAGTATTCTCGCAGAAACAACAAGCGACTAAGGGGTAATGATCAGGATGAAAGAAATGATTCGAGTATGTTTGATAGGCACAGGTAGAGCCGGGATGATCCATGGCAAAAATTTTGCACGACGAGTGGAAAATGCAAAATTGATCGCTCTATGTGATCCCTCAAAGGAAAGCTTAGCGTCAGCTCAAAAAGAAGTGGATTGCCCATATATTTATGAAGATTATCGGGAGGCGATGCAAAATCCCGAGATAGACGCAGTTGTGATCGTTACACCAACTAGCTATCACAAGGAGATTGCTTTGGCAGCTGCGGTTGCAAAAAAGCACATTCTATGTGAAAAACCGTTAGCAATGAACGAAGCTGAATGTTTGGCGATCATACAAGCAGCAGAGGAAAATCGGGTGAAATTGCAAGTTGGCTTCATGCGTCGTTTCGATGCGAGCTTTCTAGAGGCAAAAAAAGTAGTCGATTCCGGGGCCATTGGAGAAATCGTATTGGTAAAATCTTTGACTCATGGACCAAGTGAACCAAAACCATGGATGTATGATATCCACCAAAGTAATGGACCGATTGGGGAGGTCAATAGTCACGATTTTGACACGTTACGTTGGCTGACTGGTAGTGAAGTGAGCAGTATCTATGCGAATGGCGGCAACTATCGTTCGCCAGAAGTGAAAGCTGAATTTCCTGATTATTATGACACAGTAGCAATGAATTTACGCTTCAAAGATGGAAAACTTGGATTGATTGACGGCGCACAATATGTTCAATATGGTTATGATGCACGGACGGAGATCCTTGGCACAAAAGGAAGCATATTAGTCGGAGATCAAGGAAAGCACACTATCGTAGTGGCAACTAATAATCAACAGCTGACACGACCGACGATGCACAGTTGGATGTATCTTTTCAGAGAAGCTTATGTAGCAGAAGATCAAGCCTTTGTTGATTGTATTTTGAATGACACGCTACCTCAATGTACAGGCTATGATGGATTGATGGCAGTACGACTGGTAAACGCAGGGTTGACGTCACTGTTAGAAAATAGAATTGTAGAGGTGAAAGAATAGATGAAAGCGGTCCAATTATTAGGGAAAGAAAATATCCAAATAAATGAAATACCCAGACCAGAGATAACGGAGAAAGAAGTGTTAGTAAAGGTCAGAGCAGCTTCGATCTGTGGGACCGATATTCGGATGTATAAAAATGGCTATCCAACAGCAAGCGAGACAACTCCATTGACTTTGGGACACGAAATTTCGGGGGATATCATTGAGGTAGGCGCATCTGTGGAATTTTACAAAAAAGGAATGCGCGTAGCGATTGCACCAAATATGGGCTGTGGGATCTGTGATCAATGTGTCCGCGGGTACACACATTTATGTGAAACTTATGAAGCATTTGGGATCAATCTTCCAGGTGGTTTTGCAGAATATTTAGTGATTCCAGAAAAAGCAGTACGTCAAGGAAATATCTCGTTGATTCCTGATGGATTATCTTATGAAGAGGCAGCGCTGATTGAGCCATTCAGTTGTGTATTCAACGGACAAGAGATTGCTGGGAACAATCCAGGGGATAATGTGTTGATCATCGGCTCTGGACCAATTGGGATCATGCACGCGCAGTTAGTCCGAGCAAGAGGTGCGAGTAAAGTCATGATGAACGATCTATCAGAGGATCGTTTAGCAGATGCGAAGAAGATCATCCCAGATCTTGTGACATTAACGTCTGAGAACTTAAAAGAAAAAATATTTGCTGAAACAAACAATCAAGGAGTCGATCTATGTATTATTGCTGCACCAGCTCCACAAGCGCAAGAAGCAAGTTTTAGCTATATGGCAATGAATGGTCGGTGTCTGTTTTTTGGTGGATTACCTAAGGAAAAAGAAGAAGTGAAATTGAATACGAATATCCTTCACTATAAACAGTTACGGGTTTTTGGTTGTACACGTGCTAGTCTCATAAGTTATCGAACCTCTGCACAGCTAGTTGCGAATGGTCGTATCCCGCTAAAAGAGTTGATTACGAGTCGCTATTCCATTGATGACTTCGATTCAGCATTGGAAAATGCAAAGAATGCTGTTGGTCTAAAAAATGTAATTATCTTCAAGGAGTAAATGGCGTTTTATTGCTTACATTTTCATTTTCTTTTATAATGAAACAAAACAAAAAAAGGTGATAAAAGATGGATGATCAATTGTATGCAGAAGAAAGAAAGCAATCAATCGTAAATATGGTCAATGAGAAAAAGCGAATGCAAGTCTCAGAACTTGTAGAATTTTTCAATGTGACTGGGTCAACGATTCGTAATGACTTGCGAGAACTTGAAAATGAAGGTCTAGTGACACGTACGCACGGTGGGGTCATTAAACGAGAATTTCAGCGAAGTGTTGAAATTATTCCGAAAAGTCGTGAGTTGACAAGTGAAAAATACAAAATTGCTGAACAGGCGGTTCAATTGATTGAAGAAAATGACATCTTGGCGATTGATACAGGAACATCTTGCCGTGCATTCGTCGAAAAATTGATCACTAGTCCATTGAAACAGTTAACGATCTTGACTTATGATCTTGAGATTGCCTTGTTATTAAGTGAAAAAACAAATTATCAAGTACAAGTGATCGGTGGGACGATTCGAAATGGCTATCCTTATGTGTCAGGAAGTTCCGTAGCACTTGGGTTGGCTGGATTTTCCGTAGATAAAGTTATTTTGGGGACTACTTCTTTTGATAAAGATTATGGATACTCAACTCCTAATTACGAAACAGCAGAAATGAAGAAAAGTTTGATCAATATTGGGCGCATAAAAATCGTATTAAGTGACTCGAGTAAGATCAATCAACGCAGTTTCAAGCAATTTGCGAAACCTGAAGACTGTGATTATTTAGTCACGGATGCCCATATTACGCAAGAACAGCAAAATGAAATCAACGCACTAGGGATCAATTTATTGATCGTATAGAAAGGATACTGGAACGAAGTGCTCATTCCGGAAGTATCTGACTAAAATAAGACGATGTCCATGAAAATTGCTTGTTCAATTTTTTGGCTGCCGTCTTATTTTGCGTAGGAGTTGGTGCTTGTAAGTGTCTTATTCGTTAGCCAAGATAGACAATACAAAAAATCTTTCTGGACGCAAACACTTGATGAACGCACGAATGAACAGTTTACTGACAAGCAATCGGTTAGAGGTCAAAGAGCAGAAGCTGTGGCATTAGTTTAAAAAAGGGTGGGAGAAGGAGGAACTTTCTCCCACCACAAACTGATAAGACTGTACCACCAACCCACTCTCATTTCTTAAATCGTATAAAAAAGTGTGCTAGAAGCAAACATTAATTTTGATAAGGAAAAACGATATCCAAGCCATGATCATCAAAAGTAGCTAAGTAATTTTTGCTAGGCTCACAATTTGTAACTAAAGCGTTATAATCAAGGAAATCACCAATTTTAAAGAAGTGACTGGAACCAAATTTCGTATAGTCAATCAGAAGAATGGTTTGTTTCGATTGTTTCATCATTTCTTTTTTTACTTGTGCTTGACTGAAGCTTGCTTCATAAACACCTTCTCGATCTAATCCTCTGCATGAAAAAAATGCTAAGTCAAATTGAAAAGAATCAAAGAGCGATTCATACGAGTTACTGATGACTGCACTTGAATTTATTTTGACTTCTCCACCAATAATAAAAACCTTCAATGCTTCACTTTTCCCTTCACTTAAATCCAAAGCGATTTTTAATCCATTTGTAATCACCACTAAATTTGGGATTGTTTTCAATAAAGGCACAAGCTGTTGGACGGTACTACTCGAATCCAAAAAAATACACATACCAGGGGCAATAAAATCTTGAGCTAAATCAGCGATGATCTGTTTTTCTTTGATGTTCGAGGCTTGTCGTATGATGTGAGAAAATTCGGTATTCGTTGTTTTCGTTAAAATAGCTCCGCCGTGAGTACGCTTAATCGCACCACGTTCTTCTAGTTTCAATAAATCTCTCCTAAGTGTAGAAATACTACAGTGTAGATGTTGGCAGAGATCTTTATTTGAAGCTTGTTTTTTTTTGCTCAGAAACTCCATGATATCATTCAACCTTAATTCCGATTCCATGTAAGCGCCTCCTTTTGGTTTAGTCGAGTATAGCATGTGCTTGAACACTTTTGAACATATCTGAATAAAAAAGAACGAAAATAATGATAAAAAATCAATCTTCGGTTTAAATCATCACAAACAAATGATAGCAACTATAATGGTGTTGTAAACGGTAACAAATAAAATCATGGAGGTCAATGATGAATGAAGAATTAGTAAAACAACAGATTTGTGATGTATGTAACAAGATGTGGCACCTGGGTTGGGTAGCAGCCAATGATGGGAATGTTTCAGCAAAATTAGCTGATGACATCTTTATCTGTACGCCAACTGGCATTAGTAAAAGTTTTATTACACCGGACAAGTTGATCAAAATCAATCGTAAGGGAGAAGTTTTAGAAGCAAATGGTGACTACAAGCCTTCAAGCGAAATCAAAATGCACTTACGCGTATATCAAGAAAGAGAAGATGTTGGCTCAGTCGTTCATGCCCATCCTCCTGTAGCAACAGCGTTTGCCTTAGCTCAAATCCCATTAGATACGTATTCTTTGATTGAGAATGCGATTGTTATTGGTTCCGTGCCAATCACGCCATTTGGGACTCCTTCGACTGAGGAAGTGCCAGAAGCGATTACCCCCTATTTACCTGAGCATGATGTATTGTTACTCGAAAATCATGGGGCATTAGCGATGGGCTCAGATGTGATCACTGCATATTATCGTATGGAAACTTTGGAGTTAGTTGCTAAAACTTCTTTTCATGCAAGAATGCTTTTGGGCGGTAAAGCAGAAGCTGAGATTCCACAAGATAAACTACAAAAGCTATTTGAAATGAGAAAGAATTATGGTGTGACCGGCAAGCATCCTGGATATAAAAAATATAGCTGAGAAAGAAAGGGAAGAGCGTTGAAGAAAAATGTACTCGCTTTTGATTTTGGCGCATCGTCTGGGCGTGCCATCATTGGTATTTACGAAGACGGTAGATTGACATTAAAAGAAATCCATCGATTCCCAAACTATCCTTTGGAAGAAAATGGCACGCTTTACTGGGATATTGATTATTTATTTGAACAAATAAAAATAGGCATTCGACGAGCAACAGATGAATATTCGATCGATAGTTTAGGAATCGATACATGGGGCGTCGATTTTGGCTTATTGGATCGCGCGGGTCAATTGATCAAACGACCAGTGAACTACCGTGATCCTCGAACGCAGGGAATTCTGGCGGAGGCCGAGAAGTATATGCCACTCAAAGATATTTATCAACAAACGGGGAACCAAATGATGGAGATCAATTCGCTTTATCAGCTGTTAGCAGAATGGCAAAACAATCCGGAGTTTGATCAAGTGGCGACTATTTTGTTTATGCCTGATTTATTCAACTATTTACTCACGGGGAAAATCGTTGCAGAACGAAGTATTGCCTCAACTTCCCAATTAGTCAACCCGAGGACTGGTCGTTGGGATGAGAAAGTGCTGGAATCATTTGCTTTTTCGGAGAGCATATTTCCACCATTGGTATCTTCCGGGAAGCCTTTAGGAATGATAAAAAAAGATCTAGGATTACCACCAATAAAAGTGGTGAATGTCTGTGGTCATGATACCGCTAGTGCAGTAGTTAGTGTACCTTGCAACCAAGAATTTCTGTTTATCTCTTGCGGAACCTGGTCGTTGGTCGGTACAGAATTAGCTAGACCGATCATTAACGAAAAGGCATATAACTATAATTTAACAAACGAAGCTGGGATCGATCACACGACACGTTTTTTAAAAAACTGTACTGGACTCTGGATCATTCAAGAAGTGAAACGAAATTTAGCAGAATTAGGTCGAATGTATTCCTATTTTGAACTTGCCAATTTGGCGGATGAAGCACCGGAATTTAAATGTTTGATCGATACGGATGATCTGACATTTGTTGCTCCTGGAAATATGATCCAGCGAATCCAACACTATGCTGCAAAGACGAACCAAGGGATTCCGCAAACAGATGGCGAATTGGTGAGGTGCGTCTATGAAAGTTTAGCAATGAAATACAAGTATTGTATTTTAGAAATCATCGATGCTGCTGGAAAAGAGTTTGATACGGTCAATATCGTCGGTGGTGGTTCCCAGGCTGAAATCCTTTGTCAAATGGTGGCGGATGCTTCCAATATGCGAGTAAGCGCAGGTCCAGTGGAAGCAACTGCTATTGGAAATATTTCGGTGCAATTATTGGCAGAAGGCGTATTTAAAGATGTGAAGGAAGTGAGAGAGTGGATAAAAGAATTGATAGCGGTCAAATCCTATTTTCCGAGTACCAAAAAAAGGGAATGGGATAAACAGTTTTCTAAGTATCAACAACTTTTAAAATCGGGGGAGAAAGCAAATGCTTAAAAATATTCCTAAAAATTTATCACCAGAGTTAGTCAAAGTTCTGATGGAGATGGGTCATGGAGATGAGATTGTTCTTGCTGACGGAAACTATCCAGCTGCTTCCAATGCAAAAAAACTCATACGCTGTGATGGTCTACCGATGCCAGAACTCTTGAAAAGCATCTTAGAATTATTTCCTTTGGATCAATACGTCGAACAGCCAGTAGCATTGATGGCTGTAGCTAAAGGTGATGAGACTAAACCTGCGATTTGGGAGGAGTATAAGGCGCTTCTTGATCAAGGCGTATCGATTGAATCAATCGAACGACAGGCCTTTTACGAGAGAGGAAAACAAGCGTATGCCATCGTCGCAACTGGGGAAGAAGCAATCTATGCAAATATTCTTTTGAAGAAAGGCGTTGTGAAATAATTTTAGGAAGCGGGGATAATATGGAGACGATATTAGATATGAAAGATGTTTCCAAGAACTTTGGTCCTGTGCAAGCGTTAAAAAATGCGGCACTCCATTTGAAAAAAGGAGAAGTTCACGCATTGATGGGGGAAAATGGCGCTGGCAAATCGACACTCATGAAAATTTTAACAGGGATTCATGGAAAAGACACTGGCTCGATCGTCTACGATGGAGCAGAAGTGGCATTCAAAAGCCCAAAGGAATCAATGGATGCCGGAGTGGTCATCGTTCATCAAGAGTTGAACATGATCAATCATCTGACGGTTGCGCAAAATGTATTTATCGGTAGAGAATCAATGACAGGCTTTTTTACGAATGATGATGAGATAAACAAACAGACACAAGCGTTGTTCGATCGGCTGAATATGGATATCGATCCAAAAGAGAAGGTTGGAAATCTAACCGTAGGAAAAATGCAGATGGTAGAAATTGCCAAAGCAATCTCAATGAATGCGAAAATCGTTGTGTTTGATGAACCAACAGCGGCCCTTACTGATTCAGAAATAAAAGAACTATTTAAAATCATCGATGATTTAAAAAAACGTCAAATTGGAATCGTATACATTTCTCATCGGATGGATGAGATTAAACAAATCACTGATCGAGTAACAGTGATGCGAGATGGCGAATACATCGGGACGATCGACACCAAATCTTCTACAAAAGACGAGATCATCAATATGATGGTCGGACGCGTCATTTATGAAGATCCCAAATCCCAGTCTGAGATACCGGATGATGCTGAAACAGTACTTGAAGTTAAGAATTTGAGCATCGGCAAGCGTGTAAAAGACTTGAACTTCCAGTTGAAAAAAGGAGAAATTCTTGGTTTTTCTGGGCTGATGGGAGCCGGACGTACGGAAATGGCCAGATTGATTTTCGGAGCCGATACACGAGATAGTGGACAAATTTTTATCCATGGAGAAAAAGTCGAGATCCAAGAGCCAAAAGATGCAGTGGCACATGGCATCGGCTATCTATCAGAAGACAGAAAACAATATGGAGTGATCGTTGGTATGTCTGTGGCAGATAATATTGTCATGACCGATTTAGATAAGTATGTTCGAGGCGCATTGATCGATGACCGAGCAATTGAACAGGAAAGTAAAAAATATATAAAATCTCTTCAGATCAAAACACCGTCAGGCAAACAACTGATTCGCAATCTATCTGGAGGAAATCAGCAAAAAGTCGTCATTGCAAAATGGTTAGAACAAAACAGTGATATTCTGATTTTTGACGAACCAACACGAGGAATCGATGTGGGCGCCAAGAGTGATATTTATGAGTTAATGACAGAATTAACGAAAATGGGTAAATCGATCATCATGATCTCTTCTGAATTGACAGAGATCTTGCGAATGAGCGATCGGGTCATTGTCATGTGTGAAGGAAAGAAAACAGCTGAGTTGGCAATCTCGGAAGCAACACAAGAAAAGATTCTACATTATGCAACATTGAGAGAGGAAGTTGTTTAGATGGAAAATCAACTAGAAAATGTACCATCTCAAAAAAACAGTTGGCTAAAATCAATCACTAATCGGATCGGATTGCAGCAATTGATCATTTTGATCGTCTTATTTTTGATTTATGGATTCTTTGCTTTTATGAGTCCAGCTTTTCGTACGAGCAATACATTGACCAGTATATTAGATGCGTCTTATTACGTTGGCTTTTTAGCTTTAGGGGTAACATTCGTCATTATCACTGGAGGAATCGATCTGTCGATTGGTACGAATATGATGTGTGCAGCGATAACAGGAGGTGTCATCTATAACCGTTTCGGCGCCCCGCTATGGCTCGCATTACTAGCGATCATCGCAATGGCTACAGCGTTCGGTCTGCTGAATGGTCTGTTGGTGGCGAAACTAAAGTTACCAGCTTTTATTGCTACTCTAGGAACGATGATGATCACGCGGGGATTAAGTTCGATTCTTTCAAATGTCCAAACCGAGACATTCCCATTACGAGATAGTGGGGATGGTTGGTACAAGTCGATTTTTCGGACGGGAAATAATTTCCCGACTGGTGTCATCTTATTACTCGTTATGGGCATTATTGCAGCAATCGTTTTAAATAAGACAAAAATCGGTCGATATATCTTTGCAATAGGGAGTAATAGTGAAGCAACTCGCTTATCAGGAGTGAACATTGTCCGAAGTGAAGCAACCGCGTATGTGATTGCCGGTTTCTTTGCAGGACTTGCAGCCATTGCTTATGCCGCAACATACACCACGATCATGCCAGGAGCAGGCGCGGGATTTGAGATGGATGGGATTGCGGCAGTAGTAGTTGGCGGGACTTCATTAAGTGGTGGGGTCGGTTCGATTTTAGGAACGATGATCGGTGTATTCATCATGACTGTGTTAAAAATTGGTTTACCTTATCTTGATCTACAGCCTCATTACCAAATTTTTATCACTGGATTTGTTGTGATACTTGCCGTTTATGTCGATATCTATCGGAATCGCAAGAAAGCAAAATAATCGAATATCTATTTTTTAGAACAAAAAACGTTTGGAGGGAATCAAATTGAAAAAACGTATGTGGAGTTTCGTTCTAGGAGTAAGTGTTTTATTTGGGATCATTGGTTGTAGTAATGGGGACAGCGCATCTGACACTGGAAATTCAGGCGATGGTACGGTGATCGAAGTTGTTGCCAAAGGCTTTCAACATGATTTTTGGAAAGCGGTACAGTCTGGTGCCCAACAAGCAGCAGATGAACATGGGGTTCGGATGAACTTCGTTGGACCAAAGGATGAAACAGCTATTGCAGAACAACTTGAGATGTTGAATAATTCGATCAATAAAAATCCAGGAGCCATTGCATTAGCAGCGTTAGATACCAATGCGCAATTGGATGCGATACAACAAGCACAAAGTAAAGGGATCCCAATCATTGGTTTTGACTCAGGTGTTCCTGATGCACCAGATGGCGCAGTGAAGGCGACCGCTGCCACTGACAATTATAAGGCTGGTGCGATTGCCGCAGAACATGCGTATGAAGCAATCAAAGATCGAATTGCGGCAAATGATGTCTCTCGAATCGGCATTGTTTCTCAAGAAGTGAATTCACTTTCGATCTCACAAAGAACGGGTGGATTTATTGATAAGATGGTCGAATTGCTAGAAGCGGATAGTGGGGTTGGTCAGGGCAAAATAGCAGTCACTGGGCATGATAAATTTAGAAATGACATCCAAGAAAAGGATGCAAAAGTAGTGATCGAATTACGCGTGCCAGCTGAAGTAACCGATGCTGCCGGAAAAACAGAGGCGCAAGCATTACTTGAGAAATCGGACATCATCTGTGTTTACGGCTCGAATGAATATGGCGCAAAATCAATCATCAATGCGGATGATGGACTAGGTGGACGCATTGGCATCACAGAGGATAAAGTGATTGCGATCGGCTTTGATTCAGGAGCCTTACAACAAGATGCGATTCGAAATGAGCGGTTTTACGGATCAGTCACACAAAACCCTGTAAAAATAGGTTATGAGGCGGTGTCCTTAGCAGTGAAAGCAGCCAAAGGAGAACCAGCAAGTGATGTCGATACCGGTGTGGAATGGTACAACAAAGACAATATTGATTCTCAAGAGATCCAAGAATTACTTTATCAATAAATAGGAGGAATAGATCATATGAAGAATTATCCTAAAATCGGTATTAGACCAGTGATTGATGGACGCCAAGGAGGAGTCAGAGAATCCTTAGAAGAAAAAACAATGACCATGGCGCAAGAAGCAAAGCGATTGATTGAGAGTAGTTTGTATTATGCCGACGGAACCCCCGTACAATGTGTGATTGCAGATCGGACAATTGGTGGGCGCGGAGATGCAGGAAAAGTACGTGACCAATTTTCGAAAGAGAACATCATAGCGACATTATCTGTGACGCCAAGTTGGTGTTATGGAACGGAAACGATGGATCTGGAATCAGATACGATCAAAGCGATTTGGGGCTTTAACGGGACAGAAAGACCAGGAGCAGTCTATCTTGCTGCCGCGATGTCAGGATATGCACAAAAAGGCTACCCAGCATTTAAGATCTATGGTCATGATGTCCAAGAATTAGATGACAACACCATTCCGCTAGACGTGAAACGTAAAATCCTATCGTTCGCACGTGGCGCATTTGCTGTCGGTCAAATGAAGGGCAAATCATACGTGAATATCGGTTCATCTTGTATGGGGATCGCCGGTTCACAAGTGGATAGCAAATCACAGAATATTTAGGCATGCCGATCGAATTTGTAGATATGACAGAAATCCTACGTCGGATAACGCTTGAGATCTATGATCCAGAAGAATACAAAAAAGCATTGGATTGGATCAAAGAGAATTGCCAAGAAGGAATCGATATCAACGAAGGCAAAAAATTCCCAGAGATCATCACAAAATCTAAAGTCGTACCAGCGGATCAAGATTGGGAATTTATTGCTAAACAAGCAATCATTATTCGCGATATCATGTTTGGGAATGAAAACTTAGCAGAACTCGGATGGGAGGAAGAAGCCAGAGGACGTGATGCGATCGCAGGAGGCTTCCAAGGTCAGCGTCAGTGGACAGATTGGCTACCGAATGGAGATTTCACTGAAGCAATCATGGCTTCGACTTTTGACTGGAACGGTCCGCGACCCGTGACAGCTTTTGCAACTGAAAATGATACATTGAACGCAGCTTCTATGCTATTTGGGACACTATTGACAAACAAATCGCCTATTTTTTCAGATGTTCGAACCTACTGGAGTCCAGAATCTGTGGAGAAGACAACTGGCAAAACATTAACTGGTCATGCTAGGAATGGTATTCTTCATTTGATCAATTCAGGTGCATCTGCCTTAGATGGAACAGCCGCAGCTAAAGATGAAAAAGGCAATGGAACGATGAAAGAATTCTGGAACATGACACAAGAAGATATCGATAGTTGTTTAAAAGCAACAGATTGGTGTCGAGCAAATTATGAGTATTTCCGTGGTGGCGGTTTTTCCTCCCACTTCAGAACGAATGCAGAAATGCCAGTTACCATGATCCGACTCAATATTGTGGATGGTGTCGGCCCAGCACTGCAAATCGCAGAAGGATATACCTGTGTGTTAGATGAAGAGATCCATCATATTTTAGATGAACGAACAGATAAAACATGGCCGACTACTTGGTTTGCACCGATTTTAGGTTTACCAGGATTTGAAACAGTGTATGAAGTCATGAACCATTGGGGATCGAATCACTGTGCAACAGTACATGGTCATATCGGTGATGAATTGATCACACTGGCAAGTATGTTACACATTCCAGTTGCCTTGCATAATGTTTCTGAAGACCGAATTTTCAGACCACATGTCTTTAGTGGTTTTGGTACAAAAGATCTTGAAAGTGCTGATTATCGTGCCTGTGAGTATTTCGGACCGCTATATAAATAGAGTGAAAAAAATCCCATGAACGAACGAAAGGATGAAACAAATGACAGTGAATCGTATGATCTTAAATGAAACCTCTTATTTTGGTAAAGGTGCTATTGCTCAAATCCCTATAGAATTCAAGAATAGAGGGTTCACAAAAGCAGTAATCGTAACTGATAAAAATCTTGTCAAGTTTGGGGTTGCAACAAAGGTAACTGAACTATTGGACAACGAAGGAATCGAGTATCAAATTTATGATGGGATCATTCCAAATCCAACCATCGAAAACGTGAAGCAAGGGGTAGCATTCGTCAAAAAGACAACTGCTGACTGTATCATTGCAATCGGTGGGGGATCACCGATCGATACAGCCAAAGCAATCGGTATGATCATCACGAATCCTGAATTTTCAGATGTGCTCAGTTTAGAAGGTGTTGCGAACACCAAAAATCCTTCTTTACCTATTTTTGCTGTTCCAACCACTTCTGGTACAGCAGCAGAAGTGACGATCAATTACGTGATCACAGATGAAGAAAATCACCGCAAATTCGTGTGTGTCGATCCACATGATATTCCACTGGTTGCTTTTGTGGATAGTGACTTGATGATGGGCATGCCTAAAGAATTAGCAGCGGCCACAGGAATGGATGCGATGACTCATGCCATTGAAGGATTGATTACAAAAGGCGCTTGGGAGATGAGCGATATGCTTCACCTAAAAGCAATCGAAATCATTGGGCGCTCGTTACGACATTCAGTCACTGGTGATATAGAAGCTCGTGAAGAAATGGCTTTAGGTCAATATATTGCCGGCATGGGATTTTCTAACGTGGGGTTAGGTTTAGTCCATGGTATGGCACATCCATTGTCCGCTTGGTACAACATTCCTCATGGTGTGGCATGTGCAACCCTACTACCGACAATCATGCGGTTCAATAAGGACTTTACAGCTGAAAAATATCGAGAAATCGCTAAAGCGTTGGCGATTCCAAATGCAGCTGAAATGAGCTTGTCAGAGGCACGTGATGCAGCCTGCAAAGCAATCGCTCAACTGAGTAAAGATGTTGGCATACCTGCAACGATTTCAGAACTAGGTGTAAAAATCGAAGATCTACCAAGTATTGCAGAAGATGCGTTTCGAGATGTATGTACACCAGGAAATCCACGAGATACCTCAGTACCAGAAATCATTGAACTGTATAAGTGTTTGATGTAACTTCCAAAAGGGAAAAGTATAAACAATCAAGCACTTTAGTACACCAATACAAAGTAAAAGAATCAAGCTAAAACATTCCAGTTTAGCTTGATTCTTTTATATTTATAAAATAATCTTTTCGATGATTCATTATTTCCGGTTCTTGATCATATCATACACGTCATAAGCTACAAATCCCATTGCAAGCAAATAAAGTGCCCAAGTAAAGATCGAATTTGTGATGAATTGGTAGTATAAATTTAAACTACAAAGGGTGTATAATGCCAAGCGTAGGAATGTGAATGGTTTGGAATGATAATTAGTCAAAATATAAGCCTCCAGAAAGATAGATATTGTATTTTATCAATAAGTTACTCTTTAACTATAGTGTACGGTGAAAGCTATTTCATTGTCAAATTCCTACAGGGAACAAAGCTAAATCGCTCATCAGGAGATACGAGTAAAAGCAAATTTATCGATGAAATAAATCACGTTGTTTTTTCTTTATTCTGTTATGATAAGGATAGTAAAACAAACAGATAGAAAGGAGCTGAATGTATGGCAAAGAAAATTGCTTCACCAGAGTTGCCCGAATTAGTTGAGGGAACCTTTTATTTAGAGGATGAAACAACCTTTTCAGGTATTTTTTCTGAAGGGGAAGACCAAAGCTATCTTAGTTCTCGCAATATCGTATTGAAAAATAGCCATATCAAAAAATTAGCGATGCAAAAATCTCGTTTAGAGCGGTTTGAATGTAGCGATGTCATTTTTGAGAAGTGTGATTTCTCAAATTTAGAATGGTTTGGCGCAAGCTTTCATCGTGTGCATTTCAAGCAATGCAAATTGACCGGAACCAATTTCTCAGACAGCTTCTTGCGTGATTGTGTTTTCGAAGAGTGTGTAGCTAATTTGTCTTCTTTTAGCTACACGAATATGAAGTTTGTCAGGTTTAGCGACAATCAATTGAAAAATACTGATTTTTTTGAGAGCAATTGGAAAGATCTAGTAGTAGAAAACAATGACCTTTCAGGCTCAAATTGGGTCAATACGCCACTGAAAGGATTAGATGTTACAACGAATACTTTTTCTCAAATCAATCTATCTATGGAGCTACTTCGAGGACTGATCGTCAATCAAGAACAAGCGATCATTATTGCGGCGGGTTTGGGGTTGGTGATTGAGTAGATAAAACAGAACGAACAATGTTAAGAAATTAGTCAATCTGATCGAATACATCCTAGAATTAACCTAGAGCATAGTTAAATTGTTTCATGACCACTCAGTTTAGTTTATTGGCAGAAAGGAGAACTTACCGATGGATTTGACAGAAAAACTTGTCGATTTTGCTGCTACCTTGGAAGCCGTCCAAATCGATCATCCTTTTGGAAATTTTCCAGATTATATCGTGTTCCGACATCAATCAACAGGTAAATGGTTTGGTTTGATCGTATCGGTTGAAAAAGACAAATTAGGTATAGAAGGCGAAGGTCAAGTCCCCCTCGTCAATGTCAAAGCAGATCCAGAAATCATCTCCATCCTGAAAAAGAGTAAAGGCTATTATCCTGCTTATCATATGAATAAAAACCATTGGATAAGTGTAGCTTTGAATGGTGCAGTCGCAGAAAAGCAACTCTTTTATCTGCTGAAAGAGAGTTATGATTTAACAAATGGTTAATAAAAAATCAAAATAATAGCAGAATATCTCAATTTAGCCAAAAGCAATCCAACGATCACTTGGATTGTTTTTTTTTTTTTTGAAATTTAAGCGCTATCTTT
>Ga0308156_1002145_pt1 | contig 18595 bp, 10 predicted proteins | sample PhyAR2_FD_201041 | JGI IMG/M metagenome (GOLD analysis project Ga0308156, IMG submission 201041) | Phyllosphere microbial communities from UC Gill Tract Community Farm, Albany, California, United States - DLSL A.R2 | ecosystem: Host-associated > Plants > Phyllosphere > Unclassified | place: USA... | reverse complement strand
AGGAACCACAGCCGGTCGCAACGCTGCCACAGCGCGGGGTAGTCCTGCGCGAGCGCGTGATTGCACCAGCGGCGCCAGCGGCCGTCGGCATCGGCGTCGCGCTCGAGTGCGTTGAGCGGTGGATCCAGGTCGGCCTCGTCCTGTGCCGGCGTGCCCAGGAACCAGCCTTCGAACACCAGCAGGTCGAGCGGGCCGTCGAGGCGCGGCCAGTCCTTTTCGGGCAGGCGCTCGTCGGCCAGTTTGTCGAAACGGGGCAGGGCGACCGGGCCGCCGGCCGCGACCGCGTCCAAGGTGGCATGGGCCAGGGCCAGATCGTGGGTGCCCGGCGGGCCGCGGGTCAGCAGCAGCGGGTGCACCTGCCGCGCCAGACGTTGGCGCTGGGCACGGGTGAGGTACACATCGTCGATGGAGAGCATGGCCGCGCGCAGGCCGCGCGATGCCGCCAATGCGACCACCTGGGCCGCCAGCGTCGATTTGCCGCTCCCCTGCAGGCCGCTGATCGCCAATACTGGAACGGCCGCGCCGCAGTTCAGCGCGTCGTCCAGCGCCTGCGCGACCAGTGCATCCGGAAAACCTTTCGTCGGGGGCATGTACGCAGGTGCAGGCATGCAGCGACAATAAACCCAAACCGCGTGACAAGAAAACTGCCATGACCGATCTGTATGCCGAAGCGTTGTCCACCTTTGCCGGGCTGTTCGAAGAAGCCAAGGCAAGCCGCGAAGTCGAACCGAATGCGATGACGGTGGCCACGGCCGACCCGAACGGCCAGCCCTCCGCGCGGACCGTGTTGCTGAAGGCGTTCGACGAGCGCGGCTTCGTGTTCTATACCCATCTGGACAGCCACAAGGGGCGTGAACTGCAGGCCAATCCACGCGCCGCGCTGCTGTTCCTGTGGCGCAGCCTGCGCGAAGCCGGCATCCAGGTGCGGATCGAAGGCGGAGTGGAGAAGGTCAGCGACGCCGAGGCCGATGCGTACTTCGCTTCGCGCCCGCGCATGAGCCAGATCGGCGCCTGGGCGTCACTGCAATCGAAGACGCTGGCCTCGCGCGAAGCATTCGACGCACGCGTGGCGGCCACCGAGGCCAGCTTCGAGGGCCGCGACGTGCCGCGTCCGGACGGCTGGAGCGGCCTGCGCGTGGTGCCGCAGCGGATCGAGTTCTGGTACGGCGCGCAGTTCCGTCTGCACGAGCGCTGGTGCTATGAGACCGGTGTGGACGGGCAGTGGAGCAAGCGGATGTTGTTCCCGTGAACGCCGCCGCGCCGGTCATCCGGCACGCGACGCGTGTGGACGCCACGGCGTGGGCAAGCCTGCGGCGGGGTCTGTGGCCTGATGCCGATGAGACGCTGGGGGAGCTCCAGGACGCCCTGGCTGACGCCGACGCTGCCGTCTTCCTGGCCTGCGCCGATGCAGCGGTCGGATTTGCCGAGGTGCGGCTCCGGCACGACTACGTCAACGGAACCGAGACCACGCCGGTCGGCTTCCTGGAAGGCTGGTACGTGCAGCCGGACTGGCAGGGACGTGGCCTGGGCCGCGCGCTGCTGGCGGCGGCCAAGGCGTGGACGCGCGCAAAGGGCTGCAGTGAGCTGGCCTCCGACAGCCGGCTTGAAGACGTGACTGCCCAGGCGGCGCACCGGGCCTGTGGATTCGAGGAAACCGAGCGCGTGGTGTATTTCCGGCTGCCGCTGGATCCGGCTGGCTGACGCGCGGTCTGTTCAACCCACCGACCCCTCGCGCAGCCACCGCCACAGCGTTGTCCGCGATACGCCCAGCAGCGCGCACGCCTGCTCGCGGTTGCCGCCGCAGTCGGCCAGCAACCGCCGCAGCGCGGTCGCATCCGGTCGCGCCGTCGAGGCAGCAGTGAGGGCTGCCGGGATGCCGCCGCCTGGAACCGCCAGTGGCCGCTGCGCCGCGTGCAGTTCCGGCAACCACTGCAGCATCTGCGGCAACGTCAGCGCGCCCGGCTGTTGCTGCCAGTGGATGCGCAGGCGATCGACCATGTTGCGCAGCTCACGCACGTTGCCCGGCCAGGCGTAGTCGCGCAGCCGCGCGAGCGCCTCCGGCGAGAGCGGCGAATCCGTATCCGCGAGCTGCCGGAAGAAGTGGCTCACCAGCAAGGGCACATCCGCGCGCCGGTCGCGCAGCGTCGGCAGCGCGATGCGCAGCGCGGCCAGGCGGTAGTACAGATCGCGGCGGAAGCGTTGTGTGTCCACCAGCGATTCCAGCGTCTGCAGCGTGGCCGCGACCACGCGGACGTCCACCGGCGTCGGCTCGGTAGCGCCCACGCGCAGCACTTCGCGCTCTTCCAGTACCCGCAGCAGCCGGGTCTGCAACGGCAGCGGAAGTTCGCCGATTTCATCGAGGAACAAGGTGCCGCCCTCGGCGGCTTCGACCAGACCGACACGACCGCCACGACGTGCGCCGGTGAAGGCGCCTTCGTTGTAACCGAACAGCTCGGCTTCCAGCAGTGACTCGCTGATCGCCCCGCAGTTCAGCGCGACGAAACGGCCCCGGCGGCCGCTGGCGGTATGCAGTTGCCGCGCCACCAGCTCCTTGCCGGTGCCGGTCGCGCCGGTCACCAGCACGGTGCTGTCGTACGGGGCGTACAGCGCGATGTGCTCGCGCACCTGCTGCATCGGCGCGCTGTCACCGAGCAGGGCGTGGTCGGCATCCCGGCGCTTGGCCGGTGCCCGCCGCCGCAGTGACGATGCCCCGGAACGGGCCAGGGTCTGGGTCAGCTCCAAGGCATGTTCGAAGGCTTGCCGCACCGAATCGGCCGAGTACAGCAGCACCCCGGGCAGGCCGACCTGCTCGGCATGGTCGATCGCCATGCCGGTGCCGACGATCACCTCGATGCCGTTGGCACGTAGATCGGCGATGCAGTCGCGCGCATCCTCACGGGTGACGAAGCGGCGGTGCTCGATGTCCAGCCCGAAGCTGTGCTGGAAGCTGCCGAACGTCGGCACGTCGGTGGCATGCGTGACCAGACCGATCCGCGGGGCGATCCGGCGCGCGCGCGCCAGCGCTTCCATCAGATCGAAGCCATTGGCCTGGATCGGGACCAGCGGCACCTCCAGCCGGCTCCGCAGGTAGGCCGCGTTCGAACCACCGGCGATCACCACATCGCAGTGTTCGCGGCGCAGGCGCTGGCCGATGACATCCACCGCCTCCTCGAAACCAAGGTTGATCGGCACGATGCGGGCGCGGCGGTCGAACTCGGGAATCACATCCCCCAGCAGTCCGGTCAGGCGCGACACGCTGACGGTCCAGATCACCGGCAGTTGGCCGGCATCGGGATCGGACAGGCGGGCGCGGTGGCGGGGGAGGCTGATCGACATGAGGCTGTTTCAATGGTTCAGTTTCAGCCATGTTACAGATGTTTCAATGTTTCAAGGTGAAACGTCGCAGTTACCTCGCTGCCTCAATGAAATCAAACACTTGTCACTTGGCACGGCCTTTGCGCCTATCAACGGGTCAATCACGATGGAATGTCGCATGAGCACCCCCGTTTCTTCCGCTGGCGCCCGTTTCCGCGCCGCACTGGCCGCCGAATCGCCGTTGCAGGTGATCGGCGCGATCAACGCCAACCACGCGCTGCTGGCCAAGCGCGCCGGCTACCGGGCGATCTACCTCTCCGGCGGCGGCGTCGCGGCCGGCTCGCTGGGCCTGCCGGACCTGGGCATCAATACCCTGGAAGACGTGCTGATCGACGTGCGACGTATCACCGATGTGTGCGACCTGCCGCTGATGGTGGATATCGACACCGGTTTCGGTCCAAGCGCGTTCAACATCGCGCGTACGGTCAAGTCGCTGATCAAGGCCGGCGCGGCCGCCTGCCATATCGAAGACCAGGTCGGCGCCAAGCGCTGCGGTCACCGCCCGGGCAAGGAGATCGTGTCGCAGGGCGAGATGGTGGACCGGGTCAAGGCCGCCGCCGATGCCAAGACCGATCCGGACTTCTTCCTGATCGCACGCACCGATGCCATCCAGGTCGATGGCGTGGATGCCGCGATCGAACGCGCCATCGCCTGCGTCGAGGCCGGTGCCGATGGCATCTTCGCCGAGGCCGCCTACGATCTGGATACCTACCGCCGCTTCGTCGATGCGGTGAAGGTGCCGGTGCTGGCCAACATCACCGAGTTCGGCGCCACGCCGCTGTTCAGCCGCGACGAGCTGGCCTCGGCCGGCGTCGCCATCCAGCTGTTCCCGCTGTCCGCGTTCCGCGCTGCCAACAAGGCGGCAGAGAACGTGTATGAGACCATCCGCCGCGAGGGCCACCAGCGTAATGTGGTGGAGGCGATGCAGACCCGCGAGGAACTCTACGACCGTATCGGTTACCACGCCTTCGAGCAGCAGCTCGATGCGTTGTTCGCCGCCAAGAAGTAAGACCGCACACTGTTTTCTGGAGGGATCATGAGCGACACCACTACCGCCCCCGGCTTCAAGCCGAAGAAATCCGTCGCCCTGTCGGGCACCGCCGCCGGCAACACCGCGCTGTGCACCGTCGGCCGCAGCGGCAACGACCTGCATTACCGCGGGTATGACATCGCCGATCTGGCCAACACCAGCGAGTTCGAGGAAATCGCGCATCTGCTGGTCCATGGCAAGCTGCCGACCCGCGCCGAGCTGGTCGCCTACAAGACCAAGCTGAAGTCGCTGCGTGGCATCCCGGCCGCGGTCAAGGCCGCGCTGGAAGAACTGCCGCCGTCGGCACACCCGATGGACGTGATGCGTACCGGCGTCTCCGTGCTCGGCTGCGTGTCGCCGGAGAAGGACGACCACAACCATCCCGGCGCGCGCGATATCGCCGACAAGCTGATGGCCTGCCTGGGTTCGATGCTGCTGTACTGGTACCACTGGAGCCACAACGGTCGTGCGATCGACGTGGAAACCGATGATGACTCCATCGGTGGCCACTTCCTGCACCTGCTGCACGGCGAGAAGCCGCAGGATTCGTGGGTCAAGGCGATGCATACCTCGCTGATCCTGTACGCCGAGCACGAGTTCAACGCCTCGACCTTCGCCTGCCGCGTCATCGCCGGCACCGGCAGCGACATGTACAGCGCGATCACCGGCGGTATCGGTGCACTGCGCGGTCCCAAGCATGGCGGCGCCAATGAAGTGGCCTTCGAAGTGCAGAAGCGCTACGACAGCCCCGACGATGCCGAGGCCGACATCAAGGCCCGCGTGGAGCGCAAGGAAGTCGTGATCGGTTTCGGCCACCCGGTCTACACCGTCAGCGATCCGCGCAACAGCATCATCAAGGACGTCGCGCGCGATCTGTCCGCCGAGCAGCAGAACGTCAAGATGTACGACATCGCCGAGCGCCTGGAATCGGTGATGTGGGACATCAAGAAGATGTTCCCGAACCTGGACTGGTTCAGCGCGGTCAGCTACCACATGATGGGCGTGCCGACGGCGATGTTCACTCCGTTGTTCGTGATCGCACGCACCTCCGGTTGGAGCGCGCACATCATCGAGCAGCGCATCGACGGCAAGATCATCCGCCCGAGTGCGAACTACACCGGCCCGGAAGACCAGGCCTTCGTGCCGATCGACCAGCGCAAGTAAGACAGACGTACCGCACCCGTTCGCGGGTGCCTTGCGGACCAGGCCGGCGCGATGCCGGTCTGCTCCGTTGCGGCGTCGCTACTCCTTCTTCGCCGGTGTCACGACGCCCCGGCCCGCCAACAAGCAGCTATCGCCAGCCATGAATACTCAGTACCGCAAGAACCTTCCCGGCACCGCGCTGGACTATTTCGATACCCGGGCCGCGGTCGACGCGCTCCAGCCCGGCGCCTATGCCACGCTGCCGTATACCTCGCGCGTGCTGGCCGAAAACCTGGTGCGCCGCTGCGACCCGGCCACCCTGGATGCGTCACTGCGGCAGCTGATCGAGCGCCGCCAGGACCTGGATTTCCCGTGGTTCCCGGCCCGCGTGGTGTGCCATGACATTCTCGGCCAGACCGCCCTGGTCGATCTGGCCGGCCTGCGCGATGCCATCGCCGATGCCGGCGGTGACCCGGCGCAGATCAATCCGGTAGTGCCGACCCAGCTGATCGTGGATCACTCGCTGGCGGTGGAATTCCCCGGCTTCGACAAGGCCGCGTTCGAGAAGAACCGCGCCGTCGAGGACCGCCGCAATGAAGACCGGTTCCACTTCATCAACTGGACCAAGAAGGCGTTCAAGAACGTCGACGTGATTCCGCCGGGCAACGGGATCATGCACCAGATCAATCTGGAGAAGATGTCGCCGGTCGTGCAGGTGCGCGAGGGCGTGGCCTTCCCGGATACCTGCGTCGGCACCGACAGCCATACCCCGCATGTGGACGCGCTGGGGGTTATCGCGATCGGCGTGGGCGGCCTGGAAGCGGAGAGCGTCATGCTCGGCCGTGCGTCCTGGATGCGCCTGCCCGACATCATCGGCGTGGAGCTGACCGGCCGACCGCAGCCGGGCATCACCTGCACCGACGTGGTGCTGGCGCTGACCGAGTTCCTGCGCAAGGAGCGCGTGGTGGGGGCGTGGATCGAGTTCTACGGGGAGGGCGCCAACGCGCTGACCATCGGTGACCGCGCCACCATCTCCAACATGACGCCGGAGTTCGGCGCCACCGCGGCGATGTTCTACATCGACCAGCAGACCCTGGACTACCTGCGCCTGACCGGCCGCGAAGATGCCCAGGTCGCGCTGGTGGAAACCTACGCCAAGGCCACCGGCCTGTGGGCCGACGACCTGGCCACCGCGCAGTACGAGCGCGTGCTGCAGTTCGACCTCTCCACCGTGGTGCGCAACATGGCCGGCCCGTCCAACCCGCACAAGCGTGTGGCGACGACCGACCTGGCTGCGCGCGGCATCGCCGATGAAGGCAAGCTGGCCTCGGGCAGGCAGGAACAGGCCGATGGCCTGATGCCCGATGGCGCGGTGATCATCGCCGCGATCACCAGCTGCACCAACACCAGCAACCCGCGCAACGTGATCTCCGCGGCATTGCTGGCGCGCAACGCCAACCGCGCCGGCCTGACCCGCAAGCCGTGGGTGAAGAGCTCGCTGGCGCCCGGTTCCAAGGCCGTGCAGCTGTATCTGGAAGAAGCCGGCCTGCTGACCGAACTGGAGCAGATGGGCTTTGGCATCGTGGCCTTTGCCTGCACCACCTGCAACGGCATGAGCGGCGCGCTGGACCCGAAGATCCAGCAGGAAGTGATCGATCGCGACCTGTATGCCACCGCCGTGCTCTCGGGCAACCGCAACTTCGACGGCCGCATCCACCCGTACGCCAAGCAGGCCTTCCTGGCCTCGCCGCCGCTGGTGGTGGCCTATGCGATCGCTGGCACGGTGCGCTTCGATATTGAAAAGGATGCGCTCGGCCATGATGCCGACGGCAACGCGATCACGCTGAAGGATCTGTGGCCGAGCGATGCCGAGATCGACGCGGTGGTCAAGGCCTGCGTCAAGCCGGAACAGTTCCGCAAGGTCTACGACCCGATGTTCACCTTCAAGGTGGAGCACGGCGCCCCGATCAGCCCGCTGTACGACTGGCGCCCGCAGAGCACCTACATCCGCCGCCCGCCTTACTGGGAAGGCGCGCTTGCCGGTGCCCGCAGCCTGACCGGCATGCGACCGCTGGCCGTGCTCGGCGACAACATCACCACCGACCACCTTTCGCCGTCGAACGCGATCATGGCCAGCAGCGCGGCCGGCGAGTACCTGGCGAAGATGGGCCTGCCCGAGGAAGACTTCAATTCCTATGCGACCCACCGCGGTGACCACCTCACCGCGCAGCGCGCGACGTTCGCCAACCCGAAGCTGATCAATGAAATGGCCGTGATCGATGGCCAGGTCACGCAGGGCTCGCTGGCGCGCGTGGAGCCGGAAGGCCAGGTCACCCGCATGTGGGAAGCGATCGAAACCTACATGGGCCGCAAGCAGCCGCTGATCATCATCGCCGGTGCCGATTACGGCCAGGGCAGCTCGCGTGACTGGGCCGCCAAGGGCGTGCGTCTGGCCGGTGTGGAAGCGATCGCCGCCGAAGGCTTCGAGCGCATCCACCGCACCAACCTGATCGGCATGGGCGTGCTGCCGCTGGAGTTCAAGGAAGGCGTCAACCGCAAGACCCTGGGCATCGATGGCACCGAAACCTTCGATGTGCTTGGCGACCGCGTGCCGCGCGCCGAGCTGAGCCTGGTCATCCATCGCCGCAACGGTGAACAGCTGCGGGTGCCGGTCACCTGCCGGCTGGATACCGCCGAAGAGGTCTCGATCTACGAGGCCGGCGGCGTGCTGCAGCGGTTCGCCCAGGACTTCCTGGAATCGGCGCAGGTCGCCTGATCCCACCCGCATCACGACGGCCCGGCAACGGGCCGTCTTTCCATCAGGACTTCGATATGGCGTTTCTCCCCCAGCTCCGCATTCCGGCCACCTACCTGCGCGGTGGCACCAGCAAGGGTGTGTTCTTCAAGCTGACCGACCTGCCGGCTGCCGCGCAGGTGCCTGGCCCGGCGCGGGACGCGCTGCTCATGCGCGTGATCGGCTCGCCGGATCCGTACGCCAAGCACACCGATGGCATGGGCGGCGCGACGTCGAGCACCAGCAAGTGCGTGATCATCTCCGCGCCGTCGGTACCGGAGCACGACGTTGACTATCTGTACGGTCAGGTCTCGATCGAGACCGCGTTTGTCGACTGGAGTGGCAACTGCGGCAACCTCAGCACGGCAGTCGGACCGTTCGCGATCAGCAACGGAATGATCGATCCGGCGCGGATTCCGCACAACGGCCTGTGCACCGTGCGGATCTGGCAGGCCAACATCGGCAAGACCATCCTGGCGCACGTGCCGATCGTGGAGGGCCAGGTGCAGGAGGACGGCGATTTCGACCTCGATGGCGTGACCTTCCCGGCCGCGGAGATCCAGCTGGAGTTCCTGGATCCCTCCGATGATGGTGAGGGCGGGGCGATGTTCCCGACCGGTAATCTGGTCGACACGCTCGACGTGCCCGGCGTGGGCAGTTTCCAGGCCACGATGATCACCGCCGGCATTCCCACCATCTTCCTCAACGCGGCTGATCTGGGCTACACCGGCACCGAACTGCAGCCGGCGATCAACGAGGACAAGGCCGCCTTGGCGCGTTTCGAAGCGATCCGCGCGCACGGCGCGGTGCGCATGGGGCTGATCGAGACCATCGAGCAGGCCGCGACCCGTCAGCACACACCGAAGGTCGCCTTCGTCGCCCCGGCGCAGGACTACGTGTCCTCCAGTGGCAAGCAGATCGCCGCGGGCGAGATCGACCTGCACGCGCGCGCGCTGTCCATGGGCAAGCTGCACCACGCGATGATGGGCACCGCCGCAGTCGCCATCGGCACTGCCGCCGCGATCCCGGGCACGCTGGTGAACCTGGCCGCCGGTGGCGGTGGGCGTGAATCGGTGAGCTTCGGTCATCCCTCCGGCACGTTGCGCGTGGGCGCGCAGGCGGCGCTCGTTGACGGTCAGTGGACGGTCACCAAGGCCATCATGAGCCGCAGTGCCCGCGTCTTGATGGACGGTGCGGTAAGGGTGCCTGCCACCACCTTGTAAGTCCCAACAGGAGAATCGCGATGTCCGGTCATGACAGCCACAGCAACCAGCGCCCGCCATGGGACACGGTCCTGACCGACATCGTCGATTACGTCCGCGACTACCCGGTCAGCTCGCCGCTGGCGTACACCACCGCGCGGCACTGCCTGATCGATACGCTGGGCTGCGGGTTGGCGGCGCTATCGTTCCCGGCCTGCAGCAAGCTGCTCGGGCCGCTGGTGCCCGGCATGCAGGTGATCAACGGCGCCCGGGTGCCAGGGACGCGCTTCGAGCTGGATCCGGTGCAGGGCGCCTTCAACATCGGCGCGATGATCCGCTGGCTGGATTTCAACGACACCTGGCTGGCCGCGGAGTGGGGGCATCCCTCCGACAACCTCGGCGGCATCCTGGCTACCGCCGACTGGCTCAGCCGCAATGCCGAGGCGCTGCGCCGGGCGCCACTGACCATGCGCGATGTGCTGGAGGCGATGATCAAGGCGCATGAAATCCAGGGTTGCCTGGCGTTGGAGAATGCGTTCAACCGGGTCGGGCTGGATCATGTGGTGCTGGTCAAGGTCGCCTCCACCGCGGTGGTGTCACACCTGCTTGGTCTGGATCGTGAGCGCATGCTCAATGCGCTGTCGCTGGCCTGGGTGGATGGGCAGTCGCTGCGCACCTACCGGCACGCGCCCAACACCGGCTCGCGCAAGAGCTGGGCGGCCGGTGATGCCACCAGCCGTGCGGTGCGCCTGTCGCTGATGGCCGCGGCCGGTGAGATGGGCTATCCCAGCGCGCTGACCGCGCCGACCTGGGGCTTCTACGATGTCTCCTTCGGCGGGCAGCCGTTCCGCTTCCAGCGGCCGTACGGCAGCTACGTGATGGAGAACGTGCTGTTCAAGATCAGCTATCCGGCCGAGTTCCATGGCCAGACGGCGGTTGAAGCGGCGATGCAGGTGCATGCGCAGATGCGCGCCAGCGGCAAACGCAGCGAAGACATCGCGCAGATCACCCTGCGCACCCAGCAGGCCTGCCTGCGCATCATCGACAAACCCGGCCCGCTGCATAACCCGGCCGACCGCGATCACTGCGTGCAGTACATGGTGGCGATCGGCCTGATCTTCGGCCGGCTGGTTGCCGAGGACTACGAGGACGACGTGGCGGCCGATCCGCGCATCGATCCGCTGCGGGCCACGATCACCTGCGTGGAAGAGCCGCAGTTCACGGCCGACTACCTGGACCCGGACAAGCGCAGCATCGCCAACGCGCTGCACGTGACGTTCGCCGATGGCAGCACGATGGAGGCCGTGGTCGAGTACCCGCTGGGCCACGCCCGGCGCCGGGCCGAGGGCATCCCGCTGCTGGAGGACAAGTTCCGCCGGCACCTGGCCGGGGTGTTCCCGACCGTGCAGCAGCGTCGGATCCTGGAGGCGTCGCTGGACCCGGTCGCGCTGGTAGCGATGCCGGTGCACGAGTACGTCGACCTCTACGTCGCCGGGTAGAGCCGACCGTTGGTCGGCTGCCCTTAGCGATGGCTCTTGGCGGCTGCCCTTGGCGGTGGCCCTGCCGGTCACCCATGACGCCCGGATCGCCCGGGGTCGCCCGTGAACGGACGGGGACGGCCCGTATACTGGCCGCCTTGTTCAAGGAGTGACGTCATGGCTAGCCGCAGTCGGTTCGGGCAGTGGAGCTGGAAGGGAATCGCGGGCCTGGCGCTGGTCGCCGGCCTGGCCATCGGCGTCGGGGGCTGCAAGCGCAACGACAGCGGCCAGCTACCAGCCCCGTCCGGCGCGCCGATCACGGCCAAGGCCGAGGCGGTCACCGAGTTCACCCTGGTCCGGGCCTACCCCGATCAGAAGAGCGACGGCCTGTCGCTGGCGCTGGAGTTCTCGCGCCCGCTGGTCGGCACCCAGGATTTCGACGCACTGGTCCGCTTCGCCGAGAAGGTCGGCACCGAGGACAGCAGCTGGTCGCTGTCCGATGACGGCAAGACCCTGCGCTATCCGTTCGTGGAGGCGGCCAAGGAATATTCGCTGATCGTTTCGCCCGATCTGCTCGCCGCCGATGGCAGCCGGATCGGCAAGGAGCTGCGCCAGAAGGTCTTCACCGGCGAGCTCAAGCCGGTGGCCGGGTTCGCCTCGCAGGGCAGCGTGCTGCCCGCCAAGGACAGCCGCGGCCTGCCGGTGGTCTCGGTCAACGTGCCGGAAGTGGACGTGGAGTTCCTGCGCGTGCGCGAGAAGGAACTGCCGAGCTTCTTCAGCCAGTACCAGCGCGGCGGGCGCCGCGGCAGCTGGGAGCTGGACAGCGACTACGGCGACAAGACGCCGATGTCGCAGTTGGCCGAGCCGGTGTACGTCAACCGCTTCGTGATCGGCGGCAAGCAGAACGAGCGCGTGCTCACCTACCTGCCGACCCAGGACATCAAGGAGCTGCAGCAGCCCGGCCTGTATTTCGCGGTGATGAAGCGCAGCGGTTCGTTCGAAGGCGAGTACGACACCGCCTTCTTCACCGTCAGCGACATCGGCCTGCATACGCGTGCCTACAAGGACAAGCTGTTCGTGCACACCGCCTCGCTGCAGAGCGGGGCGTCGCTGAAGAAGATCGAGCTGCGCATCCTCGATGGCAAGGGTGAGGTGGTGCTCAAGGGCGCAACCGACGGCAACGGCAATGCGCTGCTCAATTACACGTTGGATGCCAGCCATGTGCTGATCGCCAGCAGTGGCGGCGATACCTCGATGCTGCCGTTCAACCAGCCCGCGCTGGACCTGAGCGAGTTCGCCGTGGCCGGGCGCGACAACGCCTGGTTCGACGTGTTCACCTGGTCGGGCCGCGACCTGTACCGTCCCGGCGAGACCGTGCGCATTTCCGCACTGCTGCGCGACAACGACGGCAAGCCGGTGAAGCCGCAGCCCGTCTTCCTGCGCCTGAAGCAGCCGGACGGCAAGACCTTCCGCGAGACCCGCCTGACCCCCGGCGAACAGGGTTACTTCAGTTTCGAGCAGCTGATCCCCGCCGAGGCCCCGACCGGGCGCTGGCAGGTGGAGTTCCGCACCAACCCGGCCAGCAAGGAAGCGATCCAGGGTATGACCCTGCGCATCGAGGAGTTCCTGCCCGAGCGCATGAAGCTGGACCTGGACAGCGTGCAGAAGACGCTCAAGCCGGGCGAGCCGCTCAAGCTGCAGGCCGATGCCGCGTATCTGTACGGCGCGCCGGCCGACGGCAACCGCTTCACCGCACGGTTGGCCGTGGCGGCCGAGCAGTCGCCGGTCGAGTCGCTGCCGGGCTACTTCTTCGGCGACCCGACCACCGCGCTGCCGCGCGAGGCGCGTGACGTCATCGATACCGAATTCCCGGCCGACGGCAAACTGCGCCAGGACGTGGAGCTGCCGGCGGAGGTCAAGCCGACCGCACCGATCGCCGTGGTGCTCTCCGGGAGCGTGTATGAAACCGGTGGCCGCACCGTGACCCGCACCCTGAAGCGGGTGATGTGGCCGGCCGCCGCGCTGGTCGGTGTGCGCCCGTTGTTTGATCCCAAGGATGGCGCGGATGCCAACAGCAACGCGCGCTTCGAACTGATGCGCGTGGACGCGGCGGGCAAGCCGCAGCCGGCCAAGGGCCTGAAGGTCACGCTGGTGCGCGAGCTGCGCGATTACCACTGGACCTTCAACGACAACCGCTGGGATTACGACTTCACCCGCCGCTTCGAGAACAAGGACACCCGCACCGTCGATGCGGGCAGTGCGGCGGTCGGCGTTGACTTCCCGGTGGAGTGGGGCGAGTACCGACTGGACGTGTTCGATCCGGCCACCGGGCTGACCAGCCGCTATCCCTTCAACGCCGGCTGGAGCTGGAACGACGACAACCGCGGCCTGGATGCACGCCCGGACAAGGTCAAGCTGGCGCTGGACAAGACCGGCTACAAGGCCGGCGATACCGTGCGCGTCACCGTGACCCCGCCGCATGCCGGCAAGGGCGTGCTGATGGTCGAGAGCGACAAGATGCTCTACGTCCAGGATATCGACGCCAAGCCGGGCAGCACCTACGACATTCCGGTCACCGCCGAATGGGAACGCCACGACGTCTACATCACCGCGCTGGTGTTCCGTGGCGGCAGTGCCCCGAGCAAGATCACCCCGGCCCGTGCGGTCGGCGTGGTGCATGTGCCGATGGACCGCAAGGCGCGGCAGATCGCGGTCGGCCTGGTGGCACCGAAGCAGATGCGCCCGGAGCAGACGCTGCCGGTCACCGTCAGTGCCCCGCAGCTGGCCGGCAAGGTCGCGCATGTGACGGTCTCGGCGGTGGATGTGGGCATCCTCAACATCACCCGCTTCCCGGTGCCCGATGCCGCTGCGCACTTCTTCGCGCAGCGTCGTCTGGGCGTGGATGCGTATGACATCTACAGCCGAGTGATCGAAAGCTTCGACGGCAGCAGCGGCAAGCTGAAGTTCGGTGGCGACATGGCGCTGGCCGCGATGCCGCAGGCCAAGCGCCCGACCGCGCGGGTGCAGACGGTGGACCTGTTCTCCGGCCCGGTGAAACTCGATGCCAAGGGCATCGCGCGGATCGCGCTGAAGGTGCCGGATTTCAACGGCACCCTGCGCGTCTCGGCGCTGGTGTACGCCGATGACCAGTACGGCAAGCGCGATGTGGAGACCGTGGTGCGCGCGCCGATCCTGGCCGAAGCCAGCATGCCGCGCGTGATGGCGCCCGGGGATACCAGCACGGTCACCCTGGATGTGCAGAACTTCACCGGCACGCCGGGCGAGTTCAAGGTGCAGGTCGATGGCATCGGGCCGCTGACCCTGGGCGACGCCAGCCGCACGCTCAAGCTCAACGCCGACGCCAAGAGCACGCTGAGCTTCCCGCTGACCGCGCGCGAGGGCTACACGGTAGCCAAGGTCCGCGTGCGCGTGGATGGCAACGGCTTCAAGGTCGATCGCCGCTATGACCTGCCGGTGCGTGCCGCATGGCCGCAGGTGCTGCGCGCACAGACCCGCACGCTGGATCCGCTGGCCGCCGTCACGATGGACGCCGGGCTGGCCGATGGCCTGATGAACGACTCGGTGACCGCACGCATGCTGGTCAGCGCGCTGCCGCCGATTCCGTTCGCCAGTGCCTTGAATGGCGCGCTCAACTATCCGTATGGCTGCGCCGAGCAGACCACCAGCAAGGGCTATGCCGCGCTGATGCTGGATGAAGCGACCTCGGCCATGCTGGGTGCGGACGGGCTGGATGCCAAGACCCGCCGCGAGCGCATGGAAGGTGCCTTCGGCCGCCTGGCCTCGATGCAGGTCGCCAACGGCAACTTCTCGATGTGGGGCGACGACGGCTACATCAATCCGTGGCTGACGCCGTATATCGCCGAGTTCCTGCTCGACGCCAAGGACGCCGGCTTCGCCGTACCGGACAACGTGCTGCAGAAAGCGCTGAACCGCCTGAGTGAAGATCTGCTGTCCGGTGGCAACCAGTTCTACGGCGAGGACCGCCGCGAGAACCTGAAGTTCGCCAACCAGGCGTATTCGGGCTACGTGCTGGCCCGGGTCAACCGCGCGCCGCTGGGTACCCTGCGCGCGCTGTACGACAACGAACGCAGCAAGTCGCTGACCGGCCTGTCGCTGGTGCACCTGGGCATCGCGCTGTCCCTGCAGGGCGATCACAAGCGCGGCGATGCGGCCATTGCCGCCGGCTTCGCCAAGAGCGCGGACGACCGTCCGGCCTACTTCGGCGATTACGGCAGCGCGGTGCGCGATGACGCATTGATGATCGCGCTGCTGCACGAACGCAAGCTGTCCAAGCCGGCCTACGATGCACGCGCGGTCGATCTCGGTCGCGCGCTGGACGCCCGCCGCAACAGTGGCTGGATGTGGCTGAGCACCCAGGAGCAGGTGGCGCTGGCGCGCATGGGCAAGGCGCTGTCGGCCAACCAGACCAAGCTGGTCTCGGGCGAACTGGTGGTGGGGGGCGAGAGCGAGAGCATCTCGGCACGCCGCATGTTCGGCCGCAGCGTCGACTACGCCGCGCTGGCCAAGGGCGTGCGCTTCACCCCGCAGGGGGAGCCGCCGATGTTCGCCAGCCTGGAAGTGGCCGGCATTCCGCGCAACCCGCCGGAGCCGGACAGCCGCACGCTCGGCGTGGAGCGCAGCTGGTACACCACTGATGGCAAGCCGTGGACGCCGCGTCCGCTGAAGGAAGGCGAGGCCCTGATCGTGCGGGTCAGCGTCACCCCGAACGTGGACATGCCCGATGCGCTGCTGACCGATCTGCTGCCGGCCGGGCTGGAGATCGAGAACTTCAACCTGGGCGATGCCAAGCAGTGGGCCGATGTGGTGGTCGACGGGTTGAGCGTCAACGACCGCGGCGATGCGGCCAACATCAAGCACGAGGAGTTCCGCGATGACCGCTATGTGGCCGCGCTGAAACTCTCGCGGGGCAGCACTGCCAAGGTGTTCTATCTGGTGCGTGCGGTCACGCCGGGCACCTACCGCGTGCCGCCGCCGCTGGTGGAGGACATGTACCGTCCCGACCTGCGCGGGGTGGGGCGCAGCCTCCCGGCCTCGCTGACCGTGGTGCAGCCCTGATCGCAGGGCGGGCCGTCGCGATGACGGCCCGCCTGCTGAATGGACATGATGTCTCTTTTTTCCAAACGGTCGTGGGCATCCGTGCGACGCAACGTGCTGCCCTGCCTGCGCTGGGGAACGGCGGCGCTGCTCATACTGCTGCTGGTGCTGGACCTCGCGTTCCCGCCGCCGCTGCCCAGGCAACGCGACACCAGTACCCTGGTCGTTGCGCGCGATGGCACGCCGCTGCGTGCGTTCGCCGATGCGGACGGGGTGTGGCGCTACCCGGCCTCCGCCGACAGCGTCTCGCCGCTGTATCTGCAGGCGCTGCTGAACTACGAAGACCGCTGGTTCTGGCGGCATCCCGGCATCAACCCGTGGGGCCTGCTGCGCGCGGGCAAGCAATGGCTGTTCGAGCAGCGGATCGTCTCCGGTGGTTCAACGCTGACCATGCAGGTTGCGCGAATCCTCGATCCGCATACGCGCACGCCGTGGGGCAAAGCCAAGCAGCTGCTGCGCGCGGTGCAGCTGGAACTGCACCTGAGCAAGGCGCAGATCCTGGCGCTGTATCTGGAACGTGCACCCTATGGGGGCACCATCGAAGGCGTGGAGGCGGCGAGCTGGGCCTATCTGGGCAAGCCAGCCTCGCAGTTGTCGCATGCCGAGGCGGCGTTGCTGGCGGTGCTGCCGCAGTCGCCCAGCCGGTTGCGTCCGGACCGCCATCCGGAGGCGGCACAGCGGGCGCGTGACAAGGTGCTCGAACGCATGGTGTCACTCGGTGTGTGGTCACGCGAGGAGGTCGACGATGCGCGCATCGAGCCGGTGGTCACCCGCGCCCTGCAGCCCCCGCTGCATGCGGCGTTGTTGGCGCAGCGCCTGCGCTCGGCGCAGCCGCGGGCGGCGCGGATCGAGAGCACGCTGGATATCGGCCTGCAGCGCACGCTGGAAGAGCGTGTGTCGTCCTACTTTTCACAGCTGCCCGAGCGCACCTCGGCGGCGTTGCTGGTGGTGGACAACCGCACACTGGAGGCACGTGCCTACGTCGGTTCGGTGGCGTTCGGCGACAAACAGCGGCTCGGCCATGTGGACATGGTGCAGGCGTGGCGCTCACCGGGCTCAACGCTGAAACCGTTCCTGTACGGCATGGCGCTGGATGATGGCCTGATCTATTCGGAAAGCCTGATGGTGGATGCGCCGCAGAGCTTCGGCGGGTATCGGCCGGGCAACTTCGATGCGGCCTTCAACGGGCCGGTCAGTGCCGCCACGGCGCTGCGGTTGTCACTCAACGTGCCGGCGGTGGACCTGCTGGATCGCGTCGGCTCGGCGCGCTTCGCGGCACGCCTGTCGCATGCGGGCATCAATCTGCGCTTTCCGCACGGCAGTGCGCCCAATCTCTCGCTGATTCTCGGCGGCACCGGCGCGCGGCTGGAGGATCTGGTCGGCACCTTCGCCGCGTTCAACCGCAACGGTATCGCCGGGCGGGTGCGTTATACCGCCGGGGATGCGGTGATCGAGCGCCGCCTGATGTCCCCCGGCGCGGCGTGGATCACCCGCGAGGTGCTCGAGTCCAATCCCCGCCCGGGCTACGGCACCGGCACCTTCGATGTCACCGGCCGCCCACGTGTGGCCTGGAAGACCGGCACCAGCTACGGCTACCGCGATGCCTGGGCGATCGGCACGACGCGCCATTACACGGTAGGTGTGTGGGTGGGGCGCCCGGATGGCACGCCGCTGCCCGGGCAGTACGGCGCGGTGACCGCGTTGCCGCTGATGTTCGAGGTGGTCGACAGTCTGCCGCGCCAGGCCGGCGATGCCCGTGCGGCGCCGATGCCGGCGAGCGTGGCGCAGGCCGATATCTGCTGGCCGACCGGTGGTCTGGCCGAGCAGATGGCGCCCGCGCTGTGCCAGCGGCGGATGCCGGCGTTCGTGCTCGATGGGGCGGTGCCGCCGACCTTCGCCGAGCGCGAGGCGCGGCTGTGGCAGCCGGGTCTGCAGCGGTTCCAGGTGGATGCGCGCACGGGGCTGCGGCTGTCGCCGGAGTGCAGCCGACCGCATGCGGCGGAGTCGCGTGAGATCGCGCGCTGGCCGGCGCTGTTGTCGCCGTGGTTGCCGCAGGCGCAGCGTCAGGCCTCGCAGTTGCCTGCGTTGTCCCCGGACTGCAGCGACGATGGTCGAGAGAGTGGTGGGACGCTGCATATCGAGGGGCTCAACGACCGCGCCACCCTCGCACGCGCGCCGAATGCCGAGCGCGGCGTTCGCCTGCAACTGCGTGCACTGGGCAATGAAACGACCGTGGATTGGCTGCTGGATGACCGCTGGATCGCCCGCACTGAAGGCGCGCGGCTGTTCCAGCGCGATTTCGACGAGGTGGGTGAGCACACGCTGACCGCGCTGGCCGCCGATGGTGCGTGGACGCAGGTGCGGTTCCGGATCCTGCGCTGACGGGTTGCTGCCCGCGATCGGGTAGTGCCGGCCGCTGGCCGGCATCATCCCATCA
>Ga0308156_1002144_pt1 | contig 18596 bp, 15 predicted proteins | sample PhyAR2_FD_201041 | JGI IMG/M metagenome (GOLD analysis project Ga0308156, IMG submission 201041) | Phyllosphere microbial communities from UC Gill Tract Community Farm, Albany, California, United States - DLSL A.R2 | ecosystem: Host-associated > Plants > Phyllosphere > Unclassified | place: USA... | reverse complement strand
CTTCGGGGTCGACTCGCTCCAGGCCATGGCGGCGGTCGCCGGCTCCGGTCTCGCCGTTCCGTGCGGGCTCGCGGTCGGACTGGTCCCTGTACGCACCTCCTACGACGCGGCCCTGCAGGCCCGCAGCGCAGCCGTGCTCACAGGCCACCCCTTCGTCCTGGGGCTGGGGATCGGCAACGCGCGGTTCGCCCGGGCGGTCACCGGGCGGCCTGTGCTCCCGTCGACGGACACGGTCCAGCAGGTCCGCGAGGTGCGGACGCTGCTCGACGGCGGGACAGTCGGCGGGGGGACCGTCGGAGGAGGCGACGACGGTGACGAGGTCGAAGCCGTCGCGCTCCTGCCGCTCGCCTGCCCACCGGTCGAGGTCGGTGCAGGTGTCCTGCGCGCGCGGCATGCCGAGGCCGTCGGCGCGGTCGCGGACGCCGCGATCACGTTCCTCGCCCCGCGCGACCACCTGACCTCGACGGTGATCCCCGCGCTGGAGCGCGGAGCAGGAGCCGGTGGACGCCCGGTCCCACGGATCGTCTCTCTCGTCCACGTCGCTCTCGACCGCCCTGGGCGTGACACCACGGAGGTGCTGGTGGCGGGCGCCGCGGGCCACATCGCGCTGCCGCACTACCGCGCGATGCTCGACGAGGCGGGAGCAGTGCGTGTGGACGACGACCCGGGCGACGCCGTCAGACGTCTGGTGAGGTCGGGGGACCTCGCGGCAGGTTCCCTCGAGGACGTGGTCGCGCACCTCGCAGACCTCGCTGCACGGGGTGTCGACGAGGTGGTCCTGCATGCCGGGGGCGTCGGGGCGACCCACGGCATGGCCGCCATGCTCGACGAGCTCCGCACCATCGCGTCAGCGTGGCGCACCACCGACCGCTCTGCGGTCCAGGCCGGGAGGACCCCATGAGGACGACCCCAGACGACCGACGAGGGACCGCCGCAGGCGCGGGGAGAGCTCCGGGCACTGCAGACCCGCAGAGGTCTGAGGTCACGGCGGCGGCCGAGAGGCCGATGCACCCGGCGGGCGTCGAGATCTCCGGCGTCCACAGGCGCATCGGGTCGCGGCAGGTGCTGCGAGGGGTGGGCCTGACCTGCCGCCCCGGCCGGACCACGGCGCTGCTCGGGCACAACGGGAGCGGGAAGTCGACGCTCCTCTCGGTGCTCCTCGGGCTCGCCCGTGCCGACCAGGGGACCGCGCTGCTCGACGGCCGACCGCTCGCAGACCACCCGCGACCGCACGAGGTCGTCGGTGCTGTGCTCGACCGTCCGACCGCCTCGGCCACCCGGACCGCCCGTGACCACCTGAGGGTCGTCGTCGGTCAGGCGACGGTGTCGCGGGACCTCGTCTCGGCCGCCCTGGAGGCGGCCGGGCTGGGGGACGCCGCCGACACGCTCGTGGGGACCTTCAGCCTCGGGATGAGGCAGCGGCTCGCCGTCGCCTCAGCCCTGCTGCACAGGCCGTCCGTGCTCGTCATGGACGAGCCGCACAACGGGCTCGACGCCGAGGGGGTCGACTGGCTGCACCGGGTGATCGCCGACCACGCAGGTGCAGGCGGCACCGCGCTCGTCGCCACCCACCGCATCCGAGAGGCGCTCGACCTCGCCGACGACGTCGTCGTGCTGCGTGACGGCGAGGTCGTCCTGGCCGCTCCGACCGACGCCGTCGCGGTGCTCGGGCGCGTCGTCGTCGAGATCGCCTCGGAGCACGACGTCGCGGCCGCTGCCCGCGGCCTCGGCGCGGACGGGCTGGACGTCGTCGGGTCGGACGGTGCGCGCCTCACCGTCGCGGGGGCCAGCACGGCCCGGGTCGCTGCGTCCGCCGGAGCCCTGGGGGTGGCGCTGCGCGGCGTGACGGAGCACGAGGTGGAGCTCGGTGACCTCGTGCGACGGTGACGGACGCCGGTCAGCCGAGCCACGCGGTCGGGTCGTCGACCACGCCGCGCAGCACCTGCCGGGCCCCGCCGACGGTCGCAGCCGCACCCGAGACGGGCGCGCGTGCCACGCTGAAGGTCGACCACGGCGCGGACAGCACCCGGGTGGTGAGCTCGGCGTGGACGATCGGCGCGAGCTGGTCGGCAAGCTCGGAGTACGCCCCGCCGAGGACGATCGCCGGGACGTCGATGAGGTTGACGAAGTCGGCGAGGGTCGCGCCGAGGGCATGACCGGCTCGGTCCAGGGCTGCGTCGGCCGCGGCGCTCGCGGTCTGACCGGAGTCGAGCGCGCTCGCCCCAGGGCTCCCCGCGAGCAGCGCCTGCACGCCCGCGTCGCGCGGCAGCCCTGCCGCCCGCAGCACGGCATCCGTCCCGGCGTACTGCTCGAGGCACCCTGTCGCCCCGCAGGGGCAGAGCGGCCCGGCCGGGTCGACGACGACGTGCCCGAGCTCGCCGCTCCAGCCGCGCCCGCCGACGAAGAGCTCGCGGTCGAGGACGATCGCCGCCCCGATGCCGACGTCGGCCGAGACGTAGAGGAAGGAGTCGGGCACGTCGACGTGCCGGCCCTGCCAGGGGACCTGGGCGAGGGCGGCGAGGTTGGCCTCGTTGGCGAGGGTGATCGGGGCGTCCCCGGTGTGCTCGGCGACGGCTGACGTGTCGACCTCGAGGTCGGCCCAGCCGAGGTTCGGGGCGACGCGCAGGGTCGACGTCCCGGGCTCGACGAGCCCGGGGAGGGCGACCTGGACTCCGGCGACGTGGAGCGAGGCATGCTCCGCCCGAGCCGTCGCGAGCAGACGTCCTGTGAGGTCTCCGAGGAGGGCGAGCGTCGCAGCCGTGTCGCTCCCGTGGAAGTCGCCGTGCAGCGTCTCGCTCGCGAGGGTGTCGCCCGCGAGGTCGAGGACCACCCCGGCGAGATGACCGACGTTGATCTCGAGGCCGATGCCGACGAGCGTGCCGCGCGCGGGGACGAGAGGTACCGCGGGTCGACCCGCACGGCGCGACGCGACGGGTGGGAGCTCGGCGACGATCCGGGCCTCGATGAGCCTGTCCACGAGCGAGGACACCGTCGCCCGGGTGAGGCCTGTCGCGGTCGCCACGTCGGAGCGCGACGGAGCCGTCGGGGCGTCGACCACGGCGCGGGCGACGAGCGCGATGTTCTGCTCGCGCAGCGAGTGCTGCCCGACGGCCGGGGTCACGATCATGGGTTGACCCTACCGTCGGACGGGGATAAGTTCATCCATACAACTAATCCGCTTGCCGCGACGTCGCGGCCTGGCGGTGCGAACTCTCGACGAGGAGACCTCCCATGGCGCACGCATCTGGCATCAACTACTCCTTCGGACTCTGGACCGTGGGCTGGAACGCCCAGGACCAGTTCGGCTCGGCGTCCCGCCCGCACCTCGACCCGGCCCGCGCTGTGCGCAAGCTCGCCGAGCTCGGCGCCTGGGGCTTCACCTTCCACGACGACGACGTGGTCCCCTTCGGCTCGGACGACGCCACGCGCGACCGTCTGCTCGGTGAGGTCAAGACGGCCGCCGAGGAGAGCGGCATGACCATCGAGATGGTCACGACGAACCTGTTCGGCCACCCGGTGTTCAAGGACGGCGGCTTCACGTCGAACGACCGCTCCGTGCGCCGCTTCGCGCTCCGCAAGGTGCTGCGCAACATCGACCTCACCGCCGAGCTCGGCGCCAAGACCTTCGTCATGTGGGGCGGTCGCGAGGGTTCCGAGTACGACGGTGCCAAGGACCTGCACGCAGCGCTCGAGCGCTACCGCGAGGGCATCGACCTCGTCGCCGGGTACATCAAGGAGAAGGGCTACGACATGCGCATCGCGCTCGAGCCCAAGCCCAACGAGCCCCGCGGCGACATCTTCCTGCCGACCATCGGCCACGCCCTCGGGTTCATCGCCCAGCTCGAGCACGGCGACATCGTCGGCCTCAACCCGGAGACGGGCCACGAGCAGATGGCCGGCCTCAACTACACGCACGGCCTCGCGCAGGCGCTGTGGTCGGACAAGCTGTTCCACATCGACCTCAACGGGCAGCGCTCGATCAAGTTCGACCAGGACCTCGTCTTCGGTCACGGCGACCTGCTGTCGGCGTTCTTCACCGTCGACCTCGTCGAGAACGGCTTCCCGGGCAGCCCGGACGCCCCGCGCTACACGGGACCGCGCCACTTCGACTACAAGCCGTCGCGCACCGAGGTCGAGGCCGGGGTCTGGGACTCCGCGTCGGCCAACATGGAGATGTACGAGATGCTCGCCAAGAAGTCGGCGGCGTACCGCGCCGACCCCGAGGTGCAGGAGGCCTTCAAGACCGCCGGCATCTTCGAGCTCGCGACGCCGACGCTCAACCCCGGCGAGACCGTCGACGAGCTCCTCGCGGACCGCTCGGCCTTCGAGGACTTCGACCCTGAGGCCGCCGCTGAGCGCGACTTCGGCTTCGTGCGCCTCAACCAGCTGGCCCTGCGCCACCTCATCGGCTGATGGTCGACGTGTCGTCGAGCGGTGCCGTCGGTCGAGGCTCCTCGGCCGCCGAGGGTGCCGCGGGCCGTGTGCTGGTGGCGGGTGTCGACTCGTCGACCCAGTCCTGCAAGGTCGTCATCCGTGACGCCCAGACCGGTGAGCTCGTCAGGTCCGGCTCGGCGCGCCACCCCGACGGCACCGAGGTGCACCCCTCTGCCTGGTGGGAGGCATACCTCGAGGCCGTCGAGGCCGCCGGCGGGCTCGACGACGTGTCGGCGCTCTCGGTCGGCGGGCAGCAGCACGGCATGGTCGTGCTCGACGCCGACGGAGAGGTCGTCCGCCCTGCGCTCCTGTGGAACGACACCCGCTCTGCCGCGGCGGCGACCGATCTGGTCGCCGCGCTCGGTGAGCGGCGCGGCGGCTCGGGCGAGCAGGCGTGGGCCGACGCGATCGGCACGGTGCCCGTCGCGTCGCTCACGGTGACCAAGCTGCGCTGGCTTGCCGGTGCAGAACCCGAGAACGCGGCCCGGGTGGCGGCCGTGTGCCTGCCGCACGACTGGTTGACGTGGCAGATCTCCGGGGCTGGCGGTGTGCCGGGGGGCGCCCGCGACCTCTCGGCGATCACCACGGACCGGTCGGACGCGTCGGGCACCGGCTACTTCTCGGGGAGCACGGGGGAGTACCTGCCCGAGCTCTTCGACCTCGCCCTCGGTGAGGGAGCCTCGGAGCGGGTCTCGCTGCCGAAGGTCCTCGGGCCTGCGGAGCGCGCGGCTGTCGTCGAGCGTGACGGTGCGGCGGGCGACCTGGTCCTCGGTCCAGGAGCCGGTGACAACGCCGCAGCAGCCCTCGGTCTCGGGATGGTCGCGGGAGACGTCGCCGTGTCGATCGGGACGTCGGGCGTGGTCTCGGCGATCGCTGTCGAGCCCTCAGCCGACGGTTCGGGGCTCGTCGCTGGCTTCTCTGACGCGACCGGGGCGTTCCTGCCGCTCGCCTGCACGCTCAACGCGAGCCGCGTGCTCGACGGTGCGGCTCGGGTGCTCGGCGTCGACCACGCGGAGCTCTCCAGCCTCGCGCTGTCGGCTCCGGCCGGGGCTGACGGCCTCGTGCTCGTCCCCTATCTCGAGGGCGAGCGCACGCCGAACCGTCCCGACGCGACGGGGACGCTGCACGGGCTGACGCTCGGCACCATGACGCCCGCGCACCTCGCGCGGGCGTCGGTCGAGGGGATGCTGTGCGGGCTGGCCGACGGTCTCGACGCCCTCGTGGCGCAGGGAGCCGTCGCGAGCCGTGTGGTGCTCATCGGCGGGGGAGCGCGGTCGCAGGCCGTGCGGGAGATCGCGCCGCAGGTGTTCGGGGTCCCCGTCGAGGTGCCCGAGCCTGGGGAGTACGTGGCCGACGGTGCTGCGCGCCAGGCCGCATGGGTGCTCTCTGGGGCGCAGGGGCCCCCGGAGTGGACCAGCGCGTCGGGTGCCTCCGAGGTCTACGACGCCCCGGCCACCCCGGCCGTCCGCGAGCAGTACGCAGCGGTCCGCGACCTGGTCTGAGTCCTGCCCGCAGACGCCGACGGCGCCCGCCCCACCTGGGGACGGGCGCCGTCGGCGTCTGGCTGCTGCGCGCGCCGTGCCCCGAGGAGACGGGCACGGCGCGAGCGCCGCTGCGTGCTGTGCGTCGCGCTGAAGATCAGTCCTCGACGACGGAGACCGTGACCTCGATGTTGCCGCGGGTCGCGTTCGAGTAGGGGCAGATCTGGTGGGCGCGGTCCGCGAGGGCCTGGGCCTCGTCGTGCGGGACGTCGGGGATGACGACCTCGAGGGCGACCGAGAGGCCGAAGCCGCCGTTGTCGAGCGGGCCGATGTTGACGCGGGCGCCGACGCTCGAGCCGGTGATCTTCACCTTGGCCTCGCGGGCTGCCGACTGCAGGGCCGAGTGGAAGCACGCGGAGTACCCGGCGGCGAAGAGCTGCTCGGGGTTGGCGCCGTCGCCGGAGCCACCCATCTCCTTCGGGATCGCGAGGCCCATGTCGAGGCGGCCGTCGGGGGTGGCGACGTGGCCGTTGCGGCCGTCGCCGGTCGCGAGGGCTTCGGCGGAGTAGAGCGTGTTCATGAGCGATCTCCATCTGTCGGTGCGCCCGGTGTGCGGGCGCTGGCGGGGTGAGGGTTCTGGGGCGACCCGAAGGCCTCGTCGATCGCGGTGTCGACCGTCGGCTCCGGTGCACCGAGGTTGCTGCACAGCCTGTCGAGCAGGCGGGCGAGCTCGAGGGTCTCGGCGGTGTCGAGACCGCCACGCCGTGCGAGGTCGTGCGGCACGCCGTGGGCCCGGGTCTGGAGGGCGCGGCCCGCGTCGGTCAGGCGCACGTGGACCACACGCTCGTCGTCGCCCGAGCGCTCGCGGAGCACCAGCCCTGCGGTCTCCATGCGGCGCAGCAGCGGTGAGAGCGTGCCGCTCTCGAGCGCGAGACGAGACCCGAGGTGCGAGACCGTCGCGCCGTCGGTCTCCCAGAGCACGAGCAGCACGAGGTACTGCGGGTACGTGACGCCGAGGTCCGCGAGCAGCTCGCGGTACGTCGCGAGGACGGCCCGCTCGCTGCGGTACAGGCGGAAGCAGAGCTGGGCGTCGAGCAGCAGACCGGGGTCGGAGGGGATCGGCTGCGTGGTCATGTCTCGACACTACGACCAAGATAGGTTGTGCACAACTTATCGACTGTGTCTCGTGCGTCTCGTCCTCCTTGCACGACCCCGCCAGGGCGGGCGGTCGACGGTCGACGGTCGGTGCGCGACGCGCGGGCGAGGCTTCGGGCACCGCCCGCGCCTGCGGCGATACCCTGCCGGAGGGGCGCTGAGCCCCCACCCCACCACCGCAGACGCACGAGGACGTGACATGACGCTGTCGATCAAGGCCGGTTCTACAGTCCTGTTCATCGGGGACTCGATCACCGAGTGGGGGCGCGACGACTCGACAGGGTCGCTCGGGCACGGCTACGTGCAGCGCGCCGCCGACCTCTGGGCCGTCGTGCACCCGGACCACCCGGTGACCGTGGTCAACAAGGGGATCGGCGGCAACCGCGTCGCAGACCTGCGGGCCCGCTGGACCAGTGACGCGATCGACGTCGCACCCGACGTCGTCACCGTGATGATCGGCATCAACGACACCTGGCGCGCGATGGACAGCGGCGAGGTGACGACGACCGAGGCCTACGAGGCGGACTACCGCCACATCCTCGACAGGCTCGTCGCGGAGACCGCCGCCCAGCTGCTGCTCATCGAGCCGTTCTTGCTCCCTGTCACCCCGGAGCAGTGGGCGTGGCGCGCCGACCTCGACCCGCGCATCGCCGTCGTGCGACGGCTCGCCGCCGAGTACGGCGCGACGCTCATTGCTGCTGACGGGCTGCTCAACGAGCTCGCCGTGAACTCCGGCGGGGACACCCCGGTCTCAGGTTTCGCCCGCTACGCAGACGACGGTGTGCACCTCACCGACGAGGGCGCCGACGCGCTCGCGGTCGCGTGGGTCGGGAGCACCGAGCCGGTCTGAGCGGCGGTCGCCCCCGCCTCAGGCCCGCTGCTTCTCCGCGACGCGCATCTGGAGCAGGGCCAGGTCGACGAGAGGTGTCGGGACCCCGAGGTCGCGGGCGCGGCGCGTGAGGTCGCCGAGCAGGTGCTCGGCCTCGGTCGCCTGCCCCGCCACGAGGTCGCGGTAGAGCGACGACGTGAAGGTGGACCCGGGCTCGGTGAGCATCGCGAGCGAGGTCGCGGTCTCCCGCTCGGGCACCGGGTAGCCAGCGGCCTCGGCGACGGCGGTCACCTCGGCGAGGACGTCGCGGACGAAGTCCGAGCCGCCGGGGGAGTCGACGATCGGTCCCACGGGTCCGCGGGCCAGGCCCGTGACGGCCCCGGCCGCGACGATGAACACCCACTTGTGCCACATGGTGGCCACGACGTCGGGCACCCGCTGCACCTCGACCCCCGGGACGTCGAGGGTCTCCAGCACGGCGTCGAGCGACGGGGTCGACCTGTCGCTCCGCGGGCCCGTGCGGACCTGGGCGAGCGGGGCCATGATCTGGACGTCTCCGTCGTCGGTGAGCGTCGCGAGGATGCGCACGACCCCGCCGAGCACCTGGGCGTCGGGGAACCGTGCGTCGAGCGCGTCGAGGTGCGCCATCCCGTTGAGGACGGGCAGCAGCACGGTGCCGGGTCCGACGGCAGGGGCCAGGTCGTCGAGGGCCGCGTCGAGCCCTGTCGCCTTCACGGTGAGGATCACGAGGTCGTACTGGCCGTCGATCTCGCCTGCCGTGACGAGAGTCGGCTCGACGGTCTCGTCCTCGCCGAGCCCGGTGATCCGCAGACCGCGCTCGCGCAGCTGCGCGGCGCGACGCTCGCGCACGAGGAAGGTGACGTCACGCCCGGCCTGGGCCAGACGACCTCCGTAGTACCCGCCGGTGGCACCGGCTCCGACGACGAGGATCTTCACGGTGTCTCCCTGGGGTGCTGTGCCGACGGGCGCCGAGGGTGCCGGCTCGTGCCGACGTGCGCTCGGGTCAGAGGTAGCGCGCTGGGCGCAGCGCCGTCATGACCTCGTCGAGCCTACCGGCGAGCACGGGCCCCTCCGTCGAGCCGTCCGTGAAGCAGGTGATCGCCGCCTCGAGGCAGGCGAAGGCCGAACCGACGACGGCTTGCAGCACCGCGTCGCTCCCGGGTCCCTCGCCGCGCTCGGACGCCCTGTCGTGGAGGGTCTGGACCATGCGCTTCTGCAGGGCCGAGCTGCGCTCGAGGTAGGCGGCGAGCAGCGTCGGGCTCGAGCCGAGGAGTGCGTGCAGGGAGGCGATGCGCCCGCCGAGAGTCGCGTCGGCGCACTGTGCGACGACGACGTCGAAGACCGCGCGCAGCGAGTCCCACTCGCCCTCGTCGAGGGGGCGGGCGACGAGCCTGTCGATGAACATCTCGGTCTGCTCTTCGAAGCTGTCGAGCGCAGCGTCTTCCTTCGACGGGAAGTACCTGAAGAACGTCCGCTGCGACATGCCGACGGCTGCGGCGATCTGGTCGACGGTGGTCGCGTCGAATCCTTGTGCTGTGAAGAGAGCGTCGGCTGCCTCGGCGATCTCCGAGCGCACAGCCGCGCGGGAGACGTCTCGCAGCCTGCTCGCAGTGGTCACGAGCACGACGATAGCAGCCGACGCCCTTGACAGTCACTGACACCGGTGACGTACGCTGCTTTCACAGATGCAGTCGCCCGACGGAGTCGCGACCTCGCAGACCGCGCGCCGGGCAGCCCTGTGGCAGCCCGCGCGCCGACCGACCGACCGACCCCAGGCGACAAGGCACCCACATGACAGCCGACACCGGCACCCCCGTGCAGAAGACTGCCGACCCCCAGGACGACGCCCTGCCCCGCGAGATCAAGATCGTCATCGGTCTGCTGCTCGTCGCGACCTTCGTGGTCGTCCTCAATGAGACGATCATGGGTGTGGCGCTGCCCCAGCTCATGGGCGACCTCGCGGTCTCGGCCTCGACCGCCCAGTGGCTCACCACAGGCTTCCTGCTGACCATGGCCGTGGTCATCCCGACCACGGGTCTGATCCTCAAGCGCTTCTCGACGCGCTCGGTGTTCATCGCCGCGATGAGCCTGTTCAGCGCGGGGACGCTGCTCGCGGCGCTCGCTCCGGGCTTCCCGGTCCTGCTCGTGGGCCGCGTGGTCCAGGCGAGCGGCACGGCGATCATGATCCCGCTGCTCATCACGACGGTCCTCACCTTCGTGCCTGAGTCGCGCCGTGGCCGCACGATGGGGCTCATCAGCATCGTCATCGCCGTGGCACCGGCCGTCGGGCCGACCTTCTCCGGGCTGATCCTCTCGACGCTCAGCTGGCGCTGGCTGTTCCTCATCGTGCTGCCGATCGCCCTCGTGGCCCTCGCCCTCGGTGCGGTCTTCGTCAAGAACATCACCACGCCGCAGGCCGTGAAGTTCGACCTCGTGTCGATCGTGCTCTCCGCCCTCGCCTTCGGCGGGCTCATCTACGGGCTCAGCAGCATCGGCGAGTCCGCGTCCGGCCACACCCCGGTCAACCCCGCTGTGCCGATCGCCGTCGGTGTCGTCGCGCTCGCCCTCTTCGTGTGGCGTCAGCTCCTGCTGCAGCGCACAGACTCCGCGCTGCTCGACCTGCGCCCCTTCAAGCAGCGGTCCTTCGTGGTCGGCATCGTGGTGCTGCTCGTCGCGATGGGTGCGCTGTTCGGCACGCTCATCCTGCTGCCGATCTACCTGCAGGACGTCCAGGGCCTCACGACCCTCCAGACCGGCCTCATGCTGCTGCCCGGTGGGCTCGTCATGGGTCTGACCGCGCCCTTCGTCGGCCGCGCCTTCGACAAGGTCGGACCGCGCCCGCTCGTCATCCCCGGGACGATGGTCGTCGCCCTCGCCCTGGCCGGCATGACGCTCCTCGACGAGACGTCGGGGCGCCCGCTGGTCGTCGCGGTCCACGTGGTGCTGAGCATGGGGCTCGGGCTGGTCATGACCCCGCTCATGACGTCGGCCCTCGGGTCCCTCGACAAGGCGCTCTACTCCCACGGCAGCGCTGTCCTCAACACGCTCCAGCAGCTGGCCGGTGCTGCCGGGACCGCGCTGTTCGTCGCGATCATGACGACGAAGACCACCTCCGGGGTCGAGGACGGGCTCGCTCCTGTCGACGCCCTCGCCTCGGGCATCCACGCGGCGTTCCTCGTCGGGGCCGGCCTCGCGCTCGTCGCCGTCGCCGCGTCGTTCCTCGTGCGTCGCCCGAAGAACGCACCGGCGGGTCTCCCGGTCCACTGAGGATCCGCAGTCCAGCCGCCGACCTGACGGCCCCGCGAGTCCTAGGTCGTCTGCCAGCACCGCGTCGACGACCGACGACGGGCCCCGCTCCTGCGAAGGAGCGGGGCCCGTCGTGTGCGGCCTGACGGCCAGCGGCGGCTCGGCCCTCCCCGGACCCGGCCGCCACCGCCCGCCCGCCGCAGGTCAGCGGCGCGTCATCGCGCGGTCAGCGGGTCACCCCGCGGTCGTGAGCTCTCCGGGGTGCAGGACGACCTTCGTCCAGCCGTGCTCCCGGGAGTCGAACTTCTTGTACGCGGCCGGAGCCTCGTCGAGGGCCAGCTCGTGGCTCACCAGGAAGGACGGCGTCGCGACGCCGCTCGTGATGAGGTCACGCAGCTGGCGGTTGTAGGCCTTGACGTTGGCCTGGCCCGTGCGCATGCCCTGGCCCTTGAACCAGAAGGTGCCGTAGTCGAAGACGAGCTTGCCCTCCTTGGCCAGGTCGTCCTTGGCACCCGGGTCCTGGGGCAGGTAGACGCCGACCACACCGATCCCGCCGGTCGCCTTGACGACGGCGACGAGCTGGTTGAGGGCGAGCGTCGGGTCTTCGGTCCCGGAGGAGTCGTGCGCCTGGTAGCCGATCGCCTCGACGCCGCGGTCGACGCCCCGGCCACCTGTCGCCTCCATGATCTGCTCGACGGGGTCTCCCGCCGAGAAGTCGACGGGGGTCGCGCCGATGCTCGCCGCGAGGGCGAGCCTGTCCGCGTGCTGGTCGACGACGAACACCTCGGAGGCACCGCGGATCCTCGCGCTGTGCGCGGCCATGAGCCCGACCGGTCCGGCGCCCCAGACCGCGACGGAGTCGCCCGGCTCGAACTGCGAGAGCTCGACGCCGTGCCAGCCCGTCGGGAAGATGTCGGAGAGCATCGTGTAGTCGAGCTCTTTGTCGGTGCCCTCGGGCAGGACGAGAGCGTTGAAGTCTGCCCACGGGACCCGCAGCAGCTCGGCCTGACCACCCGCGTAGTCGCCCATCGCTGCGAAGCCGAAGGCCGCACCAGCGGTCCCGGCCTGGTTGGCGCGCAGGCAGAAGGCCGTCTTGCCCTGGACGCAGTGGTCGCAGGAGCCGCAGGCGATGTTGAAGGGCAGGCTGACCCTGTCGCCGACCTTGATGCGGTCCACCCCGTCGCCGACGGCCTCGACGATGCCCATGTTCTCGTGGCCGAGCACCCGGCCCGGCTCCATGTCGGTGCGGCCCTCGTACATGTGCAGGTCAGACCCGCAGATGTTGGTCGAGGTGATCCGGACGACGGCGTCGGTGGGGCGCTCGATCGTCGCGTCGGGGACCTCTCTGACCGAGACGTCGAATGCTGCGTCGTACACGAGTGCCTTCATGGGTCGTCCTTCCGTGCGCCCCGGGGGACGCGGTCCGAGATCACGTGCTCCCCCCAGTCGACCGCCGACCAGGGCGTCCCGCAACAGGAGACCTCGCAGACCTCGCGATCTACCGATCGCGTCCTCGCACCCTCACACCTTCGCGTCCTCGCACCCTCGCGACCTCGCACCCTCACGACCCGGTGCCCGCCGCTCGGCACTCGCCAGCGCTGATGCCGCCCCCGTCAGGTATGGGTGGCCGCTGCCTCCTGCGTGCCGAGCGCGAAGTTGTCCTGGAACACGCCCGTGGGGTCGTAGCGGTGCTTGACCTCCCGCAGCCTCGCGAGGGTCTCGGTCGGGTAGGCGTCGAGCAGGCGCTCGGGGCGCTGGTCCGTCTCGAAGTTCGTGTAGAGCCCCGAGAAGTGCTCGGCCATCGCGTCCCAGCGGGCGTCGAGCCTGTCGCGGCTCGCCCCGAAGGCCACCAGGCTGAAGCCGGCGTCGCGGTGCGCGTAGGCGGTCGCGTCGGCGGGGACGTCGGCCACGGCACCACCGACAGACCTGATCTGGAAGAAATAGCTCTGCCCGCTGCGGACGAGCGCCGCGGCGGCTCGGGCGAGCTCGGGAGTGATGTGGTCGGCCAGCGCAGAGCGCGTGACAGGTTCGCCCTGCCCCTGGTGGGGCCCGGGTGCCGGGAGCGCCACCACCTGGTCGTAGGTGGTGAGCCGGACCGACTGCTGGAGCAGCGGGGCGATCCGGGCGAGCGGTTCGAGCCTGTCGACGATGACCTCGGGGTCGGGGGACCCGACGACCGCCATGATCTGCGCGAGCGGCGGCTGCCCGGGCTGTGGGCGACCCATGACGAGGAAGGCCGTGAGGTCGCGCGGCGAGGCCTCGACGACAGCCCCGTAGGCCTCGAGGACCTCGGCGGTGTCCGTCGCGTCGAAGACCAGCTGCGCGAAGCCGATCTCGCCGACCTCGTCGGCCTCGAGCTCGAAGGACGTGACGATGCCGACGCTGTGCCCGGCGCCCCGGACCGCCCAGAAGAGGTCGGTGTTCTCGGTGTCGCTCGCGCGGACCACGCGGCCGTCGGCCAGCACCATCTCGACGGCGCGGACGTGGTCGATGGTCAGCCCGTGCTCCCGGACGAGGTAGCCGATGCCCCCCGAGGTCGCCAGACCGCCGACACCCACACCGCCGTAGTCGCCTGAGCTGATGGCCCAGCCGAGCGGCGCGAGCTCGCGCGCCACGGCGCCCCAGCGAGCCCCCGGGCCCAGACGCACCCGGCGGCTCTCGTGGTCGACGACCTCGATCTGGTCGAGGCGCCCGAGGTCGAGGACGATGCCGCCACGGTTGGTGGACCGTCCGCTGATGCCGTGCCCGCCGCTGCGGACTGCGAGCGGGACGTCGTGCGACTGTGCGAAGGCCAAGGCATCGACGACCTCGGGGACTGTGCGGGGACGCAGCACGAGACCTGGTGACCCGCCCCGCATGTAGGTCGAGCGCACGTCACCGTAGCCGGCGTCACCGGGCTCGACGGCGATCTCGACGAGCGTCGCCGGGAGGTCGTCGTACCGGATGCCCGGGTGGCGCTGGGCACGCGTGCGGCTGGGCCTGACGAGGCCGGGCACCACGCCAGACTCTGACCGCGTGGCGTCGACGGCCCCGCGCAGCGCCGGGGCGACGGTCTGGGCCGCGTGCGACACGACTGCAGGGTCGTCGGTCTCGACGAGGAGCGTCGAGAACCCGAGGCCGACGACCAGGTCGCGCAGGGCGAGGACGGTGTCTGCTGCAGCGTCGTCCTCGGGTCTGGTCCATCCTGGGTGCCCAGCAGCGGCTGCCGCGGGCAGCACGATCCGTCGGCGGACCTCGCGCGGGTCTCGGCCTGCAGCCAGCGCGGCGCGGTCGACCACAGCGGACGCGGCAGCGAGGTCGGACGGGGCGATCTCGTCCCAGCGCACGCTCCACCCGTCGCCTGTGCGCCCCGCGACCTCGAGGGCTGCCGTCGACGCGCCGGCGACCCAGATCGTGACCGCGTGCGCCGGGGCTGGACCGCGAGGCGTGCCGGGCACGACGTGGTGCTCGCCGCTGTAGGTGAGCGGGCCGTCGGCCCCCGTCGCCCACATGCCACGGACCACGTCGACGGTCTCCTCGAGCACTGTCGCGTCGTCGTCCTGCGAGGTCAGGGTGAGGTCGACGCGGCCACCCGACAGCAGGTCGAGGCTCGCCGTCGCGCGGCCGAGGACCGTCGCGGGTCCTGTCGTCGCGTCGATCCCGGCGGGGGAGACGGACACGCGGCTGGTCACCCCGGCCACCCACGAGAGTGCCGTCCAGCCGTCGAGCCCGCCGTCCTGGGACGCGGGGGTGACGACGACGTCGAACCCGGCCTCCTCCGCGAGCAGGGCGAGCGTGGGGTCTGGCTCGCCGGGCCCGGCAGGGATCTGCAGGCCGAGGGTCAGCGGGTGTGCGTAGTCCATGGTCTTCTCTCGTGCGGTGCGGTGCGGTGCGGTGCGGCGCGGTGCGGTGCGGTGCGGGTGGTGCGTGCGTGGGAGGGCTGCGGTGCGGTCGACGCAGCGTGGCGACGAGGGGAGCGGGACGGTCGACGACGCTCACGTGCTCGTCGGCGTCCGGCCCCTACCTGGCGTCGCCCGGACGCTCAGGTCACCTGGGTTCTGGGCTCGACCCACGCTCTGCGGCGACGAGCTCCCGCAGTGCCGGAGCGATCTCCTGCCCGAGCACGGCGATCGCCCGCGGGTCGTCCCCGCCGAGGACGTAGCCGCTGAACCCGTGCTCGAGGGTGAGCGTCGCGAGCTGCTCGACCCACTGCTCGGGAGGCCCGACGAGCATCTGCTCGCTCGGTGCCGAGGTGAGTCGACCGGTGATGTTGAGCAGCCGCCGCACGTCGCCGGGCTGGCGGCCAGCGGCGCTCGCGGCCCCGTCGATGATCTCGTTCGCGTCGACGAGGTCCTGGATGCTCTTCATGTAGGCGAGCGACGGCAGCCAGCCGTCTGCTGCCCGCCCGGTGAGCCGCAGGATGCGCGGCTTGTACGCGCCGAGCCAGATCCCCATGTCGTGGGCGGGCGCTGGCCCGCGCTTGGCCCCGTGGACCCTGTGGTGCGTGCCGTCGACGCGCAGGCGTGAGTGGTCGCCGGTGTCCCAGATCCCGCGGATGATCTCGATGGCCTCGCCGAGCGCCGTGATGCTCTCGCCAGGTGTCAGGCGCTCTCCGCCCATCGCCACGATCGCGTCCCAGAACGCACCCGCGCCGAGCCCGAGCTCGATGCGTCCGCCGCTGAGGATGTCGAGGCTCGCGGCCGCCCGGGCGACGACGGCGGGTGGTCGCAGCGGCAGGTTGAGCACGTTGGCCGTGAGCCGGATCGTCGAGGTGCGTGCCGCGAGGAAGGACAGCAGCGTCCAGGTGTCGAAGAACCCCGGCTGGTACGGGTGGTCCTGGAAGGTCGCGAGGTCGAGCCCTGCTGCCTCGGACGCGGAGGTGAGAGCGAGGACCTGCTCAGGGTCGGCGTTGGTGGGCGTGATGAACGACCCGAAGAGCAGGTCGTGGCCGTAGTCCGTCATGGGTCCTCGCTGTCGCACCGGAAGTAATCGTCTGACACACAGACGATATGCTCTTCAGATGAGTTGAGCAAGAGAGCATGTGGCTCGTAGGATCGCGTCATGGACACCGCACCCGACACCACGGACCGCAGCCTCGGCTGGCCGCTCGGTGTGCTGCTCCGCGGCTACGAGGCTGTCGTGGGGACCGAGCTCGACGGTCTCCCGCACAGGCACCGCGGCTACCAGGTGATGCAGGAGGTCGTCCACGGCGACCAGCCCAGCCAGCTGGCGCTCGCGGTCCACCTCGGCATCGACCGCACGGTCATGACCTACCTCATCGACGACCTCGTCGCCGAAGGTCTCGTCGAGCGCCAGCCCAACCCTGCCGACCGCCGCCAGCGCAAGATCGTCGCGACACCGCTGGGGCTGACCCGCCTCGCCGAGACCTGCACGCGCGTCGCTGCGGCCGAAGAGCGCGTGCTCGGCGCCCTCGACCCTGGCGAGCAGGCCGCCTTCCGCGAGATGCTCCTGCGCGTCGCAGGCTCGGTCCGAGACGTCGACGACACGACCGACCCCTGCGCCGTCGCCGCAGCGACCCTCGACGCACCACCAGGCCCTGGCCGGGGCGACAGGGGCTGACGAGGCCACAGATGTTCGGCCTGGCGAGGATCGCGTCCCCGGTCAAGGTCTGGTGCGTGCCGCCTTTCTCAGTGCATACCTTGCTGTGGCATCAGTCTGACCGCCGTGGCCTCAGGACGACCCGTCGGTGCGGCGACCTGCCATCTCGTACCGAGCGCCATGCTCCCGCAGGTATTCCCGGAGGTAAGGGACGGCAAAGTCGACGAACCCGTGCCGAGTAGGGACGACGACGCCCGCCGCGATGAGTCGGGCGCGGTAGGTGGACGCGTAGTACGGGGTCACGCCCAGACGACGTGCTATCTCGCCTGTCGAGGACTCAGCCTCGTCGTGGGCCATCGCGAGGAGGTACGTACGGTCCACACCAGAGAGGTCCGCGAGCGCAGTCTCGTGGACCAGCGAACCCAGTCGTTTCTGCGCGGCTGGCACGCCGGCTCGGGCCGCGGCAAGGGTGATCCTGTCTCCGGTCGCCTTTCTCCAGACGTGGTAGCCGACGAGCTGGATCATGAAGGGGTACCCGCCCGTCGCCGAGGCTGCCTCGGCCAGTGCGTCGTCGTCGATCGTGCGTCCGTTCGCGATGACGGTCTCGCGCAGGGCGTCTGCGACGTGATCGAGCGGGACGTCATCCAGGTGAAAGCGGGTGGCTCGGCGGAGGAATGTGAGGACATCGTCGTTGAGCAGGTCCGAGACGGACGAAGGGAGCCCCGCCATGGCTAGGGCGATGGTCCGTTCCTCGCGGACCAGGTGCTGGACCGTGGCGGCGAGGTCGCGCAGGTCGTCTCGGGCGGCCGAGTGCACCTCGTCAACCGTGATCAGCAGACCTGACCCTCGGGCCTCGAGAGGATCGAGCAGCCTACCGAGGTCGTACCTCCAGTCGACGACCGTCGAGGGTGGCGCTGACACGGTGATCCCACCGCCGACGACGGGCAGGGTGAGGCCGGTGATCGAGCGGCGGGGAGCGGCTGAGGGGTCGACGTCTTCGAGTGCCCGTGTCGTGGCATGGCTCAGGCGCATCACCATCCCCGGTGTAGCGGTCTCCGAGAGGGTGACCCACCCTTGGCGCAGAGCCGCATCCCCGGCCTCGGTGAGCATGACCGTCTTGCCGATCCCGCGAGGTCCGGTGAAGAGGCTCAGCAACCCGGGCGCTCCAGGTCCGTCTTCCAGGGACTCTGTGAGCTCTTCCACGATGTCGTGCCGTCCGACGAGCTGGGGTGGCGTTGCGCCAGCTGTCGGCCGGAAGGGATTGCGAGCCACGGTTTGCACTCCTTGGTAAGTTTTGTAAGTCCACCATAAGGCCCCTGGGAGGAATTGCAAAGGCTTCCAAAGACGAGAGCAGCCTGCTGGGGGCCGTCCTCAGGCGCGCTACCCGGTCTGCGAGCACCCGGAGACGAACTCGTCGGACACGAGCCCCACAGCGTGAGCCGCGCAGCCCCCTCAGCCCACCCCCGACAGCGTCAGCGCCAGCAGCGCCACGTTGAGCGCGACGATCGCCAGCGCCACGCCCCAGGCCACGACGCGGGTCGCCGTCCCATTGCGGTGCTCGCCCATGAGCGCCTGGTCGCTCGTGACCCGCACCAGCGGGACCAGCGCGAAGGGGATGCCGAAGCTCAGGACCACCTGGCTCAGCACGAGCAACCAGGTCGGCGAGAGGTCCGTCGCGAGGAGGACGAGTGCGGGGACCAGCGTGACGAGGCGCCGGGTGAGCAGCGGGACCCGGACCTTGAGCAGCCCCTGCATGATCTCGGCGCCGGCGTAGGAGCCGACCGACGTCGACGCGAGCCCCGACACGAGCAGCGCGACCGCGAAGGCGATGCCGACCACAGGCCCCAGGGCGTCCTCGATCGCGGCGTGCGCGCCCTCGATCGAGTCGACGC
>Ga0308156_1002142_pt1 | contig 18606 bp, 17 predicted proteins | sample PhyAR2_FD_201041 | JGI IMG/M metagenome (GOLD analysis project Ga0308156, IMG submission 201041) | Phyllosphere microbial communities from UC Gill Tract Community Farm, Albany, California, United States - DLSL A.R2 | ecosystem: Host-associated > Plants > Phyllosphere > Unclassified | place: USA... | reverse complement strand
CCTTACGTTGCTGTAAACGACGCAGGGAGCGTTCTCGACGGCTCTGCTCCCGACTTCTGTCCAGCAAGATTTCCTCTATGAACGCCAGGTGACGGTGTGAAGCCTCGCGCGCTTTTTCTGGCTCACGGGCCACAATCGCCTCAAAGATTCTGGCGCGGTGACCGCTCACTTTTGCCAGCATTTCCCGGCGCGAGTAGAGCAATTCGAAATTCTGACGAACGTTTTGTTCCAGCATAGGGCCCATAGAGCGTAGCAAATGTAAAAGCACCACATTATGGGCCGCTTCTGTGACAGCGATCTGATACTGCATCACTGCGTCCGCTTCGGCGTCTAAATCGCCGCTGTCCTGTGCCTGCTGGATATTCACATGGCAGTCACGAATGCGCAGCAGGTCTTCCTCTGTGCCACGCAGTGCTGCGTAATAGGCAGCGATGCCTTCTAAGGCATGACGCGTTTCCAGCAGATCAAACTGTGATTCCGGATGGCCGGCGAGAAGCTCAACGAGTGGATCGCTTAAGCTTTGCCAGAGATTCTCCTGCACGAACGTTCCGCCACCCTGTCGGCGCAGCAATAATCCTTTGGCTTCTAAGCGCTGGATTGCTTCGCGGAGAGACGGACGTGAGACATCGAATTGTTTGGCGAGTTCGCGCTCAGGCAGCAGCTTCTCTCCCGGACGCAGCGTCCCTTCCATAATCAGGGATTCGAGCTGTTGCTCGATAGCGTCGGAGAGCTTAGGTTGGCGAATCTTACTGTAAGCCATCATCCCTTCTTATTAAGCCTTTCGTCCGGAGTAAATTGGTAATACCAATTGCAAAGAGGTGCCGGTAAAGTAACAAAGTATTCACCTTGTGTCTATATGGTGTTTGCGACATTCCTCCTGCCCCAAAGCCTGTGCTGGCGCTAACTCGCGGTTAAAAAAATGGAAAAAGCTCTTAAGTGCAAATGTTAAATAATTGCACTTTTACCAAACCTTACACCCGCTTAGCGCGGGAGCCACGCGTCAGCCATAAGGGAAAGCTATTCGTCATTACCTGAATTTCATGGCAGAAGTTTCTGTGGACAGACGTGACCAGGACGGCGTTTTTTCAGTCAACTCTCAGCACGAAAGGCGAAAGCAGGTGCAAAGCGAATCGCTTATCACTATTCTTGTCGCCAGGGTAGCAAATGGCCGCATTCAGCACGCCAGATACCGTAAAATAATCAATACGTTATTGTAACTCCTTCATTACAGCGGATTGCGCTGCGAACGAAGAATTAAAACATCACGAGGTTTGTATGGAACAACAGCAAGGCGAAGCGCTGAAACGTGGTCTCAAGAACCGCCATATTCAGCTCATCGCGCTGGGTGGTGCAGTGGGAACCGGTCTGTTTCTGGGCAGCGCATCGGTTATCGAATCCGCCGGACCGGCCGTTATTCTGGGCTATGCGATTGCCGGTTTTATTGCCTTTTTAATCATGCGCCAGCTGGGCGAGATGGTCGTGGAAGAGCCGGTTGCCGGCAGCTTCAGCCACTTTGCCTATAAATACTGGGGCAACTTTGCGGGCTTCGCGTCGGGCTGGAACTACTGGGTGCTCTATGTGCTGGTTGCTATGGCAGAGCTCACCGCCGTCGGCAAATATGTTCAGTTCTGGTGGCCAGACTTCCCGACCTGGGCGTCGGCTGCCATCTTCTTCGTGATGATCAACGCCATCAACCTGACCAACGTGAAAGTGTTCGGTGAGATGGAGTTCTGGTTCGCCATCATTAAAGTGGTTGCGGTGATAGGCATGATCCTGTTCGGCGGCTGGCTGCTGTTCAGCGGCCACGCGGGTCCGCAGGCGACGGTGCGCAACCTGTGGGAACAGGGTGGATTCTTCCCGCATGGTATCGGCGGTCTGGTTACCGTCATGGCGATTATCATGTTCTCGTTTGGGGGTCTGGAGCTGGTGGGTATCACCGCGGCTGAAGCGGATAACCCGGAAGTGAGCATTCCAAAGGCAACCAACCAGGTGCTGTGGCGCATCCTGATTTTCTACATTGGTTCGCTGGCAGTCCTGCTGTCACTGATGCCGTGGACCCGCGTCACCTCAGAAGTCAGCCCGTTTGTCTTTATCTTCCACGAGCTGGGCGATGCCATGGTGGCCAATGCGCTGAACGTGGTGATCCTGACAGCGGCCCTGTCGGTCTATAACAGCTGCGTATACTGCAACAGCCGCATGCTGTTTGGTCTGGCACAGCAGGGTAATGCGCCGAAAGCGCTGCTGAAAGTCGATCGTCGCGGTGTGCCGGTATTAACGATTCTGGTCTCGGCTGTCGCCACTGCGCTGTGCGTGCTGATCAACTACCTGATGCCGGGCGAAGCGTTTGGCCTTCTGATGTCGCTGGTCGTCTCCGCGCTGGTCATCAACTGGGCAATGATCAGCCTGGCGCACCTCAAGTTCCGCCGTAAGAAAGATCAGCAGGGCGTCACCACCCGCTTTAAAGCGCTGCTCTATCCGGCAGGCAACTGGATCTGCCTGATCTTCCTGGCAGGGATTCTGGTGCTGATGGCGACCACGCCGGGCATGGCGATCTCCGTCTGGCTGATCCCGGTCTGGCTGGTGATTCTGGGTATCGGTTACTTTATTAAGAACCAGACGCAGAAGGCCTGATGCTGTCCGGTGCGTGCAGTCTGGCGCACCGGTCACTTTAGCTGGATTACTATTTTTATTGCTGGCCTGAGATGCTAATTTTTTCCTGCTTTTCACTCACAAGGAAAATAATTATGCGTGAACTCACAGCAACAGAAGTTATGGCAGTAAGCGGCAGTGGCGTTATTCAGGATATGACCACTAACGTGGGTAAGCAGGTCGGTTTTCTCATTGGTAATACCCTCGGTTCCCTTATCCCCATCCCCGTTATTTCCGGCATTATCGCCTCCTATGCCAGCACGCTGTTTAGTGATATCGGTGGCTGGATCGGCGGTCTGCTGGGCGGGTTGATTGAAGGCCAGAACATCAGCGCCACTTAACACTGTTCAACAATCCCTCTGATTAAACAGATGTGAACCGGCACACATGGACGTGCCAGTTCACATTTTTTTGCGCCCACCTGTTTTGTCCATCTCTGTGACCAATTGCTGCTGCGCGACAGGCGGCTTCAGCCCTAATAATTACTGGCTTCACGATTTGCAGGAGAAGCTAATGAAGCCCGCCGCACTCTCATTTAAAGAAAAGCTCGGTTATGGCATGGGCGATGCCGGATGCAACATGATTGGCGGTGCCATCATGCTGTTCCTGAACTACTTCTATACCGATGTTTTTGGCCTTGCCCCGGCGCTGGTCGGCACCCTGTTGCTCTCGGTCAGGGTGCTGGATGCGGTTACCGATCCAATTATGGGCGCTGTCGCCGATCGCACCCAGAGTCGCTGGGGCCGTTTTCGTCCCTGGCTGCTGTGGGTCTCGGTGCCCTACGTGGTCTTCAGCGTCCTGATGTTTACGACGCCGGACTGGACCTACCATAACAAGGTGATCTGGGCCTTCGTCACCTACTTCCTGATGTCGCTGACTTATACCGCCATCAACATCCCTTACTGTTCTCTGGGCGGCGTGATTACCAACGATCCCGGTGAGCGGGTCTCCTGCCAGTCTTATCGTTTTGTCATGGTCGGCATCGCCACGCTGATTCTCTCTCTGTCACTGCTGCCGATGGCGGAGTGGTTTGGTGGCGCAGATAAAGCGCGCGGCTACCAGATGGCGATGGCGGTGCTGGCCACGATTGGGCTGGCGATGTTTCTGTTCTGCTTTGCCACGGTACGGGAACGTATCCGCCCTGCCGTACCCAGCAATGATGACCTGAAAAAAGATCTGCGTGACGTCTGGAAGAATGACCAGTGGGTGCGCATTCTGCTGCTCACCTTCTGTAACGTCTGCCCTGGCTTCATCCGCATGGCGGCCACCATGTATTACGTGACCTGGGTTATGGGTCAGTCAACGCACTTCGCCACGCTGTTTATCAGCCTGGGGGTGATTGGCATGATGTTCGGCAGCACGCTGGCGAAACTGCTCACGGATCGCTGGTGCAAACTTAAAGTCTTTTTCTGGACCAATATCGCGCTGGCGCTCTTCTCCAGCAGCTTCTACTGGATCGATCCTCACGCCACCGTGATGGTGGTGGTCGCCTACTTTGTACTGAATATCCTGCATCAGATTCCCTCTCCGCTGCACTGGTCACTGATGGCAGATGTGGATGACTACGGCGAGTGGAAAACCGGCAAGCGCATCACCGGCATCAGCTTCTCAGGCAACCTGTTCTTCCTCAAGGTGGGACTGGCGGTTGCCGGTGCAATGGTCGGCTTTCTGCTGTCGATTTATGGCTACAACGCGGGCGCTAAGCAGCAGTCTCCTGAGGCGATTAACGGCATCATGCTGCTGTTCACTATTATTCCTGGCGTCGGTTATCTGATTACCGCCGGTGTGGTGCGACTGATGAAGGTTGACCGCAAAATGATGATTACCATTCAGCAGGATCTCGCGCTGCGCCGCGAAAACTTCCATGAGTTACACACTGTTCGCCTGCGCGACGGTGTTGTCACGCCAACCGGAGATGTGAAATGACCGCAATCTTGCCGAATCCATTTATTGAGCAGCGCGCCGACCCCTTTATCCTGCGCCATGAACAGCACTACTACTTTGTGGCATCAGTGCCGGAGTATGACCGGCTGGAGATCCGCCGCGCCACAACGCTCGATGGCCTGCGCAGCGCCGAGCCGGTCGTGATCTGGCGCAAACCCGGGAGCGGCGCCTGCAGCGAGTTAATCTGGGCACCGGAACTGCACTATATTGACGGCCAGTGGGTCATCTATTTCGCGGCAGCGCCGACGCGGGAGATCAAAGAGGGACTTTTTCAGCACCGGATGTATGCGCTGGTGTGTGAGGCGGCCGATCCGCTACAGGGCGAATGGCAGCCGTGTCGCCGGGTCTTCAGCCAGTTCGACAGCTTCTCTCTGGATGCTACCCACTTCGTGCATCAGGGCAAAAACTGGTATCTCTGGGCGCAGAAAGATCCATTGATTCCCGGCAACTCTAATCTCTACCTGTCCGAGTTGCTGAATCCCTGGACGCTGAAAGGCACGCCGGTAATGCTGAGCCGGCCAGAATATGAGTGGGAGTGTGCAGGGTTTAGCGTTAACGAAGGACCGGCGGTCATCCGGCACGCCGATAGGTTGTTTGTAACCTACTCCGCCAGCGCCACGGATGAGAATTACTGTCTGGGTATCCTGTCGATTGCCGCTGATGCCGATCCGCTTGATGTCGCCGCCTGGCAGAAATCGGCGCGGCCGGTCTTTGTGTCCAGCTGGGACAACCACCAGTATGGGCCAGGCCACAACAGCTTTACTCAGGATGAGGCGGGACGCGAGGTGCTGGTTTATCACGCGCGTAACTACACTGAAATTGAGGGCGATCCGTTGTGGGATCCAAACCGCCATACCCGACTGAAATATTTCAGCTGGCGGGAAGATGGCACGCCCGATTTTGGCGTGCCACCGGCCGATTACACCAGCGTGCCGTAAATCGTCAGCAACGCGACGGCAACGACCAGCACCAGTGACGTCCGTTTCGCTAACGCCACGGCAACCCGTGGCGTTTCGACTTTATCGGTGTGCGGATCGCGCGACAGGGAGAACTGCGCCAGCGTCGTCAGCACCTGATACTGCGACCGGTGACGATCGGTCAGCGAAGCAAACCACGCGGGCAGCGCTTTTTCGCCATGACCCAGCAGCGCGTAAGCTACACCCGCCAGCCGCACCGGGATCCAGTCGAGAAGATGCAGAATGGCATCCACACCAGACTGCGAACGCGCCATCGGGGTACCGTGTTTTGCCAGCCAGCCTTGCCAGGCACGGAGAAACGCGTAACCCACCAGCAGTACCGGCCCCCATGGGCCCCCCACCACCAGCCAGAACATCGGCGCAAGATAGAAACGGAAGTTTATCCAGATCAGCGCATTCTGCAGTTCACGCAGAAATTCGCGCTCGCTGCACTCCACCGGCACGCCATGAATCAGCGTCAGTTCAGCCGCCATCGCCTGATGCGCCGCGTCGTCATCATGACTGGCCGCTTTCAGATAGCTATGGTAATGCTTACGCACTGAACCGGCACCGATACAGAGCAGTCCGGCAACGATCCAGAACAGGAGTTGCAGCACGCCAAACAGCAGGCCTTTCAGGCTCCAGACCACCAGCGCGGTCAGCGCCATCGCCAGCACGGTCATCAGCAGGGTACGCATCATGGAGAAATGTCGGCGATGGCGGAAGATCGGCTCCAGCCGGTGTTCAAGTTGCCAGTGCTCGCCCAGTTTAAACAGGCGCTCCCAGCCTAAAACCAACAACAAGGTAAACAACGTCATACTGACTCCGCAAAAATCAGGATTTTTGCTGCGTTAACAGCTGTTTGTAGTAGTCCCAGTCAAAAGCAGGTCCGGGATCGGTTTTACGTAACGGTGCAATGTCGCTGTGCCCCGTGATACGTGAAGGCGTTACCGGATAGTGTTGCAGCAGCAACCGGGTTACCTGCTGCAGGGCCCGATACTGCGCCTCGCTATACGGCTCGCTGTCTGTTCCTTCCAGCTCGATACCAATGGAGAAGTCGTTGCAGTTTTCACGTCCTTCAAACTGCGAAATGCCTGCATGCCAGGCACGTTTATCAAAAGGGACATACTGCACGATCTCCCCGTCACGACGAATCAGGCAGTGTGCAGCCACTTTGAGCGCGGCGATATCTGCAAAATAGGGATGAGCATCCGGCGGTAGTGTGCCGGTGAACAGTTTGTCGATCCACGGCCCGCCAAATTCACCGGGTGGCAGGCTGATATTGTGAATCACCAGCAGTGAGGGTGCCTCATTATCAGGCCGCTCATTGCAATGCGTTGACGGCACGTGACGCACTCCGGTCAGCCAGCCCTGTTTGATTTTCATACCGGTTATCCTTGTTTCACCAGGCTGAGAATAGCATGAATAATAAAGGATTCTTGCCTCTTAGTGTGCCAATCGGATGACATTAAATCGCCACTTGTTAAGGATACTAAACAAAATGCATTCTGTTGCTGGAACCTGATGCCGGTTCAGGCTATTGTGACCGCCTCTGTCATTTCCGTTTCTGGAGTAAAACACCTATGTCATCTCGTGGTTATGATCCCGACAGCCGCCGTCAGGCATTGATTAAACGCATTGAAAGTGACATCCCGGATGCCGTTGCGCTGGCTTTGAAAGAGGATCTTGGGGGTGAGATTGACGCTGACCGCGATATTACCGCGCAGCTGTTGCCCGCCGATACCCTGGCCCATGCGCAGGTCATCACCCGTGAAGCCGGTGTTTTCTGTGGTAAACGCTGGGTCGAAGAGGTGTTTATTCAGCTGGGCGCACACGCGACGCTGAACTGGCATGTCGAAGATGGCGATCAGATTGAGGCTGACCAGCTGCTGTTTGAAATCAGTGGTCCCGCTCGCCTGCTGCTGACCGCCGAGCGTACGGCACTGAATTTTGTGCAGACGCTCTCGGGCGTTGCCACCGAAGTCAGCCGCTATGTCGCGCTGCTGGCGGGAAGCCAGACGCAACTGCTGGACACCCGTAAAACCCTGCCCGGACTGCGGACTGCGCTGAAATATGCCGTGCTGTGCGGCGGTGGCAGTAACCATCGGCTGGGCCTCTCTGACGCTTATCTGATTAAAGAGAACCATATTATTGCCAGCGGATCGATTGCACAGGCTGTGGAAAGAGCGCAATGGCTGCAGCCCGATGTGCCGGTCGAAGTTGAGGTGGAATCGCTGGAGGAGTTGCGTCAGGCGCTGGAGGCTGAAGCCGACATCGTGATGCTGGATAACTTCAGCCTGGATGCGATGCGTGAAGCTGTCGAACTCAATCAGGGAAGGACGCTGCTGGAGGTTTCCGGCAACGTAACCGAAACCACCCTGCCGCAGATCGCCCAGACCGGCGTGGACTATGTATCGGTTGGCGCGCTGACCAAGCATGTTCGGGCGCTGGACCTCTCGATGCGTTTCAGACAAAAATAGTCTCCATCGCCGTTACCTGACACGGCGATTTTGCGATCCCGCTTCCGGCGCAGTTTCGACTGCGCTGCAATTCTGAAATTTCCCCACATCACGCTTTCCAGCATGTCGATCTCTGTCTGTCTTTCATTGCCCCCTATTTTTAACCTGTCGCCTTCTTAAATCAGGAGACGATGAGATGAATTATCAACGTGGATTTACGCTGGTTGAACTGATGATTGTAGTGGGCATTGTGGCGATCCTGAGTGCCATTGGCCTGCCCGCTTATCAAAATTATCTGCAGCGCGCTGCCCTCACCGACATGCTGCAAACGATGGTGCCCTACAAAACCGCGATAGAGCTCTGTGCCATGGAGCGTGGCGGCCCGGCCCAGTGTCAGGCCGGAGAAGCGGGAATTCCGGCAGCCAGAGGGTCGCGCTATGTCTCGGCACTGAGCGTGGCCAGTGGGGTAATTACGCTGACCGGGCAGGAGAGCCTCAATGGGCTGAGCGTTGAAATGCTGCCGATCTGGGACAGCACGGAGGGCGGCATCAGCTGGCAACGCAGCTGCACCAGCAGCAACAACAGCCTGCGCGACAATTGCCTGGAGCAGTTCCGCTTTGCGGACAAAGGAGCCAGCGATGAACAAGCCTGATGAGGCGATCGCAGCATTGTGTCAGCGCTATCGCGCCCTGGTTCTGCATCACGATGCCAGTCAGCTGCGTGTTGCCGTCGCGGAAAACGTGCCACCCGGACTGGCTGAAGCGCTCCATTTTGCCAGCCAGTGCCAGATTGAGATTGAATGCTGGCCTCAGGCCCGGCTCGACCAGCTTCAGCACGCTGACGCACCGCTGGTGGCCCGCGAAGAGGCACCTGCAGAGTCAGCGATTGAGGCGACACAGCTGATTCTACGTCAGGCGCTGGAGCGGCGTGCTTCCGATGTGCATATTGAACCCAGCCGGGATGGCCTGCGGGTCCGGCTGCGAATCGACGGCGTACTGCATCTCCTCTCTTCACTGCCTTCCACGCAGCCTGCAGCGCTGCTGGCACGGCTGAAGATCCTCGGCGGACTGGATATTGCCGAACGCCGGTTACCGCAGGATGGTCAGTTCAGCATGGAGATCGCCGGTAAACCGGCCTCATTTCGCCTGGCGACTTTACCCATCTATGGCGGCGAAAAAGCGGTGGTCCGGCTGTTACAGAGTGAAGGCGCGGCCCTGTCACTGGATAAGCTTGGCTTACCCGCTGCGCAGTTGCGCCTGTTCTGCGCTGCACTGGCACAGCCGCAGGGACTGATTCTGGTTACCGGCCCCACAGGCAGTGGCAAGACGTTTACGCTTTATAGCGGACTCAGCGCGCTGAATAAGCCAGAGAAAAATCTGTGCAGCGTGGAAGATCCGATTGAGATCCCGCTGCCCGGCATTAACCAGACGCAGATCCACACCAAAAACGGTCTCGATTTTAACCGCGTGCTGCGGGCGCTGCTCAGGCAGGATCCGGATGTGATCATGGTGGGCGAAATCCGCGATGCCGAAACGGCGGAGATTGCAGTTAAAGCAGCGCAGACCGGGCACCTGGTGCTGTCGACGCTGCACACCAACTCCACCGCCGAAACCCTGACCCGCCTGCGGCAGATGGGGATTCCGGGTTATCTGCTGGGATCGGCACTGAAACTCATCGTTGCTCAGCGCCTGGTCAGACGCCTCTGTCCCCATTGCCGTCAGCCCGCCCAGGCGGTGGCGCACTTTCCTGCTGAACTCTGGCCCGGGACCCTGCAAACCTGGCGGGCGCCTGGCTGTGACCACTGCTTTTCCGGCTATTTTGGGCGGCTGGCGCTGTTTGAACTGCTGCCGATCAATGCCAGACTGCAAAATGCGATCGCGGCCGAGATGCCGCTGGAGAATCTGCTCAGTCTGGCGAAACAGCAGGGATTGCGCACCCTGCTGGTTTCCGGCCTGGAGGCGGTAAGCCGGGGCGATACCTCGCTGGAAGAGATGCAACGGGTGATTGGGCTGGACGATGGCTAATGCAGCTTTATTCAGCTGGCAGGCAGTCGATAGTCAGGGCCAGTTATGCCGTGGTCAGCTACTGGCTGTCGACAGTGACAACCTGCTATTGATGCTGGCGCAGCGCGATCTTCTGCCGGTGAGCTGGAAGCGGGAAAAAGTCTGGCGTCAGGGGGACTGGAAATGGCAGCACAAAACTGACCTGATTCGCCAGCTGGCCACTCTGCTCAAAGCGGGCCTGCCGCTGGCAGAGAGTCTGGCTTTGCTGGCAGAGGGTCATCCGCATGCAGGCTGGCGTGCCCTGATGATCGCTCTGCATCATCGGGTACTGAGCGGTACCCCTTTTTCACAGGCGTTGCGTGAGTGGCCGCAGATTTTTCCTGCACTCTATCCGTCCCTGATGGAGGTAGGTGAACTGACCGGTCAGCTGGACGTCTGTTGCAGCGAACTGGCTCAGCAGCAGATCCGCCAGCAGCAGTTATGGCATCAGGTGGCGAAGGCACTGCGCTATCCCCTGTTTATTCTGCTGGTGGCGATGGCTGTCACCTGCGGCATGCTGCTGTTCGTGCTGCCGGAGTTCGTCGCGGTTTATGACTCCTTTGATGCGCCCCTGCCCGCCTTTACGGCAGCGGTAATGCAGTTGTCTTCCGCGCTTCAGGAATGGGGAGGTGTGCTGGCCTGTGGTGTTTCGCTGATGCTGGCTGGATGGCATCAGCTGCGACGACGCTCTGCGGGCTGGCAACGCCGTGAGCAGGCCTTTTTCCTGCGCATCCCGCTGCTTTCCGGGTTGTGGCGCGGTACGCAACTCACACAGATCTATACCATTCTGAATCTCACGCAGCGCGCCGGATTAACCCTGTTACAGGGCCTGGCCGCCGCTGAAGTCACGCTCTCCTCATTACTCTGGCGGGAAGCGATGGCCGGACTGCAGCAGCATATTGCTCAGGGGCGTCCTCTGCATCAGGCGCTGATTAATCATCCGCTGTTCACCCCCTTATGTGGTCAGTTGATTCGGGTCGGTGAAGAGGCGGGCGCACTGGATCTGATGCTGGCCCGGCTGGCGGAATGGCATGAGGCAGAAACCCGCGAGCGCGCGGATACTCTGGCGGCGTCGCTGGAACCCATGATGATGGTGGTGATTGGCGGCATTGTCGGCACGCTGGTGATTGCGATGTATCTGCCGATGTTCGGGCTGGGTGATGCGATGCATTAAGGGGCGCACGCTGCGCCCCGCATGACTAGCGGTTGAAAACGCGGTTCTCCTGCTCGTTAACCCGGATAAAGGTCGTGCGCTTGGTCAGCTCTTTCAGCCGCTCTGCTCCGACGTAAGTACAGGCAGAACGCAGCCCACCCAGAATATCGCGCGCGGTGTCAGCGACCGGACCCCGCAATGGCAGTTTTACCGTTTTACCTTCTGCAGCACGGTATTGCGCGACACCACCAACGTGACGCTTCATCGCCGACTCGGAGCTCATGCCGTAAAAGAGCATAAAGCTTTCGCCATTCTCTTCGACGACCTGCCCTTCACACTCATCATGCGCCGCCAGCATACCACCCAGCATCACGAAGTCCGCACCACCACCAAAGGCTTTGGCGATATCGCCCGGCACCGAACAGCCGCCATCACTGACAATCTGTCCGCTTAAACCATGCGCCGCATCGGCACATTCAATGACGGCAGAAAGCTGCGGATAGCCCACGCCGGTTTTCACCCGGGTTGTGCAGACCGATCCCGGACCAATGCCGACTTTCACGATATCTGCACCGGAGAGGATTAATTCTTCCACCATTTCGCCTGTGACGACGTTACCGGCACAGATGGTTTTAGCCGGGAAGGTTTCGCGCGCGCGCTGCAGAAAATCGACAAAATGCTGTGAGTAACCGTTGGCCACGTCGATGCAGATAAACTGCAGATCGTCTGACAGCGCCATAATCGCGACCAGTTTACTGAGATCGGCCTCTGAGGTGCCGGTTGAAACCATCACATGTTTCAGAACTGACGCAGGTACGCGCTGAATAAACGCGCGCCAGTCATCTGCGCTGTAATGCTTGTGGACGGCAGTGAGGATATTGAAGCTGGCCAGCGCCTCGGCCATCGAAAATGTGCCGACGGTATCCATGTTGGCGGCGATGATCGGAACGCCGCTCCAGCTGAGGCCCGAATGTCTGAAGGTAAAGCTGCGTTCCAGCTCAACCTGTGAGCGACTTTGCAGCGTGGAGCGTTTGGGGCGGATTAAGACATCTTTAAAGCCCAGTTTCAGATCTTCTTCAATACGCATAAACAGTGTCCTGGTAAGTGGCAACGAATCGTAGTTCACGAAGTAAGCACAGCTCCAGTGGCGTTATGATACGCGCCTCACGCTGCGCGACAAGACTGCGAATTTCACTTTATTTACGCTACAATCCGTTAAATTTAGTTGTGATTTATCGGTGTGATCTGACGCCCATTTTTGCGTTTTTTAGTCAGATCATTACCCTGAACCCATGTCGGAAAAGAAGTCAGGTGAGAAACATGCCCTATATCGTCGCGCTTACAGGGGGGATCGGCAGTGGGAAAAGTACGATTGCCCAGGCATTCGCCGCGTCTGGCGTGGAAATTATTGATGCTGACCTGATTGCCCGTGAAGTTGTTGAACCCGGCACGCCCGCTTTGCAGGCCATTGAAGCGCGCTATGGCGCGTCAATAGTGACGGAACAGGGCATGCTTGATCGTAAACGACTTCGCGACATTATTTTTCAGCAGCCGGAAGAGAAAAGCTGGTTAAACGCGCTGCTTCATCCGCTGATCAACGCCCGGACGCGACAGCTGATCGCCCAGGCCACCTCACCTTATGTGCTCTGGGTGGTGCCATTACTGGTGGAAAATCAGTTACAGCACCAGGCTGATCGGGTACTGGTGGTGGATGTTGATGAGGCAACGCAGTTAGCGCGGACTCAGCAGCGTGACCATCTTTCCGTCGAGCAGGCGAAACGTATTCTTGCCGCACAGGCCACGCGCCAGCAGCGCCTGGCCTGTGCCGATGACATTATTGATAACAGTGGCGAGCCCGCCGACGCCTTGCCACAGGTTGCCGGACTCCATCAGCGCTATCTCAGGCTGGCGGCAACGAAACAGGATTAATACCATGAGCACACCCGTTCTGTTTGAACACCCATTGAATGAAAAAATGCGAACCTGGTTACGGGTTGAGTTTTTGATTAATCAGTTAGATGAAACTACACCGCTGGATAAAACCGTTAACGCGCTGACCTTTTTTCGCCTGATTGGCGAGTTGCTCGACATTTTCGAGCGCGGCGATATGCGGACTGAACTGTTGAAAGAGCTGGAGCGTCAGCAGCAAAAATTACGTGCCTGGGCTGACGTGCCCGGTGTCGATATGACGCTGGTGGATGCCCTGCGCGATAAACTTAAAATTCAGTCAACGCAGTTGATGAATGCCCCGCGTATGGGCCAGCAGCTCCGCGAGGATCGTCTGATTGCCCTGGTGCGCCAGCGACTGAGCATCCCTGGCGGATGCTGTAGCTTTGATTTACCGGGCCTGCACATCTGGCTACACCTGCCGCAGGAAACGCGCGATGCGCAGGTCGAAGCCTGGATGCAGACGCTGGAGCCCCTGCATCATGCGCTGGCGATGGTACTGGATCTGATCCGCCAGTCCGGCGCGTTCCATATGCAGACCAGTCTCAATGGTTTTTATCAGGATAATGCCGAGGGTGCCGATCTGCTGCGACTGCAGTTGTCGCTGGACGATGCGCTCTATCCACAGGTGTCCGGACATAAAAGCCGCTACGCCATACGTTTTATGCCACTTGATAGTGAACGCGGTGAAGTTCCGGCCCGCCTTAACTTCCAGCTGGCCTGTTGTTAGAGGTAAACATGCAGCAAGAAATCATGACCGTTTCCTGCCCACAGTGCGGCAAAGATGTGATCTGGGATGAGCTCAGCCCGTGGCGTCCCTTTTGCAGCAAGCGCTGTCAGCTCATCGATTTAGGTGAGTGGGCCGCAGAAGAGAAACGCATTCCCAGCAGCGACGATATGAACGACAGTGACAACTGGAGTGAAGAAGATCGCTGATAACAGGATGGGGCACGCTGCCCCATCCAATCAGATTTCGCCGGCGATCAGACGCGCAATCAGCTGATGATTCGCGGCCGGAAACTCTTCTGCCACCAGCGCATGCTGATCCACCCAGCGCTGCGGCTGACCCTCTTTGCCCCACGGCTCACCTTTCCACCCTTCAACCAGAAAGAAATGCAGCGTCACCCGCAGATCGTCGTAGCTGTGGTCTGCATGACCAATCGGGCGAGCCTCGGTGACTTCAATGCCGGTCTCTTCCTGGAGCTCCCTTATCAGTCCCTGTTCGGCGCTTTCGCCCGCTTCAATCTTACCGCCAGGAAACTCCCACTTGTTTGCCATGTAGGAGGTCGCCGCGCGCTGGGCAAGGAAAATTTGTTTACTGGCATTGCGAATGATGCCAACTGCAACCTGCAGGTGCTTCATGGAGACTATCCGGTAGTAATAGGTGAATGAAGGCTGATTTTAGAGCATGCCGTCGCGGAAGTTAACCGCTTTAGCTCAGCGCGGGTGCTCTCACTGCGCTGACAGCGACCATAAAAAAAGGAGCCAGCGGCTCCTTTTTTCTCACCATTCAGTCTCAGGCGATGCGGCCATGACACTGCTTAAACTTTTTACCGGAACCACATGGGCAAGGATCGTTGCGGCCAACTTTGCGTTCACCACTCTGCTCCGCCACAGGTTCGGATGCCAGCAGATCTTCTTCAACATGACTCAGTTGCTGTTGCTGTGCCAGACGTTCAGCTTCTTCACGACGCTGTTGCTCCATCGCTTCCACTTCTTCTGGCATACGCACCTGCACTTTGCTCAGCGTACTGATCACTTCATATTTCAGCGATTCCAGCATCGCGGCGAACATAGCGAAGGATTCACGCTTGTACTCCTGCTTCGGATCTTTCTGCGCATAGCCGCGCAGATGGATGCCCTGACGCAGGTAGTCCATCGCAGCCAGATGCTCTTTCCACAACGAATCCAGCGTCTGCAGCATCACGCCTTTTTCAAAGTTGCGCATCATTTCCGCGCCCACGATCTCTTCTTTCTCTGCGTAGCTTTCCATAGCATGGGTCATGATGCGCTCACGCAGCACTTCTTCATGCAGGTCAGGCTCTTTATCCAGCCACTCTGCAATCGGCAGGTTCAGATCGAAGTCAGCACGCAGACGCTCTTCCAGGCCTGACACGTCCCACATTTCTTCCAGCGACTGTGGCGGAATGTAGGTATCAATGGTGGCTTTGTAGACATCGTGGCGAATGCTGTTGATGGTTTCGCTAACGTCAGACACATCCAGCAGCTCATTACGCTGGCTGTAGATCGCGCGACGCTGGTCATTGGCCACATCATCATATTCCAGCAGCTGCTTACGAATATCGAAGTTACGGCTCTCAACTTTACGCTGAGCATTGGCAATCGCTTTAGTCACCCACGGATGCTCAATGGCTTCGCCTGGCTTCATGCCCAGTTTACGCATCATATTTGAGACGCGGTCTGAGGCGAAAATACGCATCAGCGCATCTTCCATCGACAGATAGAAGCGTGATGAACCGGCATCACCCTGACGACCGGCACGACCACGCAGCTGGTTGTCGATACGACGCGATTCGTGACGCTCAGTACCGACAATGTGTAAACCACCTGACGCCAGAACTGCATCATGACGAATCTGCCATGCTGCTTTAATCTCTTCGATTTGCGCTTCAGTCGGGTCTTCCAATTCGGCCACTTCAGCGTGCCAGCTACCACCCAGCATAATGTCCGTACCACGACCGGCCATGTTGGTCGCGATAGTGACCGCACCCGGCTGACCGGCCTGCGCCACAATATCCGCTTCGCGGGCGTGGAATTTGGCGTTCAGGACGTTATGTTTGATACCAGCGCGGGTCAGTTCGTTAGAGACCACTTCAGATTTTTCAATCGAGATGGTACCCACCAGTACCGGCTGTCCATTAGCTGTGCGCTCACGGATATCTTCGATAATCGCATCGATCTTCTCTTTCTCGGTCATGTAAACCAGGTCAGCCAGATCTTTACGTACCATCGGACGGTTAGTCGGCACGACAATGGTGTCGAGCTTGTAAATAGAGCTGAATTCGAATGCTTCGGTATCAGCGGTACCGGTCATACCGGCCAGCTTCTCGTAAATACGGAAGTAGTTCTGGAAGGTGATAGAGGCCAGCGTCTGGTTCTCGTTCTGGATCTCTACGCCTTCTTTCGCTTCAATTGCCTGATGCAGACCATCAGACCAGCGACGACCCTGCATGGTTCGGCCGGTGTGTTCATCAACAATCACCACTTCACCCTCTTTCACGATGTAATCAACATCGCGGGTGAAGAGTGCATGGGCACGCAGTGCCGCAGTGACGTGGTGCATCAGCATGATGTTGGTCGGAGAGTAAAGTGACTCGCCCGCTTCCATGATGCCCTGGCTGACCAGCAGCTCTTCCACTTTCACCAGACCGCGTTCAGACATGTGAGCCTGACGCGCTTTCTCATCGACCCAGAAGTCGCCTTCGCCCTGATGGGTTTCGGTATCTTCTTTATCCTGGCGCACCAGATGAGGGATGATCTTGTTCACTTTGGTGTAGAGATCAGAACTGTCTTCAGCAGGACCCGAGATGATCAGCGGCGTACGCGCTTCATCGATCAGGATGGAGTCGACCTCATCCACCAGCGCATAGTGCAGTTTACGCTGTACGCGCTCTTCCGGGCTGAAAGCCATGTTGTCGCGCAGGTAGTCGAAGCCATATTCGTTGTTGGTGCCGTAGGTAATGTCAGCCGCGTACGCTTCGCGCTTCGCTACAGCCGGCAGGCCCGACATGTTGATACCAATGCTTAAACCCAGGAACTCAAACAGTGGACGGTTGTTTTCCGCATCACGCTGTGCCAGATAGTCGTTGACAGTCACCACGTGAACGCCTTTGCCAGACAGCGCATTCAGGTAGGCTGGCAGCGTTGCGGTCAGGGTTTTACCTTCACCGGTACGCATCTCAGCGATACAGCGGTCGTTCAGCACCATGCCGCCGATCAGCTGTACGTCGAAGTGACGCATTCCGAACACACGCTTACTCGCTTCACGCACGGTCGCGAACGCTTCCGGGATCAGGCTTTCCAGCGTTTCACCTTTTTTCAGGCGCTCGCGGAACAGGTCGGTTTTGGCTTTCAGTTCATCGTCAGAGAGCTTCTCAAAATCGGGCTCCATCTTATTGATGACGTCTACCACTTTGCGCATACGACGCAGCGTACGATCGTTACTGCTGCCAAAAACTTTGGTCAATATTTTGCTAAACATAATAAATATATTCTCAATTCAGCCGGAGCATTCCGGACTGCGAAATCTAAACAGAGTGAGTAAAACCAATACTATTAGCAGAACAATCGGGCGGGTCCGGCGCGAATGCCATGCACGCTGGCATGCCATTCTACCCATGAGCGGGTAACGGCCATGAAGAGAGGCGGTGTTGTCATCTCCTGCGGTGCAGTGTGCAGCGCAGAATGTGATGTCAGTAAACTATGCAGTGAGTCGATCAGCGCCAGCTTTTGGGCCGCCAGCGGTAACTGTTGTTGCTCCGCCTGCGCCTGGGGCGCCAGCGTGAAAGAGAGGTGACGAATAACGGTGCGGATGGCGTGCTGATGCCAGTAATCCACGCTGAAGCTCGGGCGTCGGGATGCTTCCTGAAGCCGGATTAAGTGATCAAAACGTGTGGCATTGCCGAGAAAGAGACTGCTGGCCGGAGATTCAGACGACGCGTTGAGTTCGGAGCTTTGCGCACAGGCTGGCAGGCCAAAGCTGGCCGCTACCATCCCTAACAGGAGATGGGGCCAGAAATAGCGTCTACCTAATTGTCGCCAGCGCTGAAGAATCCCGATCACAACCTTTCCATCGCGCACGCTCTGTTGCGCTCTTGTTTTCGTGTACCCGCCGCGAGCCGCAACGGATTTCGGCCTGTAAAAGCGCCACAGATAGTAACATTAATGTGGGGCATCCACACCTGGGTTTAAAGTAGCGACGTGAGAAAACGCGTGTGATTGTTCAGCAATTCAGCAGAACAGACAACGCTTTGCGAGCGAGGTCGCAGTCATCAGGCGTGTGTCAGGGAAGGCAATAAAAAAACGGCTGGCGCCGCTGACCGGAGAGGGTGTCAGCATAACCAGCCGTTTCACGTTCTGGGGTAGTTAAGCCAGAACCAGATTCGGTGCTTTGAATGCCACTGGCAGTTCAGCTTCGTCTTCGAAGGTTGCCCATTCCCAGGCTTCCTGCTTAGCCAGAACCGCTTGCAGCAACTTGTTGTTCAGCGCGTGGCCTGATTTGAACGCAGTGAATGCGCCAATGATGTTGTGACCACACATAAACAAGTCGCCAATCGCGTCCAGCATTTTGTGACGGACAAACTCGTCTTCAAAACGCAGGCCTTCTTCATTCAGTACGCGGAAATCATCCAGACCTATCGCACAATCTAAGCTACCGCCCAGGCACAGGCCTTTAGACTGCAGATATTCGATTTCACGCATAAAGCCAAATGTAC
>Ga0308156_1002140_pt1 | contig 18653 bp, 19 predicted proteins | sample PhyAR2_FD_201041 | JGI IMG/M metagenome (GOLD analysis project Ga0308156, IMG submission 201041) | Phyllosphere microbial communities from UC Gill Tract Community Farm, Albany, California, United States - DLSL A.R2 | ecosystem: Host-associated > Plants > Phyllosphere > Unclassified | place: USA... | reverse complement strand
CGCCGTGCATCGGTGACGATCGCGAAGAGGCCCTCGACCCGATCGTGCTCGATGGCCGTGAGCGCCGCGGCATGATGGCTCGGCACGGGCACGACGGGGATGCCGCGGCCCAGGGCGAAGGCGCGGGCCGCCGCGATGCCGATGCGAAGTCCCGTGAAGGGGCCCGGCCCCATGCCCGAGACGACGTGCGAGATCGGAGCGTCACCCGCCTCGTCGAGCGCGCGGGACAGCAGCCCGCCGATCACCTCGGCGTGCCCGAGCGGATCGGCGGCAGAAGCCTGCGCGCGCAGGGTGCCGTCGGCATCGATGAGCGAGACGGCGGTGCCCAGGGAGGTGTCGACGGCGAGGATCACCTCTCCAGGGTAGTCGGGGTTCACCCGGTGATCGCCGAGCGCCCCTCAGCGGTGATCGTGACGTGCCGCGGAGCATCCGCGTCGAGCTCGGACGCGTCGAGGTCGTCGCCCCCGCCCACCGGCCGCTCGAGCTCGATGTCCCACCAGCGTTCCGCCAACTCCTCGGCCATCCCGCGCCCCCACTCGATCACGACGACCGACCGCGCGAGGTCGAGGTCGAGGTCGTCGAGCTCCGCTCCCGAGCCGAGGCGGTAGGCGTCGACGTGCACGAGCGGGGCACGGCCGACGAGCGACGGGTGCGTCCGGGCGATCACGAACGTCGGGCTCTGCACCGGGCCGCGCACGCCGAGGCCCTCGGCGAGGCCGCGGGTGAACGTCGTCTTCCCCGCGCCCAGCGGACCGGTCAGGATCAGCAGGTCGCCGGCCTCGAGCTGCTCGCCGATGCGGAAGCCGAGCTGCTCCATGGCATGGGCGGTCGCGATCTCGTGCCTGCCGAGGAAGGCGGGGGCGACGCTCATGCCGACCTGCGAGGCACGCGCGCGCCGATCCGTGTGACGATCTCGTAGTTGATGGTCGATGCGACGTTCGCCCACTCCGCGGCGGAGGGGACGCCGAGCGTCGGATCGCCGAACAGCACGACCTCGTCGCCGATCGAGACCGCGGCGTCGCCGACGTCGACGACGAACTGGTCCATCGCGATGCGGCCGACGTTGGTGTGCCGCCGCCCTGCGATCGAGACGGGCAGCCGTCCCGAGGCCTGCCTCGGGACGCCGTCGGCGTAGCCGAACGGAACGAGCACGAGTGTGGTGTCGTGCGGAGTCCGGTGGTCGTAGCCGTACGAGACTCCGGCGCCCGCGGGGACACGGCGGACCGCGGCGACCGCGCCGCGCAGGGTCATGGCGGGGCGCAGACCGAGCTCGGCCGACGAGCGGTCGTCGAAGGGCGAGAGGCCGTAGACCCCGACGCCGACGCGCACCGCATCCAGGCGCATCTCGGGCAGGTCGATCGCCGCGGCTGTGGCGGCGATGTGGCGGATCTCCGGGTGGATGCCGAAGGATGCCGCCAGCGCGACGCCCTCCTCGAACTTGGCGAGAGCCTCGCGGTCGTCCTGCAGCGAGGTGTTCGACAGGTGGCTGAACAGGCCGATGATGCGCAGACGCCCGATGCGCTCCAGGCGGGCGGCCTCGGCGAGCACCCGTCGCCAGTCGGCCGGCGCGATGCCGTTGCGCGACAGACCGGTCTCGAACTTGAGGTGCACACCGACCGGACGGTCGACGGCCGCCGCCGCACCCGCGGCCTCGAGCTGGTCGAACGACGAGATGCCGACCTCGATGTCGTGCTCGGCGGCCTGCACGAACCGCTCGCCGGGGGCGTGCAGCCAGGCGAGGATCGGAGCCGTGATGCCCTGGCGACGCAGGTCGAGGGCTTCGGGGATCTCGGCGACGCCGAGTCGCGTCGCACCCCCGGCGAGCGCAGCCACCGCTGCGGCCGCGGCGCCGTGCCCGTAGGCATTCGCCTTGACCACGGCGATCACCTGCACGCCGGTGAGCCGACGGAAGTGGCGGACGTTGTCGCTGATGGCATCCAGGTCGATGCGCGCCTCGCGGAACGGAACGGTCACAGCGGCTCTCCTTCGGCGACGACGAATGCGGCGGCGAGCCCCGCGTCGTGGGTGAGGGTCAGATGCAGTCGGGTGATCCCGCGCTCGGCGACGACCTCGGCGGTGGTGCCCGAGAGCACGAAATGCGGTCGGCCCGACGCTTCCGAGGCGATCTCGATCTCGATCCAGTGCACGCCGTCCGAGCCGCCGAGCGTCTTGATCAGCGCCTCTTTCGCGGCATATCTCGCCGCGAGCGACGGCAGCCGGAGCCCCCGCTCCCCCGGTGCGAAGAGCCGCTCCCGAAGCCGCGGAGTGCGCTCGAGCGTCCGCTCGAACCGCGGGATGTCCACGAGGTCGATGCCGGTCCCGATGATCACCAGTTCAGCCTAGTCGCGGCATCCGCCCGGGCCTCGCCCGGGACGTGCGACGGCGCGCCAGGACGGCGCGGGCTACTCGACCGTGACCGACTTCGCGAGGTTGCGGGGCTGGTCGACGTCGAGACCCTTGGCGGTGGCGAGAGCCATCGCGAAGATCTGCAGCGGCACGACCGCGAGCAGCGGCTCGAACATCGCCCCGGCGAGCGGGATGCGGATGACCTCGTCGGCGAAGGGCAGCACGGCGGCATCGCCCTCTTCTGCGACCACGATCACGCGGGCGCCGCGGGCGCGGATCTCCTGGATGTTCGACACGACCTTCGAGTGCACGAGCGCCGAGTGACGGGGCGACGGCACGAGGACGAACACCGGCTGACCCGGCTCGATCAGAGCGATCGGGCCGTGCTTGAGCTCGCCTGCGGCGAAGCCCTCGGCATGGATGTACGAGATCTCCTTGAGCTTGAGCGCGCCCTCGAGCGCGATCGGGAAGCCGACGTGACGGCCGAGGAACAGCACCGAGCGGGTGTCGGCCATCCAGCCGGCCAGCTGCGAGACGTGCTCCTGCTCGCTCGCCAGCACCTTGGCGATCTTCTCCGGCAGCGCCGAGAGCTCGGCGACGTCGACCGAGGCATCCTCGACCGACCCGCGGATGCGCCCCATGTGCAGACCGAGCAGCAGCAGAGCGGTGATCTGGGCGGAGAACGCCTTGGTCGACGCGACGGCGACCTCAGGACCGGCGTGCGTGTAGACGACGGCATCCGACTCGCGCGGGATCGTGGCGCCCTGCGTGTTGCAGATCGACAGCGTGCGCGCTCCGCGCTCGCGCGCGTACTTGACGGCCATCAGGGTGTCCATGGTCTCGCCGGACTGGCTGATGGAGACGACGAGCGTGTCGGCTCCGATCACCGGGTCGCGATAGCGGAACTCGTGGGCGAGCTCGACGTCGACCGGGACGCGGGCCCACTGCTCGATCGCGTACTTGCCGACGAGCGCGGAGTAGGCGGCGGTGCCGCAGGCCGTGATGATGATGCGGTTGATGCCGAGGAAGAGCTCATCGAGACCGTCGAGCTCGGGGATGACGACCTGGCCGTCCTGGATGCGACCGCGCAGCGTGTTGGCGACCGCCTCGGGCTGCTCGGCGACCTCCTTCGCCATGAAGCTGGACCAGCCGCCCTTCTCCGCGGCGGCGGCGTCCCACGAGACGTCGAACGGCTCCGCCTCGACCGGCGTGCCGGCGAAGTCGGTGACCGTGACGGCGTCGGGGGTGATCGAGACGATCTGGTCCTGACCGATCGCGAGGGCCTTGCGCGTGTGCTCGACGAAGGCGGCCACGTCGGATCCGAGGAAGTTCTCTCCCTCGCCGAGTCCGATCACGAGCGGCGAGTTGCGGCGGGCGCCGACCACGAGGCCGGGGTGGTCCTGGTGCAGCGCGAGGAGCGTGAACGCGCCCTCGAGCCGGTTGACGACGCTGCGGAACGCGAGCTGCAGGTCTCCGCCGTTGCCGCGGTACTCGCGACCGAGGAGCGCTGCGGCGACCTCGGTGTCGGTCTCGCTGCGGAACACCACTCCGTCGGCGAGCAGCTCGTCGCGCAGCGCGGAGAAGTTCTCGATGATCCCGTTGTGGATCAGAGCGAGCCTGTCGTCGTCCGCCAGATGCGGGTGGGCGTTGACGTCGGTGGGGCCGCCGTGCGTCGCCCAGCGCGTGTGTCCGATGCCCGTGTTGCCGTCGGCGAGAGCCGAATCGGCGAGCGATTCGCGCAGCGCGGCGAGCTTGCCGGCCTTCTTGCGCATACCCAGCGAGCCCTGGCCGTCGATGACGGCGACACCCGCGGAGTCGTAGCCGCGGTACTCGAGACGGGCGAGGCCCGCGAGCAGGATGTCCTGGCTGGGCCGAGGGCCCACGTATCCGACGATTCCACACATGTGGTCAAGCGTAAGGGCGCTATTTTGCGAAGATCCCGAACGAACCGGGACCCGCCCACGCGTCAGAGCTTGCGGAGCAGCACGCTCTCGACGCTGTGATCGACTCCCTTGTTCAGCACCAGCCGGGCGCGATGCTTGGTGGGCATCACGTTCTCGACCAGGTTCGGCATGTTGATCTCGTTCCAGTACCCGAGGGCGGTGGTGATCGCCTCCTCGTCCGTGAGGTGCGCGAAGACGTTGAAGTACGACGATGGGTTCGAGAACGCGCCTTCGCGCAGCGCGAGGAACCGGTCGACGTACCACTTCTCGATGTGCGCGGTGTCGGCGTCGACGAAGATCGAGAAGTCGAAGAGATCGCTCACCGCCACGTCGTTCGGCGCGGGCGGCGGCTGCAGCACGTTGAGGCCTTCGACGATCACGACATCGGGGCGGCGCACCACGACGTGCGCGTCGGGGACGATATCGTAGCGCATGTGCGAGTAGAACGGAGCACGCACCTCGGCGGCGCCGCTCTTGACCTCGGTGAGGAACTCGATCAGCGCACGGCGGTCGTAGGACTCGGGGAACCCCTTGCGATCCATGAGCCCGCGCCGCTCGAGCTCGGCGTTCGAATGCAGGAAGCCGTCGGTCGTGACGAGCTCGACCCTGGGCGTGCCCGGCCACCGGCTCATGAGCTCGCGCAGCAGGCGGGCGATCGTGGACTTGCCCACGGCGACGGAACCGGCGACACCGACCACGAACGGAGTCGTCGTGTCGTCTTCCTGCAGGAACGAGCTCGTCGCGGCGCCGAGACGCTTCGTGGCCGTGGCATAGAGGCTGAGGAGTCGACTCAGCGGCAGATAGACCTCGCGCACCTCGGTGAGGTCGAGGCGGTCTCCGATGCCCCGGAGCTCGACGACCTCGGTCTCGGTGAGAGGCTGATCGAGTCCCGCGGCGAGCCGCGCCCATTCGTCACGGCCGATCTCCCGATACGGCGAGAGGGGCAGCGTGGGGTCGGCGGTGGTCACGGATACATCGTAACGGGGCGGCGGTAGTGTCTATCCGTGCGCCTGGGAGTTCTCGACATCGGTTCCAACACCGTCCATATGCTCGCCGCCGACGTCCACCCCGGTGGCCGCCCTCTGGCGACCACGAGCGACCGCAGCGTTCTGCGGCTGATGCGGTATCTCACCGACGACGGGTCGATCTCCGATGAGGGCGTGCGTGCGCTCGAGGCCGCCGTCTCGCAGGCCCGCCGCGTCGCCGAGGAGGAGCGGGTGGATGCGCTGCTGGCGACCGCGACCAGCGCGGTGCGCGACGCCCGGAACGGCGCAGAGGTGATCGCCCGCATCGAGGCCGCGCTCGGTCAGCCGCTGCAGGTGCTCGACGGCGAGACCGAGGCGGAGCTGACCTTCCTCGCCGTGCGTCGCTGGTTCGGCTGGTCGGCCGGCCAGCTGCTGCTTCTCGACATCGGCGGCGGGTCGCTCGAGATCGCCGCGGGCGGCGACGAGCTCCCGGATGCCGCGGCATCCGTCCCCCTGGGCGCCGGGCGCATGACCGTGCAGTTCCTGCCGAACGACCCTCCGGGTGAGGACGACGTGGACCGGCTGCGCGCCCACGCGACGTCGACACTCGCCGAGGTCCTGCCTCGATTCGAGGCGCTGCCCCGACCCGATCACGTCGTGGGCTCGTCGAAGGCCATCCGCTCGCTCGCCCGGTTGGCGGGTTATCCGATGCCCGGATGGTCCGGCATCCAGCGCATGGTGCTTCCTCGAGAGGCTCTCGGCTCGTGGATCCCTCGCCTGGCGCGCATCCCGGCGTCGGCACGACAGGAGCTGCCGGGGATCACCGCCGACCGCACGTTCCAGATCGTCGCCGCCGCAGTGTCGCTGCACACCGCGATGACGGCGCTCAGGGTCGACGAGCTCGAGGTGTCGCCGTGGGCGCTCCGCGAGGGCGTGCTGCTGCGGTACATCGAGCAGCTCGGCCAGCAGCCGACGACCTGATGCACCCCTGACGCAGAACGCTCCCGTCGACCACCTCGTGGCCCCGACGGTGCGCGGGAGACGAGACGGTCGACGGGAGCGACCGGCGGATGCTCAGAGGGCGAGGCGCTCGCGGACCACGTCGACCAGACGATCGGCGTATGTCTGCACGGAGTCGGCATCGGCGGCCTCGACCATGACGCGGACGAGCGGCTCGGTGCCCGACTTGCGCAGCAGCACGCGTCCGGTGTCGCCGAGTTCGGCCTCGACGGCGCGCACAGCGTCCTGCACGACGGGATCGTCGCCGACCGCGTCCTTGTCGACATCGCGCACGTTGATGAGCACCTGCGGGTAGACCGTCATCACCGAGGCGAGCTCGGCGATCGTCTTGTTCGTGCGGGCCATCTCGGCCACGAGGTGCAGGCCCGTGAGCAGACCGTCGCCGGTGGTGGCGTACTCGCTCATGATCACGTGACCGGACTGCTCGCCGCCGAGCGCGTAGCCGCCCGCGTTCATGTCCTCGAGCACGTAGCGATCGCCCACGGCGGTCTGCCGCACGGTGATCCCGTGCTCGCGCATCGCGACGTGCAGACCGAGGTTGCTCATGACGGTGGCGACGAGGGTGTCGTCGGTGAGGTGCCCGCGTTCCTTCATCGAGACCGCGAGGATCGCCATGATCTGATCGCCGTCGATGACGTTGCCCTGCGCGTCGACCGCGAGACAGCGATCCGCGTCGCCGTCGTGCGCGATGCCGATGTCGGCACCGAGACGCACGACCGCCTCGGCCAGGTTCTCGAGGTGCGTCGAACCGACGCCGTCGTTGATGTTCCAGCCGTCGGGGTCGGCGCCGATCACTGTCACGTCGGCTCCCGCATCGCGGAAGGTCTCGGGGGACACACCGGATGCCGCGCCGTGTGCGCAGTCGAGAACGACCTTGATGCCGTTCAGACGGTTCGGCAGCGAGCCGAGCAGATGCACGACGTAGCGGTCCTCCGCGTCCGAGAAGCGGATGATCCTGCCCACTCCCGCACCGGTCGGGCGCAGCTTCTCCCCCGCCATGGCGGCTTCGATGCGCTGCTCGACGATGTCGGGGAGCTTCACCCCGCCGCGCGCGAAGATCTTGATCCCGTTGTCGGGCGCCGCGTTGTGCGACGCCGAGATCATGACGCCGAAATCAGCGTCGCGGTCGGCGACGAGGAAGGCGAGTGCCGGCGTCGGGATGACCCCGGCCTCGAGCACGTCGACCCCCGAGGAGGCGAGTCCTGCCGAGACCGCGGCGGTGAGGAAGTGTCCGGAGACGCGGGGGTCTCGTGCCACGACTGCGGTGAGTCGCTTGCCTTCGGCTTTGCGAGCCTCCGCAGTACGGCCCTGGCCCAGGACGACAGCAGTCGCCTGGGCCAGGGTGAGCGCCAGGTCGGCGGTGAGGATGCCATTGGCAAGCCCTCGCACACCGTCCGTGCCAAAGATCGGCATCGGAGCAGTGGACCTTAACGCTTGGAGTACTGAGGCGCCTTGCGGGCCTTCTTGAGTCCAGCCTTCTTGCGCTCCTTGACGCGAGCGTCACGGGAGAGGAAGCCGGCCTTCTTCAGGGTCGCGCGGTTGTTCTCCTCGTCGATGCCGTTGAGCGAACGAGCGATACCGAGACGCAGGGCGCCGGCCTGGCCCGAGGGGCCACCGCCGGAGATGCGCGCGATCACGTCGTAGCCGCCCGCGAGGTTGAGGATCGTGAACGGGTCGTTGATCAGCTGCTGGTGCAGCTTGTTCGGGAAGTAGTCCTCGAGCGTGCGGCCGTTGACCGTGATCGTTCCCGAGCCGGGGACGAGACGCACGCGGGCGATGGCCTGCTTGCGACGGCCGACAGCGGCACCCGGGACGCTCAGCACGGGGCGGGGAGCCGCCTCGACTGCTTCGGTCTCGGGAGTCGACGTCGAGAAGTTCTGGAGGTTTTCGGTGGTGTCCTGGATGTCAGCCACGAGTATGTCCTTTAAGTCTTACGGCGCTTACTGGGCGACCTGGTCGAGGGTGTACGTCTGCGGCTGCTGCGCGGCGTGCGGGTGCTCGGCACCGACGTACACCTTGAGCTTCGACAGCTGCTGACGGCCCAGGCTGTTCTTGGGGAGCATGCCACGGATGGCCTTCTCCACAGCGCGGACAGGGTTCTTCTCGAGAAGCTCGGCGTAGGTGACCGACTTCAGTCCGCCCGGGTAGCCCGAGTGGCGGTAGGCCAGCTTCTTCTGGAGCTTCTGACCCGTGAGCGCGACCTTGTCGGCGTTCACGATGATGACGAAGTCACCCGAGTCGATGTGGTTGGCGAAGGTGGGCTTGTGCTTGCCACGCAGGAGCGTAGCTGCGTGCGAGGCCAGGCGGCCGAGAACGACGTCAGTGGCGTCGATGACGACCCAGTCACGCTGGACCTCGCCGGCCTTCGGGGTGTAAGTGCGCGTCACGATAGTGCTGCTTTCTTGTTCGAACGGAGAAGTTCGTGAATCCCACTCCGGGGTGGTTCTTCCCGAGAGGGAGGAACACGCCAGTGGAGGGCTCACGTTCGTGGGACTCGGCAGTCGAGTACCAAAGAGACAGCTTACGTCATTCGGGGCTGTAATCCCAAACCGGACGGATGCCCCTCAATCGAAACGCGTCGTCACCAGGATCGGGCGATGGTCACTGAGTCCCTGCGGCAGGGTGGTGACCCGCTGGATCTCGAATCCGACCGAGGTCGCGAAGTCGTAGTGCCCCCGGAAGACCCGGTAGCGCGTGTAGGTGTGGTCGTCGCTCATGGTGAGGGCGTAGCCGTGCTCGCGGACCGTCTTGCCGAGGTTCTCCTTGAAGACGGGGTAGTTGTAGTCGCCCACCATCAACTGCGGGAGTCCCTCGCCGAGTGTCGCGAGTTCCGTGAGCGCGGCGCGGATCTGATGCCGTCGCAGCGAGTTGAGTGCCGTCAGCGGCGCGGCGTGGAACGACGCGGCGATGAAGTCGCGGCCCGTGTCGATGTCGCGCAGACGCGCGCCCAGCACGCGCTCGTGCGCCGGCTTGGCGATGCGATCGTGCAGCGACTTCTTGAGCTCGATCGTGCGGACGCTCTGCAGGTGGAACTCGCTCTCCCGATAGAACAGGGCGAGCCCGAGTCGGTTCCCCTGGGTCGCGTCGGCGAGAGCGAGGTCGCCGATGCGATCGGGCAGGTCGACGACGTCGCACTCCTGCAGACACAGGATGTCGGGGTCGTGCGCCGCCGCGAGAGCCACGAGCTCTCCCGCGGCACGGTGCTTCTGCAGGTTGTACGAGATGACCTTCATCACGTCTCACGCTAGTGCGTGCTCCTTGGATTCCGGTGTCAATCGCCCGTCGTCTCGGTGAACGGGCGTCGTCTCGCTCAGCGGCGCAGGACGCGCTGCGCGAGCCCGTTGCCGATGAACTGGCCGATCTGCACGATCACCACGATGATCGCCACGGTCACCCAGGTGGCCTCCTGGTTGAACTGCTGGTAGCCGTAGATGATCGCGAAGTTGCCGAGGCCTCCCCCGCCGATGTAGCCCGCCATGGCCGACATGTCGACGACGGCGATGAACATGAACGTGTACCCGAGGATCAGCGGAGCCAGCGCCTCGGGGATCACGAGCCCGAACAGGATGGCGAACCGCTTCGCGCCGATCGCGAGTGCCGCTTCGACGATGCCCGGATCCACGGCGACGAGATTCTGCTCGACGACCCGGCCGATGACGACGGCGGCCATGATCGTCATCGGGACGATGGCGGCCTCGGTTCCGAGCGTCGTGCCCGCGACCGCCTTCGTCACGGGGCCGACCGCTGTGAGGAAGATGATGAACGGGATGGGCCGGATCACGTTGATGAGGAGGTTCAGCACGCCGAACACGACCCGGTTCGCGAAGAGATTCCCCGGACGCGTGGCATACAGCACCGCGCCGATGAGGAGGCCGGCTGCGCCGCCGATCACCAGCGTCACGGCGACCATGTAGACGGTCTCCTGGATGGACTGCAGGAGCACCGGAGCCAGGCTCCCCCAGTCGGTCGCGGTGCGGACGGCGCTCACGAGGACACCTCTTCTCCGCGGGCGGGCGTCTCCTGAGCCGGCGGCGCATCGGGCGCTCGCAGCAGCTGCGCTCTCGTCCGTGTCGAGAGCTCCGCGACGACGGCGTCCAGCACCCCCTCGTCGGCGTGCACCCGATACGTGAGCGTGCCGAGCTGGCGGCCACGGATGTCCGTGACCCCGCCGAACACGACGGTGTGACGCACCCCGTGCTTCTCGAACACCTCGGCGGCTTTCTCGCTCGTGAACTCGTTGACGTCGGCGCTGATCAGCGTGCCTCCGCCGAGCAGGAGCGCCTCCAGGGTCTCCCCCGTCGGCACTCCCTGCGTGACCGCCGAGACGAACCGCTCGGTGAGCGCGGCACGGGGATGCGCGAACACCCGATAGGTGTCGCCGCTGTCGACGACCCTGCCGCCGTCCATCACGATCACCTGATCGCACAGTTCGTGCACGACCGAGATCTGGTGCGTGATCACGACGATCGTGATCCCCAGTGTGCGGTTGATCTCCTTGAGGAGTGCGAGCACCTCGCCCGTCGTCTGAGGATCGAGGGCACTCGTCGCCTCATCGGCGAGCAGGAGCTCGGGGTTCGCGGCGATCGCGCGCGCGATGCCGACGCGCTGCTTCTGTCCGCCCGACAGCGCACGCGGGAAGCTGTTCGCCTTGTCGCCGATGCCGACGAAGTCGAGCAGCTCGGCGACGCGGGGAGCGATGTCCTGCTTCTTCCACCCCGCCACCTTGAGCGGGTAGGCGACGTTGCCGCGCACCGTGCGCGAGGTGAAGAGGTTGAACTGCTGGAAGATCATGCCGATGCGCCCGCGGAGGCCGCGCAGCTGGGTCGCGGATGCGGAGCCGACATCGACGCCGAGAACCTCCACGACGCCGGCGGTCGGCTTCTCGAGCCCGTTCACGAGTCGGACGAGCGTGGACTTGCCCGCTCCGGAGTATCCGATCACGCCCACGATCGAGCCGCGTTCGACCGCGAGGTCCACATCGTCGAGCGCCGAGACGGCGGACCCGCGCCGCGTGGCGGGGAACCCCTTGGACACCCCGTCGAAGCTGATCACCGTCACGGGTCCGCCGTCTCTCTCGGTCACTGGGTCGCGCGCAGCTGGTCTTCGAGGTCGGCGAGCTCCGCCTGGAGGTCTTCCGCACTCCAGTCGGCCTTGAACTGCAGGTTGCCCTGATTGAGCTCGGTCACCGAGGCCTCGACCTCGGTGCTGTGATACGCCTCGAGCAGCGCGGCCCACCGGGGGTCGTCCTTCTGGTCCTCGCGCACGACGAACGCGTTGATGTACGGGGCGAGCTCGGGGTCGTCGAGGTCTTCCTTGAAGATGATCAGGTCGTCGCCGAGGCCGCCCTTCTGCGCCTGCGTGTTGTTGACGATCGCGGCCTGCGCGCTGCCGTCCTTGAGCGCCGTGACGGTCTGGTTGGCGTCGACGGGAAGCACCTCGACGCTGCTCGAGACGATGTCGTCGGGCGTGGAGAGGCTGCTGCCGCCGTCCTTCAGCTCGACGAGACCCGCACGCTGCAGGTTGAGGAGTGCACGGGCCAGGTTCGTCGGGTTGTTCGGCACGGCGACGGTCGCGCCCTCGGGGAGGTCCTCGACGGCGGTGTACTCCTCGGAGTAGATCGCGAGCGGGTACACGGCGGTGGCGCCGACCGGCACCAGCGTTCCTCCGTTGTTGACGTTGAACTGCGAGAGGAAGATCAGGTGCTGGAACAGGTTCACATCCAACTCGCCGTCCTGAACGCCCTGGTTCAGCTGGACGCCGTCGTTGATGGTGCGGACCTCGAGCTCGATGCCCTCCTCCGCCAGCTTGTCCTTCAGGATCGCCCAGTGCGCCTCGGTGCCGTCATCGGCCCCGATCACGATCGTGCTGTTCTCGGAGTCGTCGGCGGTGCCCCCGGCCGCAGGCTCCGCCGCACCGGAGCACGCTGCCATCGACAGCGTCAGGACACCGGCGGCGAGCGCGCCGAGCACGGACAGGAGCTTCTTCTTCCCACGGGATTCATTCACAAGACGAGAGTGAAGCACGCTCGACGCTCGCGATCCGTCCCCGCGGTAACCGCGCGTAATCGAGGACTTCCTGCGTAACGCGAAGCCTCATCGAGGCGCGCCGATCACTATCGTGTGCGGGTGACACGTACCGTGATGGAGGACGAGACGCTCGAGTTCGTCCGCGCTCTGATCCGCATCGACAGCGTCAACACGGGGAATCCGGAGACCGTCGGCGACGGGGAGACCCGGGCCGCGCGGCTCGTGCAGGAGCGGCTGGAGGATGCCGGCATCCCGACGACGTTCCTGGAACCCGTCCCGGGGCGCGGCAGCGTGATCGCTCGCCTACCGGGCACCGACCCCACGGCCGGTGCGCTCATCGTGCATGCGCACCTCGACGTGGTGCCCGTCGACTCGGGCGATTGGACTCATCCGCCGTTCGGTGCGGAGATCGACGACGGCCTGCTGTACGGCCGAGGCGCCGTCGACATGAAGGACTTCGCCGGCGTGATCCTGGCCGTCGCGCGCGAGTTCGCGAGGTCGGGCACTCGACCGCGACGCGACCTGATCTTCGCCTTCCTCGCCGACGAGGAGGCCGGTGGCCGATGGGGTGCCTCCTGGATCGTCGACAACCGCCCCGACCTCCTGGCCGGTGCGACCGAGGCGCTCAGCGAGGTCGGCGGCTTCTCGGTCCCGCTCGCAGAGGGCCGCCGGGCCTATCTCCTGGCCACGGCGGAGAAGGGTGTCGGCGGTGCGGTCCTGACAGCGCGCGGTGCGGCGGGCCATGCCTCGCGCCCGAGACCGGACGACCCCGTGGTCCGGCTGGCATCGGCTGTCGCGCGGATCGGCGAGCACCGTTTCCCCGTGGTCCGGACCCCGGCTCTCGAACGATTCCTCGAGGTGTTCGGCACCGAGCGCGGTGTCGCCTTCGCGGACGAGGATCTGGATGCGCAGCTCGACGGTCTCGGCTTCGTCGGGCGCGTCATCGCGGCATCCGCGCGTCAGACCGTCGCCCCGACAGTCCTCCGGGCCGGAGACAAGAGCAACATCATTCCTGCCAGCGCCCGGGCGTCGCTCGATCTCCGAGCGCTGCCCGATCGTGAGCACGAGCTCCGGGAAGAGGTCGCACGCCTCGCTGGCGACGACGTCGAAGTGAGCTGGACGGCCTCCCTCTCGCCGATCGCCTCCCCCCTCGACACTCCTTTCCAGAGCGTGATCTCGGCCGCGGTCACCGCCGAGGACCCCGACGGCGTCGTCGTGCCGTACCTGCTGCCGGCATCCACGGACAACAAGCACTTCGCGCGGCTCGGCGTCTCCGGATACGGGTTCGTCCCGCTGCGGGTGCCGGAGGACTTCGACGTCTACGGACAGTTCCATGCGGCCGACGAGTGCGTGCCCGTCGAGAGCCTGTTCTTCAGCGCCCGCACCACCGCGAGGATCCTCCGCGACGCCTGAGCACACGGGCGTCTGAATGTGAGGCTCCTCCGCCGAGGAGCCGGCTCACTCGTCGTAGCCCCAACGGAGCCCCAGGATGCCGGGGCCGAAACCGTGCCGCGCGAGATGCACCGCCCCGTGGCGAACCGTTCGCAACGACGACACGTACTCGTCCTCGGTCTCGAGGTACTCCTCGCACCAGCTCGGCGGGGCGTCGGGGTGGAAGCGAACCCAGATCAGGCTCTCTCTGGCGGGCCGCGACGTGGCATGCCACGCGGATTGGCGCGGCGGATAGCCGGGCGGAAAGGTCTCGGTGAACTCGAACAGCGTCGTGCTCCCCGCGACGATCGGCTCGTCGAGCGCGATCACGACCCCCGACAGCAGCCGGCCGGGATGCAGGTACTCGCGATCGATCCGTCCGCCCACGACATCCGAGATCACCGACATCGTCTCGGTCTCGACCGGCGCCACGTCGATGAGCGGAATCTCCGTGATCGTGCCCTTCGTCGCCTGCACGAGCGAGCGCATCACGATCTTCTCGACCGCTCCGCTGCGGCCGACGAAGACCGTCATGTGCGTCGAGAGGTCGCGAAGGGCATCCTGCGGCGCCGCGCGCAACGCCTCGAGTGTCTCCTCGGTCTCGCGCTGCTCGCGCTCTTCGTCGAAGGGCAACCGCGGCGGCGCCACGGTTCCGAGTCGAGTCGACGGAAGGAGGAGCGTGCTCAGATGGCCGCGATCCAGGCCGAGCCTGTCTTCGAGTCCCTCCACGACGCTGAGCGACTGCGCGCCCTCCGGCTGGCGGTCCCCCGATCGCCAGTAGCTCAGGGTGGCCATCGAGATCGGGTTGCCGTCGTCCTTCAGCTGGCTCTGCAGCCGCGCGAGCGTGATCCCCCGCTCCGAGATCGCGGCGCGGAGCGCGCCCGCGAAAGATGAGCCGTCACCTCGCCCGTGATCCGTCACCGTGCCCCCGCCGTCGTGTGAACCCGTCTTCGTAGATTCAGCATACGGATCGGCAGCCCCGCCCCTCATCCGCAGCATGCCGCCTCCGCCACCGCGGAGAGCGGGATCGCGCAGACTCGGCGTCAGCGCAGCCGAGTCACGCGGTCGTGTCGTCGCGCCTGGCTCGTGTCTGCTCCGCGCGCGTGGCGAGCAGCTCGTCGGCCGGGTACCCCACCTCGGTGAGCGTGAGCCCGCGCGCGGCGAGCACCTTGAACTCGCTCGTCCTCGTCAGCGCGTCACGCAGCACCACCAGGTCGTCGACGTCGAGTCGCCCCTCCCCGACGGCAGCGCATGCTCCGACCAGAGCGCGCACCATGCTGTGGCAGAACGCGTCGGCCTTCACCTCCGCGACCAAGACCCCCTCGGCGTCGCGGGTCCAGCGGTAGTCGAGCAGGGTGCGGATCGTCGTGGCCTCGTCTCGCGGCTTGCAGTACGCCGCGAAATCGTGGAGACCGATCAGCGTCCGCGCGGCGGCGTCCATCGCGTGCTCGTCGAGCGCCCCGCGATGGGTCGTCGTGTCGTGGCGTCGCACGGGGTCGTACCCCGACGACTCGTCCGCCAGGCGGTAGCGGTACCGGCGCCACACCGCGGAGAAGCGCGCATCGAACCCGTCCGGTGCGATCGAGGAGCGGGTGACGGTCGCGTCGGGGTAGGCGCCGAGCACTCCGCGCATGCGTCGGGCGATGGACGCGGCCGGGTCCTGCGGGGCCCGGCCGTTGCGCGATTCGATCCGCGCCCACTGCTCGTCGTCGAGGTCGACGTGCGCGACCTGGCCCGCGGCGTGCACCCCCGCATCGGTGCGCCCGGCGACGACGAACTGCGCCGGCGAGCCGACGATGCGGGAGAGCGCGTCTTCGAGCGTCCCCTGCACCGTGCGGAGGGTGGGCTGCTTGGCCCACCCTCGGAAGTGGGTGCCGTCGTAGGCGATGTCGAGCCGGATGCGCACGGATAAAGCCTAGGGCGTCCCCGCGCGCACCCCGATCCCGCTCAGATGCCGCCGTCGATCGAGCGGATGACGTCGCCCGGCTCGTCTGGGACCATGACCTGGGTGTCGCGATTGAGGCTCTCGCCGCGGAAGAACCGCTTCGACCGCGGGAACAGGTACCAGAGGAACATGAGCACGAGACCGAAGGCGAGCGACCCGATGCCGATCACGAACGTGCCGCCGATGCCGAACAGCACGGTGTAGCCGTAGTCCACGTCCCACATGTCGATCGCCGACTGCACGAAGGCGCCGGTGAGCATGAGGCCGCCGAGCAGCGGGAAGAGACCCTTGAAGAAGAAGTCCCGCGCTGAGGTGGTGAGGTCCTTGCGGAAGTACCAGACGCACGCGAAGCCCGTGATCGCGTAGTAGAAGGCGATGGCGAGGCCGAGCGACAGGATCGAGTCCTGCAGGATGTTGTCACTGATCAGGGTCATGCCGACGTAGTACGCCGAGGCGACGACACCCATGACGATCGTCGAGAACGACGGCGTCTTGTACCTCGGGTGCACGTCCTTGAACTTCGCGGGCAGAGCGCGGTACACGCCCATCGCGAGCGTGCCGCGTGCGGTCGGGAGGATCGTGGTCTGCGTCGAGGAGATCGCCGAGATGATCACGGCGACCACCAGCACCCAGCCGAAGGGGCCGAGCAGCCCGTCCTTGATGGCGAGGAAGAAGTCGTCGGCGTTGGCCTCGTTGCCGAGTCCGGTGCCGGTGTCGCCGAGTCCGGCGTACATCATGGCTGCGATGGTGACGCCCACGTAGGTGAACAGCAGGATGACGGTGGTCAGCAGCGCGGCGCGACCCGGGATCTTCTTGGGGTCCTTGGTCTCCTCGTTCAGGGCGAGACACGTGTCCCAGCCCCAGTAGATGAAGAGGGCGAGCAGGATCGACTCGGTGAAGCCGGACCAGGAGGTGAAGCCGAACGGGTTGAGCCACTCCATGTCGAAGGGCGTCGGGTTGGGCGCGGTGCCTGCGAAGAACTGCCAGAGGGCGGCCACCACGAAGATCGCCAGCGCGAGGTACTGGATGCCGAGCAGGACGTTCTGGATGCGTTCGCCGATCTCGACACCGCGCCAGCTCACCCACGTCATCGCCGCGATGAAGAGCACGGCCACCAGGATGATCCGCCAGTCGTTGTTCTCGAGATCGAATCCGATCAGCGACCAGAAGTAGACCGAGGCGATCTGGGCCAGGTTGGCGAGCACGACCATTCCGGCGACGGCGACGCCCCACCCGCCCATCCAACCGACCCAGGGACCGAAGGCCTTGGTGCCCCAGGTGAAGGTGGTGCCGCAGTCGGGAACCGCGTTGTTCAGCTCACGGTAGGCGAAGGCGATCAGCAGCATCGGCACGAAGGCGATGATGAAGGCGATCGGCGCCTGCGCGCCGACGGCGAGCACCACGAACCCGAGGGTCGCGACCAGCGAGTAGACGGGCGCAGTGGACGCGAGCCCGATGACCGTGGACCCCCACAGCCCCAGCGAACCGCTTGCGAGCCCCTTGCCGTCGGGGCGTTCCAGATGGATCGGCGTCGTAGCTGACATGTTCAGAACATAGAGCTACTGCGGTTATCGCGTCAATCGTTTTCTTTCAGCAACGGAATCCGTGGAGACAGCCCCATCTCCACGACGGATTTCGTTGCGCTCAATCTCGGCCGATCATCCCGTCAGCGTGATCGGCCACCCACTCGACGAGTGGCAGCATCCGGTCCATGAGATCGCGTCCGAGCGGGGTCAGGCTGTATTCGACGTGCGGGGGCACAGACGGGAACGACTCCCTGTGCACGAGACCGTCGTCGGCGAGGGTGCGCAGCGTCGACGCCAGCATCTTCTCGCTGATGCCGCCGACCTCGCGACGCAGTTCGCCCCAGCGTCGGGTGCCGTCCGAGAGCGAGGACAGGACGAGAACTCCCCATTTGCTCATGACATGGTCGAGGACCACTCTGGTGCTGCATCCGGGCTCGAAGACCTGCGGCGTAGACTCCCGGATCTGCGCATAACTAACCGTCATGTAGGTACCTTACTTCAAAGTGGGTACCAGCGGATCGGAATGTCCGTGAGCGTGCGAGCGGTTGTGGGTCATGTCACCTACGGAAAGGACACCCCCATGACCATCCTCGTCACCGGCGCCACCGGCCAGCTCGGACGCCTCGTCATCGCCAGCCTCCTCGAGCGCGGCGCAGACCCGCAGTCGATCGTCGCCGGAGTCCGCGACGTCGCCAAGGCGCAGGACCTCGGAGTGCCGACCGCCCGCGTGGACTACGCCGACCCCGCCTCGATCGCCGCCGCGCTGGAGGGCGTCGACTCGGTGCTGCTGATCTCCGGTTCGGAGGTCGGGCAGCGGATCGCGCAGCATCAGGCCGTGATCGACGCCGCGAAGGCCGCGGGAGTGTCGAAGTTCGTCTACACGAGCGCTCCGAAGGCGACCACGAGCGACCTCGTCCTCGCGCCCGAGCACAAGGCCACCGAAGAGGCCATCGTCGCCTCGGGGCTGCCCGCGGTGATCCTCCGCAACAACTGGTACACCGAGAACTACGCCGCAGATCTCGCCCGCGGCGCCGAGACCGGCGTGCTCGCATCGGGCGCCGGCGACGGACGCGTCGCCTCCGCGAGCCGCAAGGACTTCGCCGAGGCCGCTGCGGTCGTTCTCCTCGATGACGGCCACATCGGCGAGGTCTACGAACTCGGCGGCGACGTCGCGTGGACCTACGACGAGTTGGCCACGGCGATCGGCGAGGTCGTGGGCCGTGAGGTCGAGCACCACGCCCTCACGGCAGAGGAGCAGCTTGCGGCGCTCCGGGCGGCGGGACTCGACGAGGGAACGGCCGGATTCGTCGTCGCCCTGGATGCCGGGATCGCCGGCGGGGCACTCGCCGACACCGACGGGACGCTCTCGCGCCTGATCGGCCGCCCCACCACCCCGCTCGTCGAGGGACTTCGCGCGATCGCCTGATCACCGGGGACATCCTCGAGAGGCG
>Ga0308156_1002139_pt1 | contig 18657 bp, 25 predicted proteins | sample PhyAR2_FD_201041 | JGI IMG/M metagenome (GOLD analysis project Ga0308156, IMG submission 201041) | Phyllosphere microbial communities from UC Gill Tract Community Farm, Albany, California, United States - DLSL A.R2 | ecosystem: Host-associated > Plants > Phyllosphere > Unclassified | place: USA... | reverse complement strand
GCTTTTGTCAGTAAAACGGGATTGGTATCTGTTTGTCTGGCAAGTTGATAAAGGCTTGGTTGACTTAAATTGCCCATTTTTACAAAATCTTCATTTTCTAAAATTTGATAAGGACTGCTGTCAGCAATAATTTTCCCGTCAGCAAAAACAAGGGTCCGGTCACTATATTCTGTAATTAAATACATATCGTGCGTAATCATAATCATTGTTAAATGAAGACGGCGGTTAAGTTCGTCAAGAAAATCCATGATTTCCCGATAAGATTGTAAATCCTGAGCAGCTGTTGGCTCGTCAAGGACTAAAATTTCAGGTTCTAGTATTAAAATACTAGCAATCGTCACTCTTTTTTTCTGACCATAACTCAAAGAAGAAATTGGCCAATTTCTAAAAGGATAAAGCCCACAAACTTTCAAAATTTCTTCAACTTTATCTTGAATCATTTTTTCATCAACATGACGGAGTCGTAAACCAGCTGCCACCTCATCACTGACAATATTTTGCGAAATCATCAGATTTGGATTTTGCATAATATAGCCAATTTTTTTCGCACGTTCAGAAATAGAATCAGCAATAATCGATTGCCCTCGGTATAAAATTTCGCCACCCGCTTCAACAAAATGACAGAGCGCATTGGCAAAGGTTGACTTACCAACTCCATTTTTCCCGACAATTGAAATTTTTTCTCCTTCTTGAACTTCTAAATTAATGCCTTTTAGAACTTCATGTTGAGCAAAATTTACTGATAAATTTTTTACTGACAGAATATTATTTTTGCTGACAGCCTTGTCAGTAAATTTATAAGTGTCTAAAAAATCTGTCAGTAATTTTTTTGCTGACAGGACTTCCAAACTTTTTAGGTCAGAAAAATCTGTCAGTAATTTTGTAGCATTTGCAGCTTTTAATGCTGAGAGATAGAGGGGCTCGCGTAATGAATTTTCATTAAAAATTTCTGTTTTTAATAATTCAGCAGGACTTCCAGTTGCAACAATTTCGCCGTCGTTGACCACGACAATTTTATCAATACCAAGCGGTAAAACTTCTTCGATTCTGTGTTCGATGATAATCGTAGTGACTTCATTATTTTCATGAATATCCTTAATCAAAGCCATTGTTTCTAAGCAAGTTTGCGGGTCCAAATTAGCTAAAGGTTCATCAAAAAGCAAAATTGGCGATTCATCAATCAAAACACCAGCTAAAGAAACCCGCTGCTTTTGTCCTCCCGACAAATCTTGGGGACGATGATTCAAGAGTTTATTTGTTTCTGTTTTGTCTGACCAATAGGCCACTTTACTGACCAGTTCATCATGAATCAGACCATCATTTTCCAAAGCAAAAGCAATATCCTCAGCAACGCTCAAACCAATAAACTGGCCATCAGTATCTTGCAAAATCGTCGACACCTTTTCAGATAATTCAGCAATTGAAGTCCCAAAGGGCAAACCAGCAATTGAGAGTTCCCCACTTGCTTCTCCTTTATGTAAATGAGGCAAAATCCCATTAAGACAAGAACCAATCGTTGATTTACCTGAACCAGAAGGACCGACAATCAGTACTTTTTCCCCAGGAAATATTTCCAAATTAATCTTTTTTAAAGTTGGATTTTTTTGTAAATCATATTTAAATGTAAAATCTTTGAACGAAATTAAGGCTTCCATTTTTATCCTTCTTTTTAGAGATACTTTATTTTTTGTGCTTTATTAAACCGATACAAGCGTAAAAGCAGCAAATATTTGCTGCTTTTATTTTAGCATATCTGGAGCTTTTTATTCTTTATCGAGTGAGCCAGATTTGGTTCTGGTAGCAGCATAGAGTTTGAGTAGTAAAGTTCCTGCTACGGCAATAGTCAATGCATTTACTAAACCAGCAACAATTCCTTGTGTGAAGACCTTATTTGCCGGTTCACTATAAACTAAAACATCCCCAATTGGAGCAATAATTCCCCAAACTACGACATTGGCTAAAAATTGAACAATATTAAAACGAATGATTTCTTTATTTCCAAAAATTCCTTGAGTAAAAGTTTCTCTTTTAACTCCAAAAGCTAGAAATAAGCCCATCAAACCTGAGCCTAAAACCCAAGTCCACCAAGGCGCACCATAGAGAAATGAATCTTTAAGGGCATGACCAATAAATCCGATCAAGAAACCAGCTAAAGGGCCAAATAAGGCTGAAAATAGGGCAAGGACCGCATATTGCAATTGAATACTTGTATTTGGAATTGGTGTAGGAATATTAATTAGCCAACCAATAATCACAAACAAAGCAGCCCCAATCCCAGTGGCAACAACCATTTTTACAGAGTTATTTTTCATTGTTTCTCCTTTTTATAAAATATTTTTATCTAAAATTATTTGATAAATTATCGATGTGAAACCCGTCTAGCTAAGAAATCACCAACAAGCTGAACCAATAAAACAAAAATCAAGATTAAAATGGTTGCAAACCAAGTCACATCATTGGCAAAGCGATTATATCCATAAGAAATGGCCGTATTTCCTAGTCCACCAGCTCCAATCGCACCAGCCATTGCAGTCAAACCAATCAAGGAAATTAAAGTAACGGTTGAAACACGAATTAAACTAGCTAATTCTTCACGAAGATAGACCGTGAAAACAATATCGAGAAAATCAGCTCCCACCGTTTGAGCTGCTTCAACTTTTCCATGGTCAACAGACTCAAGCGAAGCTTGAACTTGTCTGGCATAAAAAGGAGCCACTCCTAGAGCCAATGGAACTAAAGCCGCAGTAACACCAATCTGCGTGCCCACCAAAATTTTAGTCAAGGGAGCAATTGCTGCTAATAAGATAATAAAGGGAAAAGCCCGTCCGATAGAAACAATTTTATCTAAAATCCAAAATAATGGTCGATTAGGTGTAATCCCATCTTCAGCAGTCACCACAACACCAATTCCAAATATCAATCCCAATAAACCACCAATAAGTGCTGAAATAAATGTCATATAAAGCGTTTGAACAATTGCTGTCCACCAACCCGTCTCACCTGTCCATCCTAAATAAACCACATTAGGAAATGTATGTGCAAACCATTCTGCCATTAGTCTACCGTCCTTTCAATTTTACCTAAAACTTCAAATTTTAAATGTCTTTCAACAAAATATGCCTTTGCGGCAGCCCGATGTTCACTTGAACCTTTTAAGGTCAAAACTAATGAACCAAAAGGTTGTCCTTGAAGTAACTCAACATTACCATAGAAAATGTTGGTTGTTACATCAAATTTTTTCGTAATATCAGAAACCACAGGGTCTTCAAGCTCTGAACCTGAATAATCTAAGTGAATTAATTCTTCGTCATCTGCTAATTGTGCCAGAAGTTCTGTTTTAGAAAGACTGGCAATAAAACGATTGACCGAACTTGTTGTTTCAATAAATTGTTTCGTTAAAGCTTCTTTAGGTTGTGCAAAAATATCAATTAACGAATTTTGTTCAATGATTTCACCATTTTGCATAACAGCTACTTTATTAGCAATTTCCTTAACCACTTGCATCTCATGTGTAATTAAAACAACTGTGATTCCCAATTTTTCATGAAGAGATTTAAGTAAATCTAAGATTTGATTGGTTGTTTTTGGATCAAGCGCCGATGTTCCTTCATCTGAAATCAAAATCTCAGGGTCATTAGCAAGCGCACGCGCAATAGCAACTCTTTGTTTTTGTCCCCCAGAAAGCTGAGCTGGATACTTATCAGAAAGCTCTTCTAAATCAACTAATTTTAATAATTCGGTCACTTTATCCGTTTTTTCTTTTTTTGTAAGATAACGTTTTTTCCCGTTTTTATCTTCGATTTGGCTATGCTGTAAAGCAAAAGCCACGTTATTAAAAACGGTTTTTTCACTTAAAAGATTAAAATGTTGAAAAATCATCCCAATCTTTTGACGAAACTCACGTAATTTCGCGCCAGTAAATTTTACAGGATTTTCACTATCAAAAATCTTCTCACCATTAATCACAATTTGACCTTTGGTCGGTTTTTGAAGGAGATTAATGGTTCTGACCAAAGTTGATTTACCAGCCCCAGAATAACCAATTACTCCATAAATATCCCCTTTTTCAATGTGTAAAGTAGCATCTTTTACTGCTGTGACTAATCGTCCTTTCTGATGAAATTGTACAGAAAGATTATTTAATTCAATAATTGCTGTCATATTGTTTTCCTTTATCTTTTTTCATTCTCTGTCAGTACTGACAAAGTTATTTTCTCTTTTGTCAGTACTGACAGAAAATCTCGTCTCTGACGAGTTTTCTTAGTTACAATTTTAAATTCCAAGCGGGGAGTTCTCCACCATCTGGATATTCTTTTTTAATGGTATCAGCGATATTTTTTTGCTCATAAGCTTTGACCACTTCTTTATAAACTTTATTATTTTTATCAGACTGATTTGCCGCAATAAAATTAATCCATTGAGCTGAATCTTCATTTAAAGGTTCTTGATAAATTGATTCTTTCTCCGAAATTTTTGCTGAAATAGCAAAATTATAATTAATGACTGCTGCAGCAACAGAATCAAGCGCACGTGGGGTTTGACTTGCATCAATTTCTTTGATAATTAAGCCTTTCGGATTATCTCTGATATCTTTAACCGTTGCTAATGCTCCTCTAGAAGTATCAAGTTTAATGAGTCCTGCATTTTTTAAAACATAAAGGGCGCGGCTTTCATTGGTAACATCATTTGGGATAGCAATCGTACTTTTATCAGGAATTTCCGTCACATTTTTATACTTTGTCGAATACAAATGAATCGGCGTAATAATTGTATCACCAATTGATACGATATTTCCATTATTAGCTTTATTCCATGATTTCAAGTAAGCGTAATGTTGAAAGGCATTGAGGTCCACTTCATGGTTAGCCAAAGCTTTATTGGGCTGATCTCCGTCAGTAAAATTGACAAATTTTAAAGTAATTCCAAATTGGTCTTTTGCATTTTTTTGAACTTGTTTCCAAATGGCATCTTCTTGTTTCCCACCAGGCATCAAACCTATTTTTACGATTTTACTGACAGAAGTAGATTTGCTTTTTCCTTGCCTTAAAGTAAAAGTGATTAAACCAACGATAATAACCAGCAAAAGCAAACTTCCAAAAAGAATTTTTCGATTTCTTGGATTCATAAATAAATCCTTTCATTTTCAAAGTTTCAAGTTCCAAGCTGGCAATTCTCCGCCATCTGGATATTGTTCTTTGATTGCTTTTTCTGTCGCTTTTGAAGCATAAGCCTTGGCAACTTCTTTGTAAACTTTATTATTTTTTTCTTTACTTGTCGCAGCAATAAAGTTAATATACTGAGCAGAAGTTTTGTTGAGAGGTTCCATATAGACAGATTCAGAATTTGGTAAGCTAGCTGCGGTTGCATAATTATAGTTAACCACTGACAAAGCAACAGAATCAAGCGCACGCGGTGTTTGGCTTGCATCCACTTCCTTGAATTTCAATTGATGCGGATTTTCTGTGATATCTGGTAAGCCAACTAATTTGCTAGAATCACTTGTTGTCAATTTAATCAAACCTGCACTTTGGAGCACGAACAATGCCCGACTTTCATTTGAAGCATCATTTGGTATTGCAACGGTTGACCCTTCTTTTAAATCTGACAATTTGCTGACTTCTTTTGAATAAATGTGCATTGGTGTAATATAAGTATTTCCTACTGCCACAATATCACTCTTATGTGCTTTATTCCAAGTTTTCACATAATTATAAGATTGAAAGGCATTGACATCAATATCTCCCGAAAGAAGTGCTTCATTAGGTTGATTATAATCAGAAAAATAAACAAATTTTAGCTTTAAATCATATTTTTCTTTGGCGGTTTTAGCTACTGATTTCCAAACCTCTTGGTCTTGCTTGTCCCCACTCATGATTCCAACCTTAACTGTTTTTTGAGCGGTTGATTTTTTACTTGCTTGATGATTTAAACTAAAGAAAGCAACCAAAGCAACAACGATAATCACTGCAAGTGCAACAATAATATTTCTATTTTTCGGATTCAAATTTTTCCCCAAATTCTACTGAATACTTATAAAATATTCTATTTCACAAGTGTTCAGACCTTCTTTGAACGATAAGTCTCTCAATGAAGAGAGACTTATTTGAGTATTAAAAACAATTATTTTAATTTCAAGCCCCAAGCAGGAATTGTACTCTTGTCCGGATAAGCTTTAGCAATAGTTTTTTTGGTTGCTTCTGTTTCATAAGCTTTGACAACATCTTTATAAACAGTGTTGTTTTCGTCTTTTTTATTAGCAACAATAATATTAATCCATTGTTGGCTATCTTTATTAACTGGTTCTGTAAAAATGGCATCAGATTTCTTTAAACCAGCAGTAACGGCATAATTATTATTGATAACTGCTGCATCGACTGAATCTAAAGCACGCGCAGTTTGTGAAGCATCAAGTTCTTTAATGACCAAATTTTTTGGATTTGATGTGATATCTTTGACCGTCGCCAGTGTTTGACCAGAAACATCCAATTTAATCAAGCCCGCAGACTTCAAGACATAAAGGGCACGACTTTCGTTAGAAGCATCATTTGGTACCGCAATGGTTCCACCCTCTTTGATATCTGAAATATTTTTGAGTTGTTTTGAGTAAACGCTGATTGGCGAAATCACTGTATCCCCAATCGCCACTAAATTGCCATTATTTGCTTTATTCCATGCTTTTAAAAAAGCATAATGTTGAAAGGCATTTAAGTCAATATCGCCATTTTTCAATGCTGTATTTGGCTGAGTATAATCCGTAAAGTGTGTGAATTTCAAAGTAATTCCATATTTATCTTTAGCAGTTTTAGATACCGTTTGCCAAATGCTGTCATCTTCTTTTGTTCCTGTCATTATCCCAATTTTCACTGTTTTATTTACCGTTTTATTTGCTTGAGATTTTTGACCAAAGCCGATAAATCCAGCAATAGCTACAATAACAACAACAATTATTCCAATAATTATATTACGATTTCTAGGATTCATAATCTTCTCCAATTTCTACTGACCAAACCGTTCGTAATCAGTTTGAGTCTTCTGTCAGTAAAATTTATTAGCCCTAAGGCAGAAATTTCTAAAGTAGAAATTTCCAAAGTTTTCACCTAACCGTTACTTTTTAACGAAATTACTTAGTCGAGTTTCAATCCCCAAGCAGCAATTTTTCTCTTATCAGGATAAGCTTTCTCAATTGCTTTTTTCGTTGCTTCAGTTTGGTAGGCTTTGACAACTTCTTTATAAATTTTGTTATTAGCATCTTTTTTATTTGCAACGATAATATTAATCCATTGCTCGCTATCTTTGTTTACAGGTTCAGTGTAAATAGACTCTTCAACCGTTAATTTTGCTGTTGTTGCAAAATCGTCATTAATTACTGCCGCTGTAATTGAATCAAGCGCACGCGGTGTTTGTGCCGCATCTAATTCTTTAATGACCAAATTTTTTGGATTTGAATTAATATCTTTGACTGTCGCAAGTCTATCACCTGATACAGAAAGGCCAATCAAACCAGCATTCTTCAAGACATAAAGTGCGCGACTTTCATTTGAAGCGTCATTAGGTACTGCAATTGTATCTCCTGATTTAATTTGGCTCAATGAAGTAATTTTTTTAGAATAAAGACGAATTGGTGAAATTGTTGTATTACCAATTGCTTTCAAATCACCGTCATTAGCTTTATTCCAAGCATTCAAGAAAGCATAATGTTGGAAGGCATTCAAATCAATATCGCCGTTTTTCAAAGCTGTATTTGGTTGTGTATAATCTGTAAAATGAGTGAATTTTAAAGTAATTCCATATTTATCTTTAGCTGTTTTAGAAACAGTTGACCAAATGGCATCATCTTCTTTTGTTCCTGTCATTATTCCAATATTCACAGTTTTATTTGCCGTTTTACTTTCACCAGATTTATGATTAAAACCGAAAAATGCAGCGATAGCAACAATTACAACAACAATAACGACAATTAAAATATTTCTGTTTCTTGGATTCATTTCTTCTCCCTTTTTTCTAATTGATTTATTTTTCAAAATCAATTATTCCCCTTTTGATAAACTTTTTACATCTATTAGAAAAATTAACCGTGCACCTGTTAATTTTTCTAATACTAAACAAATTCTTCAAGATAAAGCGCTCATGCTAAATAAAAATAGCTCATTTCATATAAAGAAACGAGCTATATCGTGGTACCATTCTTGATTTAAGCACTTTTTAGTTCACTGAAAATTTTCAGATTCCAAAGGCAACTTTCAAGTTCAATAACGAGAACCATTCCGTCAAGAGCTTAGTTAAACCTCACTCTTGCTACGCTTATCAAGCCATTTTCATTGCTTCACTCAGGCTTGCTCTCACCGCTACAAGCTCTCTGTGCTGACCTTCACAATTACTTACTCGACCGCTTTTATTTTGTCCGAATTTGTGTATAGACTTATTCTAACAGACTTTCGTTTTTTTTGAATTATTGATTTTTTATGTTGCCTTAAATATTTTTTAAGTTTAATTTATAAAATAGATTAACAATCTTAAAAAAATGCTTTTCAACTTAAAATATGCTAAACTTAAAGGGTAAAAATAAATATTTGCACAATGGGTCTATTGACAAAACTGTCAGTAGCGAGAAATACCATCTGACCTGATCTGGGTAATGCCAGCGTAGGAATGTGTTAAGACAAATGTCTAATTTCTAACCCTCCTTTTGTGCGCATCAAAAAGGAGTTTTTTTATGTCTAATTCTAAGTTCAATGTCCGTTTGTTAACGGAAATTGCCTTCATGGCGGCACTCGCCTTCATCATCAGCCTTATTCCAAATACTGTTTATGGCTGGATTATTGTTGAAATCGCCTGTATCCCAATTCTTATTCTCAGTTTTCGTCGCGGCCTAACAGCTGGACTTGTCGGTGGATTAATCTGGGGAATTCTGTCAATGATTACTGGGCACGCTTATATTTTAACCTTGTCTCAAGCCTTCCTTGAATATCTCATCGCCCCTGTTTCACTTGGAATTGCTGGACTTTTCCGCCAAAAAACAGTCCCTCTAAAACTTGCACCAGTTCTTTTGGGAACTTTTGTTGCTGTTCTTCTTAAATACTTCTTCCATTTTATTGCCGGAATCATTTTCTGGAGCCAATACGCTTGGAAAGGCTGGGGAGCCGTGGCTTATTCTCTTGCTGTCAATGGAATCAGTGCAATTTTTACTGCTATTGCTGCATTTGTCATTTTGATCATTTTCGTCAAAAAATTCCCCAAACTTTTCATTTATAGCAATTACTAATAAAATCTGTCAGTAACTTTTACAAAAAATAAAATCTGTCAGTAAAATTACTTTATCTTGTCAGTCAGCATAAATTCTTCTATAATAAAGCTATGTCTAAAATAACAGCTTTAACCCTTGATACATAAGGACTGTAACGATTATAAACATATTTTTTTACGTCTTTTACTACGTTCGACTAAAAATCATAATGCTTTTAAGATACTGCTGAACTTTTCAGCGGTCTCTTTTTCTTTACTTTTGGCAAGGTGGCTATATGTATCTAATGTAGTCGCTATTTTTGTATGACCCAAGCGTTTTTGTATCTCTTTGGGGTTCACATCATTGTTCATCAATAAACTAGCATGAGTATGCCGGAAACCATGAAAGCCAATGTTAGGTACTCCAGCACGTTTGAAGTGTGTTTTTAACCTCAATACTTCGCTGGCATAAGTGTAGGTATGCTCGTTACAAGAAAATATCAAAGAATCATTTAAAGTTATAACGTTGCTATTTTGGCACTTCTTCCACTCTTTTAATAACGAAATCGTTGAACTGTCCAAAGTTACAATCCTATCACTCTCAACGGTTTTAGGACTGTCTTGTATTCTCTCTTTCTTATCTACGGTTTGAACAATTGTTTTATTAACTGATACAGACTTATCAATAAAATCAATATCTGACCAATTCAAAGCCAAGGCTTCCCCAATACGCAAACCAGTAGCCAATAAGAAACGATATAAAGTAGCACGCATTTGATTGTCGGTAGTTGAATCTAACTCATCGAGATAATTCAAGAACTGCTTCAGTTCCTCATTATCAAGATATTTAATTTTAGTATTCGTTCTTGTTTTTAGCTTAGGAGAAATAACTTGATTAGCAGGGTTATCTACCAATGCCCCTAATTGCATGCCGTATGTCATTATTCTCTTAATGAGATTGAGCAGTAACTTATAATCTTTACATTTCCCTTTCTCTCGTCTACCGTTTACTATTTCAGCCGTATTGGCGTTCTCAGCCCACTTATTAACAATCGTTTGTAATAACATTGGCGTTATCCTATCGACCCTATAAGACCCAAGCTCAGGCAATAAATAGCTTTTTAAGTAGTTGTTTGCTACTCGTATGCTATTGGCTTTCACAGTCAGCTTGTAGCTTTCAAACCAGCTCAAAGCTAAGTCCTCAAAATTATCAAAGACGACTTTTTCCCTTGCAATTGTTGACCCATTACTGATAAAATCATTTATAGCTTGGTGTGCTTTAGTTTCACACATTTTTCTACTTTTGGCAGTTACACTCGTCCGTACTTGCTTACCTGTGAGACTATCCACACCCAAATAAACGTTTGTGCGGTACACCTTTGTACCGTCTTTTTTTGTATATTCTTTAATATTCATGATATTTTTTTCTTTCCATTTTGTACTAATGTCAGGCAAGGCATGTACGAGGATTGAAAAATATTAGATATTAGAGCTTACACGATTAATTAGTTAACTGGTTTATATGTTTATAGAGATATGAATTTCTCAAATATTATAGACTATTTTACGGTATCAACGGTAACAAAGTATTATAAAGCTATATATATCAAGGGTTTATACTGTTACCTTTCTCTAAAAGAAGAGTAACAGTAAGGTATCAACGGTAACAAGGATAATTAGAGGATTTGAAGCTAGTTAATCTTTTTAAGATTAGTTAAATAAAGGATTCCCCCTATAAATGATGTAACACTTGCTGTGAGCGTACCAATGATAGGAATAAAACCAACACCTCCAGCAACAATAAATAAAATATGAGGGACTTGGCTCATTTCTGACTTGATATACTTATTTAAGCTGATAATCCCTAAAATAATTAGAGACACTTTCATTAAAAAAGTAACTGAACCAATCAACAATAAGGATAGCATTGAAGCAGTAGATAACTCATCGCTAACATAGCTAGAATTTACTTCAAAAATTATAACAACCCAAAAAAGAAAGAGTGAAAGACAAAATAATACACCCTCTACTATTCCGATTATTCCGTTGACTTTAGCTAGAGCTTTATTCATTTTTACCTCCACGGAAAATAAACTGTAGATTTATTTTGAGTACCCACCATTAATAAAAGTAATGTCTTCTGTATCGTTATAAGTACTGTAGGCTTTTACCATTGCGATAATCCAGTCAACAAGAGACCAAATGCCTAGCGTTACCCAGTTAAATAGCAATTTACAGATTCCAATACCAATTTGGCCACGCATAAAACGGTCTACTCCAAGGCCACCGAAAAGAAAACTTCCTAACCACACAAATAAGTGTTTGTTAACTGTCTTTGTTGTCATAATATAAACTCCTATCAGCTTTTAACGTGGTTCAGTGATTGCACGTATTAGGGTTAAGTAAAAAGTAGTAAATAACTAGTTGCAAATGTGAACAATAAGCTTATATTGATTTCTACAAGCCTTACATCACGCGCATTCTATTAACTGACTGGGCGCGTGATATCATTGTCTGCGGTTGATATGCCTTCCTCTAATATCAGATACACCCTTGGCTAGCGTTAGGGTTTCTCTATCAATTACTCTTAGCTCTCCGTCTTCAAGTTTGACGATATAACTATTCTTTAATTCAGACTCATCTCCTCTGATAATCGTAGCTTCCTGCCCATTTGATAGTTTAATGATGTTATCTCTTTTCATAGCTTGTTCTTCCTTTTATGCCAGTTGATGAACAGCATAAATAATAATTAGTAAAATAAAAACTAATTCAATAATAAATGATTGTTTGTCCTTATTCATATTCTCCTTTCAAAAAAAATAATTTAAACGATTGGATCAAGCACGAAGTAAAAAAGAAATGCTGAAAGAATCCCCCACAATAAATTATTATGAGAGATAGCATGAACTAAAGTTACTATAGCTAAAATGAACCATATCACATCAGTTGGCTTATATTTGGTTGGTAGCTTCATAATAAACCTTTCTATCTCAAATTAACAGGTTGATGAATGCCAAACGCCTGTACCTGCCACAGACGTATAGCAAGGATGATTAACAGTACCATCAATATAAATACGCCTAGAGACATCATAAATGTTATAAGAGGGTCTTTCTTTCGAGCCATATTAAACCTTTCTATATTTTATTTTATACCTGCCATCACGGATGATATGAACTTTCCTAAATTTCTGAAAGTTGAGTCCTGGTAAAAAGTTACTTGTCCTAAATAGGCAAAGCCAAAAACGGCTTGAGCAAATTAGGACAAAGAAAAATTGCTGAGTCCTCCGAATAAGCTGGGCGCAAGTTTGCGCTGAGTGAGAACAATTCCGTTTACCCAACCCGTTTTCGTTATGGGTGTACCTTCAAGTACGCCCCTATATTTCTATATCCTTTTGAGGGATAACGAGTTTTCGTAAGGTCGGGCAAACCGACCTTAGGTAGTTTTGTACAAAAATGTTTAATATCTATTATTGGTTTCAGAAAAAAGTGAAACCAATAACCTAAGTCGCTCTGAACCGTTTAGAAATAGTGAGATTTTGGCTAGGTAAAATGATAAGGTTTAGACAAGGTTAATCACAGAATTGTGAGAAAGTATCCTTCATTATCTGAGTCCCTAAAAAAAGGGTGTCACAAATCGTTACTACCTAGCAAGTCGCAAATCACGCCCCCTCAGGACAACAACGAAAAGTTCGGTTTTGCCACTTGTGGCAGAAAGACGCCCATAGTCAGGGCGTAAAGTTTTTAACACCTAAAGTTAAGCTATCGCTCAAAAAAGAGCAACAGCTCAACGGCGCCATAAGTGGCGCTGATGTAGTTCGTTTAAGCTGTCATTTCAAATGACAACCTACCAGCCTCTTACAGATTGTAAGCAACTTAAGGCTTTTGCTAGATTGGCAAAACCTATACCGACATCCCGTAGGGTCAGAACAACATACAAAATTTACATGTAATTATTCCCCATAAGTGAGGAAGCCGTTAACCATTCCGCAACCAAAAAACCCATGCTAATTGTTGGCAAATGTTGGCATGAAATTGACAGGTAAGCTATTCCTTATTTTTATATAAAATAAATAACGAAAATAGTATCAAACATATCGTTAATTTTTGAAATAGAGTATGAGCAAATGCCAAAAACATAAACATATACTGAATTACGCTTGCTATTACTCCTACATAGGTACAAAGAAATAGTACAAACAACAATATGATTGTTAGAACGGCTACATAGTTAAACAAAGTATATTTTTTTATGCTTTTAATACTACCGGAAATAGATAATAATATTAAACTTATAGCAATATCTTCAACGAAGACCCCAGCAGTTGCAATATAATAGTTTAGCGTAGGGTGGAATATGAACATAGAAAAGTAATTATAAATACTAATAATTAGCAAAAGAACTGCTACAACTAGTATCATATTTTTTTTCGTATTGTATTTTTTCATTTTTTCCTTTCACGCACATTAGCGCTTTTTATTTTGTGTTCCTAAAATTTAGGACTTGCTATATATGATTTGAACCTCAGCATTTTTATGCACAAGTTTATCTGAAAAAAGCAACTAAAATCTAACCTAGAAGTTGACAAATGTTGACATAAGATTAGCGGAGTCTATCTTCGGTACCTCACAATAACATACCTTATTCTTAATATTAATTTTATTATTTTCGCTCTCATACTTTTTCTCTTAAAAATTAACCTTTTCTATAGTCTTTAATTAATAAACTGTATAGATCAAACCCTTTAGTTTGTTTAATATATTCTGTACTTAGGACATCATAATCCAATACTTCTCCCTGTATATATTTGTGCGGGCATTTTCCAAGAAATACCTTATAATTTCCTCTAATTTCTTCAGTTAATTCTAACCAACCTTCATCAGGTACATAAATAATAAATTCACTTAATTTCATTTTGATATTTTTTCGTTTTAGTTCTTATAAATAATATTTTTTAAAGTCGTGCTAACAGTTTTATAGTTTGTATTAGTCAAATTTATGGATTTCCTTTTTTCTTGCCTCAACATAAAAATAATGGATACCTTGATGGTCTCTTTCCGGTTCCAGTTGACAAAAACATTTTAAAACTTTACGCTCTAATATTTCGCCTTTGAGCAATTCTTTGGTAATCCGGCCAATGTGAAGTGGCTCATCTCTTTTAACTTCGCTAATATCTAACCATTCGTTATCAGCTAGATCTTTTATTGCTTCATAGAGCTTCATTGTGATCTCCTAGGAGTATTTTCTAATCTCAGCATTTATTAGCATAAGTTTCCATAAAAATAGAAAAGCAATAGGCTATAAGCTGACAAAGGTTGATAGATAATTGACTTGGTAAGTCGTAACATTAATCTATTTTACCTTTGTATTTTAGTTGATTACGGTTACTATCGGCTAATTTCAAAAACCAATTTTGAGGAAAACCTAACTCTTTCAAATCAATAAATTTGGAATACTTAGAAAAAATCTCGCGTAACTGTACCGTTTTTTCTATCCATGCCTCTTTGTCGTGATATAAGAATTTTAGTAATAAAAAGTACCCCCATAATTGGTTGGAATTTGTGCGTTCTACTTTCCCATTAACACTTTTAGGCATAATATAGAAAGTCGAACCATAGAGCCTCATGTTATGAGCAGTTAAATTTCTTAAAATCCGTACACAGTTTATCCAGCTATCCATAATTATTGGAGAAACACCGTAAATTTTACTCACAGCTTTCCTTACTCTGGCCGGACTATTAGAATATAGCACCTTTATATTTCCTAATGTAAGTAGCTGAACAGCTACCCATATAGGGAAATGTTCATCATATTTGTTGATGTGGTGCTTTACGAAATCTACTCTTTTATTTTGCCTCACACTCTTTTTAAATTCAGACATGAAACGTTGGTGGTCTTCTTTATCTCTAAAGAAACTCTCTTGTTCGTAAATACAAGGTTCTTCTGGGAATGACATTGCTATAGAATAAGCTAACTTTGTTTTTAGTGACTGCTCTATTTCTGTAAGAATCGAAGACAAAAATGAATGAATTTCTCTATCAAAGTTATATAACGCTAGGCCTTGCTCAAAACTAACTCCGCCACTGAAATTTCCTTTGCTATCTTTAAATTGAAAAAGGTAACCTGTGAGATTATAGTAGTTTACATTGGAAAGCGTATGAATAGCTCTCTTATTATTGTCTATATATAATCCGCGTTTAATTAAGATTTCAAGTTGTTCTTCATAAGTTTTGGCAGGCTTCATAAATCCTCATTATCTCCTTTTGAGTATAAAAAAACGACCGCATACTGGTACGCATGCTAAGCAGAGGCGGAACGCGGTCTATATCATTAATTTAATTATATATCCGCGGGTACGATTTGTCAAATATAAAGGGTACGATATTTGCACTTTTTGAGTAATAAATCGCACTTTTTGTATCTTTTTGAGTGTTTTTTTGCTTACATTTTCACGCGCTCAAGCGCTTTTTATTTTGCGTTCCTAAAATTTGGGTTGCCAATTATCTTTCACTATGAACCTGTGGAGAGTATAATCAGACCTATATTGAGTATTTTTGATAGATAACACTTCATAATCTAGTACATCTCCCGTAATAAGACTTTTTGGTGCTCTACCAATAAGATTAGCATGTTTCCCTGTAGCCTGTTCGCTAATTTCTAACCAATCGCTGGCAGGGATATTTTGTATTGATTCACGTAAATTCATAATTTTTACTTCTTTTTTGTTAATTATTGACGGATTTATTTTTGAACCTTAGCATTTCTAAGCATCGGTTTATCCGAAAAACACTAAAGTAATGCACAAAAGGTTACAGATACAGCTATTTTCAACTGTTTTAATATATACGTCAATCATTGTTATTTCTGACTTTGCGCGTGCTTTATAGATTTGGTAGTGTCATCTTTTGCATTATCTAAAAACAAATAGCCCGAGATAAACTAGAAAACATCCTATTATAAAACTAATTTTAACCAATATATTTTTGGGGTATTTTTGTTTAAATATTGAACTAATAAAAAAGATGATGTCCCAACCTATAATAACCTCATAGTTTACCTGATTGTAAAAGCACCATAAGTTGAACAATAAAGCGGTTATACAAAACATTAAAACTCTTATAATATTACGTTTTCTGGTACTCATATTGAATTACTCTTCCCTTGTTTATCTATTTGTTTCTACAATTATTTTTGCTTTACCAGTACTAAATAATACTAAAGGTTTGAGCTTATAGTGAATTGCTATAACTCTTTTAACGCGGGCGATTTTCCCTTGGTTACTTTTTGAACCTTTAGAGCTATGTTAAGAAATGTTAAGGTTCACAGCAATATAGAAAAGTCTAAACCAACATTTTTACCTTTGCATCAGTTTCATAAATGTATCGTGGAATACCACAAAGAACCATAGACCTATAATAACTGATATTATGAGATTAAAGAGCCATATTTTAAACAGGACAATAACAATATCCCAAAAAGCATATATTGTTATTGCAATAAGAGCAAGAGCAACAACGGTCGCCAAAAAGACTGTCATTTTTGACTACCTCTTTCATCATTAGGCTTTAGAGTAAATTTGGTATCACAGTTATAACAATACCAATCATCTCCACCAAGTGTGTAATCAGGTTGAAGTCGTTTTATTTTAGCAACCATAAAAGCGTCTATTGTTTTACAGTTAGGACATCTTGTTATATTACTTACGTCCTGAAGTTTTTCTTTTTCCATATTCCATTAACTCCTCATAATGTTTATTAATATCTATTTTTTATCATTCTTATTGAAACGATTAACTATAACATTCGTCAAATATTGTCTGAAAAATTGTTTTTGTCTTTCGCTAATCCAGCGTCGATGATAGATGTCTGCTTTCCTAAGTTCATCTAATAGGTATTTATCAGACAGTCTATAATCATCAAGCACGATGATTTTATCGTTTGGCTCGTTCATTATATCTCTACTCCTAATACGCTAACTCAAACCAGCACAGCTCATACAGCAACGCACGCGCCTCGTCATAAGCGTTGTGGTGGTAGCCGTAGAAGTCTAAGAAGTTGTATATATTAAGAAATAAAAATAATTATCGTTTTCTCAAACCAAATAATCCTTTTTCTGAGATTAAATCAATTTTATAATGCTCAAATGCTTCTTTAGAAACATTCAATGCATTTGATAATCGTACAAATATTTCTTTATAAAATTCCATAAGTACTTCTTTTGTAAGTTCCAACCTAAAATCTTCCGGGACTTCTCGTTCCCAAAACTTTGTTAATTGATCAGTTTCAGTTTCATTACCAGTTATAGAAAACAAAATATTATCATCAACCAGTACATCATTTTCCCATTCGTCAGGTCCTGTTTGATACTGAATATGCTCCAAAGTAGAGCTTCTATAATTCGAGTCAACATTTATTTCAAACTCAAAAACAGGTATTCTTGGACTTTTTTTATCGTCTAGCTTTACAAATAGATCAAAACTTCCCTTATTAATCAAGAGCGTTGATTTGTTTGGTTCAATATTTGAAACAATTATTTCGGCTTCAAATTCTTTTGGAGAAATATTAACAATAAAATCATAAGCAAAAAAATTAAAGAAATCGTTTGGTTTTATTTCTAAATACATAAGAATAGTATTCAATGTATCATTATCAATTCTTTTACTGTCATTTTGGGAAAGAGCCGTTAATGTAGTTCTAGATAATCCTGTATCTAGTGCCATTCTTGATATTTTTATTTGTTTTTGCGCCAATAATACAGCTAAATTATTACGGATCATAAAAAGATCTCCATTCGTTTTTGTTCACTTAATTGTACAATACGCTATCCATTTTGTCAAATTGACCATTTATATGTTTACATTGGTCTTTTTTTGTTGTACAATATCCTTGTTGAATGTTCAACTAGTCAATCAAAACAATAATTAAAAAGGAGATTTGAACATGAAAAACAATTTATCCAAAATTATGGGCGAACGTCGTCTAACTGCCGTGACTATTGCTAGAGACACTAAAATTTCTCGCACTACAATTAGAGCGATCTATTACGAAGAAGCAGAAAATGTAAAATTAAGCACTTTAACAAAGATTTGTGATTATCTTAATTGCTCGTTATCAGAACTCATTGAATATACACCTTGCGCGTGAGTGCTAGAAAGAGGACAAATGAAAGTAAAAGAACTTAAAGAAATCATCAATGATTTGCCTGATGATATGGAGATTTTGGCTGGCGAAGAAGGTTTAATCGATGTCAAAGTCATTGCAGTGACCAAAGAGACCTTGGTATGGACAGACGCTTTTGACAGCATTGAGGAACTTCTAAAGTACACTGGTAAAACTCCTGAAGAATTTGAAGAAGACTATCTTTATATTGAATTAGGAGGTGTCTAGTTATGGAACTAGTCAAAGGACACCAAGAATTATTTAACGGTCAACTGTT
>Ga0308156_1002133_pt1 | contig 18710 bp, 19 predicted proteins | sample PhyAR2_FD_201041 | JGI IMG/M metagenome (GOLD analysis project Ga0308156, IMG submission 201041) | Phyllosphere microbial communities from UC Gill Tract Community Farm, Albany, California, United States - DLSL A.R2 | ecosystem: Host-associated > Plants > Phyllosphere > Unclassified | place: USA... | reverse complement strand
GCCCCTTGAACGCCCCTCCGTTGCTGGCCGCGCATGGCCTTGGCTTCAGTCGCAACGACGAACCCGTCTTCGGCCCGCTGGACCTGCACGTGGATGCCGGCGAAGCCCTGCTGGTGCAGGGCGACAATGGCGCCGGCAAGACCACCCTGCTGCGGGTGCTGGCGGGCCTGCTGCGCGCCGGCAGCGGCCAGGTCGAGATCGATGGCAAGCGTGCCGGGCACAAGGAGCGCGCGAACTATGTGGCCTACCTGAGCCACCTGCCCGCACTGAAGCCGGACCTGGACACGCTGGAGAACCTGCATTTCCTGTGCGGACTGCACGGCCGCCGCGCCCGCCAGATGCCCGGCAACGCGCTGGCCATCGTCGGCCTGGCCGGCTATGAGGACACCTTGGTGCGACAGCTGTCGGCCGGGCAGAAGCGACGCCTGGCGCTGGCCCGCATCTGGCTCTCGCCCGCGCCGCTGTGGCTGCTTGACGAGCCGTACGCCAATCTCGATCTGGACGGCATCAACCTGGTGAACCGCATGATTTCCGCGCACCTGCGCAGCGGCGGTGCCGCCCTGGTCACCACCCACGGCGCGTACGCCGCGCCACCGGTGCGCACGCGCCTGCTGACCCTCGGAGCGGCGCCATGATCGCGCCGGGTACCGAACCGGGTCTATGGCAGACCGCGCGGGCGCTGGTCGCCCGCGACATGCGCCTGCTCTGGCGCCGCCGCGGCGATGCGCTGCAGCCCTTGCTGTTCGCGTTGCTGGTGGTGGTGCTGTTCGCATTGGCACTGGGCCGTGATCCCGAGGCGATGGCACGCGTGGCCGCAGCCGTGATGTGGCTGGCGGTGCTGCTGGCCGGCCAGCTGGCCCTGGATTCGCTGTTCCGCAGCGACGCCGAAGATGGCTCGCTGGAGCAATGGCTGCTGGCCCCCGTCCCGCTGGCCTGGCTGGTGCTGGTGCGGGTACTGGTGCACTGGGTCACCACCGCCCTGCCGCTGATCGTGATGTCGCCGTTGCTGGCGGAAATGCTGCATCTGCCGCATGACCAGCTGCCGATGTTGCTGGCATCGTTGCTGCTGGGAACGCCGCTGCTGAGCTTGATCGGCGGGGTGGTCGCCGCGCTGACGGTCGGCATCCGGCGCTCTGGTATTCTCGTGGCGCTGCTGGCCCTGCCGTTGTATGTGCCGGTGCTGGTGTTCGGTGCGGGCAGTGTGGCGGCGGTCGCCCGCGGCCAGGACCCGATCGGTGCGCTGCTGATGCTGGGCGCCGGGCTGGTGGTGGCGCTGGTGCTGGCCCCGCTGGCGACGGCCGCGGCGATCCGCATCTCGCTGAGTTGAGCGGTATGGCGTACTGTCGGTGGCGTGAACTGCGTTGTGAGCGTCACCTGCCTCCGCGTCAACCGTTGCCGAGCCACTCCACGTCCGTTCCATCGTCGCCCTTCGTTGGATAGCCACTGCCGCATGCACCCGATCGTCCGCTGGTTCCACCAACTCGGTTCGCCGCCCACCTTCGACCGCTTTGCCGCGCGCTGGTCGCGGGTGTTCTACCTGGCGGCGGTGCCGGTGCTGCTGGTCGGCATCTGGCAGGCGCTGGCGGTGGTGCCGGCCGACTCCAAGCAGCTGGACAGCTTCCGCATTCTCTATATCCACGTGCCGAGCGCGTGGATGAGCCTGTTCGTGTTCGCGCTGATGGCGCTGTACGCCGCGATCGCGCTGATCTGGCGGATCAAGACCTGCGAAATCCTGGCGATGGCCTGTGCCCCGCTCGGCGCCGGCTTCACCCTGATCACCCTGCTCACCGGCAGCATCTGGGGCAAGCCGACCTGGGGCACCTGGTGGGACTGGGACCCGCGCATGACCACCGAGCTGATCCTGCTGTTCCTGTACCTGGGCGTGATCGGCCTGTACCACGCCATCGAGGACCGTCGCAGCGCCGCGCGCGCAGCGGGCCTGCTGTCCATCGTCGGGGTGAGCCTGCTGCCGGTGATCCGCTATTCCGTGGAATGGTGGGGCAGCCTGCACCAGGGCCAGACCATCCGCCTGTTCGGCGAGTCGACGCTGGATGCCAGCATGGCGCTGCCACTGTGGCTGATGGTGATCGGCACCAAGCTGTGGTTCGCCGGCTCGCTGCTGGCCAAGGCCCGCGCCGACAACCTGCTGCGCGAAGCCGGCAAGGCCTGGGTCGCCGCCGGCCCCCGTGCCCCACGGGAGGACAGCCGCCCATGACCCACCTGCCCTATGTGATTGCCGCCTATGCCGTGTTCGTGCTGGTGCTGGGCAGCGATGCCATCGGCTCCTGGCTGCGCCTGCGCTGGGCGCGCCGCCTGGCCGCGCGCCGCCAGCAGCGCCAGCAGGCCCGCGCTGCCGCCGGCAGCGCACCGCCGCTGGCACCGGAGCTGACCCGATGAATCCGGTCCGGCGTCGCCGCCTGCTCTGGGTGATGCTGCTCGTGCTGGCCTCCGGCCTGGCGACCGCGCTGGTCGCGATGGCCCTGCAGCGCAATATCGCCTACCTCTACACCCCCTCCGAAGTGCTGCGTGGCGATGCCGGCGATCACGCCCGGTTCCGTCTGGGCGGCATGGTGGTCAAAGGCTCGCTGCAGCGCGCACCCGGTTCGCTGGATGCGCACTTCGTGGTCACCGATGGTGACGCGACATTGCCGGTGATCACCTCGCGGATCCTGCCGGACCTATTCGCCGAGGGCACCGCCGTGGTCGCCACCGGACGCCTGCAGGACGGCCGTTTCGTTGCCGAAGAAGTGCTGGCCAAGCACGACGAGACCTACATGCCCAAGGAAGTGGCCGACAAGATGGGTCAGGCACATATCAAACACGATGTGCCCGTGCCGGCGCCGGAGACGTACTGAGTGCTGCCGGAACTGGGGCAGATCCTGCTGGTCACCGCACTGTTGATGGCCGTGCTGCAGACCGTGCTGCCGCTGTGGGGCGCCCATCGCGGCCGCGCCACGTGGATGGCGGTGGCGCGACCGGCGGCGTACGCGCAGCTGGCGCTCCTGCTTGGGGCATTCGGCGTGCTGACAGCGGCGTTCGTCACCCAGGATTTCTCGGTGCGCTATGTGGCGGAGAACTCCAACTCGCTGCTACCGCTGGCCTACCGCTATTCGGCGGTGTGGGGCGCGCATGAAGGCTCCCTGCTGCTGTGGGCGCTGGTGCTGGCGCTGTGGTGCGGCGCCGTGGCGCTGTGGTCCAAACGCCTGCCGGCCGAGGTGTCCGCCCGCGTGCTGGGCGTGCTCGGCATCATCAGCATCGGCTTCCTCGCCTTCCTGATCTTCACCTCCAACCCGTTCGCGCGGCTGCTCCCGGCGCCGCTGGAAGGGCGCGACCTCAATCCGCTGCTGCAGGATCCCGGGCTGATCATCCACCCGCCGATGCTGTACATCGGGTACGTGGGCTTTGCGGTGCCGTTCGCATTCGCGATCGCCGCCCTGCTGGAAGGCCGCGTGGATGCGCGCTGGCTGCGCTGGACGCGACCGTGGACCAACGTGGCCTGGGGCTTCCTGACCATCGGCATCGCACTGGGCAGCTGGTGGGCGTATTACGAACTGGGCTGGGGCGGCTGGTGGTTCTGGGATCCGGTCGAAAACGCCAGCTTCATGCCGTGGCTGGCCGGTGCGGCGCTGATCCACTCGCAGGCGGTCACTGAAAAGCGCGGCAGCTTCGCCAGCTGGACGCTGCTGCTGGCCATCGCCGCATTCGCGCTGTCACTGCTCGGCACCTTCCTGGTGCGCTCGGGCGTGCTGACCAGCGTGCATTCGTTCGCGGCCGATCCTTCGCGCGGCACCTTCATCCTGATTTTCCTGGCCCTGGTGATCGGCGGCGCGCTGCTGCTGTACGCGCTGCGGGCCGGCGCGCTGACCAGCGAGGATCCGCGCCGCGGCTTCCTGCCGACCTCGCGCGAGACCCTGCTGCTGGCCAACAACCTGCTGCTCGCCGCCGCCTGCGGCATGGTTCTGCTGGGCACGCTGTACCCGCTGCTGGCCGATGCCTTGGGCCTGGGCAAGGTCTCGGTCGGGCCGCCCTACTTCGGCACGCTGTTCGTGGTGCTGATGGCACCGCTGGTAGCACTGCTGCCGTTCGGGCCGCTGGTCAACTGGCAGCGCGACCAGGCCTCGCGGCGGTTGGCGATGCTGGCACCGTGGGCCGGGCTGGCCCTGCTGCTGGGCGTGATCGCGTACTTCATGGCGCCGCAGGGCGCGTTGAAGACCGCCGCCGGCGTGACCGGTGCGGCCTGGGTCGCGTTCGGTACCGGGCGTTTCGTCTGGACCCGCCTGCGCGGCAATGGCAGGTTCACTGCCGAGATGGTCGGCATGCTGCTGGCCCATGGTGGGGTGGCCGTGTTCCTGGCCGGCGCGCTGCTGGTCGAAGCCTTGAACGTGCAGCGCGAAGTCGCGCTCGCCCCCGGGCAGTCGCTGGTGGTGGGCACCTATGAAGTGCGCTTCGAAGGCGTGGACCATCAACAGGGCCCGAATTACGTCGCCGATCGCGGGCACCTGCGCGTGCTTCAGCACGACCGCGAACTGGCCCTGCTGCATCCGGAAAAACGCCTGTACGCCAGTGGCGGACAGGTGATGACCGAGGCCGGCATCCACGCCCGCCTCAACGGCGATGTTTACGTGGCACTCGGCGAGTCGCTGGGCAACAATGCATGGGCCGTGCGCGTGCACATCAAACCGTTCGTCCGCTGGATCTGGCTGGGCGCGCTGCTGATGGCACTGGGTGGCTTCGTCACCGCCGCCGATCGTCGTTTCCGTCGTCCCTAGGAGTTTCCCGTGTCCGATCCCCGCCCCGCCTCCCGTCCGCTGCCGCCCGTGGCCATCGTCATCGGGGTGCTGTTCTTCTTCGGGCTGTTGGGGCTGATGATCTACGGGGTGATGAAATCCGGTGCGCCGGACCGCGATGTCCTGCCCTCGGCACTGATCGGCAAGCCCGCACCGGCCTTCGAACTGCCGGTGCTGCACGATCCGCACATCAAGGTCAGCAGCACCGAACTGCGCGGCGCCCCCTACGTGCTCAACGTCTGGGGCAGCTGGTGCGCGGCCTGCCGCGACGAACATCCGATCCTGACCAGATTCGCCGAAACCAAGCGCGTGCGCGTGATCGGCTACAACTGGAAGGACGAGCCGGCCGATGCCCTGCGTTGGCTGGAACAACTTGGCAATCCGTTCGTGCTGGTGCTGAGCGACATCGAAGGCCGCACCGCGATCGACTGGGGCGTCACCGCCGCGCCGGAGACCTTCCTGGTTGACGCCAGTGGCGTGGTGCGCTGGAAGTACAGTGGCGCGCTCAGCCAGCGCGTCATCGATACCCAGCTGATTCCGGAACTGGAAAAGGTGGAGCGTGCGAATGCCCAGCCGCAGCTGCCGGCCTCGCCGTAACCGGATGCTCCGCCAGGTCGGCGTGGCGCTGATCGCGCTGACGCTGTCCATGGCCTCGCCGGTGATGGCGCAGGCCGTCTCCGACCCGACCCCGTTGCAGTATCGCGATGCCGCCGAGGAAGCCCGCTTCCACGCGCTGGCCGCCGAGCTGCGCTGCGTGCAATGCCAGAACCAGTCGCTGGCCGATTCCAATGCGCAGATCGCACATGACCTGCGCCGCGAGGTGCTGGTGCTGATGCAGCAGGGCAACAGCGACGCACAGATCAAGCAGTTCCTGGTCGACCGTTATGGCGAGTTCGTGCTGTACCGGCCACCGATGGAGGCACGCAATGCGCTGCTCTGGTTCGGCCCACCGGTGGCGCTGCTGCTCGGCGCGGGCGTGCTGATCTGGGTGGTGCGTCGGCGCAGCCGCGGGATCGAACCGATGGACAAGAGCGAGGAGCGCTGGTGAGCCTTTGGATGGCCCTGAGTGCCGCGGTGGTCGCGGCGGCCGTTGCGGCATGCGTACTGTGGCCGCTGCGTGCGGGCGGCCAACACCGTCCCTTCGCGATCGCGATGCTGGCCCTTGGGTTGGCCGGTGGCGCGTTGTACCTGCTGGTCGGCACGCCGGATGCCGCCGAGCGGACGGCGGCCAGTAACGAACCCGCCACACTGGAAGATGGCGTGCAGGCGCTGGAAGAGGCGCTGGCGAAAGACCCGCAACGCGCCGATGGCTGGGCCCTGCTCGGCCGCTCGCAACTGGCGCTGGGCAAGCTCGCCGAGGCCACGGCCGCGTTCGACCGCGCGGTGCAACTCGCCCCGGACGACCCCGGCGTGCTGGTCGAAGCGGCACAGGCGCGCGCCCAGGCCGCACCCGGCAAACAGTTCGACGACCAGGCCCTGCAATGGCTGCGCCACGCCAACGCACTCGCGCCGGAGAGCGAACGCGCCGGCTGGCTGATCGGCATTGCCCTGCGCCAGCGCGGGCAGGACGCCGAGGCGGCAGCCGCCTGGGAAGCACTGCTGCCCCGCCTGGAGCCGGGTGCGGCGCGCGCGTTGCGCGAGCAGATCGCCATCGCCCGCGGCGCTGCCGGTCTGCCGCCGCTGGTGGAAACGCCTGCCCCTGCGGCGGCTGGCGACCACGCCCTCGCCGTGCAGGTGCGCTTCGCGCCCGGAACCGCAATGGATCCGGCCTGGGCCAACGCCACGGTCTTCGTGATCGCACGCGCGCCGGACGGCCCGCCGATGCCGGTCGCGGTGCAGAAGCATCCGGCCAGCCGGCTGCCGCTGCTGGTGACGCTCGGCGATGGCGACAGCCCGATGCCAACCAGCACGCTGTCCCAGCTGCAGGAGGTCGAGGTAGTGGCACGGCTGTCGCGCTCGGGCCAGGCCAACCGCCAGCCGGACGATGTGGAAACCGCGCCGGTACGGGTGCGCCTGCCCCACGCCGGGCCGGTGTCCCTGGTGTTTGATCGCCCCTGACCGATGCGCGGCCGCGACGCAGCGTGCCGCTCACCACTACGGCGCCATCGCGGCGCCCGGCTAAACTGCGTGCATGACTGAATTCATTCCCCCCGGCACCCGTTATCACGCCCTGCCCTCGCCGTTCGCGTTCAAGCGCGGCGGTGAACTGCACGATGCGCACGTTGCCTACGAAACCTGGGGCACGCTCGCTGCCGATGCCGGCAATGCGGTATTGATCGTCACCGGGCTCTCGCCCGATGCGCATGCCGCGGCCAACGCCAACAACCCGGCCGCCGGCTGGTGGGAGGCGATGGTCGGCCCGGGCAAGCCGATCGATACGGATCGCTGGTTCGTGATCTGCGTGAACTCGCTGGGCAGCTGCAAGGGCTCGACCGGTCCGGCCAGCATCGACCCGGCCACCGGGGAGCTGTACGGCCTACGCTTCCCCGAACTGTCGATCGAAGATGGCGCACGCGCAGCGGTCGAGGTGGTGCGCGCATTGGGCGTGACCGAGCTGGCCTGCGTGATCGGCAACTCGATGGGCGGGATGACCGCGCTGGCGCTGCTGTTGCTGCACCCGGGCATCGCGCGCAGCCATATCAATATTTCCGGCAGTGCCCAGGCGTTGCCGTTCTCGATCGCGATCCGCTCGCTGCAACGCGAGGCGATCCGGCTTGATCCGCAGTGGAATGGCGGTCGCTACACCGACCAGGCCTATCCGGAATCGGGCATGCGCATGGCCCGCAAGCTCGGCGTGATCACCTATCGCTCCGCGTTGGAATGGGATGGCCGCTTTGGCCGCGTGCGCCTGGATTCGGATCAGGCCGATGACGATCCGTTCGGTCTGGAGTTCCAGGTCGAAAGCTATCTGGAAGGCCATGCCCGCCGCTTCGTGCGCTTCTTCGATCCCAACTGCTATCTGTACCTGAGCCGCTCGATGGACTGGTTCGACCTGGCCGAATATGCCGACGGCGACGTGATGGCCGGGCTGGCCCGCATCCAGGTGGGCAAGGCACTGGCGATCGGCGCCAACACCGACATCCTGTTCCCGGTGCAGCAGCAACAGCAGATCGCCGACGGTCTGCGCGCCGGCGGTGCCGATGCGCAGTTCATCGGGCTGGATTCACCGCAGGGGCACGATGCGTTCCTGGTGGATTTCGCACGGTTCGGGCCGGCGGTCAGCGGCTTCCTGTCCTCGCTCTGAGTTTACCCATGCGCCTTCAAGGAAAGATCAGCGAGTGGAACGACGCGCGCGGCTTCGGCTTCGTACAGCCTAATGGCGGTGGCGAGCGATGCTTCGTGCATATCCGCGCCTTCGCTGCACGTGATCGCCGCCCGGTGCTGGGCGATGTGATCACCTATGACGTGCAGGCGGATGCACACGGACGCCGCAATGCGGTGGCGGTGCGGTTCGCGCTGGCTCGGGATGGTGGTCGTCCTGCTGCACGCACTGCGGTGCGTGGTGCGGGGCCGGATCGACTGCCGCGCACCGCCATCGCACTGGTGTTCCTCGCAGGCCTCATTGCCGTGGCGATGTGGCAGCACTGGCCGACGTGGGTACCGGGTGCGTACCTGGGCCTGAGCGTGGTGACCTTTGCCTGGTACTGGTATGACAAATCCGCCGCCCAGAATGATCGCCAGCGCACACCGGAAAGCACGCTGCAGGGCCTGGCCCTGCTCGGCGGTTGGCCGGGTGCGTTGATGGCACAGGCCATGCTGCGGCACAAGAACCGTAAAGCCGCCTTCCAGCAGGTGTTCTGGGCGGCCGTAGTGATCAACATCGTGGCGCTGGGAGGGTTGATCCGCGACGGCAGGTTCTTCGGGTAGATCCACGCCATGCGTGGATGCTGTGCACGTAGTGTGCGGATCGCCTTCGCCGCTACCCTTCCAACCTTCCATCCCGCAACCGGTAACTCCGATGCACGATGCCCTCGGGCAGTGCGTCGTGGGTGATCATCAACAGACTGCGATTGCCCAGCGCCGCCACCATGTCCTGCAGCAATGCATGCGCGGTATCCACATCCAGGCCTTCGGTGGGTTCATCCAGCAACAGGATCGGTGCGTCACGCAGCAGCGCGCGCGCCAGCGCCAGGCGCCGCGCCTGCCCGGCTGACATCGTGGCGCCGTTCTCGCCCACCCACGCCGCCAACCCGCCGATCTGCTCGGCCCAGGCATGCAGACGGACCTCCGCGAGCACCTGCCACAATCGTTCATCGCTGGCCCGTACATCGCCGAGCCGCAGGTTGTCGGCCACGGTGCCGGCAAACACCGGCGCATTCTGCGGCAGCCAGGCGATCTGACGGTGCCAGTCGGCCTGCGCGAAACTGCGGATATCGGCATCACCGTAACGCACGCTGCCGGCCTCCGGATCCCACAGCCGCAACAGCAGCGAGGACAGCGTGGTCTTGCCACTGCCGCTGTCACCGCGGATCGCAATCCGTTCGCCCGGCGCGAGTTCCAGTTGCACCTGGTCGAGCAACACACGGCCCTGGCCGGGCCAACGGAACACCACCTGATCGAACCGCAGCGTTGCAGGCACGGATGGCACGGTCACCGGCGCGGCGGCTTCCACCACGCCAGGCGCCTGGTCCACGATGGCCTCCAGCCGCACCGCGGCGACGCGGCCGGACAACCACGATTGCCAGGCCAAGCCGATCCCGGCCCACAGCTCCAGCAGTGCGACGGTCAGGAATACCAGTGCGGCCGCCAGCGCGGCATCCACGCTGCCGCGCTCAAAGGCATGCAGGGCCAGCCACAGCATCGCGACCAGGCCACCCGCGCCGCACAGACCGTGCAATGTATTGCCACTGATCAGCCGCCAGCGGCGACGCTTGTCACGCGACTTCAGCTGTTTGGCTGCCACCCGCACGCGCTGGTTCCAATGCTCACGTGCCTGCAGCGCGGCGAGGTCGGCCGCGCCTTCCAGCCCTTCGAAGGATTGGGTACGCAGCTGTGCCCGGTGCAGCGCGCGGTCGCGCTCCTGGTCGGCGGCGCCACGCACGGTCAGCCACGGTACCCCCAGCCCGATCAGCAAGGCGAGCACCGCCAGCAGAGCGGCCGCTGGCAGATAGATGATGCCCGCCGACACCACCGCGACCAGCGAGATGCCGCCCAGCGCCAACAGCGGGCCGATCGCGCGTACCAGCAGGCCATCGACCTCGCCGATATCCGACATCAGCCGCGCCAGCAGTTCACCGGTGCGTACACCGGCCAGACGGGCCGGTGCCAGCGGCAGCGCACGACGGAAGAACCACACGCGCAGGTCACGTGCGATGCGCAGGGTGACATCGTGGCCGACCAGCTTTTCGAAATAGCGCGACACGATGCGCGCCATGGTCAGCCCGCGGATGCCCGCCGAGGGCGAGAAAAAGTTGAACCCATTGCCGAGCCCGGCGGCACCGGCCAAGGCGGCGGCGGTGAGGAAACCACCGGACAAGCCGAGCAGCGCGGTGCCGGCCAGCATCGTCGTCCACAGCAGCAGCACGGTCAGCAGCAGCCGGCCACGGTGCCGGGCGAACACGCCCTTCAGCGAATCGATGTGCGCCGCCTTCATGGCGTTACCTCCGAGGCCAGGCGCGCACCACCGGCGGTCAGGGTCAGGCGGGTATCTGCCCAGCGCATCGCGGTCTCGCTGTGGGTGGCGATCACCACGCTGCGCCCGCGCGCGAACGCCGCCAGGGTACGCAGCAGATCGGCTTCGGTGTCCGGATCGAGGAAGGCGGTCGGCTCGTCGAGCAGCAGCAGCTGCGGATCGCGCAGCAGCAACCGGGCCAGGCCGATGCGGCGCGCTTCGCCACCGGACAATCCGAAGCCGCGCTCACCGATCACGGTGTCCAGCCCCTGTGGCAGTGCGGCAGCGAAGCGCATCACCTGGGCGGCCTCGGCCACGGCGCGCAGGTGCGCATCGGTCGCGCCCGGTGCGGCCAGGCGCAGGTTGTCGGCGATCGTGCCGTGGAACAGATAGGGGCGCTGCCCGGCGTAGCCCACGTCCAACCCCGGGCGCAGCACGATGCTGCCCTCGCGCGGGGGCAGCCACCCGGCCAGTGCTTCCAGCAACGTGCTTTTGCCACTGCCGCTGGGGCCGATCAGCGCCACGCGCTGCCCGGGCTCGATCTGGAATGAAAGCTGCTGCACCACATCGTGATGCGCACCCAGTGGTCGCAGGCTCACCCCACTTACGACGACCGGCGGGGCGTGCTGTTCGAGCAGTTCCGGAGCGCGCGCGGTGGCCGGCGATGCGTCCTCGGCCACGGGGGCGTCCGGCAACTCGCCAAGCAGGCGCTCCACTTCGGCCGCCGCGGCCAGCGCGTTGGCGCGGTCGTGGTAATGCGCGGCCAAGCGCCGCAGCGGTGCATAGAACTCCGGTGCCAGCAGCAGGCAGAACATGCCCACGCCGAGCGTCGGCACCTGTGCATGCAGCGACATCAGGCCGAGATAGCTCAGGCCCAGATAGAGCGCCACCATCGCCACGCTGACCGACGCGAAGAACTCCAGCACCGTCGAAGAGAGGAAGGCGATCCGCAGCACTTTCAAGGTGCGCTCGCGCACACCTTCTGCCGCCGTGGCCACACCGTCCAGCTCGGCCTCGCCTCGCCCGTACAGGCGCAGCAGGCCGAGCCCCTTGATGCGATCGGCGAAGTGGCCGCTCATCCGCGCCAGTTCGCCCAGCTGCGCACGGCCGGCGGCTTCCGCGCCCCAACCCACCAGCATCATGAAGAACGGCACCAGCGGCGCGGTGAACAAGAGAATCAGTGCGATCACCCAATCGGTCCAGGCCACGGCGATGGCGATCAGCAGCGGGACCACGACCACTTCGATGCGGACGGGCTGATAGCCGGCGTAATAATTCTCAATCGCATCGGCATGGGCGAGCATCAGTTCACCGAGTTCACCGGTGCGCTGCTGGCGCAGCCACAGCGGGCCACGCCCGAGCAGCCGCTGGTAAACCCGTTCACGCAGCGCCAGCCGCGCCGCATCGGCGACGTCACCGGCTGCCGCCTGGGTCGCGCTCCCCAGCAGGGTGCGGATGCCCAGCACCGCCAGCAAGCCCAGCAGCACGGGCGTGGCGTCGGCCAGTGGGCGGTGATCCACCAGCACCGCCTGGATCAACCAGGCGATGGCAGCCGCCTGCCCGATCAACAAGGCGCCGGACAGGCAGATGCAGATCGCCGCCAGCCGCTGCTTGCCGCGGGCGGCCGCCGCCAGCCCGCCCAGCCAGTGCAGGCGACGGCGGCGCAGGGCGGTTGTCTCAACAATGGACGCGTCGGGGGGTATGCTCAAAACAAGTCACTGGCGGCCACAGGGAGGTTCCGTCGATTGTAGTAGGTGCTGGCCCCGCCCCCGTGCGGCCAGCGGTCGCAGGGGTGGGATGCATACGATCCCCGCGCAGGTCTGTTTGTACATTGATCTGAATCAAGGCTGTTTGAAGTTGCTGGTCACAGAATTCACCCCGTAGACCCCCCTTCCCGCCACCTGAAACGGCAAAACCCAACGAGGTAGCCAGGCCATGATTGATCAGACAGTCGTAGAACTGTCGCGGCTGCAATTCGCTCTGACCGCGATGTACCACTTCCTTTTCGTTCCCCTCACGCTTGGCCTGTCCTTCATGGTGGCCATCATGGAGAGCGTCTACGTCATGACCCGCAAACAGGTCTGGCGCCAGATGACGCTGTTCTGGGGCACGTTGTTCGGCATCAACTTCGCCATCGGCGTCGCCACCGGCATCGTGATGGAATTCCAGTTCGGCATGAACTGGTCGTATTACAGCCACTACGTAGGGGACATCTTCGGCGCACCGCTGGCGATCGAAGGCCTGATGGCGTTCTTCCTGGAAGCGACCTTCATCGGTCTGTTCTTCTTCGGCTGGAAGCGCCTGAGCCCGGTCAAGCACCTCACCGTGACCTGGCTGATGGCCCTGGGCACCAACCTGTCGGCGGTGTGGATCCTGATCGCCAACGGCTGGATGCAGAATCCGACCGGCGCGATCTTCAACCCGGAAACGATGCGCATGGAGGTGGTGGATTTCGCCGCCGTGCTGTTCAACCCGGTGGCCCAGGCCAAGTTCGTGCATACGGTCAGTGCCGGTTACGTGACCGGTGCGGTGTTCGTGATGTCGATCAGCGCCCTGTTCCTGCTGCGCAACAAGCACAAGGACATGGCACGCCGTTCCTTCGCGGTGGCGGCCGCCTTCGGCCTGCTGTCCTCGCTGTCGGTGGTGGTGCTGGGTGATGAAAGCGGCTATGCCGCCAGCGAACACCAGAAGATGAAGCTGGCCGCGATCGAAGCCATGTGGGAAACCGAGCGTGCGCCGGCCGACTTCACCGCCTTCGGCATTCCCAACCAGACCACCCAGCAGAACGATTACGCGATCAAGATCCCGTACCTGATGGGCCTGATCGCCACCCGTTCGCTGGACCAGCCGATCCCGGGCATCCTGGAACTGGTGGGGCGCGCCGAGAACCGCATCCGCGGTGGCCAGCTGGCCTACGGTGCACTGGAACGCGTGCGCAAGGACAAGAACGACGTCGAAGCGCGCGAGATGTTCGACCGCCATTGGCAGGATCTGGGCCACGGCCTGCTGCTCAAGCGCTATCGCGAGGACATCCTCAACGCCACCCCGGAAGAAATCTCCAAGGCCGCGATGGATACCGTGCCGCGGGTCGCCCCGCTGTTCTGGACCTTCCGCATCATGGCCGGGCTGGGCTTCTACCTGATCGCCTTCTTCGCACTGGCCTTCTACTACTCGTGCCGCCACAACTTCCAGGACAAGCGCTGGTTCCTCAAGCTCGCCCTGTGGTCGCTGCCGGCGCCGTGGATCGCGATCGAATGCGGTTGGTTCGTGGCCGAGTACGGTCGCCAGCCGTGGGCGGTGGACGGCGTGCTGCCGACCTTCTACGCCGCCTCGGGCCTGGCCCTGCATGAAATCCTGACCACGCTGGCGGTATTTACCGCGCTGTACACGGTGCTGCTGGTCATCGAAGTGAAGCTGATGCTCAAGGCGATCCGCAAGGGCCCGGACGACATCCTGCCGTCGCTGCAGGCTGCAGCCACGTCCCTTTCCCCCAATGCCGCTGCGCCGACCCACGGTCGGGCGTAAGGCAGGAGAACCCAGATGGAATTCATTGGACTCGATTACACCACGCTCCGCGTGATCTGGTGGCTGCTGCTCGGCATCCTGCTGATCGCCTGGGCGGTGATGGACGGTTTCGACCTCGGCGTCGGCACGTTGCTGCCGTTCGTGGCCAGAACCGATGACGAACGCCGGCTGGTGATCAACACCGTCGGCCCGGTGTGGGAAGGCAACCAGGTGTGGCTGGTGCTCGGTGGCGGCGCGATCTTCGCCGCCTGGCCGCCGCTGTACGCGGTCAGCTTCTCCGGCTTCTACCTGGCGGTGTTCCTGATGCTGTTCGGGCTGATCCTGCGCCCGGTCGCCTTCAAGTACCGCAGCAAGATGCCCGGCAAGCGCTGGCGCGAGAACTGGGACCGTGCGCTGTTCGTCGGCGGCCTGCTGCCGGCACTGATCGCCGGCGTGGCGGTGGGCAACGTGCTGGTCGGCGTGCCGTTCCACTTCGATGACAGCATGCGCATCTTCTACACCGGCACCCTGATCGGCCTGCTCAACCCGTTCGCGCTGGTGGCTGGGTTGGTCAGCGTGGCGATGGTGGTCTCGCACGGTGCCGCGATGCTGGTGCTCAAGACCGATGGCCCGGTGGCCGAGCGCTCGGCCCGCTACGGCAGCGTCGCGGCAATGCTGACCTTCGTGCTGTTCGCCCTGGCCGGCGTCTGGGTGGCCTTTGGCCTGCCGGGCTACCAGATCACCTCCCAGGTGGTCACCGATGGCCCGACCAACCCGCTGCTCAAGACCGCTGCCGTCGGTGCGGTCGCCGGTGGCTGGCTGCGCAACTACCAGAGCATGCCGCTGACCCTGCTGGCCCCGATCCTCGGGCTGGTCGGTGCACTGGCCAGCGCGGTGCTGCTGCGGGCCCGCCGTGGTGGCCTGGCCTTCCTGGCCTCGGGGGCCTCGATCACCGGCATCATCCTGACCGTCGGCTTTGCGATCTTCCCGTTCCTGCTGCCCTCCTCCAGCCAGCCGGGCTCCAGCCTGACCGTCTGGGACAGCTCCTCCAGCCACCTGACCCTGGGGATCATGCTCATCGCCACGGCCATCTTCCTGCCGATCATCATCGCCTACACCTCCTGGGTCTACCGCGTGATGAAGGGCAAGACCACGGCCGAAGAGATGGGCGACAACCCCAACGCTTACTGACGCGCCCCACGGCGCCATAGGAGACTTACCATGTGGTACTTCGCTTGGATTCTGGGTGCAGGGCTGGCTTCGGTCGTGGCCATTCTCAACGGCATGTGGTTCGAAGCCCGCGAGCAGAGCCGTACGGATCACGAAGAAGGCTAAAAAAAGGTTGCCGATCGGGTCTTCACACCGTATCCTTGTCGGCTCCTTCGGGGTGTAGCTCAGTCTGGTAGAGCGCTACGTTCGGGACGTAGAGGTCGCAGGTTCGAATCCTGTCTCCCCGACCACTTCGGTGGTCGTATTGAAGCCTGGGAACACGTTTCCAGGCTTCTTTATCAAGGGCCGTGGCAACACGGCACCGAAGGTGAAAAACGCGATCCCCCCTTGCCGCCGACCGGCGGGATCGATACAATAGGCGGCTCCTTACGGGGTGTAGCTCAGTCTGGTAGAGCGCTACGTTCGGGACGTAGAGGTCGCAGGTTCGAATCCTGTCTCCCCGACCATCTGATGGTCACAATCAAGCCTGGAAGACGTCACTGTCCTCCGGGTTTTTTTGTGCCTGGCGATTGGCAGGCCGGGGAGCGGCTGCGGATCTCCCCTTCGCAGCTGCCGGTGTAGCGGTAGCCCTTGCCGAGCATGCAGCGCTGCAGATCATCGAACGTGCGTCCCAGGGCCTGCTGGATCGCCGCCGCGCTGGAACCCTCCGGCGTGGAGACGTGGTAACCGCCATTGGCGGCCCCGCCACAATCGCGCCACTCGGCAGCGCGGGCCGCGCCATCGTTGCCTGGCTTCTCCCAGGTATCCCGCGGTGGCACGAGGGTGCGGCCGACCGATGGATCGCCATTCATCCACATGCCGCCCATGCCGCAGGCGCCGAGGCTGGCGGCCAGGCACAGGGCGGTGACGACGCGGCGGATGGGACGGGGTTTCATGGCGATTCGCACGCCGGGTAGCGGCGGGGAATCTCGCCTTCGCAGCGACCCGTGTAGCGATAGCCCTTCCCCAGCATGCACCGTTGTGCCGCGTAAAGCTTGTCGCGTGAAAGATTGGCGGTTTCCTCACCCGTGGCACCTTGCCGGTCTGGGGAGATGTTCCCACTGCGTTGGCCGCCGCAGGCCTGCCAGTCCGTATCTCGCACCAGGGCACCTGCGTCCGGCCTGCTCCAGTCGTGGCCCGGCGGCACCAGCTGCCGGGTTGCGGCAGGGTTTCCATTCATCCACATCCCACCTGCACCGCAGGCGGTCAGCCCGAGCAGTATGCCGAGCGCCACCATCGCACGACCGGTGTGCCATTTGGCGGGATGCTTGCGACAGATGAGCTTCCTACGGACGAACAGCAGCGTCATACGCATCGTAGTCACTCCACCGGAAACCCACGACGCACGAACTCGAACCCCTCGCCGGCCATGCATGCATCATGGAGCTGGCCCAGCCGGGCGGCGATCTCTTTGTGCCGCTTCTTCTGTGCCGAGGTACGTTCGGCATGCCAGATCTTCGTGATCACGGCGCTCTCCTTGAGAAGCCCAACGTACTCGTCGGTGTTGCGCAGGTGCTGGCTGCATTGCTGCCGGGCCAGGTCCGCGTCGGCCTTGCTCGCCCCCGCCTTGCGCCAGTACTGCCGCGTCGGCATGACACGAACGGAACCCGCCGGAACAGGCCCCATGTCCGTCACCGCCACCTGCCCCGGTACAGCGGGAGTGCTGGCACAGCCTGCAACCGCGAAAAGCACGATCGCCATCAGCATCGATATGCGTCTGACCCTCCGGCTCGCGCGAGGGTGCTCATGCGCCGTCCGTCGATCCCAGGGATCAGGTGCAGCGGTGAGCGCACCTCCACGAGGCCGCCGCACGTTCATCGCAACTGGCAGGCGGGGAATCGACTAGCAATATCCCCTGAGCATGTCCCGGTGTATCGGTATCCCTTTTGCATCATGCAGCGCTGGACGTCGTCATTCTTCCGGGTGAGGCGCTGCACGGTTTCGGGACCGTTGCCGCCCTGCTGATCGATGCCGACATTGCCGTTCGCCATGCCGCCGCATGCCACCCACGCCGCCCCCAGTTGCGAGGCATCGGCCTTGCCCGCCGCCCAGCTGTCGCGCTGCGAAGGGGGATTGGCCAAGGCGTCGTACGTTTTCTTGTCACAGTAGGCGCGCGGCGTCTGCGGGCCGCAGACGTTCCAGTTGCCTACCGAACACCCGGCCGACAACGCCAGGGAGAACAGCAGGCCAAGTGCACAGATGATTCGGATCATGGGGATGCCTTCACGAACGCGGTGATGGCCTGCCATACGCCTGGCGGCAGGCCTTTTGCCATTGCAAACGGGGCGGCCGTGGGGATGGCGAATACGCTCCATGTGTTGTGTACCTTCTGCAGCAGTGGGGAGCGCCCGCGTACTGCGTTGCCCTGCTCATCATACAACCCGCTCATCTGGCCGCCGATGTAGTCGTGTGGGCCCGCAAAGAACTCGATCAATCTGTCCTCCCAATCACCCTTGGAATAAGGGGTCCCGTTGAGCGTACCTTCGATACCTTGAATACCGCCGGTCAGGCCACCCAGTGCCTTGCCCTCATCACTGGCCAGGAAGTCCTTGAGACTCATCTTCGCGGCGGTCGCGTTCCATTGCACATGCCCGTTGCCATCCAGTGCCAGCTTGCCGGTTTCGTCGGTAATGCAACGGCTGTTGGACGTGCCGCACAGCAGATCCAGATCGATGCGGGTTCCGCCCAGTTTGATGCCGTCGCCGTCCACACCAATGCTGATCCCGTTGATGTTGTTGAGGACGTTCTTGTTCTTGGACGTGGTCGGGTCCACTTCAGGATTGGCGGGGTCGACGACGCCGGTGAACAGTTCCGAATTCTTGATCATCTCCTTCCTCATCCAGTCCGCCGCACTGGCCAGCGCCTCCTTGGACACCGCACTGGTGGCCGAGCCGGTCACCGCGCCGATCAGGATGTTGAGCATCTTCTCCTGCGTGCGCAGTTCATCGGCTTCAGCCTGCAGGGCAGCCCTCTTCTCAGGCGTGTCGGCCTGCTCGTAACGCTCCTTGATGCTGGCGCCACGGCTGGCCACATAACTGCCCACGGCGCTGTGGGCCTGCTGGGTGAACGCTGCGCTGATCTGCGCTTCGGCCTGTACCTTCTGCGCGAGTTCCACCGGATCCCAGGTGCGGATCAGCCCGTTGGCATCGTCGCCACTGAGCACACCGCGGTTGAGGCCGGCCAGAGTGTCGTCGATGCTCTTGCCGGTCCTGGCCAGCTGCGCGTTGCCATCGGTGATGGTGAGCGCGCCAGCGCTGATGCCGCTGCGGGTGGTGCTGGCATCGCTGCCCGTGTCGCTGGCATACCCGGGCGCGGCGAGGCTGGCATCGTTGCCATAGTTCTGCCACGACCAGCTGCTTCCCTGCCCGGCCGCACCGGTGGAGCCGGGCGTCCCGTCGTTGCCACGGCCACTGTTGCCGCCACTGGACGGGCCGCCGGCATCACTCTTGCTGAAGCCGCCGGACAGGCTCAGGCTGCTGGCCTTGTAGTCGCTGCGGTTGTCCAGATCGCGCACGCTCAAGGTGCTGGTGATCAGTTGGTTGCGGCCGTCGGCGATGGCCTGTTCGCTGGAGGCGATCACGCCACCGATCAGATCGGTC
>Ga0308156_1002131_pt1 | contig 18725 bp, 18 predicted proteins | sample PhyAR2_FD_201041 | JGI IMG/M metagenome (GOLD analysis project Ga0308156, IMG submission 201041) | Phyllosphere microbial communities from UC Gill Tract Community Farm, Albany, California, United States - DLSL A.R2 | ecosystem: Host-associated > Plants > Phyllosphere > Unclassified | place: USA... | reverse complement strand
ACCGAGGTCGCCAAGACGGTGTCGCAGGGCATCATCCGCGAGGGCGAGGGCGGCATCGAGATCAGCCCGACCATGATCTTCGCGGGACTCGTCGGCGCGGTGCTGTGGAACCTCGCCACCTGGTACTCCGGGCTGCCGTCGTCGTCCACCCACGCGCTGATCGGGGCCGCGGTGCTGTTCGGCATCTGGCTGACGACCCCGCAGTTCCACTGAGCGCACGACCCTCGCGGACCGGATCCTGCGAGGATCGTGCGGTGACCTCCCACCGCATCGACGCCACGCTCGACACCGCCATCGACGTGTTCACCGCGGAGCGCGATCCCGTGCTCCGGGTCGAGGACGGCGACACCGTGACGGTCCGGACCCTCAGCGCCGCCGGGTACACCGAACGGCCGGCATCGCCGGGAGCCGACGCACCGACCCTCCTCGACCCACGGCGCGGGCACTGCCTGGTCGGCCCGATCGCCGTCGCGGGCGCCCGCCCGGGTCAGGTCCTCGCCGTGCGCTTCGACGAGCTCGTACCGGACGACTGGGGCTACACCGGGTCCGGCGGGGTCGACACGATCCTGAACCGAGCGCTCGGCCTCGCGGACCCGGCGTCCCGCGGCCCGCTGCTCTGGGACGTCGACCCGGTCGCGGGCACCGCGTGGAACCAGCTCGGCCTCGGCGTCCGGACGGCTCCGTTCCTCGGGGTGGTCGGGGTGCCGCCGGAGCCGACCGGCGAGCACTCGACGATCCCGCCGCGGCCGGTCGGCGGTGGGAACGTGGACTGCCGAGAACTCGTCGCCGGAGCGACCCTGTTCCTGCCGGTCACCGTGCCGGACGCGCTGCTGTTCGTCGGCGACGGGCACGCCGCACAGGGCGACGGCGAGGTCTCCGGCACCGCGGTCGAGTGCGGCATGACGACCACGGTGACCCTCACCCTGCTCGACGACGCACCGGTCGCGGGCATCCACGCGGACACCCCCGCCGGGCGGATCACGTTCGGGTTCGACGCGGACCTGAACGCCGCGACGACGACGGCGCTCGACCGGATGGTCGACTGGATCGCTGGGCTGCACGGCACCACCCGGGCCGAGGCCCTCGCGATGGCGAGCGTCGCGGTGAGCATGCGGGTGACGCAGGTCGCGAACCGCACGTGGGGCGTGCACGCCCTGCTCCCCCACGACGCGATCCTCGTCCGCGACGCGGGCTGACCGCGCGACGCGAGCCGGCGCACACGCGAGCCGGCGCACCGGCGAGCGGCGCGCTCGAGCCGCACCGCGCCTCCCGTCCGCCCGTTCCCTCCCGTCACACCTGCGACGGGAAGTGGGAACGGGCGTCCCTGGTCGGGAGGACGGACCAGGCACGCCCGATCCGGCTCAGTGCGCGCTGTACCCGCCGTCGACCAGGTGGTAGCTCCCGCTGATGAAGGACGCCTGGTCGCTCAGCAGGAACAGCACGAGCGCCGCGACCTCGGCGTCGGTGCCGAGACGCTTCGCCGCGTGCTCGTCCTCGAGCGCCGCGAGCGCCTCGGCCGACAGCGACGACCGGACGAGCGGGGTGTCGATGAAGCCCGGGCCGACCGCGTTGGTGCGGACGCCCTGGGCGGTGTACTCGAGCGCCGCCACCTTGGTGAGCCCGACGAGCGCGTGCTTCGACGCCACGTAGGCGGCGTTCTGCGCGATGCCGACCGAGCCCAGCACGGACGACATGTTCACGATCGCGCCACCACCGGCCGCGAGGATCGCCGGGATCTCGTACCGGAGCCCGTAGAAGACGCCGTCGAGGTCCACCGCACGCACGCGGTCCCACGCCTCGACGTCGTACTCGCCGATCGGCTGCGGTGCGGCACCGATGCCGGCGTTGTTCACGGCGAGGTGCAGCGCGCCGTGGGTGTCCACCGCGTGCTGCACCATCCGCTCGTTGTCGCCGGCGATCGCGGAGTTCGCCTCGAACGCGCTGGCCGTGCCGCCCGCCGCTGCGATCTCGGACACCACCCGCTGGGCGGCGTCGAGCTTGATGTCGGTGACGACGACCGACGCGCCTGCTGCGGCGAGCTCCTTCGCGACCGCCTCGCCGATGCCGCTGCCACCACCGGTGACGATCGCGACCTTGCCCTCGAACCCGGACATGTTCTCCTTCTTCCTCGACGACCTCGTCGAACGTACTGAAAGCAACACCTGTTGCTCATTGAGCGTACACCCGACCCGAACCAGTTCGTTCGCTGAACTAATGAGGTAGGCTAACGGTCGTGCCCGACTCCCTCGCCACCGACCTCCGCATCGCCGTGAACCGGCTGTCGCGGACGCTGCGTGCACAGAAGGCGGACGCGGCGATGACGGACGCGCAGTTCTCCGCCCTCGCCCGACTGCACCGCGAGGGCGCGATGACCCTCGCCGACCTCAGCCGGCAGGACGGGGTCACCCCGCCGAGCATGACGAAGACCGTCGCGGTGCTCGTCGAGCGCGGACTCGCGTCGAAGGACGACCACGGCGACGACCGCCGCAAGGTCCTGCTCGCCGCCACCCCAGCCGGCTCCGCCCTCGTCGAGGAGACCCGGCGCCGGCGCGACGACTGGCTCTCACCGCGACTCACGGCACTGACCGCCGACGAACGCCGCACCCTGACCGACGCGACCGAGATCATGAGGAGGCTGGCCCAGCAGTGACCGCCATGTTCCGCTCCCTGTCCGCCCGCAACTACCGCATCTGGTTCGCCGGCGCCCTGGTGTCGAACGTCGGCACCTGGATGCAGCGCACCGCCCAGGACTGGCTCGTCCTGACGAAGCTCTCCGACAACGACGCGATCGCGGTGGGCATCACGATGGCACTGCAGTTCGGACCCCAGCTGCTCCTGCTGCCGCTGACGGGCCTGGCGGCGGACCGCTTCGACCGGCGGAAGATGCTCATGCTGACGCAGGGACTCATGGGTGCGCTCGGGCTCGGCCTTGGGATCATGGTGCTCACCGACACCGCGACGCTCTGGTCCCTCTACGGGTTCGCCCTGGCGCTCGGCATCGTTGCCGCGTTCGACACCCCGATCCGCCAGGCCTTCGTCTCCGACGTCGTGGAGGGCGAGCACGTGGCGAACGCGGTCGCCCTCAACTCCGCGTCGTTCAACGCCGCGCGGCTCATCGGCCCCGCGGTCGCCGGCGTGCTCATCGCCGTGATCGGCACCGGCTGGGTGTTCGTGATCAACGCGGTGTCGTTCCTGGCCGTCCTGGTCGCACTGCGGTTCGTCGACCCCGCGCAGCTCGCCGAACGCATCCGGGCGAAGCGCGGCAAGGGCCAGATCATCGCGGGCTTCCGGTACGTCCGCACCCGCCCCGACATCATCGTCGTGCTCTGCATGATCTTCGTGGTCGGCACCTTCGGCGTGAACTTCCCGATCTTCACCTCGACGATGGCGCGCGTCGAGTTCGGCAAGGGCGCGAGCGAGTTCGGCCTGCTCAACTCCGTCATGGCGATCGGCTCGGTCGCCGGCGCACTGCTCTCGGCCCGCCGGGACCGGCCACGGATGCGCACGCTCGTCATCGCCTCCGCCGGGTTCGGCGTGGCCTGCACCGCCGCGGCCCTCGCACCGACCTACTGGACCTTCGCGGTCGTGCTCGTCTTCGTCGGCCTGGCGTCGCTGACGTTCATGACCACCGCGAACGCCCTCGTGCAGACCACGACGACACCCGCGATGCGCGGCCGCGTGATGGCGCTCTACATGGCGATCTTCGCGGGTGGGACGCCCATCGGTGCCCCGATCGTCGGAGCCGTCGCCGACGCCTGGGGTCCCCGGTGGGCGATCACCGTCGGCGCCGCGTCGGGGTTCGTCGCCCTGGCGATCGCCCTCGTCTGGCTCGTCCGGTGGGAGCACCTGCGACTCCGGTACGACGCCGACTCGCGCCTGCACCTCGCGGTGACGCACGCGGTGCCGGTCGTCGGGTCGCGTGCAGCGACCGCGGCGCTGCGGCGCGACCTGGAACGCGACGAGGCGGTGGCGGACCGCTCGAGTCCGGTCTGACGTCGGCGCTGCGGCTGCACGCCACGCACCTGGCACCCGCCGGACGGGAGGCGCGGGCCGGCGCCGCCACGCGCCTCCCGGCCGCAGCTCCAACGCGACGCGCGACTGGTCACCGGAAGCGACAGTGCTCGCGCGGAGAACGCGCGCGCCCTGTCGCTTCCGCACACCACTCACCCGTCACCTGCCGGACGGGAGGCGCTGGCCGGCGCCGCCACTCGCCTCCCGTCCGCACCGTGCGCGGCTCCACGTCGGTGCGCGAGTACTCGAGGAGAGCGACAGTGCGCGGCCGCAGAACGCGCGCGCTCTGTCGCTTCCGCACACCACTCACCCGTCACCCGCCGGACGGGAGGCACGGACCGGCGCCGCCACGCGCCTCCCGTCCGCACCATCCGCGGCTCACGGCGCAGCGCGAGTACTCGACGAGACCGACAGTGCGCGGCCGCAGAACGCGCGCGCTCTGTCGCTTCTGCACACCACTCGGCCGACTCGGCCCCCTCGGAGCGGGACCGTCGGCGGGATCAGTGGGTCGGCGCCACGACCGCGAAGACCCGCGCGTCGAGCGCCTCGACGACGGTGCTGATCGCCGTGGCGAGGCGGTCCGTCGCGCCACGGACGTCGTCCGGAGCCGCCGCGTCCACCCTGCCGAGCGCCGAGCGTGCAGCGCGGAAGGCGTCCACCTCGTCCGCGACACATGCGGGCGCGACGTCTGCCAGGCAGTCGTCGGCGCGTGCCGCGAGGAACGCGAGCGAGCGCGGGCTGTGTGCGTCGTGGAGCAGGAAGTGTGCGGCGTCCTCCGGGTCGGTGCCGTGGTCGCGCCCGCGACGGAAGGCCTCACCCGCGCCGCATGCCCGGAGCGCGGTGTGCCACGACGGCGCCGACGACACGTCGACGAGCGCCGACCCGAGCAGCCGGGCGGTCAGACCGCAGCGGAGCAAGGACCGACCGAGGGTGAAGAACTCCCAGACCTCGTCGCGACTCGCGTCCCCCTCGACCACGCCGACCGCGAGGGCACTGCGCTCCCGGACCCACCCGAGGAACTCGTGCGCCCGGTCGACCGCGACCTTGCGGGGCATGCGGGACCGCGTCGCGTCGAGGCAGTCCCAGAGCTCGGTCGAGACGACCTCGCGGGCACGACGGGCGTGGTCACGCGCGACGCCGACCGCGTGCGCGATCGACGCCGGTTCGTGCCGGTCGAGCGCCAGCGCGTCGATCGAGGCGGCCCGGTCCTGGAGACGAGCGGCTCCGGCGGCGCCGGCGACCGCGCGCAGCGCCGCACCCACGACCGCGTCGTCGTGGCCGGCCGCCGGATCCGGTCGCACGACGTAGACATCGAGCATCCGGGCGACGACGTCGGCTCGTTCGACCGCGTTCCCGACGTGGAACACGCTCCCCGCGAGTCGGCTCAGCACGTCGGCTCCTGCATCCGGCGACCGTACCGAGCGAGCGTTGCGGGAGTGTTTCCGAGCCGCGTCACGAGTGTTGCGAGCATCGTCCGGCAAGCGCGCTCACTCGACAAACTCGCTAGAGCGTCTAGCATTGTCCGTATGACGACCGAGGTGACGGACACCACCACGGGCTTCTGGTACGGCACGGATTCCAGGGTCGACGCGGTGGACGTACTGAACGCGCTGCGGAGGTACCGGAGCGCCGAGACCGCTGCGCAACGGCGCGCGCGTGAGGCGCTGGGCATCGGCGAGAACGCGCTGCTCGCGTTGCGCGTGCTCCTCGACGCCGAGTCCGACGGGCGTTCGGTGAACGCGAAGGAGCTCGCCGACCGGCTCGAGATCACCCCCGCGTCGACGTCGGCGCTCGTCGACCGGCTCGTCCGCAGCGGGCACGTCGAGCGGCACGCCGACCCACACGACCGACGAGGCGTCATCCTCACGGCCTCGGGAGGGTCGATGCGCCAGGTCCTCCGGGTCATCGACCAGCTCGACACCCGCGCGATCGAGGTCGCCGAGCACCTCCCGCAGTCGGAGATGTCGGTGATCGTCGCGTTCCTCGAGCAGATGGCCCGCGTGGTCGACCACGAGGACGACGTCGAGCGCTCCGCGTAGCCTGGCCACATGCCCAGCGTTCCGCGCGGTCCCGTCGAGGTACCGCCGCACGACCCCGAGGACGACATGCCCCTCGCGGAGCTCGACGCCCGGGCGCGCGCCGACGCAGCACTGCGGCGGATCCGGAACGGCGCCGACCCGGCGCGCGAGGCGTTCGACCTCGCGAACACGATGAACGATGAGGCCGTCGGCCGCTTCAGCGGCGCGGTCCGCCGGTGGCTCCGGCGGTCCTGACCGGACCACCGGGACCACCGGGACCACCGACCACTCAGAAGGCGGTGGTGACCGCCGCGATGTCGTCGCCGCCGTGGCCCTCGGCGCTGGCCTGGGCGTAGACGCGGTCGAGCGCGTCGAGGAGCACCACCGACACCCCGGCGGACCGTGCGGCCTCCCCGATCAGGCCGATGTCCTTCCGCAGGCCGTCGAGCGCGAACTGCGGCGCGAACTCCCCGGCGAGCATCGCTTGGCCCTTGGTGTGCGCGTAGGGCGAGTCACTCGCGGTGCCGTCGATCGCGTCGAGGAACAGCGAGGGGTCGAGCCCGAGCGCCCGGGCGACGGCCAGCGACTGTGCCGTCGCAGCGGTGATCGAGGCGATCCAGGCGTTCGCCGCCAGCTTCAGCGCGGTGCCGTCGCCGACGCGCTCCCCTGCCCGCACGGTCTTCTCGCCGATCGCGTCGAGGACCGGGTCGATGCGGTCGAGTTCGTCCGGCGGGCCCGCGGCGAGCATCGTGAGCTTCCCCTGCTCGGCCGGCGCCTTGGTCCCGAGCATCATCGCCTCGACGAGGGTGATGCCGTACTTCGCGGCGAGTTGCACGACCGTCTCGGTACCGGCGACGCCGACCGTGGAGGACTGCACCCACACGGCGTCCGTCGGCGCCTCTCCGGCTGCAGCCTCGAGCACGTCGACGACCGCGTCGGTGTCGAAGAGGGTGAGCAGCACGACCTCGGCGTCCGCGACCGCCGCAGCGGCATCGGTCGCGACCGTGGCGCCGTCGTCCGCCAGGGGTCGGGCCTTGTCGGCGCTGCGGTTCCACACCGTGACCTGGTGGCCCTCGCGCAGCAGGGACCTCGCGATCCCGGCCCCCATCGTCCCCGTGCCCAGTACCGTCACTCGCACCTGCGTCTCCGTCCTGCGCCGACACCGTGCCGACGCGCCGCCGACGCTACGCGCGCCTCCAGCGGGGTGGCTGCGCTCCCGCGGACACCTGCGCACACATCGCGCGCATGCCAGCGACCCCGGTCAGAGCAACCCGCGAGCGGCGAGCCACGGAGCGGGATCGACAGCGGTCGCGCCGAGGATGACCTCGAAGTGCAGGTGCGGGCCGGTGGAGACGCCCGTGCTCCCGACTGCGCCGACCTGCTCGCCGGCCTCGACCCGCTGGCCCACCTGCACGTCGATGCGCGACATGTGCCCGTAGCGGGTGCGACTGCCGTCCGGGTGCGCGAGGAGGACCTGGTTGCCGTAGCCGCCGAGCGGGCCGGCCGCGACCACCGTCCCGGGCATCGCCGCGAGGACCGGCTGGCCGGAGGGCGCGGCGAAGTCGAGCCCGTGGTGGTCGGTCGAGCACGCCCCACACCCTGCGACGTACCGGGAGCCGAAGCCACCGGCGGTGGGGATCGCGCCGTCGACCGGGCGCACGGTGGGCAGGGGCCTGCCGGAGCGGGGGTCGCGGGAGAAGTCGTCGCGCACCGCGAAGTCGTCGCGGGTGACCGGGACGTCCGCGTCGGTGCGCGCGCCGTAGTGCTGCACGCTGATCGGTCGCTCGGGCACGGGGACCGTCGCGGCGACGGCGCCAGCGGGCATCGACACGGTCACGAACAGACACGTGACGACGGCCGACGCGGTCGCCGGCAGGGCCCGGAGCCCGACGACGGATCCTGCCACGGTCCCGCGCGCGCGTGTCGCCGAGGCACCGGTGCCACGCAGGACCGGCCCCCGCCGCTGCGGTCGACCGGGATGCACGCTGTGCCGGCTGGGCAGTGCCGTGCTCGGAGCGGACGGGACAGGGGTGGAGACCGGGGTGGCGGAGGGGGGAGTCGCCACCCCGGCCGAACGGTGTGCCGCCGTACGGGAATGATCCGGCACGTACCGCCATCGCCACCGGGTCGCGGACGGAGCCCGGTGCGTGCGGTGGTTCGGGATTGCGCGATGGCGGCTCCGAGTACCGGCTGCCGCGTCGGCGGTCCGGTCGGATCGACGCGTCGGATCGATCGGGGCCGTTATCGTGCGCTCGGGTCGGGACTCAGCCGCGGACGACGCCGTCGCGGGTGATGCGTTCCAGCTCGCCCACGACCGCGTCGACCACCGCACGGGTCACGGCGTCGACGACCGCTTCGACTAGGGCGAGCTGGTCGGGACCGACCGGGTGCGCGGGCCGAGCGTCACGCCCGCTCATGGAGGCGGCACCGACCCGCGCTGGGATCTCGTCGATCGCAGCCACCAGAGCGGTCGGCACGAGGGCCGAGTGCTCAGCGGAGACGGGTGCGGAGAACGGCGACGTGGGTGCGGGGACGGTCGACGCCACCGTCGCAGGCGGGACGGATCGCGAAGCCCGCGTGGAAGCGGGCACGGGCGTCCGGGTGCTTCGCCGGGCGACGGCGTCGAAGAGGGGCGTGGAGGACATGCTGCTGCCTTCCGGTCAGTGGCGGGGTGGGGTCGTCGCCAGAACGGCTCGCACCGGTCGTCGACGTCGCGACGATTCAACCACTGATATGTGAGATGTGCAATAGCGAGACGGTGGTCAGTCTGGCTCGACCGCCTGCGCCGGGTCGTCGCGGCGCAGTGCCTGCTTCACCCGCTCGACGATCGTGCTCGGCGGGTTGTTGTACGCGTTGGCGGGCTCCTGCCCGCTGAGCTGCTGGATCGCCGCCATGACCGCGTCGGTCGCGTGCCGGCGGGCACGGCCCGAGGAGGCCTCCCCGAAACCGGACAGGTCCATCGGTTCGCCGAACTCGATCGTCACCCGGGCCAGCTTCGGGACGCGCGACCCCACGGGCTGCACGTCCTCGGTGCCGGTGAGGGCGACCGGCACGACCGGCGCACCGCTCGTGAGCGCGAGCCAGGCCACTCCGGTGCGTCCCTTGTAGAGCCGCCCGTCGAGCGAGCGGGTGCCCTCCGGGTAGATCGCGAACGCCTCGCCCGCCTCCAGTCGCTCGAGCCCGAGGTCGAGGGCGTGCTGCGCCGCGGCCCCTGCCCCGCGCTCGACGCCGATGGCCCCGATGCCGCCGAAGAACGCGCGGGACACGGCCCCTCGGACGCCGGTGCCGGTGAAGTACTCCTGCTTCGCCAGGAACGACACCTTCCGCGGCGCCATCAGCGTGATCGCCGGGGAGTCGATGAACGAGCGGTGGTTGCTCGCGAGGATCACGGCGCCTCGCCGTGGGACGTTCTTCCGTCCGATGATCCGCGGACGCCAGAGCAGCCGTGCCAGCGGGGTCACCACGGCGCGGCTGAGCGACGTGGTGAACTTCGTCGAACCGGACACCCGGGCCTCCTCGTTGACGGGAGGTTCCGAGTGTAGTGAGCGCCCGGGAGCGCACATGCCCGCTGCGGCATGCGATCCCGACGCGTCGCGGGCGGCCCGCTCAGTCGTGCGCCGCGACCACGTCGAGCACCGCTCGCCCGTACCGCTCGAGCTTCGCGCCACCGACGCCGGAGATCTCGCTGAGGGCGTCCTCGTCCGCGGGCTTCACCGCCGCGATCCCTCGCAGCGTCGCGTCGTTGAACACCACGTACGCCGGCACGCCCTGCTCTCGCGCCTGCTCCGCACGCCAGGCACGCAGCGCCTCGAAGAGCCCGAGCGCCTCCTGCGGCATGTCGGTCACGACCGGACGGCGACCGCGCGACGCCCGCGATGCCTTGACCGGGTCGCGACGCATGAGAACCCGCGTGCGACCGCCAAGGACCTCGGCACTCGTCGGGCTGAGCACCACGGTGCCGAACCCGTCGCCGGACACGGCCGCGTACCCCTGCGCGAGGAGCTGTCGAGCGACCGCGCGCCACTCCCCCTCGCTCAGGTCGCTGCCGATGCCGAAGGTCGCGAGGGAGTCGTGCCGCAGCTCCTGCACGCGCGGCGACTGCTTGCCGACCAGGATGTCCACGAGGTGCGCGACACCGTACCGCTGGCCACGCTCGCGCTCGAGCCGGACGACGGTGGACAGGAACTTCTGCGCGGGGACGGTGCCGTCCCAGGGCTCGGGCGGCGCGATGCACGTGTCGCAGTTGCCGCACGCGCTGGACTCCTGGCCGAAGTAGGCGAGCAGTCGGACACGGCGGCACTCGATCGTCTCGCAGAGCGACAGCATGGCGTCGAGGTGGGCACTGAGCTGGCGCCGGTGGGCGGCGTCGCCCTCGGACTGGTCGATCATCCGGCGCTGCTGCACCACGTCGTTCAGGCCGTAGGCGAGCCACGCGGTCGACGGCAGGCCGTCGCGACCGGCACGACCGGTCTCCTGGTAGTAGCCCTCGACCGACTTCGGCAGGTCGAGGTGCGCGACGAACCGGACGTCGGGCTTGTCGATCCCCATGCCGAAGGCGATCGTCGCGACCATGACGATGCCGTCCTCGCGCAGGAACCGAGACTGGTTCCGCTCGCGCACCTTGGCGTCGAGGCCGGCGTGGTACGGCAGTGCGGGGATGCCCTGGTCGGCGAGGGCGGCGGCGGTGCGCTCGACGGAGTTGCGGGACAGGCAGTAGACGATGCCGGCGTCGCCGCGGTGCTCGGTCTTGATGAAGGTGAGGAGCTGCTGCAGCGCGCCGGTCTTCGGCTCGATGCGGTACTGGATGTTCGGCCGGTCGAAGTCGGCGACGAAGTGTGCGGCGTCGTCGAGCCCGAGCCGTCCGGAGATCTCGCGGTGGGTCTGCGGTGTGGCCGTGGCGGTCAGCGCGATGCGCGGCACGGTCGGCCAGCGCTCGTGCAGCACGCTGAGCTCGAGGTAGTCCGGTCGGAAGTCGTGCCCCCACTGGGCGACGCAGTGTGCCTCGTCGATGGCGAACAGGGCGAGGCGGGCACGGTCGAGCAGGGACCGGGTGGACTCGAGGCGGAGCCGTTCGGGTGCGAGGTAGAGCATGTCGACCTCGCCGGAGACGACCGCCCGTTCGACCCGGGCACGCTCGTCGGGGCCCTGCGTCGAGTTGAGGAAGGCGGCCTTGACCCCGTTCGCGGCGAGCGCGTCGACCTGGTCCTGCATGAGGGCGATGAGCGGCGACACCACGACCCCGATGCCGTCGCGCACGAGCGCGGGCACCTGGTAGCAGAGGGACTTGCCGCCGCCGGTCGGCATGAGCACCAGGGCGTCGCCGCCGCCGACCACCTGGTCGATGATGGCGGCCTGTTCGCCGCGGAACCGGTCGTAGCCCCACACCCGGTGGAGCACGTCGAGCGCGGCAGCCTGCGAGGAGGACGCCGCGCCAGCCGGCGACGAGGACGGCGTCGCCGCCTGCGTGGTGCTCATGACAGGAGAGCCTACGTGCGCGCAGCGACACCCGAGGAGCTGTCCACAGGCGCCGAGCCGGCCGTCTCCGGAGTGCGGGCCGGTGCGACGGCCCAACCCGTGCCTCCCGGCCGGGTCCACTCGCGGCCACCCGCCCAGACCGGCGGCGTCCCGCGGAACCGGGGCGCCTCGCTCCCCGCGAACCGGCGGTCGAGCTTCCGCCACCACGCGAGGAACTCGACCATCCCCCAGAAGGCCAGGGAGGTGCCGAGCGTGATGAGCCAGCCGCCCACCGTGCCGTTCGACGAGTCGAGGTCGATCTTCGACCAGCCCGGGGCCTGCAGCACGAAGATCATGATGTTGTTGAAGGCGTGCTGCAGGACGGTGGCCTCCATGCCGCCGGTCCGCAGCACGATGATCGCCGCGACGAGGCCGAACGAGCCGACGTCGAGGATGCCCCAGACGTTGTAGCCGTTCGGGATGTGCAGCAGGGCGAACACGACGGTCGAGACGGCGACGGCGACGACCGTGCCGACGATCCGGAACGGGATCCACGACCCGATGGTCTGCATGAGGAACCCGCGGAAGATGTACTCCTCCGCCGCCCCCTGGAACGGGACGAGCAGCAGCACCAACGCGATCGTCAGGGTGAGCGTGCCGACCGAGACGGTCGACTGTCCGATGGCGTCGTGGTCCCAGCCGAGGCCACCATCGAACGAGAACATCCCCCAGGTCTGCGTGAGGAACATCGCGACGGCGATGACGAGCGTGGGGAGCAGGCACCACAGCGTCCACCGCCAGCGCACCCGGAAGCGCGTGGACGACAGGATCCCGGCGGGACCGATGCGCGCGATCCTCACCGCGAGCAGGATGCCCGGCAGGAGCACGACCAACGAGACGAGCGACAGCGACAGGATGAGCGGGTCCGTCGGGTCGAGGGCGCCGCTGGCCAGGTCGTCCTGCAGGTCCATCAGCCCGTCCGCGCCCTGCGACGCCCCGATGGGCACGAAGTAGGCGACGGCGATGACGACCTGGCTGGCGACGTACCACCCGGCCAGGAACGCGAGGGCGACCAGCGGGCGCCACCAGCGCCAACGGGCATCGACACGGGGCAGGCGGTGGTACGGAACGCTCACGCTCCGGAGGCTACCGGGCCGGGCAGGATGGGAGCCGTGCTCACCGTCCTGCTCGGCCTGACCGGAGCGGTCGTCTACGGTGCCGCCGACTTCCTCGGCGGCCTCGCCGCACGCCGTGTCCGCACGGTCACCGTCGCCGCCGTGGCCGCCGCGGTCGGGCTGGTGCCGCTGGCGGCCGCGGTGCCGCTGGTCGGCGCCGTGCTCTCCGGACCGGCGGTCCTCGCCGGGGTGGCGGCCGGGGCCGCGGGGTCGGTGGCCGTGCTGCTGCTCTACCGGGCACTCGCGACGGGGCCGATGAGCGTCCTGTCGCCGCTGACCGCGGTGTTCGCGGCCGTCACGCCCGTCGTGGTCGCCCTGCTCCGGGGCACCGTGCTGTCGGTGGTCGCGTCGGTCGCGCTGGTGGTCGCCGTTGTCGCGGTGGTGCTCGTGGCAGCGGTGCGCGACCGTTCGGGAGCGCGTGTGACGGTAGGCGGGGTGGCGACGGCTGCGGTGGCCGGGTGCGGGTTCGGCGGGATCGTCCTCGCGTACGACGCCGTCCCGGCCGACGCCGGGGTCGCCTCGCTCCTGGTCGCGCGGGTGCTGCAGACGGTGGTGCTCGGTGCCGTGGCGGTCGTGGTCGCGGTGCGTGCGGCACGGCCGGGAGGCGCGGGAGACCCCGCCACGTCGGCCCGCCCTGACGGGTCTGCCGCTGGATCTCCCGCGGGGTCTGCTCCGGTGTCGCGGTGGGCGCGTCGCCTCGTGGTCACGGTCGCCGCCTGCGGTGTGCTCGACACCCTGGCGAACGCCTGCATCCAGGCCGCACTGCACGTGGGGTCGGACGCGTCGACCCTGCCGGTGGTGAGCGTCCTCAACGCGCTCTACCCCGTCGGCACGGTCGTGCTCGCCGGGGTGGTGCTGCGTGAACGGCTGACCGTCGTGCAGTGGACGGGGATCGTGCTGGCGTTCGCGGCCTCGGTCGGGTTGGCGCTGGCGTAGCGCGGATCGCGGCTCGCGGCTCGCGGCCCGTCGGTCGGTCGTCGGCGATCGGGCGTCCGCGATCGGTCACCGGCGATCGGTCACCGGCGATCGGGCGTCCGCGATCAGTCGTCGGCGATGAGGCGCTTGCCGAGCGAGACCGCCCGGTCGGTCGCGTAGCCGAGCGAGGCGTAGAAGCCGAGCACCGCCTCGTTCCCCTCGCGCACCTGCACGTTGACCTTCGGGCACCCGCGGTCGGTCAGCAGCCGCTCGAACTCGGCCATGAACGCCCGCCCGAGCCCGGACCCCTGCAGTTCGGGTGCCACGGCCAGGTAGTTCACCCAGCCACGGTGGCCGTCGTAGCCCGCCATCCCCGCGCCGACGACCGCGACGTCGGCGGTGCCGGCCGCCGCCTCGGGCTCGTCGGTGTCCACGGCGACGAGGAAGAGCTCGGGCTGCTCGGCGACCTTCCGGGCGATGTCCCGTCGGGGGTCGTTCCACGGACGCAGCAGTCCGCAGGCGTCCCAGAGAGCGACGACCGCCTCGGTGTCGTCGGGCCGGAAGGGACGGAACACCGGTGCCATGGCCCCACGGTAGCGGGGCCGGTGAGCATCCACAGGCAACGGGTCCTCGTCATCCATCCGTCATCATGATCTGGTACACCTGTTCGACCACCCCTGATCAGGAGCACCGTGACCGCACACGACACCGTCCCGTCGCGCCGTCCCGCGCGCGAGGACCCGGCGCACGCGGACGGCGCTGAGCGACCGCCTCGGCGGACGCGCCGTCGCCAGACCGTCGGCGGGGCGCTCGTCTCGCTCCTGGCCGAACTGCTCATCATCGCCGGCGCCGGCACCGGCCTCTACGTCGCGTGGACGGCCTGGTGGACCGACGTCGTGGCGGTGCACGAGCAGACGAAGCTCGTCGACGACCTCGGGCAGCAGGTCGCCCCGAAGGTCGAGGGCGCCGAGCACCGGGGCGAGGCACCGGTGCTCGCCGAACCGCCCGCGGTCACGGACGTGTTCGGCACGATGCAGATCCCCCGCTTCGGCGCCGACTACGTCCGGCCGATCGGCGAGGGCACGGACCGCGAACGGGTGCTCAACACGATCGGCCTGGGCCACTACCAGGACACCGCGATGCCGGGCGCCGAGGGCAACTTCGCCGTCGCCGGACACCGCGTCACGTACGGCAAGCCGCTCAACCAGATCGCCGAGCTCAAGGACGGCGACTCGGTCGTGGTCCGGGTGACGGACAAGGCGAAGGACTTCGACGTCTGGTACGTCTACAAGGTGACGGACTCGCAGATCGTCACCCCGGACAAGATCGAGACGATCGCCCCGGTGCCGAACCAGCCCGGCGTCGAGCCGACCGCCGACGACCGCTGGCTCACCCTCACCGCGTGCCACCCGATGTGGTCCGCCAAGGAGCGGTTCGTCACGCACGCCAAGCTCGACTACTGGATGCCCGTCTCGGAGGGCACCCCCAAGGAACTCTCGGAGACGCCGAAGTGATCTTCCCGTTCGTCTGGCGGATCCTGCCCGGTCCCGTCCCCCTGAAGGTCCTCGAGCTGCTCGTGCTGCTCGCCGTGATCGTCTACGCGCTCTTCACCTGGGTGTTCCCGTGGGTCGCCGCGGACATCCTGCCGCCGCCCGACGGCACCGTGGACGCTCCCGCCCCGCAGTAGCTGCCGACCCGCCGGAAGCTGCCGACCCACCGGAGCCGCGGCGCGGTCGATCGCGGTCGTGCCATCGCCCGTCGGCGGGTCAGACGGTCGTCGTGACGCGCGATCCACCGCCCGGCGCACGGCGGACGGCAATCCGCTCCGGGATGCGCTGCTTGAGCTCCTCGACGTGACTGACGATGCCGACCTGCCGTCCGCCGGCGGTCAGCCGGGCGAGCTGCCCGATGACGTCGTCGAGGGTCTCCGGGTCGAGGGTGCCGAAGCCTTCGTCGACGAACAGCGTGCCGAGCGACACCCCGCCGGCCTCGGCCTGCACGACGTCGGCGAGCCCGAGCGCCAGGCAGAGGGACACCGTGAAGGTCTCCCCGCCGGACAGGCTGCCGGGTGCGCGGCGCGTGTCGGTGCTGTGGTCGTGCACGGCGAGCGCGAGCCCCGTCCGGCGTGCGCGCGACCCGGCCTCGCGCTCGTCGGAGGTCTCCAGGGTGAAGCGACCCGCGAGCATCTCCCGCAGTCGGTCGTTGGCCGCGGCGACGACGTCCTCGAACCGGCGCATCAGCACGTAGGTGCCGAGCGTGATTCCGGTCGGGTTGACACCGGCGGCACCGTTCGCGACGTCCGCCAGGCGGACCACCGCGCGGCTCCGGGCCGAGACGTCGTCGCGCGACCGGACGGCACGGGCGACGTCGGCAGCGCAGCGGTCAGCGGCTGTCGCGCGATCGGTGGCGGTGACCGCCGCGCGGGTGGCCTCGTCGGCGTGCTCGACGGCCGCACGGTGCGCGGCACGAGCGGCGTCGATATCGAGCTCCTCGTCGGTGTCGTCGGCGGCGGCGACCACGGCGGGCTCGGCGAGGCCCGCGTCGACGACGGCCCGTTCCCGCTCCGCCGCGGCGACCTCGGCGCGGAGGGTCGCTGCCTGCTCGGGTGACAGGACCGCGGCCCGCGCCGCCTCGAGGGCGTCGAAGTCCTGGTCGGCGAGGGTCCGGGCGACTTCGGCCTCGCGCTCGACCACGGCGCGTGCGGCGGCCGCGGTCCGTTCGTCGGCGGCGGTCACGGCGTCGGCCAGCGCGACGAGCGCCTCGGCCGCTCCCACGGCCGCGCGCAGCGAGGCGACCGCGACGGGACCGGCACCGGCATCAGGGTCGGCATCAGCACCGGTCGTGGTCCGCTGCTCGGCCGCGGACCACGGGTCCTCCAGGAGCGTCCGGGTCTGCGCGAGGGCGGCGGACACGGCGTCGGCGTCCTGACCGAGCCGCTCGGCGTCGGCCGTGCTGGTGGCCACGAGCACCGCCCGCTCCGCCTGCACGGCGTTGTGCTCGCGTTCGAGTGCACGGGTCTCGTCGTCGTGTGCGGTGCGTCGCCCCTCGAGCGCCGCGACCCGCACCGCGGCGTCGTGTGCGGCCCGGACCCGGTCCTCGGCCGCTGCTGCTCGGTCGGCCAGGGTCGCGACGTCGGCGTCCCCGACCGTCGCGCGGAGCCGCTCGAGCGCTGCGCGGCCGACGGCGAGGTCGGTGGCGGCGTCCGCGAGGGCGCCCTCCGCCGAGCGGGTGTCAGCGGCAGCGGCGTCGACGGCATCGGCGTCGGGGTGGTCGGACTGCGGCAGGGCGACATCGGGGTGCTCGACCGCGCCGCAGACCGGACAGGGATCGCCCGGCACCAGCGCGGCGCCGAGCTCCCCGGCGAGTCCGGCGATCCGCCTGGAGCGCAGCGTCTGCTCCGCCGCGAGGAGGTCCTCGGCGCGGCGGCGACGGTCGGCGACGACCTGCTCGCCGGCCGAGACGGCGACCGCGGCGGCGTCCCGGGCGTCCAGGTCGGCACGCAGCTGGCGGACCCGTTCGGTCTCGGCACGGGCAGCCTCGGCATCGGTCGCCGCCGCTGCGGCCGACCGGGCCTCCTCGACCAGGGCAGCGCGTGCGGCCGGACGGGCGTCGAGCGCTGCGTCGAGCTCGGTGACACGGGCCGCGAGGCGCTCGGTGCGGGCGGTGTCCTCCGCCAGCGCTCGACGACGGTCGGCCAGGGTGTCCTCGACCCCGACGAGGTGCCGCACCGCGCCGGCACAGGCGGCCAGATCGGCTCGGCGGGCGTCCGGGTCGGCGGTGTCCGGGATGCCGGACCGGCGCCGCACGTCCGCAGCGGCCCGCACGGTCTCGGCAGCGCGGGTCCGGGCGGCATCGAGCCCGTCGGCCGAGGCGGTGACGCGGGCTGCCCGCTCCGCCACGTCGAGCCGGTCGTGGGCGGCTGCGACCCGCGGCGCGCGCTCGTCGAGGCCACGACGTCGGTCGAGGAGGGCCGAGCGACGGTCGCGGGCGGCGATCCGGGCCGCGACGTCCTGCTCACGTGCGCGCGCCCGTTCGGACGAGGCGACCGCATCCGCACGTCGGGCGGTGGCCTCGGTGGCCGTTGCCCGGAGCGCCTCGGCCGTGGCCGGCACGGACCGCTCGTCGGGCTCCGTGTCGTCGTCGAGACCGGCCGCCTGCCCGAACCGGGACAGGGCGTCGCGGACCCGGGCATCGGCGGCGTCGACCTCGGCCTGCACCGCGCGCCGTCGGGCCGCGAGCTCGTCGGCGGTGCGGTCGTAGACCTGCGTGCCGAACAGGGACTGCAGGAGCTTCCGGCGGTCCTCACCCGGCGAGCGCAGGAACCGGGCGAACTCGCCCTGCGGCAGGACCACGGTCTGCAGGAACTGCGTGCGGTCGAGTCCGACGACGCGGACGACCTCGAGCCCGATCTCGGGGATGCGCGAGGACACGGGCTCGCCGACGGCGTCGCCGGGGTGCGCGAGCCGGAAGAGCTGCGCGGACGCCTGCTGCCGGACGGTCCCCGCCCCACGCTGCTTGGGCCGGTCGTACTGCGGGGTCCGGCGGACCCGGAACACCCCGGCGCCGGTCTCGAACACGAGCTCGACGAACGGCTCGACGCCGGGGTCGGCGTGCTGGCTGTGCAGTCGGTCGTGGGTCGAGCCCTCGCCCGCCAGTCCCCCGTAGAGGGCGAACACCACGGCGTCGATGATGGTCGACTTGCCCGAACCGGTCGGCCCTTCGAGCAGGAACACCCCGGAGGCGGCGAGCGCCGCGAAGTCGATGGTCACGAGCTCGGGGTACGGCCCGATGGCACGGAGGGCGAGTCGGTGCAGGTACATCAGCGCCCCCGGTCGTCGTGCATCGCGAGCGCCGCTGCCTCGTACGCCTCGGTCAGGACCGCCCGGTCGTCGTCGTCCGGCGTGACACCGGTGGCGAAGGTGACGAAGTCGGCCGCGACCTCGACCGGGTCGGACGTCGCCGTCACCGGGCGTGCCGCCTGCCGCTCGGGGCGGTCGGCGGGCTCGTGCGCGATGGCGAGCGCGCGAGGCAGGTGGTCCTTGACCCTGGCGTACATCCGCTCGGGGTGCACGGCGTCCGTCACGGCGACCCGGACCCAGGCGTCCGCGTCGGCGCGGTGGGCGCCGGACTCGATCACGTCGATCGTGGCCCG
>Ga0308156_1002130_pt1 | contig 18747 bp, 19 predicted proteins | sample PhyAR2_FD_201041 | JGI IMG/M metagenome (GOLD analysis project Ga0308156, IMG submission 201041) | Phyllosphere microbial communities from UC Gill Tract Community Farm, Albany, California, United States - DLSL A.R2 | ecosystem: Host-associated > Plants > Phyllosphere > Unclassified | place: USA... | reverse complement strand
CAACCGCGGCGTCGACGAAGTTCGCGCCCGTCACAAGTAATCCGACGCTGGGGTATACTCCCGGCTCTTTTTTGTCGTAGCAGTTGGAGCCACCGCCCGTGGAGCAGCAGAACACCCGATACGTCGTATTCCTCTGCCGCTAGGGGAGGTGTGTAAACGCACCAAGACCCTACGGTAACCCCCGCAGTCTGGCACCTCCAGCAAGCTAAGCAAGCGTTTACACCCGCTACACCTCAAATTTTGTAAATCCAGGGCCTCTAAGGAGGCTCATGGTTTACATTTTCTTGCAGGCGATCCGACACCCTTTACCACCAACCTCTACTCCCCCGCACATACCTTCAAACCACACTCGCGCAACCGTCCAGTCAACTGATTGTGCCGGTGCCGTGCAGATCCTCGAAAACCGCCTACGCTGATGCGGGCCTATCGCCATCATTTAACCCTCCCTGGCCACAGAAGCCCCGAGGGACGCACGCGATCGGTTACGGGTCTGCCAACCCTTTCCCATCAGCCAAGCAGCGGCATACGCATCGCTGCTTCTCATGGACGCGAGAGAGATGATCGAGTCTATCAGTCTCAAAAAGATTGCAACTTACAGCCCTGATACCCCGGAAAACCTAACCGAACTCAAAGCGGTTAACGTCATATACGGAGCAAACGGCGCGGGTAAAACAACCATTAGTCGTCTGATTGCTGATCCTGGGATATCAGCGGACTGTACGGTGCGCTGGAAGAACAATATCCCTGTTCCTGCTTTGGTCTATAACAGCGACTTTATTACTGACAATTACAGCGACTCCAAGAACCTCAAGGGTGTTTTTACTCTTGGCAAGACGGAGCAGATCCAGAAAGACCGACTGGAGGAGCTCAAGGTTGACTGTAAGCGCTTTGAGCAGCAGCGAGATAGAACATTACTCCAGCTCAATGGCGAAGATGGAACAAGTGGAAAGCACGCGGAACGTCGAGAGCTGGATGCGAGACTAGTTTCCCGCTGTTGGGATCAAAAGATTAAGCATGATGAAGTCTTTCAGGGGGCGTTTAAAGGGGTTCGCAATAGCCGGGATGGCTTTAAGGCTAGAGTGCTCCAGGAGAGCTTGAACAATAAAGCACCATTGCTGAAGCTGGAAGAGCTAAGTGAGAAAGCGCGGGTGCTCTATGGGGATGCGCCAAGTGCCCTTGTTGCTGTGCCCAGTATAGACCTGACATCGCTTATTGCTCTTCAGTCTGACAAGATTCTTGCAAAGAAGATAATTGGTAAGGGTGATGTTGATGTGGCTGCCCTCATTGAGCGGTTAGGTAATAGTGATTGGGTTCGTCAAGGTATAAAGTTTCTGGAGCACAGTGATGACCATTGCCCTTTCTGTCAGCAGGCTGTTTCACATGACTTCGAAGCACATTTAAGTCAGTATTTCGATGAGACGTTTGAAGCGGATGTAAAGGCGCTGAAGGAGTTCAGTGAGCTTTATTTTTTGAGAGCAAATGACCTCGTGGTGCGCTCACAGAATTTGCTGGAGAATGATTATCAGCATTTAGATAAGGAGGTCTTGGGTCTAGAGGTCAAGGCGCTTGAGGCGCTAATAAAGGTTAATGTTGAGCGAATAGTCAATAAGATATCTTCACCAAGTCTAGCGGTTGAGTTGGAGTCGCTCAGTGATCTGGGCGAAAAGCTCACTAAGCTTATTGCAGATGCAAATAAAAAGATAAGTGAGCATAATCGGCTTGTCGCCGGTTTCAGCGCTGAACAATCCAACCTGACATCGGAAGTATGGAAGTACCTGCTTGAAACTGAGCTGAAGCAGACGCTTTCAGACTACACGGCTGATACTGGTCGTCTTGATAAAGCCATCGAAGGCTTGACTAGAACGCTAGAGAAGGCCAAAGGCGATATTCTGCAAGCAAATTCTGATATCGCTACGATCGAAGCTTCGCTCACCAGTGTGCAACCGACCGTAAAAGCCATTAATGAGTTGCTCAGAGATTTCGGGTTCCGAGGATTCTCGCTGGCGGTTGCGCCTGGAGAAAACTCTTATAAGCTCCTCAGGTCAGACGGAACTGATGCGCGAAAGACATTGAGTGAAGGTGAAAAGACCTTCGTTACCTTCTTGTATTTCTACCATCTGCTAAAGGGCAGCACTACGACATCTGGCGTCACAACTGAGCGGATCGTGGTTATCGATGATCCTGTCTCTAGCCTTGATAGTGATGTCCTCTTTATTGTCAGCAGCTTGATCAAGCAGATTTTTACTGAGGTGCGTCAGGCTAACAATGTTATTCGGCAGATTTTCGTTCTGACCCATAACGTTCATTTCCACAAGGAAATTACCTTTAGCCCGCTCCGTCGTGGCACCAAGGCGTGGGGTGACGAGACATTCTGGGTTGTCCGCAAGCCGGATCATCACACGAAAGTTGAGGGTCACGCGCACAACCCTGTCAAAACGTCATACCAGCTCTTGTGGGGAGAGTTGCGTAAGAATCCTCTGCCTACATTGACGCTGCAAAACACCATGCGCAGGATTTTGGAGAACTACTTCAAGATCTTAGGTGGTATCGACACCGATAAGCTCTTGGAAAGTTTCCACGGTCACGAGAAGGTGCAGTGCCAGTCTTTGATCAGCTGGATCAACGACGGATCGCACTACTCCCCCGATGATTTGTTCGTGGCCATTGGCGACAAGATGGCAGCCAGCTACATGAAAATTTTCTTCAAGATTTTCAAAGCGGCCAATCACCTGGCGCATTACGAAATGATGATGGGTGAGGACTATAAGGATCTCACCGCTGACGATGTCGAAGCTGAACAAGGTGGTGACGTTGACGGCGATTCTGACGCTGGATCTCAAACAGAGGTGGCGGGAGAAGAGGCGCCCTTGGTTGCAGCCCACATTCCGGTAGCCGAGGAACCGATCAGGGTCGATCCATTACCTGGTGCAGCACCTGTAAAAGTAGATCCGCCAAAGCCAGCTCAACGCCAAGCGATTCAGCCGGGGCTTCTTCCCCCTGACACACCGAACGCCCTGAACACTGTTAGCGCACCCGAGCCTCCTGGAACACTTGGCGATGACCAGGACCTAGATTCAATACCTTTCTAACCGCAGTTAACCCCAGCGCACGGGTCGGTGCGCTGGGTGTTCAGACCGGCGACACAAATGGATCAGCGTCTGCCCACCCGTCCATGATCTTTGACGTCTCACGCCAATGCTGCTCAAGAGCTGGGATGTTCTGCGGCGTGACCCACTGCTGATCAAGGAACTCCATCGGGCTGAAGTCAGCAGTGGCCACAACGCTGCCAAACGCATTGTCGTAGAACACATTGGTGGAGATCCAGTTCGTCACTGAGGTGATTATTTTCAAGGCCTCATCAACGTCCTCGTAGGTCACTTCGGGAATTGCGTCAGCGTGCTCGTTTAGGCGCTCGGCGTGCGCCATGCGTTTACTTGCCAGCGTTTTAACCCTTCCGATGCACGGACTCATGAGCGACCTTTTGAGGCCTTCAAAATGCTTTAAATCGATCTGGTCGCTACGCTTGCGCTTTTTCGGCTGGCCGCATAGGCCATCGAATGTTTCGTGCATTCGCTGAGAGGTTGGCCAGGCGCCCGGCCCCAAGGCGCTCATGCGCCAAACCGTTCCTGGGCGGGCATGATCCTGCGGCATCAGCCGGTTTCGAACGATCTCGTAATCGTACGGCAGACCGTCGTTACACACGTACAGCTCGCGGGTAAGCAGATCTGGGCGCTTCTCAATCTTCTGGATAAGGCTCCAAACGGAGCCTGTCTTGGCATCATGATCCACCAGCTTACGAATTCCGAGAGTCATGATGTGTGCGTAGCCTGCGACGATGAGGTACCACATTGGGCCGTTCACCTCTCGGTCTTGTTCAAGCCTACGCGCCTCGTTCAGTGTTTTGAACACGGCGGTGTGCCATGCCAGGTCATGTATCTGGCTTGCAATAGAGCTGTCAGCTTCACCGCGAATCCTTTCTTGGCAGGCATCCCGAAACTCGCGGTAGGCCGCCATCCTCCTATGTGCCTTCGCGTCGACATCGCAATCGGCAATTGCGTACTGGTATCGCGTATCACTCATAGGTTCTTCTCTTGGTCACGGCTGTTTCTCCTGGTAAACCTGACTCGTGAGGTTGATTGTCCCTTACTGATTGCCATTCATGCCCTTGTCGTGATTGTGCGCTGCCGGCTGGTTGGAGGTAGGCTGGCAGGATGGTGACTCGCATCGACAAACTCGCGAAAAGCTATGCCACCATAATCTAGCAGGAATGAGTCTTTGGGTGTTTGCGAAACGGTCTCTCATGCAGAGTCTAAACTAAATAATCGTCTCAAGTACTAATTTCGAAAGTTTAAGTTTGGGTGGGCTTTTTGTTGGCTGGTTAATATTATACTATGGCATGAGCTTACGCTGAGGCCTTGCGACTAATTACCGTGAGCCTTAAGGATATTAAAGGTGGCGACGTAATGGCTTTTATGTTGGGATTATGGTGCGGTAGGTTTGACTTTAACCATGGTAAGTAAAAGGCGCAAGCGCTAAAAGTAACTCTCGTAAAGGATGCAGCATGAAACCCGAAGGTCGCATTGAATTTAGTGATGAGGTTAAAAATACTATTTGGAAACGAGCAGGGGGTCTTTGCTCGATAAGATATTGTTTGAAGTCTGTGTTTGGAACTGACGGTAATTTAGGAGTTGATGAAGGGGCTCATAAATCAACTACCATTGGTAATGCAGCGCATATTTACTCTGCTACAAAAAACTGGGCTCGTGGCCAAGGAGGTAAAGCGCAGTCATTCATTAGTAGTGCGGCTAACGGTGTCTCAACTTGTCGCAACTGCCATTGGAATGTTGATGCTGTAGATTCTAAATATCCTGCTGAAAAATTATTTGAAATGAAGGTCGTTCGAGAACAAGCGCAGGATTTAAATCGTCACAATGAGGCTGTAGGTTTTTATGTCTCCAGAATAGGGACTGAATATCTGGATGAGTTGGTTTGGAATGCCGAGGATCGAGGTGATGAAAAAAGCATTTCAGATAAATTTATTATCTACGCGGAGTCCGCAGTTCAGGCGTTGCGAGGAATTAAAACTCAGCTTGGGAGTATCATGCCGGTGCCGCAAGTTTGCACTCAGCTTCCTATAAGTATGGCCATTAATGCTTCCAGCAAGCCTGAAATAGATGTTTGCGGTTTTTTAGCAAGGTCACGGCCATTCAAATGGGCGGGGAGTTTAGAAGCACAAAGTGCGGTAGAGATGGCACAGGCTGAGAGGACTCTTTCGTTAGCTAAGTCTTGGAGTGGAAACAAAAGTGACAGATATTTTTTTGATCGAGTGCGCTGCCAGTTTTTTACAAGAGACAAACTGACGCTCGAAGAAGGTATTCCAGCAAAGTTTTCTGTTTTAGCGGGCCCGTTGTGGGGCGATAGCTTGAAGGGGGGGTGTGAGGCAATAATAAATGTCTTGAGGTTTGATTCTCCTGTAGTCGGCTTTCGATGGAAAATGAAAGCAGAACGCTACAAGGGAAAACATATACAGTCGAGTGAGTTTAGGCTCGCTCGCATTACCTGTCCAGACTCAACTGATGATATATACGATTTTGAACGTTTCTTGGAGTACTCACGACTGCTCATGGAGATTAGCGCTGGGCGAGAGCCGTGCATTAGACTCGGGAAGTTTACGTCGATGTCAAAAAGTGAGATGGGCGGAAGTATAAATTACGATGACATGTATTCTTTGGAGTTCACGGTTGATTTGAAAGATTCACCTGAGTGGATGCATCAAGTAATTGATAATAATAAAAAGGTTATAAGTTGTTTTCGGTTGTCTCGTGAGTTGCAAGTTCCTATCACTTTCCGCAACGTATCTGTAAGCACTGATACTCCGCCAGATCTTGATAATCCATACATGATGGGTTTGTTTGATGGGCGTTTGACTGAGGGGCTGATGCGTTCAGGGATTTCAGATGTTAGGTATGCTTTGTTCTCTCATGTGGGCCAGGTTGTAATGTCTAGGCCCTTGGTCGATTTTCATCACGAGGGAGTAATGTATGTTATCAGGGCTGCATATGACGGCTTTCGGGTTGGCTTTGTTCGCTGCGTGGCATAGTATGATTTTACGATCGTTTCACTGCTATCGCTTGAAGCCATCCAAAGCATCGCAGTTTGTAAGGGGTAGTTAAGGCGTCGCTGAAGTATGAGTGACAGAATTCGTGAAAATCCCTGGGAACATATAAGCGCCCGAAAGTTCGCAGGGGTTTTCACTTTTTACATGGCAACGGCACTATGGTTATCGGGGTGAACTCAATTGGCGCAGGTGCTTGACTAGGGTGCAAAACATGGAACGGCTTTCGATTATGTATTTGTGGGGGAGTCTACATCGATAAGATCTTTGTATTCAATCCTGCTGAAGTCCCAGATTAAATTTTTCGCTCGATGGTGTTGCACGAGTTCTGCCAAAGACAAACATGTGAACTGTTTGATTTGGCTTGCGACTTTCATGGGGTAGTGTGTGATCATTGCATATCCGATTGAGTCTAGTTTCAGTTCTACATTGAAATGCTCTGATAGGTAAGCGCTCAAAATCTCTCGGTTTTCAATTGACCATTTAATTTTTTTCTCAAATTGTTTGCTATGGCTCTTCGAGTCCGTAATAAATTTCGATTGATCATCTAGGAACATTCGTGGTTCTGTAGAAAAACCCACTTGTTTAGCTTCGCATACTACTAATATCATTTGACTTGGGCAAAACCCAAGAAAGTCTATTTCGCCAACATCGGAGGGAATGATTATTCGTTTGCCGTTCTTAAAGACAATTTTCTTTATGGATGTTATTCCCTCTATGCCAAGTTTTTTGAGGTTGCCTTTCACTACATCTTCGAACCAGTTTCCAGCTGCTTTTGCTAATTTTGACAGCGCCAGGTCGATGGTGGATGTCTTCCACTCTGGAGGGATTTTTTTGAAGACTGTATCTGCGCAGAGTAAGCTTAGACATTCCCTGGCCATTCTTGCGGAGAATATAAGAAGTTCTTCATTGTTATGTGAAACCCTGAAAAAGCCGCGTTTATATGCGCGATATTGCTGTTTAGGCCTAAAGAGTTCCCTTCCTTCGGTACGCATCACATCTGCACTGAGAGAGAAACCATCAATTATTGTTTCGGCAGCACTTGCTGGGATTTCAAAGCAATGTGCTAGTGTTGATATTACTTCGGAGCGCAGGCAATGCCCCATCCGCTTGGGGTTGTCACTATCGCTGTAGTTTTCGATTATCCAGCTTAGTGCTTGGGTGGCATTTTTGTAAGAAGTGCCAGTTTTTTTCGTGAAGCTCTCTTTAAGGAATTTGTCATGGAGATCAATGTCTAATAAAAAGTTAGGGTTGGGGATTATCTTTTGATTGGTTGACATTATCTCTCTGATGTCAAATTTATCCTCTTGGTCTTGCGCGATATCGAAATAAGTGTATTTATTGTTGTCCAGTCGTAGGGTGATTTCCTTCTTTATATGCGTGTAGTAATCGCTACGCATATAAAGCCCGACCAGTTCTTCGGCGGCAATAAAAACCATGGAGATTGCCTTTTCCTGCTGCGACAGAGCGGCGTCTTTTTTACTTTTCATGTCGGCAAGGCAGAGTAGCTCCATTAGGTGCTTTATGCCTCTGCGAGCGTAATGAGCGCTGGTTTGCCAGAATTCTTCTTCGCGCTTTGAAAGGTGTCCGTTTTTAAATAAATCTTCCACTTGCCCGTAAAGCTCATATTCACCACATAGAAAAGTGAAAAAGCCTTCTGCATCAATCTGTGGCAGGTATTCGTCAAGGACTTGATAATATAGTTTGTATTTAAAGTTTACTATCTCGACGATTTTGTTTTTGTCTGTGTAAAGCCCTGGTGAATATTTGTCGAAAACGGCAGTTTTGATTCGGCTGTACGAGATGTCTTCGCACGTTTTGCTTGGCCTAAATATGCCAATATTTCCAATATCCTTGTGAGGTAACATTTTTAATCCATCTTCCAAAATAATGCGTGTCGGTAAACGGCTAGGTGCGATGTACTTGGGTGTATGCCATGCCGTCTGGCCGGAGTGTCGCGAACAAACAACTAGAAAGCCCGCTGAGGCCAGCGTAACCCTCTTTGGCATCAAAATGCTCTGCGCATTGGCTTATCAGCCTCAAGATTTTTTGTTCAGAATCGCCAACCACTAGGTGCCTCACTCGGGCGCCCGGTGGAGGTCGCCCAACCCCAAGAGGTGCAATGGATCTTGCTGTTCTTGGTGTCTTCAGGGTGAAATGCACCGGCCTGTAGCGACGCAAACCAGTTATTGCCAAGGAGGCTCGGACGTCCTTTGTCAGCACGGCTGATGTTGCTTTGGGGTGTTGTGAGCGCTGGGGTTGAACTCATCATTTGCTCTGTTGTTTGTGCCGCGCGTACATGGCAGCGCTTCCCCCCGTCGAACCGCGTGCCTGAATTTCAAAGGCGTGCGGGTAACCCTTGATTAGATCGCTCAGCTTCTTGTAGCCGTGGGTGCGAGGATCAAACTCTGGTCGCAGCTTCGTGATATTTGCGCCAAGCGCGCCTAGGTGCGCCCATCCATCTTCGTCGGCGATGTCGTCCAGAATTTTTGCGATGAATCCGACCGGCGCCTTTGGCTTCTTTGGTTGCGTCATCGCAACAGGTTTGAGCATGTCTGTGCGCGCGTTGAGGTCGGGAGTTGGTTCTTCGTTGGCCTGCGTCAGGCTGTCCTCGCGAAGCAATTCGATGTAGACGAATTTGTCGCACGCCGCCACGAAAGGCTTCGGTGTTTTCTCTTCTCCGAAGCCATATACCGTGATGCCTTCCTCGCGTAGGCGCGAGGCCAGGCGGGTGAAGTCGCTATCGCTAGACACTAGGCAAAAATCCATCAAAGCGGCGGGTGTATAGCAAGTCCATGGCATCAATGATCAGCGAGCTGTCAGTCGCATTTTTCCCCTTGGTGTAGGCGAACTGCTGGATTGGTTGAATCTAGTGATCAAGCAGGACTTTCTTCCAGCCGCCAAGCTGTGGGCCAGTCCAGTCGCCGTAGATGCGCTTGACGCTGGCAACGCCGTACTTGGCGATCTCTTCGAAAAGGCCTTCCACGATTGCTGCCGGAGCGTTGTCAGCGTCGATTAGGATTGCAAGGTGCTTCTGAGTATTGGAAGAGCTGTGCGTGGCCATGGATCATCCTTAAACGAAAGCACCACCATACCCTATGAGGTGTGATGCTGATCGAACTGGATCTCACTGTGAACGACTGGCAGACCTTGCTTCGCCATGCATGCGACTTTCAGCCCATCGGATGACGGTGGTGAGAGTCACCGGCTACGGGACGCAATGGCCGAATGGGTGGACGCCCTGGAGCGGGCATCAGAGGGGGCTAGCTGAGCAGACTTAGCGCCCAAAGTTCCTCAGCGCACTAGCGGCAGCCTTGAACACGACTCCGACAACATTGATCGTGCGGTACGTTTCGTCTGGAGAGGTGACCAGATGGAAGCGATTGGGCAATTCGTCGCGGTAGCGCTCCAGGCGACGACGCTCTTTCGCGGTGAGATCCAAGCGCGCGAGCTCCGCGTGGGTGTGAGCCAGCTTCTGCTCGTAGTCCTGCTGCCAGCGGGTGCGGAAGAAGTCTTGGATCCAGCGCAGGTTCAAATAGAGAAGCCCTGTCACAGTGAAGGTGAGGGCTGCTATTTGAGGTGTCAGATCATCCTGCATATAGAGCGCTAGCCCAAAGATGAACGGCATCGAAATGATCAGGCCTAGATAGGTCTTACGAGTCGGCGGGTCGCTTCTCTTACGCATCTTGAATCCCTTGTAGTAGAGCGGTTTTTGGCGTGGTCATGCTCGCACGATGGTGCGAGTGCCTTCTCGATTTTTGGTTTCTATTCGTTTCCATCGCCCAAGCCCTGATCATTAAAGGTGTGCACGAGCAACATGCATCAAGCCCTGGCGTGGGCTATCTCTGTCGATCAGCGAATGGCGGGGGCTACCGGCTGCTGGCCTGGCCTGGCGTGGTGATTCTCACGACGAACTGAATTGCGCAATCCGCCCGTTGCCTCGACAAGATTCATAGCTAGCATCGTCAGCCGATGAGTTTTCGTACCGTCCAATCTGTGGGGGAATTGACGTGGCTGGGCTTCCTGGTGACCCCTGTATAAGCGAAAGACAGTAGGTGTTGAGGAATCAGCAATTGAGTCGAAATGCGCTCCTCGAATGCCTCGATCGAATAGGAGCGATAGCGTTTAGGCTCTTCGAGCTCGGTATCATCATCTTCAGGGCGGAGCAGGTTGCCCGACGCAATACAGATGCGTGCAACGTATGGGCATTCTGGCTGCTCGCGAGCTTCAAGAACAATGTCCACTGCTACTTCGCCGGCTTTTCCTGGTAGGGCATGGAACTGATTGGCGTAAGGCAGGAGACACTCTGCAATGAAGTCAAAGCTTGGGTTGGTCGATTCGTACCTCTGCAGGTCGAACAGCTGCCCAAAGCGGCGATCCTTGAATTGTTCCCGCAGCCTGCCATTACTGTCGAAAAAGGCCTCGAAAAGCATTCCGTCCAGCAACGCCCTGCGTTTTTCCTCTAATAGACCTCTCGTTTTCGCAGGGAAGTCGTCGATGAACTGTGTGGCTGACCGGGCATTGCCGCAGGCTGCCTGGTATACATTTCGCCCGATGATGAAAAGATTATTTTTGGTGAATTTTCGCATCGTTTCCGGGACAAGCTTCATCACAGCGCCATTTTGCACATTCCACGTGAGCACCTTTAGGCTGCGAATGATCTGGTGGGAAGGCGCTGAGTCATCCAGTTCGAGCAATCCATCTTTCAGCGCTTTCTCGCTGTATTGGTCTATACGGGCCCCGACACTACGGTTGAAGAAGAATTCGGACGCTAGTGACGTATGTTCCCAGGAAATTTGCTTTCCGTTGGTGGCTACACTCAGGGTGTTGCGAACCCGCTTGAACATTGCCTCTATCGTGCAGTCCGGGGTACCAATGTGTTTCAAAAGAGCGCTTGTGTATTTGCCGTTCCGCTGGCCCACACCATCAGCTGCCGTCTGGCCGGGCGACGTGGCGAACGCGATAAGGGTACCGCGTGGCACGTATACGGAGGCTAAGCCTTGGGTGCCTCCTGATCGATGCCAGCGTCGTTCCCATGGGTTGTTGCGGCAGGCGTCCAAAATGATCACGTTGGTGGTGGTTTGCGCTCGCTCCATCGTTGCGATCACATGGTCGAGTTCCATAGACGAAAATCTTACGTCGACAGGGTCTTCCATGGAGGTGTCGGTCGCCAGAAGGTAGTTTTTTCCGTCGATCTGCAGACCATGACCGGCAAAGAAAAACAGCCCTAAATCGGCGAGGTGGAGTTGAGAGCGGAATTCAATTAAAGCTCGTTGCATGCCTTCATGACTGACGTCCTTGATCTCAAGTACATCGAATTCGAACTTCCGCAGTACGGTGGCGATGTCCTCTGCATCATGGCGGGGGTTCGCCAGAGGTTGTTCGGGATAGGCGGCATTTCCAATGACCAAGGCGATCCGCTTCATAGGCTCACGTACTTCCTGTAGACGATAGATGGCGACACGATATTAGAGTCGTGTTGAAAACCGGAATCAATGGGTTCCGCTGGTCAACTGCGCTCAGCGTGAGCTGGGTAGCTTCTTGAAGGGTTTGTGATGGAGGCGATCCAGCAACAGCGTGATTGTTGAACTCGCCGAGCGAAACCTACTGGCGATTGCGTAGCAGCGCCGAGATCCAGCTTTCGGCCAAGCCGACTCTGACCTTCGCTTTGTCCTTGGGTTTGTGCGAGCGAGCAGGCAAGATGGCTGCACCGTACTGTTTGGCCAGGTTATGGTGCTGGGGGGGATGTCAGGCACCGTGGTGATGTGCTCGCCGTTCCTTTCACCCTGGGGCTGGCAATTGCCATAAACCGCCTCATAGCCACTAGATATCGCTTGGGTTGGAGTTTTGGATACACATGGATTTAAAGATTGCGTGGTGGAACTGCCGTCTCTCGGCCCCTTCAACCCAGGCCCAGCCCCACGAAGTGAGCGCCGGTTTACTCTCAGTCATTTTGAGCATGCTCGATTCGGGTGTTGATCTCCTCTGTCTTTGTGAGGTGAATGACGAAAATATCTCTGAGCTCCAGCAGAAGCTCCTCGCAGCCGCTGTGATTCATGAAAGATACGCCTCTTTCAACGTCCTCCCCCTGTACTCCAAAAGTGGCAATAAAATAGACGACTACGCCGTCATTTACCGCTGCGATAAGCTGCATCCGTCGACGAGTGTGGTGGAACTTAATGCCAAGGCGGATGTGACTGAAAAATATCTTAAGGTTGGCCGAAAAATTGGTTTCAAGCTTAATGATGGTACTGACATATGGTTGATCCTCTGCCATTGGCAGAGCCTGGCCGTTTATCCGGAGGATTCGCACGCGAGAACAGAGGTTGGCCAGACGTTGCGAGGGTATGTGGGGGACATTTTTGATGGCGATCCAGATGCTCTCATTGCCATCTGTGGCGACTTCAATGATGAGCCTTTCAGTCGGTCAGTTCAGATGGGGCTTAAGGCAAGTAGGGATATCAGCTATGTTATGTCGCGTAGCAAGGCGTTATTCAATCCCTTCTGGCGGTTGATTGGCATCACTGACTTGGTTGCGGGAAGCCATCTTCCTGCTGGGACTTGTCAGAATAAAGATGCACAACACATGACCAATTGGAGGACGTTCGATCAGATCATCCTTTCTTCCGGTTTCCTAAAAAATGGTTGGCGCTTTGTCGATAGCGGTGTTGAGGTTTTAAGTCGCTTTGACCTTGCCGGCGATAGCTTGACGTGGGCTGATCTCTCTGATCATTATCCAATTACATGCAATTTGCAGAGGACGCTCTGATGAATTTTCTTCAGGCAGTTAACGTAGGGCTTGAAAAGTCTAAGAAATCCTTAGAAGCACGTAGACAGGTCGACGAGGTGTTCAGCCAGGTCAACTGTGATCTGAAGGGATTTTCAGAGGGTGAGTTGCTGTTAGAAAGGGCAGTTTCGTTCATTGCACGAGCCGCCTCGCTTCATGGGGTAATCACTGGTTTCGAGTCGGAAGATCTTGAGCACGATAAACTTGTGCTGAAGCTAAAAACTCAAGCTGGAACCTTCACCGAGGAGGTCGCCGGGTGGAAGCAACGAGCAGCTGGGTTCCCCTGTATCCTAAAGTTTGATGGGCAGGAGCTGAGTTGTGGCAGCTCGCAGCACCTTTCCGAAGGGATTTTCGAACTGTTCGGATCTATTCGATTTGGGAGTGCGGTTGGCAGACTCGTAAGCAAAGCCCACGAAGCGATTTTGAGTCAGGCTACTTCAGAAAAATCTCTAGGCGGTGATGGTGTTCAGAAAGCTTCGCCCAACGAATCGACTGGTGCTGGAGATACGCCCACGCGGAATAAAAACCTGCAAAATGACAGCGAAGAATTAGAGCCTTAAAGCGTTGGCTCCGTATTTTTAACTTGCGTATGTCTTGATCAGAGGCAGGAAATTCTTGGGCGTGAGGTAGTCGTCATCCAGTCAGTGATAATACAAACCTCAACCCTGTTAGGATCGCCGCCTCTGCTCCAAAGTTGAACTCCTGCCCTCCGCATTTGTTTTCTCTAGAAGAAGGCTATCCAGGCAGATCTTTGACCCAGTACCTTCGCACGGTCGCCTCAGGTAAATTCAGCTCCCGACCAACCTGAGCTTTGGTCATGCCGCTGGCCTTCAACTCCAGCACAGCTCGGATTTTGTCAGGGTCGGTAGGTTTGCCACGGTTACGCTTGATCAGCCCTTCACCGGCTTCCCAATGCCGCTCCAAGCCCTCTAAGCCCCCTTGAGCAACGAAACGCTCCAAATCCTCTGAGGCCTTCGCCATTACCTCGCCAGGTGATGTCCCATCCTGAAGGGCTTGGCATAGAGCGACAAGAGCGACCAGGTCGAACTTCAGAGTGGCTGCGATTTTGCTCAGCTTGGCCAAAGAGGCCTGCGTTTTACCTTGTTCCAGCCGCGAAAAATTGGCCTGGGAGCTGATCTCGGCGAGCTCTTCCTGCGCAGACCCTCGCAAGTCGCGCAGGGCTCTGACGACTGCTGCTATCTCGTTCTGCATGCTGACAACGCCCAAAACAGAGGATAGGGCCACAGCTCGTTACCGGCAATAAATATCGAAAGCTGGCAATAGTGACGGTCATCGTTTATGGTGACCGCACTGACGACAGTCTCGCTGCGCCTGTCTGCATGGGAGGTGGGTCAGATGATGATCAATTTATTACAAAGTCGATGTCAGCGGGCTGAACATGAAGCTTCACATACTCTCGGATCTACACTGCGAATTTGCGGATTTCGTCCCTCCAGAGCTGGCGTGTGACGTTGTCGTGCTAGCTGGGGACATTCACGTAAAGTCGAAGGGCGCGAGGTGGGCGAGTCAGTCGTTCAGCTCTCCGGTTCTATACGTTCTAGGCAATCACGAACACTACAGCGGTAACCTTGATCGAACCTACGGCAAGCTGCTTGCGTCTGCTGATGAGCACGTGCACGTGCTTGAAAATGAGGTTTGGGAGCACGCTGGGGTGCAGTTTTTGTGCGCCACAGGCTGGACGAGCTTTGACGCCACAGGGGACTCAGTGGCCGCGAGCTGGTGTGCTCGTGACAGAATGAATGACTTTAGAGCGATTCGGGTTGGTGACCAGTTTCGGCGCCTGCGCCCAGATGATTTGGTCGCAAGAAATCGACAGACCAGGGACTGGCTCGCCGCTCAGCTATCACAGCCATTCAATGGTAAACGTGTAGTTGTGACTCATCACTCTCCACTCATGCAATTTGTGACAGAGCAAGATGTTAATCCACATATGCGGGCAGCTTACGGCAATGCTTGGGATAGCCTGCTGTCTTTTAATATTGATCTCTGGATTTTTGGGCATACCCACTGCGCGGTCGATGAGTATGTTGATGGCGTACGTTTCGTAAGTAATCCGCGTGGGTATCCATCTGAAGAAACCGGTTTTCGGCCCGATCTTGTAGTCAGCATATAGGTGTTTGATGGAGTTATTGGTTGTGGCTCCCTCTGTGCAGTATTAAATCTCCAGTAGAAGTTTAATTGGAAAGTTCATGAGCGTGATGAGTTCCCGGGCGCGGGTTGGCGAAGGTTGCAGGCGGCTTCCTGATTTAATGCTAGTCAGACTGGCTATGGCGCAAACGCACGATTGGGGTGTGTTTATAGACGCGTACCTAATTGATGGCGCAGCAGTGGGGGATCGCTTTGCCGCGTATGTCTATCACGATCGTTCCGGCCAGATGGAGGACGGAATGACCGTTGTGACACCCTCTGTCGAAATGATTGCCCAGTTTGACGGCATGGTGCTGTTGCGCACGATTTCGGGCAACGACAACTACGTGCTGGTTAGCCGACTAGAGGTCGCCTGAGCGGCCTTGCGCCCAAGGTTAAGGGTAACCATGCTTCGTGAGGCCTGCATGGCAGATCTATACGGGGACGGAAAGTTAAAGTGCGAGTAAGGAATAAGCATGTCTGACTTGAAGAAATTGAAGGTTGTTATCAAGAACTACGAAGCTCAGGGAGTCGGTGATCTAGATGCGCTCTATGGTCGCGTTAGGCTGGAAGATGAACAGGGTAGTACGTTCTATTTAGAAAAAGTCGTAATGCTTAAATATCTTCAGCGTCACGGCGCCATGGCTACTGATGTTCCACGTGTGTGGTATTTCAAGCACTTATCAAAGAAATCAATCGTGGTTTTGGCGTTTGAAAAAAATGGTGGCCAGGTTGAATATGATTTGGATGACCTTCGCGTAATCACGAGGACGGCGGTATTAAGAGGGGTTCTTATGACGCTGGCTGCCGTGCCTATGGGGATGATTGCTGGTACTGCAACCTTCGGTCTTGGACTTGTGCTGATTCCGATGGGCTTGTGGTACGGATATAAAAATGTTTTTAAACTCCCTAAAATGCTCGGGCGTAAAACGTTGTTGAATGACTTTGCGAAAGCTGGTGTGGTGGTTCGGTAAAGTATTTTAGGGCAAGTACTGCACGGCTAGACTGTGCGAGAGATTTCTTTTGCGGTCGGGGGCTATCAGGGCCTAAGTCCTATGCCACAGGCCTTCCTGCATGAGGGTGTGCTGCGATGCTTCTGCTCATTTTTGAAGGCAACACAGGATGCTCAGATGACGATCGCTGCTGCAGTCTTTGATGCTTTCGGAACGCTTGTCGAGATTCAGCGACCGACTCACCCTTTTCGACAGCTGATCCAGGAAGGACGGCGCCAAGGCCGTAAGCATCAACCGGATGATCTTAGGGTCATCATGACTCACCAGCTGTCACTGGCAGAGGCCGCTTCAGCTTTTGGTATCAGCGTCACCGCTGACACTCTCGGGCGGCTTGAGCAGTCCCTCGAAAACGAACTCGCTAGCATCAGGCCACTCCCGGATGCTTTGCGTGCAGTTGAGATGCTACAGGCTGCTGCTGTGCGCGTTGGCGTTTGTTCAAATCTGGCGTCGCCGTACGGCCCTGTGATCCGCCAGATATTTCCGTACTTGAATGGTTATGGCTTCAGCTACCAATTGAGCGTAATGAAGCCCGACCCGGCTATTTACCGCGCTACCTGTGAGCAGCTTGGAGTCAATCTGGGTTGCGACGAGGCGGAGGGACGCGTCTTTATGGTCGGCGACTCAGCCCGCTGTGACCGTGATGACCCTCGCCAGCTAGGGGGCTGCGGGTTCCTTCTACACCGAGGGGGAAAGGGGGATTTTTCAAATCTCCTCGATTTCGCGCAGGCTGTGTTGGAGCGCGAGTGAAAGTGGCTCCTGGCGAGGTAAAGACTGGTGGGTAGATCGTTCATCGACCTGGTATCGAGCTTCCGCGCACCGGGCTAAGCGTCATGGCTACCACGGCACAACCATGGACATGCTCTCAACCGCCTGTGGGTTGACCAAGGCCTCGTTCTATCACCACTACCCGAGTAAGGACGGTTTGCTCCGTGACGTTCTGAAATGGACGCACGAAGGTATAGCATCGGGGCTTTTCGCCATTGCCTATGAGGACGAGCTCGCTCCAGTTGAGCGCCTTGAGAAAATGGGCCGTAGGGCAACTAGGCTATTCCAGAACGACACTGTGGGCTGCCTGATGGCCGTGGTTGCTGTGGACGCCAGCTATGGGAAACCAGAACTGCTTGAGCCTGTACGCTCATTCTTCGATGAATGGGCCAAAGCATTTGCTCACCTGTTCGCTGGCCTTCGTAGCAAGCAATGGGCCCTGGTTCAAGGGCAGCAACTCGTGGCGGATATTGAAGGTGCCATTTTACTGACCCGGATTCATGGTGATTCGACGTACATTGAGAGGGTCATTCAGCGTGCGAGGGATCAGTTGATAGCGTCGGAGAGCGCATCGGCCTGATTACGTCAGGATGAGGCGTCTTGCGGATTCTGAAAGTGGCAGCCGGAATCGCTGCTAAGGGACTTACTGTATGTTGTGCGGCAGGTACGAGCGGAGGTTGAACGGGGGGGCGCGAGGCAGCGGCAGCGTCTCTATGTAGATCCTACCTGGCGATATCCGAACACGCAGCCACAGATCGGCAGGAGGGCTCATGGATCATGTAAAGCAGGCACTGGCGGAGGCTGAAAGGGTGTTTGGAGACAAGGGCAAGGCCGCAGCGTGGGTGTCCCAGCCGCGCGAGGTTTTCGGCGGAAGCTCTGCTTTGCAGCTCTCGGGCGACGAAGTCGGATTTCAGAAAGTGAAGGAAGAGCTGAGCCGTATTGAACACGGTTTTGTCTGTTAGACCCGCTTCGCTTCCCGTACAGGCGTTGCTCTATCCGCAGTGAGTATCATCGGACAGTGTCGGACAAACTGTTGCCCAAGCGACAAAACGGTCAAATTTGCGACAACTTGTTCACCCCCCCCTCTTGAGAATTTTAAAGCGAGACGGAGTTCTATATTTGAAGACAAGAGAAAAGCTGCATTGGCCCAGGCGCCGCATTTCCCACAGGATTTCGCCGGCTTTTAAATCTGATTTTTACGGCTTCTAGATCACACGGTTTTGAGGACTGGCGGTGATGCTGAGGTTGAAATGGTCGAGCTGGGGGCGGAGGAGAAATCGCTTTACTTTGCAGCCGTGAGGCTGCTGCTTTGGCTTTGAAAGCAAATCAATGCCTGAAATTTTTAAAAAAGTCCATATGTTGTGTTTTATGGATGATTTTTTCGATTGATTTGTCCATATATTGTGTTTTCTTGTTCCGGTGGTTAGCGAATAATGGAATTGGGCTCGGAGCTCGAAGCGGCAGTGTGGGCGGCGGCGTGGTCTGCGTTTGGGAAATCGCTAGATGATGAACTGATGGGCGCCCTGGCCTTGTTCCGAAGAAGGCCAGGTTTCGACGACATGCTGCGCCTGCATGCGCGCACAGCAGGCCCTGGGCTGGACATCCTGGCGACTGTGTTGTCAAGGCATTGCCGCCCTGGCGTCTACCAGCTTCAGCGTGATTTTATCGAGATGCGGTACCAGCTTCGCTGGCATATTGTTCGGCAGCTGCAGGCGCGCTTGATCTCGGATGGCCAGGCAAGCTCGGCAATTCGGGACGATTTCATCGCTGTAGACCTAGGGCTGTAGCCTGAGTGCCGGCGATGGTGGTTGGGGATTGGTGAGTTAGGGTGGAATACCTTGATTACGGCATAGCCATCAATATGTGGCTATGCCGCTTTATGGCCTGGTTGGCTGACTAAAGGAATGACAAGATGATCT
>Ga0308156_1002128_pt1 | contig 18785 bp, 24 predicted proteins | sample PhyAR2_FD_201041 | JGI IMG/M metagenome (GOLD analysis project Ga0308156, IMG submission 201041) | Phyllosphere microbial communities from UC Gill Tract Community Farm, Albany, California, United States - DLSL A.R2 | ecosystem: Host-associated > Plants > Phyllosphere > Unclassified | place: USA... | reverse complement strand
GCAGCTTCGAGGCGAAACTCGGGGCTAAAATTGCGTCTGTTACGTCCGGTCATAATGTCACCTGTTTTTACTGTGAGGTGATGATATCACCTCTATTCAGGTGGCCAAATTCAGTGTGCCACTACAGACTCACTCCACGATTCGCACGCATGCTGGACTCTTCAACGAACGATGAAACATCTTTGACGGCATTAGCGGTTCTCTGGGCCAGATTACGTGCTTCTGATGCCATAACAGCAAAACCCCGCCCATGTTCTCCGGCGCGCGCAGCCTCTGCTGCCGCATTGAGCGCCAGTATATTGGTTTGAAAAGCAATACTGCTTATCAGGATGGTGGTATCGCTGATTTTTTCGAACTTTCATCAATACCGGCCATTGTTTCAACGATCTTTCCGGCAATCTCAGCCCTGCGATCTGCAATCGTTGTCGCTTTGGACGTCATGCCGGTTGCCTCACGGGAATGATCGGTATTAGGTCTTATCGCAGAACTGATTTCCTCCATACTGGCGGCCGTTTGCTCCAGTGCTGCTGCCTGTTGTTTTGTACGGGATGAAAGATCAAGGTTTCCACGGGCAATATCTTCTGCATCCTGACAAACAGCGTGGCTGGCTTCTTTGATTTGAACAACAAAACCGCGTAACTGCTCCTGCATGATATAAAGCGCATAGAACAGGCTGTTTTTGTCCCCTTTAGCCACAACTATGTCATTTTGAAGATTGCTCTAAGCAAAGGAAAGGGCAATTGTCGCCGTATCCAGCGGCTCTTCCTCTAGGGGACGCAAAACCTTGCGACTGAATAAAACACATAGCACCGTGTAAACCAGAATAATACTCAATAACATCAGGCCAATAGCCAAGTATAGTTCGTGATTTTCTGCTTTCGTTACCTTACTGACAGGGACAATAATGCCGAAGTACCACGGTTTATCGCTGTTGCCGATCAAGACCGGGTACCATGCATAAATGGCATTTTCTTTAAGCACTGGATCGTAGTGCTCAGAAACAGCAGGTCCTTTAAGAGCGTTGTTTCCAGTCCATTTTTTGCTAGCGTTGTCTTTATCAGATGAAGCAACGATGGTGCCATCACTCGAAATCAGTACAGAATAGCCTGTTTCGTTAAAGGGTTTTAACTGACGGATTCTTTTCTGTATTGAATTGAGGGACAGGTCAGAGTTGATGGTGGCAATCAGGTTATTATCAATAATTACTGGTGTCGCAACTGACGTAATCCAGACCATGCCTACACCCTCATAAGGTGCCTTGTAGGGTTCGATTAAAACATCTTTACAGGTATTCTTGGGGATTTGATAAAAATCGCCATCGCCCGGTAGCATGAAGTTAGGTGCGGCATTCATTCTGAACTCTCCCCTACTGTCACGATCTACATACGAGGCATAGCGTCCATATGGCAGTTGACTTGGCTTCCCGGCAAACTCCGCATCCCGTCTGTTATAAGCATTGGGCTCAAACACAATGGTCATTGGCACAAAGTCAGGATTTTTACTAAGCGTGTACTCCATGAGCGTATCAATGGCTTTGCGAGCCTTGATTCCCGCAGCGGGTAATGCAGCAACATTTTGTCCCAGCGTTTGTGCAACATCCAGTTCACGACTCAGCTCGCCCTGAATTTGCAGACCAGCGGCATTGGTAATAAGTTTCAGATTATTCACTGCCAGCATTTTTGCTCTTTGGACGATATCAAGCTGATTAAACATATAGTAACGGCAAAGCCTAAGCAAATGGTTAGGCCCCCAACCAGTACCATTAAAGTTCTTGTACTCATTTTTTTGATGTGGATTGCTTAATTTTCATATTATCCCCGAAATGAATTTTTATTTACGCCCAATCAAAGCGCAGTGGCGATATGAATAATCGTTAACTTATGCAAAAAGACATATGAATTAAGATGTAATCGATAAAAACGAATAGATGTCAGGAGGTTACTGCTTGTCAATTCACTTATAAATTCTCAAAGTTAGGTGGCTGTATTCAGCCTTGATTTTTTAGCTGAAAATATTACAGCTTAGATGGCTGTAATTACCATGTACCATATCGTTGACATCATAAAGATTTTAATTTCATACATCCATTCAAATAATAAGCCAGAAACTATTTAGCTGCATTACGGTCTGAGTCGCCTTCCAACTTTTAATTCTAAAAAGTATCGGCATAAATTTTGCGATATTTAAAATAAATCACAATGGTAACATTAACCAATTGAAAATATTAGGAAAACAATAAATTAATAGTGTATTAACTATGTGATTACCGGGTCTGTGCAAAAAATTTTGGTTTGTTAATTTTCACGATCAGCGTCTGAAGCTATTTTAGATAAAGGGGACGATAAAGAAACGGGAGGGTTTTCTGCAATGAAGGGAGATGTTCCAGCATCAAGCAAGAGTGCCGAAACATAGATTTCATGCTGTCATCTATGCCTGAACCTGTATTAACGCTTCGGCAGTTCGGTATGATTCCATCAGAAATTTAATATGAAATTTTACATTCTGCTTCAGCAGGCAGCAAAAAGGGAAGTTAATACTAATACTGGGGAGGTAGCGGCGAAAAAACATCCGGTATGCACTCATGTGTTGCGACCTGATGCCGATATTCATCATATCTGCCGCCAGAGCAGATAAGCCCTTACTTACTGCTTCTTTCTTCTGCAGCTCCCCGCCCTGGGGAGTTTTTTTCTGTTCCGAAGCTCATCTTACGGAACAAAACGACCATTGCGGACCACTCATCTTCTGCAGGTATCACGGTCATATAATTTCCGTTCTTTCCGGAACGGACACTGCAGGAGCGATGAATTGCTCGGCCCCGGTGTGCGGGGCTTTTTTTTAGCTGTGATACCGCGTTTTTTAAATGTCTCAGATGTATTCCGGACTACTTATCTTCTGGAATAAATGTCCCCGGGCATACAGCAAAGCAGGCCGACCTTTGTGTCAGCGACGTGACGCTTTTATGCTGTTTTGATTAACGCTGTGTGTTTTTCTGCCGATAAATATTCTGCAAGTTTCGCTTAACAACAGCCGTTGTTAACAATCTTTCACTTATCATGGCAGGGTATTCCGATGACTATCACACAGCGTTTGCTTCTTACCTTTTCACTTCTTTGTGCTGCACTGGTTGCGATGGTTATTATGGCCGTCACGGTGGCCGGCGGCTTTCAGTCCCGTTTTCAGTACGTGCAGGAAAATACCATTCCTTAACTGCTGGATATCGGCAAAATGGTTGACGGCAGTAATTCCCTTATTATCTGGCTCTATCGTCATCAGAGCGCTACGGACCCGCGGCGGCAGGCCGGGGTTGAAAAGGAGATTGAAGCCACCATCAGCAGTATCAGGTCAGTGAATCAGTATTACCTTAAAAACGAGATATCGGATGAAGAAGACCGCCAGATGACCGAGGCGTCTTTCCGCACACTAAAACGTATTGAATCCACGCTTCCGGCATTTCTGGCGGGCTCTCGCGCGCAGAACGATGCGGTGGCGCTTGGCGCGCTTCAGGGCAGTGACGGAGTCGGTGCTGCCGCCCGTCAGCTCATCGCCGGCTATCAGAAGCAGCTCAGGCTGAACGTGGGCCTTGCGAATGAACTGCGTAAGCAAAATGACCGGACCTATCAATCAACCGTCTGGAGCATGGTGGGCGGTTCCGTGACGGTCATCCTTATTCTCGCCTTCTTCGCGCTCAGAACCATCTTCGCCATCCGCCGGTAGCTGAACAGCATGCGTCAGGTCATGGAAACCGCGAGCGAGCATCTTGACCTGAGCCTGAGGGCGGACGAAGTACGCCAGGACGAGATTGGCCTGAGGGCCAGAGCGTTCAACATTCTGGCGGAGAGCGTGTCGGCATCGCTGTTAAAGGTGGAAACCTCAGCGCAGTCGGTCAGTTCCGCGTCGGCACAGATTTCGGCAGGCAATGAGGATCTGTCTTCCAGAACCGAGGAGCAGGCAGCTTCGCTGGAACAGACCGCGGCCAGCATGTCCGAACTCAGTGAAACCGTTCGTCAGACCGCAGAAAACACGCGGCTGGCAAGCCAGCTGGCCAGAAATGCACAGAAAATATCAGAAGACAGCGCCGGCCGGGTGAACACGTTGCTGAGCACGATGGGTGATATCAGAGGAAGCTCTGCAAAAATCACCGATATTATTGCGCTGATTGAGGGGATTGCTTTCCAGACCAACATTCTGGCGCTGAACGCCGCGGTTGAAGCGGCACGTGCGGGCGAGCAGGGTCGGGGTTTTGCCGTTGTTGCCGGTGAGGTCCGTAATCTGGCCCAGCGCTCATCCTCCTCTGCACGCGAAATCAGGGCGCTCATTGAGTCATCAATGGGCTTTGTAGAGGCCGGTTCAGCGCAGGCTGAAGGCGTGGGAGACAATAGTCCCGCATGAATGATGCCGTGCGTCAGGTCACTGACCTTGTGGATGAAATATCTGTTGCCGCAGGCGAACAGTCGCAGGGTATCAGTCAGATGCATGAGGCTGTCAATCAGATGGACGACGTAACGCAGCAGAACGCCGCGCTGGTCGAACAGGCTTCTGCCGCATCCCGCTCGCTGATGGAGCAGGCTGCATCACTGAATCAGCTGGTGAACACCTTTATCCTTGCGTCCGGGTCAGAGAGCAGCAGGGATGCGTGCAACCCGGCTCTGGTACCGGTTCAGTCTGTTTCTTTACGCAGCGGCCCCGCCGTGGCAGTAGCCGGAAACGACAACTGGCAGCGATTCTGAGGATCATACCTGTCAGAACTGTGACGGCGGCGAAAAATATCCGGTACGGACTCACATGTTCCGGCCGTCTGCTGATAGTTATTCTGTCTGCCGCCAGAGCAGATAAAATAAACACAACATGCATTCCATCTTTTTTTTGCGACTCCCCAGCCTTGGGGAGCTTTTTTTCCTCATTATCTCTCTTCCCGGAACAAAATGACCACTGGGACCACTCAGCTTCCGCAAGAAACTCCAGTGAGATAATTTCCGCCTTTCCCTGAGCGGAACGTTGACATTGCTTTGCCCCGCTGTGCGGGGCTTTTTTTTGCGCGGAATTCTGTTTATATCCGGCTACGCGATTTGCACATTGTGGATTTTGCGACCAGGATTAAAGCGTACCGGGAATTATATGCTGCGTTCCCGGAAAGACTACTTTGCGAACCTTATCTCTTGTTCAGCCCACTCAAGATGGCGGGCTTTTTTACATCCTGTGAGGGCTGTCATGGGACCTTACGGTAATCCCGATATATACAGTGATAAGCTTATCTTCAGCTCTCGCGGGTAACTTCGTTCTATGGGTCCCGGCGGTATCAGCCATCTTGCCTTTTCATGCAGCGCCCGGTACTTACCGGGAACAATGCCCGCCGGCCTATCCCTTGGGCGGTAGTGATAAAGGCTTGTGCGGGCTGTCGTGCAGCATGTATCACCATCGAATCAACTGAATGATTAAGCACATGGTTAATCAGTCCCGAGCGTAAATGCTAGCTTAGCGTATCAACCAAACCCGCTCTGGAAATTGATCTCCGGATGAATCGAAATTCTGTCGTTCTGAAATCCTCTGGTCCTCCAGAGATAGCCAGAGAAATACCATTCTCAGTTCCTGTTACCACCCACCGCAGTGCTGACAACTTTTTCCTGTGTGATAGACATTTCTGCAAAATAACGTGCTCATTTCTGTTTACGCGAATGACGCACGCATCCACCTTTCGATTCTTACTGTACGTGCGCAGGCCAAAACCTTGCCCGGCGTCTCTGGTTTCTGAAGGACGGATTTGCGCACAGATTCCTGTGGCCATCCGTTGAACTCACCACTCCGGGCTTGGAGTTCTTCATTCCCGGCGTGATGCTTTTACATAAATCTTGCAAATGTATAAAAAGTGATTTCAATCAAATTGCACATCTGCTCTCTCTTAATCATAAAAATAATTGGACTTAAAAATAATTTTGGCATGGGTAAAACTGGCTGAAAACCCGCTTTTATGGCATTAATTTATCATAGTGCGCGAAATGACATATAATGTCAGCGCTACGCCGTTTGATCCTCATCAGAATATCTTCCATTACCGGATAATAATGCTCGAAAACAGATATAAAAACGGCTTCAGCATAAATTCCATGACGAAAAAAAAGAACTCTGGACAGAAAATATTCGGCGAAGTGAAAAAACCTGAAACACCCCCCCCATAAGAATATGTCGCCGCAGGAATCATTGCTTAAAAAATAAAATAAATCGGTTTTTTAAATTTCACATGGGAGAAATTTTTTTTGTAATTTACTTCCTACTTGCTAAACGTTATTAATCATTCTGCATATGACCATCTTAATCACTCAGTTTATGATTAGGTACATCCTGTTCTTATTTTAAGGAATAAAAAATGCCCATTCCACGCAAAAGATTTCCTGTTGCTCTGATAAGTGCGACGCCGACAAAAATTACAGTTGAAAAGCTAAAATCCCAGCTGACAGATATCGGCCTAACATGCAAAGATTCCCATGAAAGTAAGTTACAGGCATATATTGATGATGTGCGAAGTCAGTTACCTCAGGGAGTCGTGCAAACCTATTCAATATTGCAGCCAGCTACTCAGGCACTGCTCAAGAGTATGCCGAGAGTCAGCGGGTTAGTTGGCGACTACGTACAGTCTTCCATCGGCGACTGGGAGCCTGATAACTCGGGCCTGGGTTATGCAACGGAGCTTGAGTACATTCAGTATTCGACACACTTTGATTGGTTAAAGGCGAACAGGCCGAGTTTTACGGGGGTTGTTGATAATCCTTCAGATTATACAGGCAGGTATGACAGCATAGACGCGGTGAAATCTTTGTTTGTTCAGGTGGGTACTACCGCATCGGCAACACTTATTAAAGGCCTTAATAAAGATTCTATCGAATCTGTCCGGAGTAATGCCATCTCTCCGCTCAATGATACAAACGCCAAAAATTATGATGTTAGCGACAGCCGGGTCATTTTCCTGGTTGATAACTACAATCCATCAACGTCGGAAGCCGATGGTGTGGGCATTTTGACAATTGAATGGCATCTGGTTATAAAGGATTACAAACAAAAAAAGAAAATCCAAAACACGATACGACATTAACAATCAAAGCCCGTTCTGTGCTCTATAGCAGCCTTGAGGACATGAATGCAGATTATCTTGCTGCGGAATCTCATTTTAAGCATAATTCGTTTCTTCTCTCCTCAATTCCCATTAGAAATAAAGTAGAAATATTCACCGCGATTCCTCCGGCTACCCGTGACACCTTTAATAAAAGTTTACCCAAGAGTGCGACCACCAATCAGTTAGAAGCTATTATATTATTCTCTCCAAACTTACAAAATGTTGGCACCATTGATAATACTAACTCAGATACGACAACCACCTACGAAAAGAGTATTACCAGTAGCTTCACATTTTCTACCAGTCAGACTTTCAGCGCCGAAGCATCGGCCGAAGTCGTGAAATCTGGATTTAAAATCGGCTTCAGCATTTCATTTACTGAACAATGGTCATCCAGCAATACTGAATCATTCAGCTTCTCTGTCGGGCCAGGGAAAAAGGCTTTTACATATCAAGGGTATTTGCAGGCAAGAATACTTCGTTACAATCCCGTCGATGATACGTTTGCTTATGATAATTCTATAGCACGATTCGTAACGAATATACCCAGTACCAGTGAAGTACCACTGGTCAGCAGCATATAAATGGCGAATTTTTACTGAGCCGGAATCGTCTGATCCCGACTTTAATATTATAGTTTATCTAAATGACGTCATTTTTAATGGCATTAAGGCTTATACTTCAGGATTCATACCTGACAGAACATCGTTAACGTACCATTCAACTGTGTTATGGGGTTTAACTCTCGTCAATGATATAAAGTTAAGCATTTCTTAATTTTCTCTTATCCAGCATTTGGTAAATTGCCTGCAAATGCTTTAGCTACCTAATAATGTGCCTGGCTGGAAAGGCGTTTGTGCCTTTTGTCATGCTACTGAAATGCGAGGCCAGTATATCAGCAATATCAATCTGAAAACGCCTGGTTTTCCAGTCTGAAATACCTGCCAGCGCCATTGTTTTATCAACCAGCATCGGGGATAAAGACGGCACGTACATGCTGGTCAGAAGTGACCAGCTCACGCTTAAAGGCTGTTTTTAAAGCTTTTTTTCGATAACGTCTTTCAGTGCCCGGTTCTCCAGGCTAAGGTCGGCAAACATCTGTTTGAGACGGCGGTTCTCGTCCTCAAGATCCTTGATTTTTTTATATCAGAAGCTTCCATGCCGCCGTATCTGGACTTCCAGTTGTAGTAAGTGGCTTCAGAGATACCGGCCTCCCGGCAGACATCTTTAACGGTTCGTCCGGCTTCAACCGACTTAATCACAGCGATGATCTGATGCTCAGTAAAACGGGCTTTACGCATAGCGATCTCCTTCGTTGGCAGATTGATTATGCCGGATGATCTCTAAATATGAATGGCACGATTATGCGGGATACTTACATCATGAGCGAGTTCATAAGTCAGAAACAACAAAAACCATTACAGATTGATATAAAAAAAGCCCCGCTAGTGGGGCTGAGCAAAAAAACGCTCTGTAAGTTTCTCTCTTGGAAGGGAGACGGAGTTTTAAACTACATCATACATCGAGATTATTAGTGGAGCCTGAACGGCATTTGTTCCATTAAAAATGTCATATTTATGCGCTTGCATTTTCTGAGTTAAGAAAATGATGAAATGCTTTATGGCTTTATGGCTTTATGGCTTTATGGCTTTATGGCTTTATGGCTTTATGGCTTTATGGCTTTATGGCTTTATGGCTTTATGGCTTTATGGCTTTATGGGGGGCGAGAAAGTAATGTCGAGATATCAAATTTCAAACTGACTTGGGAGCAATCACATCAGCTTCTTTTGATGATAAAAACTCTGTATAAATGGAAAAAAACGGCAATCAGGGACACTAAGAGACGAAGGTCTTTAGATTAACTCAATCTCGTCTGCCCACAGCGAGATCTGAGATAGCGCTTGAATTGCTCCGCCCCAGTGAGTGGGCTTTTTTTTAGTTCATCGCGTTTTACCGAGGAACGCTGCTTTGGTTTTCAGAAATAAGTAGGTGTTATAACGGTATTCATATGCCATTCGCTTTATCACCTTAATTCAATTTCATCCCTTCCGGTACGCTCGTGTTAAGTCTGTGCGTCGCACTGGATAATTATTCCACCCACATACCTACTGAGTTTTTCGGCGAACTGTTTTAGCGCCTTTATTCCGCTGTCCTGTGCCTGTTTATACCATTCCGCACATCTCTCACTCGCCTCCTTTTACTTCAGGGATACTACAGCACTTTCAGCGCAATTCTCATCACATAATGTCAGCGGCTGAGTTTAATAATCTGTCGCGACTTCGGGTTATCACGCAGTGCATTTGCCTGGTCTACCTTGGCCCGGTCAAAAGCGTCACGACCGAACTTTGTGACCAAGTGGAACATGTCATAGTCCACCTGCACCTTAGGACAATGTGCCATAGCTTCCAGATTGAATGTGGTATTCATGTCCATCGTAACGATTCGACGGCGGCGCATCAATCCGGGTACAGGTGGGCTTTATTGATAACAATTTTGTGCGCGCAGGTTACACAACATAAAGAAAGACATAAAATCACCTAAAGCGGCTTAAATCTCCCTGCTTTCAGCTATCGGAAGTTATGCTGTATTTTCCTGCACCTATCAACATAATACTGAGCGCTCCAAAAAAGAATAACGCTTCCGTTTCAAGGCCCCACGCACCTACTTTTGTAACTGTTAGAAACCTCTCCATTCCTACCAAGAGTGTTGCAATAACAATATTAAATGCATATATAAGTGCTGCAGGTCTTGTCAAGAATCCCAATATAATGAAAATCGGCGCTATTATTTCTCCTGCGAAAACACCGTAAGCAATAAATGCGGGAATCCCTTTAGCTTCAAGTATAGCTGAAATCCATTGAGTACCGTGAAGAATTTTAGCTACTCCATGAAACATAACAAGAATCCCGAAAGTCAACCTAAGAATGAGTTTGCCAGCATCAGGGTGGTCAGTTAACTTGTTAAAAACAGTAATGCTTTTTATCATTTTTTCTCTCCATTGATTTAAATTTCTTTATAAACGGATTCCTGAAAAAAAACTTAACTTTATGAGGTTTTTTTGAATTACGAAATTTTTTTATAAAAGAATCTAATCTGTATTTAATTTATAATCTTTAGAAAATGTCAAGTTAATAATTTCATGATACCTTGAATATAAGAAGTTTACTCAGAGTAAAAAAAGGAAAAATTTTTAGAAAAAGGTAATCATGGTAAGTTTATGGTGATTAAAAAGCCAAAAATTGCATTTTCAATTTTTAATTATAAGCGATAATTGTGTGGTGGCGTTATTTATATTTTTACCTCAATGTTTTGTAAGTGTTTTTTAGATGGCAAGTCTATCAGTGCGGTGGTTTTATAGTAACGATATGCTTTTTTTAAGTAAGTAATGGCTTAAGTATTCAATCACGCACACGCAATCAGAGAAGACTTTTTGAGTACTAAAGATCTTTTTCAATTATACGATGTCATTTCTTCCAGAATAAATAGTTTTTATCTATTTTTTATAATTATTTTATCTTTTAATAAATTATAATATTTAACAGCGTAATTGCTGAATCAATACCTGTTTAATGAACATCTGATTATAGTCGATAATTTCAGACGATGGTACTGCGTTTCTTGAAGTTTTTAACATTACGTAATGTCATTAGGATAGCAGTTGCAGCAAAAATGATAAGAATAATTGCTATTGCCAGCATAGCCTTAAATGCATACTCCTTGAACAAAAGCATTCCAGTGATACAACCGCTTAAAAAGCAAGCTATTGTTGTCAAATGTGTACACAGTTGCTTAAAAGCGAAATATCGATTGCAAAGTGTTCCGGAAATGATAAACGACAATATATAGGTACCTAAAGCAATGCCCACATCAGTAAGAGTGCCGGTGATGTGAGTAGATCTAACACGTCCATTCGAAAGTTGGGTCGAAATTGTATTATGCAACCCCATTATAAAAGACATAGTAATCATAAACCCATTATTATGAGCTGGAGAATAAAATAAGCTTTCAAATAGCGATGCTGTAGCAAGAATTACTCCCTCTAATATTAAGATAATGCAGAATATTGTTCTTATTCTAAGTGTCTCGCCTAGCAGAGTTATTAATCTCGCAATCGTACATCCAGATAAAAATGCAGAAACTAATCCAATAAGGAAAATTAATTTGCCAGAGTTTGAGGAGAATACTTCTGCTGATATTTGAGATGTGTTCCCGCTCATGTGTGATGGAAAAATACCAAATGCACAAAGCGCCATCGTATTCAAGATCCCAGCTGTTGTTGCCATTGCTAATGCAAGATGTCGGTCTTCTGAGTGTGACCTCATTCTTTTTTTCCTTACTAGCATATTATCCTCTTGTAGCCCTGACATGGAAAATCTATGTGGATTTTTCCTTGTGAAGGTTCCGATTTATTTTATTTTTTATGTGATTTCACGTGGTGACTTTAGCGTTTTTTTTGTTTTTTTATAGCAAAGAGAAAATTTTAACATTCCTGAAAGTTACTTTTTTCTTAATAATCATATTTTTTGAAGATGACTTAATTTAATATTTTTATATGTTTGCGAATCAATAAGAGTTGGTATGGGTGTTACCAGTGTCGTGGGTTTCATCAACGATGACTTTTATTACAAGTGTATTTCTCTTGGTTATAACAATTTTTAGCTCTGAAAATATAAAAATCAGATCGTATTTATGGGTTGTTTGCTATATGATTCTTGATGTACATCAAGAATCATATAGTTTCAGTATCTAAAGCTACTTGAGAGTAATGTTTATATCAGATTTTTTTTCTAAAGGTTACAAATTCATCATCACGCTCAGTGACTTGCCAGCCATTTTTCAATAGCCGCTGTATTTGGTTCGTGTTGCTGATGAATACATTTCCTAATTTGTATTTATATCCTTCATTTATCAAATGCTGATCTCTTATTTCCATCATTCTTTTTCCTAAGCCAAGTCCCTGAGCACTATGGCTAATCACCATATTTACAAAAGCACTTTTTTCGCGGCTGTCTAGATCTTGGAAATAGTCAGCAAGTCCAACGAGTTTACCTCCGCGGAAAAGCCCAATGCTTTCGTCATTTTTGTAAAGGTCGACCTGGTTTGCTTGCCGGGGAAAATCGCCAAATCTTTTTTCATATGAATCTTGATCTAAGCTCATGATAAAGTCTTTAAGTTTTAATTGGTCTTCTCTTGAGTTCAAATTTAATTTACGGAAAGTCGGTTGTAAAAAAGCGTCTGATGATGCTGAAGCAATACTTCTTGCATGAGAAGTATTGCTGGTACTTGCTGCAGATGTGAAACCCGATCTGGATGCGGGCCGCCCGGTCGTCTGGCTAAAAATGGACTGCGATGGCAATACTGAACTTGAGGAACGAGAAGGTGTTCGCTGCACTTGCGTGGCGTATATTGGGTTCTGTGCCATCGTTAAATGCCCTGAACGGGAGGGTGTTCGATGCGGCATATCGGCATAAACAGGATATTGCGGCATTGAGGAATGTCCGGAACGAAACGGATGAGGTTCAGGTTGATTAGCATACATCGGATTTTGAGTCATTGGGACATGACCAGTACGAAAAGGGGAGCGCTGCGGAAGATAGCCGTATGCTGCATAGGGCGTTGTGGTGGAAGCACCTGAGTGTGTGGGGAGACGCTGCGGTGTGTTACTGTAAATAGAGGAAATAATTAACGGGGTGCCCGAACGCGAAGGTGGGCGTTGAGTTATACCGGATGGTAGATTACTAACTGGCATTGAATCGTAACCTGAATGGGATGGTGGTCGCAGCTGTGCTGAGCTTGATTGAGTGTTATGCGAAGTGTTTGCTTGTCTTGATGCGGGTCTGTCACTTCCTGATTGGTAATTATTATAAAGATGGGGATATTGAGAATTTCCGGGAATACGACCTGACATCATTACACCTTGTTATTTAAATCCTATTAAGTGTCTTGTATGCTATTGTTGTTCCATTTTTCTCATATTTAATTCATTATTTTTTTTGATTTATTAAACAAGCCCATTAAAACTTATTTATTCATATAAAGTAATGGCAAGGATTGATTTTTCGAAAAGCATTGATAGAAAGTCATGATTTATATGGATGCAAGCTTTGACTTTATTTTGCTATCTGACTGTAAAGTTAATAGAGGATGACTCTCAATTTAACACTTAATCAAAACACCACTTGACGTTATTTTACCTATGAATACCATTAATAAAATATTTTTAGACCGTGCTTTGACATATTTAAGTTTTATCGTGATAACTATAAGATTAAACGTGTGTATAACTCGGAAATTCCACGGCGTTATTATCAGCTTGGTTTTATGGGGACGTCTATTAAAGGCTTACACTCATCATTGCAATAAAACCAGCATGACGGATAGCATGTTCGAATACTGTGGGGATTCTGGCGCTGAACGCCGAGGTTGAAGCGGCGCGGGCGGGCGGGCGGGCGGGCGGGCGAGCAGGGGCGGGGTTTTGCCGTTGTTGCCGGTGAGGTCCGTAATCTGGCGCAGCACTCATCCTCCTCCGCTCGCGAAATCAGGGCGCTCATTGAGTCATTAATGGGCTTTGTAGAGGCCGGTTCAGCGCAGGCCGAAGGTGTGGGAGACAATATGTCCCGTATGAATGATGCCGTGCGTCAGGTCACTGACCTTGTGGATGAAATATCTGTTGCCGCGGGCGAACAGTCTCAAGATATCAGTCAGATGCACCAGACTGTCAACCAGATGGACGATGTAACGCAGCAGAACGTCGCGCTGGTCGAACAGGCTTTTGCCGCATCCCGCTTGCTGATGGAGCAGGCTGCATCACTGATTCAGCTTGTGAACACCTTTATCCTTACGTCAGCCTCAGGGAGCGGCGGGGCTGCGCTCAACCCGGTTCGGTCCGTTTCTTTGCGCAGTCACCGGTAAGATCGAGATGCACGACGTTTAAAGGTGAAAACCCCATACCGGCGGTAAACATGCTGCGATCACTGTTGCGCATGTCTGCGCGGTAACCGGCACGCAGCTGCGCCCAGTTTAAGGCTTCAGCTCGGCGCTAACGCCGGCATACTGTGCTTTTTCATCCGATGCAAAACCGCTGGCCGGTGTCAGGCCAGCGTCTGTGGCCAGCGTGACAAAACAGTTGCTCCACGCCTTGCCGGCAGTCGCCTGCGGGGGGATCTGGAACGTGCCAGTGATCCCGTTGATTTCAGGCGTACTGATGTTACGCGCCACAAGGTTTCGTCCGGTCAGTCCGACGGTCCACTCTGACGTCAGCTGAGCCGCAAAGCCGAAGTCAACGTTTGCGCCGCTTTCAGAACGCTTCCAGTCACCGCTGCGAAAATCTGACACGCTGTAGTTATTGACGGAAACGTTGTACTTTCAGGTATCCACGCGCTGAACCTTTGGCGTGATACCGACAGAAACCGGCGTGTCAGCCAGGATAAACTGATGCGCTGCGGCGATACCGTATTCCGTGCCCCGTGCCCCGTGCCCCGTGCGGCGACGCCCTGCGCCCGAGAGGTCATCTGGTCAATAGTCCGGGTCGGCGAGAAAATGCCGCTCCGTGCCGTATCGAGATACGCTAGGTCACGCTGGGTGATATCGGTGCGGACTTTCGCCTGTCCCCAGCCTTTAGCCACAAAGGCGAAAGGGAGGGTGTCATTGGTAATGGCAATCACCGCAGAAAGCCCGGCACTGGCATGCCCGCTGTCGCCATCGACATCCTACAGTGCTTTTTTCAGCGCGGCCGCCTGTCGTGAACTGTTGCCGGTGCCCGCTGAATCACTGAAGTCGTCAAAGGTACTTTTTACCCTGCTCAGTCCGTCACGCAGGTTATCCGGATCGCTGATTTGTGCCCCAATGCCCGGCAGGATGAGCCCGATGTCGTCACCCGTATCGTGTCGGGTCATCAGCGCGGGGTCACAGCGGCAAGATAATCTGAAGACGCCACGCCGGTTCCCCCTATGGCTTCGTTACGCGCTTCGGTCCAGATTGTTGCGGCATTCACTGACGGCAAGGCTGAAGCCAGTAATGCCAGAATAATGCTGCGTGTTAACAGTTTTCTTTTCATTACTTATTTCCTTTTCTTGTTTTTGACAAAGTGGTTTCCCTGGTGCTGATGCACCAATTAAATAAACAAGCTTGTTTTTTTGTTCTTTAAATACAGTTAACCGAAGCTCATGACTTCTTTCAGATAGTCTTCCCATTTAGGCGTAATATGAAACGCCGGGTTTGTTACGGGTTGCTATTCCTCCTCGCTCCACATGAAATTTGGTCTTGTTTTATACTTACCCTTAATATTTTATCAGTGACGGATGAGACTGAAAACGGCAAATCAGAGCCATCTCTCAGACTGTCAAATATCCTGACCAGTAATTTGCGAAAAGAATTTTTGCAACCCTTCCTTTTAACCGCAGTAATTCACAGAAAGAAAGCGTTTGTCTCTGATTCGGTGCTGACCGAAAGAGGGACTACACAGGTTAAATAATTACTTTCAAGGGGCATGCCATTAATAAATCTATTCCGGGTGGCTGTGATTACCATCTCCTCGTTGAGATTAAGCTCTGGCTGAGCTGTGTAATCCTGACGCCTGAAAAAACGTAAGGAATTAATCACTGTATCTTTATACGGCAGAAGGCATTCAGCAGCCTGCCAGAAGTCACGCAGTACCACGGTCGGAACCGGAAGAATGTCCTCTCCGGCGAGCCAGCTGGAATGAACACCGAATCATGACGCAAGCTGTTCCATAACAGGCAGAGTCAGGTGATCAAGTGTACGTTCCTGGTTCTCAAGTACACTCATGCCGATGTTCAGCTCAGAGAGCAGTGTGGCACCTGCGCCACATTAAGGCTGTGGCGGTCCATCAGGTGCCAGAAACGCTCATAAACTCGGTTTACCGTGGCTTTGCGGGGCGCTGTGGTTTCTGTCATGACGCCCTCGACAATCACATTGACCAGCTCCGAAACACAGATGCCGAGTTTATGAACAATCTAATTCAAAAATTCCTGTAATGCCGGCCGGAAACAAATGTTCACTGGCGGACTTACGGTTTTTTCCCTTCCGCAAACTGCTCAAGCAACTGCCTCTGCTCTAAGGCGACGCAGGCTTGTCAGAATGCTGGCAGATAACAGCCCGCTTTCACAGTCCGTCACCGATGCGTGGTTGCTGAAGCCTGCGCAGGCAATGCTTGAGCGTGTGCAGGACTGCCCGGCCGCATGGAAGGGAGCATATTCGTCGCCGGGGGGATTTGGCGACCTGAGCCTCGGCGTGGTAGTGCGGGCGGTCAGGCTCGTCAGGGGAATGATGCTGCCGCCCGGCGCCACACCTGAAGAGCAGTCGGCACTTGCTCTGGGTTGGGTCTGCGCAGTATTCTGGGCTGGCCTGTTTCATCATCTGCCCTAGCTGACGCAGGTGGAAGGCGCGACACAGTCCGGAAAAATCTGGTATCCGGGGCTGCACAAGCCGGACAGTCCGTGGCGGGTCCGGCCCGCAAAGACTGCCCGTGCTCCGCCCCTGACAGGTCAGTACATGGCTGCTACCTGAAACAGGCATGCTGTGGCTTCATCAGTGGCCGGAAGCATCCCGCTGCCTTCTCCAGTTTCTGTCGGGTGAGCGTGTTAGTGCTGGTGTGCTTTACAGCATCATTATTCAGGCGCTAGAGGGGAAAGGTGTTGCTATTAATGGTCTTTCAGATACTACTAATGCGTCTTCTTTAAATCTGAATACGGAAGCGCAACGTGCTGATAATTAACAAAGTTTATCACATACTGCACCTGTCCTTTTGCCCAGTAAAATCGTTTCAGTAAATATTTTAGGGGCAATTGAAAGTAATGAAGCGACTTATACTTCCCCTCAGCCAGCCAGCCAGCCAGCCAGCCAGCCAGCCAGCCAGCCAGCCAGCCGGAGAGGAGACAGCTCCAGGAACAGAAATACCAGAGTTACCGTTACTGAGCTCCGCGCTGCAGTCTGCACTCGGCGGGAACGAAGCCACTGAGTATGGTTCAGATAGTGAAAATGAAAAGGAAGATTCAGAAATTAGACAGGGAGTGGATTTACTTTCGGTACTGGACCTGATGGCTAAAGGGGAGGCCCCCGTCTTATCAGCCGGACAAACTGCTGAGTCAACGAAGCAGGAGTAAACGGAAGACGGGAAGCCGGTGGACGACAGTGAACCCTCAGATGGCAACGTTTTTCTGGACTGGCTCAGAGAGGGTGTTGAGGCAGGAACGTTTACCATTAATGAGTCTGACAGTCTTCTGCATGTACTCGCCGGTTTTATTTTTATGATATCGCCTGATGTTTTTTTTAGATTTATTTCATCGCAGCTAAAAAATAACTACGACAAAAATAAGCTCCAAAAAAGCTTTGAATCACTGGGCTTTCATCACTCACGAAATGGTAAGGGTCTTTACACTTACCATAAATATGACTCGCCAGATAAAAGCGGTCAGTTTACTAAACTGTCGGGCTACATGATTAAGTCTGACATTATTTTAAAGAAAGGACGCTGTTTTTCAGACAGCATGTGGCTCTCCCCAAAAAGAGAGTGATTACAGTGCTAATAAATAAAGAGGTTACCGTGGCTAATAACATTACATTTGATGATTTACTGAATGACTATTTTTTTAGCAAGGCACTCCGTGAAGCTACGGAATGGAGTTATCGCAAGGTCGTAAAAACATTTATTCATTTTGCCGGACCGGACATTATTCCTGGAAATGTGACCAATCATATGGTTCTTACATGGAGGAGAAAAGTTATTGCTGATGATAAGCTTTCTAAAATAACCTGGAATAACAAACTGACCCACATGCGGGCAATTTTCAATTTTGCCATCCACAAGGGATATCTCTCTCCCCGGGAAAATCCGTTCAATGGCGCAGTTGCAAGATCTGATGTAAAGCGTAAAAAAACTCTGACTGATGTACAAATTAAAAAAATCTACTTTCTCATGGAGGCCCGTGAACAGGATGAAATCATTGGTGTAGGCGAATCCCGCAAAAATGCACTGCGTCCATGCTGGTTCTGGCTGACAGTGCTGGATGCTTTACGTCGAACCGGAATGCGTCAAAATCAGCTGCTTCATATAAGACTTTGCGATGTAAACCTGACTCACAACTGGATCAGCCTCCGACCTGAAGGGGCTAAAAATCACCGCGAGCACAGGGTCCCTGTAACAAGCCAGCTGCGCCCGCGTCTTGAGAGGCTGTATAATCTTTCACTGGATAGAGGAGCAAAGATGGAGGATCAGCTTTTCAACCTCTCAAGGTTTGACGGCCGAAGAAATGAGGTCAGTGAGAATATGGATAATCCTCCTCTGAGAGCCTTCTTCAGACGACTTTCCAAAGAATGCGAGTCAAATCTAACTGTCTGATTTAAAATATGGAAAAAATACGAAGGATTTATTTACATTATCTTGACAGAGAGGCTGAAGAACAGGTAAATACGTTGCTGAAGTGTTTTTAATGGATGTGAGAAGTCCAGAGGATGCTGCTAACATCCTCCGGACTTTAAAGTCCCGTGTTCAACAAAGGTTCGGTAAGCATATTTACCAACTTATCGCTGAAGGGGACCCTCTGTCTTGCCCGTTAAGGATCTCAACCCTTAACGAACAGGCTCTGAAGAGTGGTGCCCGAACCCGGAATCGAACCAGGGACACGGGGATTTTCAATCCCCTGCTCTACCGACTGAGCTA
>Ga0308156_1002127_pt1 | contig 18786 bp, 17 predicted proteins | sample PhyAR2_FD_201041 | JGI IMG/M metagenome (GOLD analysis project Ga0308156, IMG submission 201041) | Phyllosphere microbial communities from UC Gill Tract Community Farm, Albany, California, United States - DLSL A.R2 | ecosystem: Host-associated > Plants > Phyllosphere > Unclassified | place: USA... | reverse complement strand
GTGACCTTGTCGAGCAGAGGTGCGTTGCCCCACCACTTCTCGTTCGGCTCGAACGTGACGGACTGGCCGTTCACGTCGTAGTCGGTCAGCTTGTACGGGCCGGCGCCCCACTCGGGGTGCGGGTCCTCGATGAAGGCGGTGTTGAAGATCTCCGGCGTGTTGACCGCCGGGTGCATGATTCCGGTGAGGAACGGCATCTTCGGCCAGGCGAACTCGCCCTTGAAGGTGACGATGACGTCCTTGTCGGTCTCGCCGGCCGTGACCGACTCGATCTCCTTGTAGCCGTCGGTGGCGTTGGCCTCATAGGCCTCGTCCTCGCCGCTGTTCGCCTTCCAGGTGGCCTCGAACGCGGTGTAGTCGATCGGGGTGCCGTCGTTCCAGGTGGCCTTCTCGTTGACCTTCATCGTGACGACGGTCTTGCCGTCCTTCTCGCTGATGTCCCACGAGTCGAGGTAGGCGGGGTTGGCCGAGACGGTGCCGTCCGGGTCCATGAGGAAGACCTGCGGGGTGTACCAGGAAGCGAGTCGCTGGGTGTCCGCGCTGCCGTTGCCGTTGAACGCGTTCATCTGCGGCGTGACCTCGTTGATGCCGAAGTTGACCTCGCCTCCTTCCTGCAGGTTCTCGCGGGGCTGCGGGTTGTAGTCCGACGCCTTCGTCTCCTGGGGCTCGTTGCCGCCATCGGTTCCGCTGTCTCCAGTGCCCGACGCACAGCCGCTGATCACGAGTGCGAGGGCCCCACTGAGGGCGATGACGCCCGTCAGCTTGGTGGTGCCTTTCATGGTGCTCCTTTCGCCTTTCGGCGTGTCATAAAGGGGAGGTTAGTTCGCCGTCGTCGCAAACACTCGCGATGCAGAGCTTTATCGCCATACTGTTACACGACCTTAACCGGAGCGATTCGTCGCAGGGCGGGGTCAGGAGGCCAGCGGCTGCGTGGTCATGGTCTTGGCGTCGAAGATGATCCGCTGCCTGCCGCGCTCGATGTCGGGGTCAGGGACCGGGATCGCCGAGAGCAGCGCCTTCGTGTACGGATGCTGCGGGTTGTCGAACACCTCGTCGACGTCTCCGTGCTCGACGAACTCGCCCAGGTACATCACGGCGACGCGGTCGGCGATGTGGCGCACCACGGACAGGTCGTGCGCGACGAACAGGTACGACAGGCCCAGCTTGACCTTGAGCTCGTCGAGCAGGTTGATCACACCGGCCTGGATCGACACGTCGAGCGCGGAGACGGGCTCGTCGAGCACGACGATCTTCGGGTTGGTCGACAGCGCACGGGCGATGCCGATGCGCTGTCGCTGGCCGCCCGAGAACGCGCCGGGGAACCGATCGAGGTGGGCGGGGTTCAGCCCCACCAGATCCATCAGCTCTTGCACGCGCACGTGGGCGTCTGCGCGGCTGACGCCGATCGCGATCATGGGCTCGGCGATGATCGCACTCACCGTCATGCGGGGATCGAGCGCTCCCATCGGGTCCTGGAACACGATCTGGATGTCGCGCCTCAGCGCCCTCTCCTGCGCGCCGCTCGTGATGTCGCCCACGCTCGTGCCGGCGACGACGATGTCTCCGTCGTCCTGCTTCGCGAAGTCCATGATCTGCAGCAGCGTCGTGGTCTTACCCGAACCGGACTCTCCGACGATGGCCATCGTCTCGCCCTCGCGGACGTCGAAGCTGATGCCCTTGACCGCGTGCACCTCGCCGACCTTGCGCTTGAAGATCGCGCCCTTCATGAGCGGGAAGGTCTTGGTGAGGTTGCGCACCTCGAGTGTGACCGGTCGCTGCTCGCGGGGAGTCAGGGTCAGGGCGCTCTGGGGGATCTCGGCGACCGGATAGACGGGAAGTCCGCCGATGAGTCCGCCGTCTTCGATCTCCGCGGCGCGGAAGCACGCCGCGGTGTGCGCGGCGTCGGTTCCGGTGACCACGGGAAGGAGCTCCGGCTCGGATGCGCGGCAGGCATCGACCACGATCGGGCAGCGGTCGGCGAACGGGCAGGCGTGCGGCAGGTCGATCAGCAGGGGCGGGTTGCCCTTGATCGGCACCAGCGGCTGCTTCTCGGCCTTGTCGACGCGCGGGATCGCTCCGAGCAGGCCGATCGAGTACGGCATCCGCGTGCGGTGGAAGAGTTCGCGGGCCTCGGCGTGCTCGACGGGCTTGCCCGCGTACATGACGATGACGTCGTCGGCCGTGCGCGCCACCACGCCCATGTCGTGCGTGATCATGATGACGGCTGCGCCGGTCTCGCCCTGCGCCTTCTCGATGAGATCGAGGATCTGGGCCTGGATCGTCACGTCGAGAGCGGTGGTCGGCTCGTCGCAGATGATGAGCTTCGGGTTGTTCGCCATCGCGATGGCGATGACGACTCGCTGACGCATGCCGCCGGAGAACTCGTGCGGGAACGACTTCATACGCTTCTCGGGCTCGGGGATGCCCACGAGCGAGAGCAGCTCGACCGAGCGGTCCCACGACTCCTTCTTCGAGAGGTTCCGGTGCACGGTCAGCGCCTCGATCAGCTGGTCGCCGATGGTGAAGACCGGCGTGAGCGAGGTCAGCGGGTCCTGGAAGACCATGGTCATGCCGTTGCCGCGGATCATCGACATCTGCTTGTCGCTCTTGCCGAGCAGCTCCTCGCCGTCGAAGACGATGGATCCTGTGACCTTGGCGTTGTCGTCGAGCAGGCCGATGATCGCGAGCGACGTGACGGACTTGCCCGATCCGGATTCGCCGACGATGCCGAGGGTCTTGCCCGCCTCGAGGTCGAACGAGACGCCGCGCACGGCGTCGACGCGTCCGGCCTCGGAGGGGAAGCTGACCCGCAGGTCGCGGACGGAGAGGACGGGGGAAGAGGAGATGGTGGTCATGCGCGGCCTCCTGCCGCTGAAGTGGGATCGAGCGCGTCGCGCAGTCCGTCGGCGACGAGTGCCATCGAGACGGTGAGCAGCACCAGTGCGGCGGCGGGGAAGTAGAACAGCCACGGGGCGCTGGTGATGCTGTTGGCGCCGCTGCCGATGAGCGAGCCGAGCGACACATCGGGGATCTTCACACCGAAGCCGATGAACGACAGGCCGGTCTCCGTCATCACGGCCGCGACGACGCCGAGGGTGAAGTTGATGACGAGGAGCGAGCCGATGTTGGGGAGCAGGTGGCGCATGACGATGGTCATGCCGCGCACGCCCATGTAGCGCGCGGCCTCGACGTACTCGCGCTCGCGCAGCGACAGCGCCATGGTCCAGATCACCCTCGCCTGGAAGAACCAGCCGATGAAGATGAGCGCCAGGGCGATGACCCGCCAGTCGCCTCCCGCGGTGTTCGACACCAGGGCGAGGATCAGGAAGGTGGGGATGACCATGAGGAAGTGGATGAGAAGCAGCGTGAACTTCTCGGTCCGCCCGCCGAAGTACGCCGCGGCGGTGCCGACCACGGCGGAGAGCGCGGTGGTTCCGACGGAGACCGTGACGGCGATCATGAGCGAGCGCTGGAGTCCGATCGACACCTGCGCGAACAGGTCGTTTCCTGCGGGGGTGGTGCCGAACCAGTGCTCACCCGACGGCGGCGTGCCGAGATTGAGGAAGTCGAGGTAGATGTGGTCGTACCGTGCCACCAGGGGGCCCACGATCGAGAAGAGCACGAGCGCGAGGAACACGATGACGCCGAAGACGGCCGGCTTGTTGCGCATGAATCGCCGGTAGTACAGCGCGAAGGTCGACATCCGCTTGCGCTGCACGGCCACGGGAGCCGGCTGCTCGGCGGTGTGCAGCGTGGGATCGATCATTTCCGAGCTCATGTCAGCTCACTCTCACTCGCGGGTCGAGGGCGACGACGGCGATGTCCGCGAGGATCGCGCCGATTGCGGTCAGGACCGCACCGAAGGCGGCGACCGCCACGACGCCGTGGACGTCGTTCTTCGAGATCGTGTCGATGAAGTACTTGCCCATGCCGTTCCAGCCGAAGATCGACTCGGTCAGGATGGCGCCGGTGAAGACCGTCGGGATCGTGAACGCGAGCTGCGTCGCGACCGGGATGAGCGACGGACGCAGGGCGTGCTTGCGGATCGCCTGCTGCTTCGTGAGGCCCTTGGCACGCGCCGTGCGCACGTAGTCGGCCTTGATGTTGTCGAGCAGGAGGGAGCGCTGCAGCAGGTGGTAGTTCGCGTAGCCCGTGAGGACGAGGGCGATCGTGGGAAGCGTCAGATGCTGGAGCTTGTCGATGATGTAGGGGAAGAAGCCCTCCACACCCTTGCTGCCGGCGCCGGTCACGTAGAAGACGCGCACACCCGCCCACTCGTTGAAGGCGATGGCGAGGAGCACGATTCCGAGCGCGGCGACGACGATGGGGATGTTCATCGTCACGATCGACGTCGCCTGACCGATCCGGTCGCCGAGCTTGTACTGGCGAGAGGCGGTGTAGACGCCGAGCCCGATGCCGAGCACGGCACCCAGGATGGTCGCGCCGATGACCAGCTCGCCCGAGACCCACATGCGGTATGCGATCTGGTCGTTCACCGACTGGCCGACCGGGCTCTGCCCCCAGTCCCAGCGGAAGAGGATGCCGCTGAACCAGGTCCACCACCGCTCGAGGAGCGGAACCGTGTCGCTCAGGTTGAACGGCTCGAGCATCCGCGTGATCTCCTCGGGGGAGAGCGGCGGGCGGCGCCCGACATAGTTGCTCCGGGGGTCGAGGAACGACCACGCCAGGAAGTAGGTCACGTTGGTCGCGACCACGATCATCAGCAGCCAGCCCAGTGCTCGGCGCACGAGATACTTGATCAAGGTGTTGATTCTCTCTCTTTTTCAGACGCGCTCGGGAACAGCCGACGCAACTCTGAGCCGGAGGGAGACGGCCGTGCACCGTCTGCCGATCTGCGCGAATCGACTCGCCGCATGGTGTGTGACGGAGTCTTATCGCTCACGGGATCCGGTGTCACGGATGGCTCCCGGGCAACCTCGGCAGGTTATCACCATCGCGGTCGAATCGGGATATCACCGCTTCCACCGAATCGGGCATTGACCCTCACGCCCCGTAGAATCGACGGGACATGTCACCACGCGCCCTCACTCCGCTTCAGCCTGCCGCGACGCCTGCGACGAAGATCCGCAATTTCTGCATCATCGCGCACATCGACCACGGCAAGTCGACCCTCGCCGACCGCATGCTCCAGATCACCGGCGTGGTCTCGGATCGCGACATGCGCGCCCAGTATCTGGACCGCATGGACATCGAGCGCGAGCGCGGGATCACGATCAAGTCCCAGGCGGTCCGCATGCCCTGGGAGCTCGAGGGCGAGACGTTCGCGCTCAACATGATCGACACGCCGGGGCACGTCGACTTCACCTACGAGGTCTCCCGGTCGCTCGCCGCCTGCGAGGGGGCGATCCTGCTCGTCGACGCCGCCCAGGGCATCGAGGCTCAGACGCTCGCGAACCTCTACCTGGCTCTCGAGAACGACCTGCACATCATCCCGGTCCTCAACAAGATCGACCTGCCGGCGGCCGACCCCGAGAAGTACGCCAAGGAACTGGCATCCCTCATCGGCGGCAAGCCGGAGGACGTGCTGCGCGTCTCGGGCAAGACCGGTGTGGGCGTCGAGGCGCTGCTCGACCGCCTGGTGCAGGAGATCCCGGCCCCGGTGGGCGATGCGGATGCCCCCGCCCGAGCCATGATCTTCGACTCGGTCTACGACGCCTACCGCGGCGTCGTCACCTACGTCCGCATGGTCGACGGCAGTCTCTCGCCGCGCGAGCGCATCCAGATGATGTCGACGGGTGCGAACCATGACGCGCTCGAGGTCGGCGTGTCGAGCCCCGAGCCGATCCCCACGAAGGGACTCGGCGTCGGAGAGGTCGGCTATCTCATCACCGGTGTGAAGGACGTGCGTCTGTCGAAGGTCGGCGACACGATCACGGCGGCGCGCAAGCCCGCGTCAGAGGCCCTCGCGGGCTACACCGACCCCAAGCCGATGGTGTTCTCCGGCATCTATCCGATCGACGGCAGCGACTACGCGGAGCTGCGTGAGGCGCTCGACAAGCTCAAGCTCTCCGACGCGTCGCTCCAGTACGAGCCCGAGACCTCGGTCGCGCTCGGATTCGGATTCCGCTGCGGCTTCCTCGGACTCCTGCACCTCGAGATCATCACCGAGCGCCTCGAACGCGAGTTCGGCCTCGACCTCATCACCACCGCGCCCAGCGTGATCTACGAGGTCCTCACCAGCGACACCGGCGAGACCGTGACCGTGACCAACCCGAGCGAGTACCCCGACGGGCGCATCGGCTCGGTGGCGGAGCCCATGGTGAAGACGGCGATCCTGCTGCCCAAGGACTACGTGGGTACGGTCATGGAGCTCTGCCAGTCCCGACGCGGTTCGCTGCTCGGGATGGAGTACTTCTCGGAGGAGCGCGTCGAGCTGCGGTACATGATGCCGCTCGGTGAGATCGTGTTCGACTTCTTCGATCAGCTCAAGTCGAAGACGCAGGGCTATGCCTCGCTCGACTACGAGCCCGCCGGCCAGCAGGAGGCGGATCTCGTGAAGGTCGACATCCTGCTGCAGGGCGAGAAGGTCGACGCATTCAGCTCGATCGTCCACCGCGACAAGGCATACGCGTACGGCACGATGATGGCCGAGCGTCTGCGCAAGCTCATCCCGCGCCAGCAGTTCGAGGTGCCGATCCAGGCGGCCATCGGCGCGCGCATCATCGCCCGCGAGACCATCCGCGCGATCCGCAAGGACGTTCTGGCCAAGTGCTACGGCGGTGACATCACCCGCAAGCGCAAGCTCCTCGAGAAGCAGAAGGAGGGCAAGAAGCGCATGAAGATGGTCGGTCGCGTCGAGGTCCCCCAGGAGGCGTTCATCGCCGCGCTCTCCGGCGACGTCGAAGGCAAGGACAAGAAGTAGCGTGACGCTGCCGCGGTACGAGCGCGGCCTGACACGGCATCCGCTCGGCGACCTCCCGAAGGGGATGCGCGGCGCCGAGCGCTCGGTGGCAGTGCCGGAGCACGCGCAGACCGCCGTCGGCGCGCTCATCACCTCGTGGGAGTTCAAGCGGCGCGCCGGCTTCGAGACGCCAGGGGGCGAGCCCGTCGCCGGGCAGGAGGGGCGCCTCGGCAAGACCGTGCTCGGGATGCACTTCGCGGAGCCGATCCGCGTGGTGTGGGCCGACGAGCACGGATTCGGCTACGAGACTCGCCCGGGGCACCCGCTCTACGGAGAGGAATCGTTCGTTCTCGAAAACGGCCGGTTCACCGCGCGATCGATCTCGCGCCCCTCGACCCTGCGATGGCGGCTGCTGACGCCGGTTCTCCGCGCCATGCAGCGCGGGGTGTTCCGTCGGTACATCTCGAGCGTCGAGTCGGAGATCGACCGGTGCAGGCAGGTTCGGGAACCCGGGGTGAGTGATCGTCCAGGTAATGCCAAGTAGGCTGGCTCTCATGCGGCGCGGGACTTTCCGAGACGACACGGTGGACTATGCGGCCGTGGGTGCGACCCACGCCCCCGATCTGATGCAATATCCGCCGGAGCGCAGCATCCCGGCGGAGAACTCCTGGCGCATCGGCAGCGGACTCGAGCGGTTCCAGACCGCGGGCGAATCTCTTCTGACCTGGACGGCGCAGCGCGCCTCGGGACTCAGCGTCGACGATGTGCGCCCGGCACCCGGACCGGCCTACGCCGGTGTGAGCTTCGACGCGGAGGGCACCCCGATCGCCCCGAGCAAGAACGACGTCGAGCAGCGTTTCGACGCCGAGGGGACCCCATTCGCGGGCCCCGGGATGACTCTGCGCCTGCACGGCCGGGTGGCCGGCATGAGAGCCGACGCGGAACTGCGCGTCATCTCCGTGACCGAGGAGAAGCGCCGCATCGGATTCGTGCTCGGCACCGTCGGCGGTTCGGTCGTACGGGGCGAAGAGTCGTTCGACATCGACTGGCGCGAGGACAACGACGAGGTGTGGTTCACGGTGCGCGCCTTCGACGCGCCGAACTCGCTGCTGTATCGCACCGTGCCCGCTCTCGTGAAGCGCCGTCGCCGCGAGCTGTTCGCCCGCTACCTGCGCGCGATCTCGCCGCTGTACGCGACGCCGCTCTGATGAACTCAGCCCTCTGATGGCCGGTCCTCTGCCGCTCGGCGACCCGGCCCCGGCCGACGGTCGTCTTCCCGCCGATCTTCCGCTGGATCCCGAGGTGCCGTTCTCGGCCTACCTGCACATCCCCTTCTGCCGCGTGCGCTGCGGCTACTGCGACTTCAACACCTACACGTCCGGTGAGCTGCGCGGTGCGAAGCAGGAGGACTACGCCTCGACCCTCCTCACCGAGATCGACCTCGCCAGAGAGGTGCTCGCCGACGCCGGAGCGCTGCGACCGATGGACACCGTGTTCTTCGGCGGAGGCACCCCCACGCTGCTGCCGGCCGGCGATCTCGCCCGCATGCTCGGGGCCGCGACCGACGCGTTCGGCCTGGCCGAGGGCGCCGAGGTCACGGTCGAGGCGAATCCCGACACGGTCACTCCCGATGTCGCGCGCATCCTCGCCGATGCGGGGGTCACGCGGCTCTCGATAGGCATGCAGTCGGCGGTTCCCCATGTGCTCGCCGCGCTGGATCGCACGCATCGGCCCGAGAACGTCGACACCGCCGTCGCCGCCGCGAAGGATGCGGGCCTCGCGGTCAGCGTCGACCTCATCTACGGGGCACCCGGCGAGTCGCTCGCCGACTGGGAGGCCTCGCTCGACGCGGCGCTCGCCCTCGAGTCCGACCACATCTCGGCATACGCGCTGATCATCGAAGACGGCACGAAGCTCGCCAGGCAGATCCGCCGCGGCGAGGTGCCCACTCCCGACGACGATCTCCAGGCCGACATGTACGAGCTCGCCGACGCCCGCCTCGCGGCGGCCGGTTTCGACTGGTACGAGGTGAGCAACTGGTCGCGCTCCGAGCAGCAGCGCTCGCGCCACAATCTCGCCTACTGGCGGGGGAGCGACTGGTGGGGGTTCGGACCCGGCGCCCACAGCCATGTCGCAGGACTCCGCTGGTGGAACGTCAAGCACCCCGCGGCCTATGCGCAGCGCCTCGCGGCGGGGGAGTCGCCCGCCGCGGGGACCGAACGCCCCGATGACGAGTCGCGGATGCTCGAGCGCATCCTGCTGCTCAGCCGCATCCGCGAGGGCATCGCCGTGGACGACCTCCGGGCCGACAAGCGCTCCCGTGTCGCCGGGCTGATCGCCGACGGCCTCGTCGATCCTGTCGCGGCGGTGCGCGGTCGGGTGCAGCTCACGCTTCGCGGGCGCCTCCTCGCCGACGCCGTCGTGCGCGAGCTCACGGACTGACCGTCTCGCCCCCAGCGTCGGGTGAGGGCAGGTGTCGGGCTGAGCGTCTACGCCCGCGGGGGCAGCAGGTCCAGCGCCTCGGTGCGCCGCTGGGCGACGGTCGAGGTCCGGGTGTCGAAGAGACGCGTGAGCCGCCCCTGCCCGAAGACGGGCCATCCGGGGTCGCCGGTCGTGATGAACGAGATCCAGGCGGCGTGCATCTCGTCGGCGAGGGCCTGAGGCGCGTCGGCGCCCGCGAGGCGCTGAGCCTCCGGATCGCGCAGCCGGTCGAACACGAAGCCCAGCTCGAGCGCGTGCGCCGCGCGCAGGTCGCGGACCGGGCTCTCCCAAGCGAACTCGTACACGTAGGTGGGTGCGGTGCGCGCTCGGGCGACGCGGGTGAGCGGCGCGCGCAGCAGGAGGTCGGTGGCGAGCTGGCCGAAGATCTCACCGGTGGAGGCGCCGGGGAAGGCAGCTCGGTAGGCCGTGACGGCTCGTCGCGGAATCCGCAGCGCCAGGCGCGCGAGCAGCAGCTTCAGTCCGCTGATCGCCGCCAGATCCGCAGGCGGGAACCACAGGCGGTATTCGTCGGTGTTGCTCCCGATGAGAAGGGGGACGTCGGTGTCGGCGATGATCTCGTGCGGTGAGCGGGGGAGGGACTCGGGGTCGACCGCGAACTGGAATCCCGCTGCCCCGCCGAGCGGCGACGAGCCCGCGGCCTGACGACGCCGCGCGTGCAGCAGCCTCTCGGGCGACAGCTGCGCGAACCCGGCCCGGTCGGCCGAGACGCCGAGCAGCTTCGCCAGGCGATTCGTGACCCGACCCGCCTTCGCGACGCTCTGCGCCTCGAGGGGTCCGGACTCGATGATCGCGCGAGCGATCAGTGCGCGTGACGACGTGTTCGCGAGCAGACCGGCGACGATCGCCCCGCCCGCCGATTCGCCCATGACCGTGATCCGGCCGGGGTCGCCGCCGAACGCGGCGATCTCGCGATGCACCCACTCGAGGCCCGCCGCCGCGTCCTGGAGCCCGAGGTTCCTGGGGACGTCCTTCAGCACGGAGAAGCCCTCGGACCCGAGGCGGTAGTTGATCGAGGTGAAGACGATCCCCGCACGGGCGAAGGCGGCGCCGTCGTACAGGGGGATGGCCGCGGTGCCGCGCTCGAGGGCGCCTCCGTGGATCCAGAGGACGACCGGAGCGCCGTCGGCATCGCGCGGAGCCCAGACGTTGACGGTGAGGATGTCGTCGCCGGGGATCTCGACCGAGCCCAGGAGATCTCCGATCGCGCCGGGATACGGATGCTGCGGCGCGGTCGGCCCGAACGCCGTGGCGTCGCGCACGCCGTCCCATGCGGCGGCGGTGCGCGGTGCGCGGAAGCGGTTCGCTCCGAAGGGGGCGGCGGCGTACGGGATGCCGAGGTAGCGGTCGACTCCGTCGAGCGCCTCGCCGCGCACGGTTCCGGTGGACACGGTGGTCTGCGGCGCGACACTCATGGTGCTCATCGTAGGGGGATCAGCACGGTGCGCCCCTCGACGGGTAGAATTGGCACTCGTAGCCGGTGAGTGCCAGAGGGAGGAGATGCGATGGTCAGCGAACGAGGCCTCCAGGTCCTCCGCGCGATCGTGCAGGACTACGTCGAGACGCATGAGCCCGTGGGCAGCCGATCCATCGTCGATCGCTATTCGTTCGGCGTGTCGGCCGCGACCATCCGCAACGACATGGCGCTGCTCGAAGACGAGGAGCTGATCGCGGCCCCGCACACGTCGTCCGGCCGCGTGCCCACCGACAAGGGCTATCGGGTCTTCGTCGATCACCTCGCCCAGCTGCGCCCGCTCTCGGGAGCGCAGCGCACGGCCATCGAGTCGTTCCTCACGGATCCCGCCGACCTCGACGACCTCATGGTCCGCACGGTCAGGGTCCTCACGCAGCTCACCGGTCAGGTCGCGCTCGCGCAGTACCCCTCGTTCGCCCGCGCGAACCTCACCCACATCGAGCTCGTCGCGCTCGCGCCGACGCGCCTGCTCATCGTCCTCGTCACCGACGCCGGCGGCGTGTCACAGCGCATGGCCCCGTTGCCGGCTGTGGTCGACGAGACCGACATGGCGGTGCTCCGCGCACGCCTGTCGGCTCTGATCACCGGGCGTGCCGTGAGCGATGCAGCCGACCGCCTGCAGTCCCTCCTCGCGGCCGACGAGCATGCGAACGATCAGGTGCTCCGCGCGCTCGCGACGATCATCATCGACGAGCTCGGTCAGTTCCGGCAGGAGCGGCTCGTGATGGCCGGTGCCGCCACGCTCGCCCGGCGCGAGCAGGACTTCCGCGGCAGCATCCATCCGCTGCTCGAGGCGATCGAGGAGCAGGTGACCCTGCTGCGGCTGATGAGCGAGATGGAGACCGACTCGCACGGACTCGCGGCGAGCATCGGCACCGAGAACGCCTCGTTCGGACTGGGTGAGGCCTCGATCGTCGCGAGCAACTACGCCGCCCCCAGCGGCACAGCTCGAGTCGGCGTGATGGGGCCGACCCGCATGGACTATCCGAGCAACCTCGCGGCGGCGCGGGCTGTGGCCCGCTACCTGTCGCGGATGCTCGACGAAGACGAGGCCGCTCGCTGACGCGGGCGACCTGACACGACACGCAGAAGGGCCATTGTGGCGGATCACTACGAGGTACTCGGCGTCTCCCGCGACGCTTCCACCGACGAGATCAAGAAGGCATACCGACGACTCGCACGGCAGCTCCACCCGGACGTGAATCCGGGTGAGGATGCGGCCGAGCGATTCAAGCTCGTCACCCACGCCTATGACGTGCTGAGCGACGACGAGTCGCGTCGCCGGTACGACATGGGAGGAGGCGACGGCGCTGCCGGCAACTTCGGCGGATTCGGCGGGTTCGGCGACATCTTCGAGACGTTCTTCGGAGCAGGGCAGGGCGGAGGGCGTGGAGCACGTCCGCGCTCGCGGCGTGAGCGCGGTCAGGATGCGCTCGTGCGGGTCACCCTCGATCTCGGCGATGTCGTCTTCGGCGCACACCGCGACATCGAGGTCGACACCGCCGTGCTGTGCGAGACCTGCAACGGCTCGTGCTGTCAGGAGGGCACCTCGCCGGTGACCTGCGACATCTGCGGCGGATCGGGCCACGTGCAGCGTCAGGTGCGCAGCCTGCTCGGCAACGTCGTGACCTCGCAGCCGTGCGGCACGTGCGAGGGATACGGCACGACGATCCCGTATCCGTGTGGCACGTGCGGTGGCCAGGGCCGAGTGCGTTCGCGTCGCACGGTGTCGCTCGACATCCCCGCCGGTGTCGAGACGGGCCTGCGCCTGCAGCTTCCCGGCTCCGGCGAGGTCGGCAAGGCCGGTGGCCCCAACGGCGACCTGTACGTCGAGGTCACCGTCAACCCCCATCCGGCGTTCAGCCGCGACGGCGACGACCTGCTGGCGACGCTCGAGGTCGCGATGACCGACGCGATCCTCGGCACCGAGACGACGATCCAGGGGCTCGACGGCGAGGTCGATCTCGAGATCCGTCCCGGCGTGCAGTCGGGTGACGTCCTCACGATCAAGGGGCGTGGGATCACGCCGCTGCGCGGCAGCCAGCGCGGCGACCTCCGCGTCGGAGTGCAGGTGCTGACCCCCACCAAGATCGACTCCGCACAGCGCCGGCTCATCGAGGACTTCGCCAAGAAGACCAAGGCGCCCGAGCCCCAGCTGGCGCAGTTCCAGCAGGGACTGTTCTCGAAGTTCCGCGATCGCTTCCGCTCGCACTGATCGGCATCCCATGGCACTGCACTTCCTCGTCGAGTCCGCGTCGGACACCGCCGTCGGCGACGTCGTCACGCTGACCGGGTCCGAGGCCAAGCATGCGGCGGTGGTCCGTCGCCTGCGGGTCGGCGAGGCGGTCACCGTCGGAGACGGCGCCGGGGTCTGGCTCACCGGCGTCGCCGAAGAGGTGACGCCCGCGCGCGTCGACGTGCGCGTCTCCGAACGGGCCGTCGCTCCCGCGCCGACCCCGCGGATCGTGCTGGTGCAGGCCCTCGCGAAGGGCGACCGCGACGAGCTCGCGGTGCAGGCGGCCTGCGAGCTCGGTGTCGACGAGGTGGTTCCGTGGCAGGCGAGTCGCAGCGTCTCGCGCTGGGAGGGTGCGAAGGCCGTCAAGGGCCGGGAGCGCTGGGCGAGCATCGTCCGCGAGGCGGCCAAGCAGGCGCATCGTGCGTGGGTGCCCGAGGTGGCGGCACCCGTGACGACGAAGCAGCTCGCGGCACGCGCCGCGCAGCAGCGTGTCCTGCTGCTCGATCCCACCGCATCCACGCGGATCTCGCAGCTGGAGTCCGACGGTCGGGATGTCGTGCTGGTCGTCGGGCCCGAGGGCGGGATCTCCGATGAGGAGATCGCGCGGCTGGTGGAAGCGGGCGCCGAGCGCGTGCTGCTCGGTGACACCGTGCTGCGCACGTCGACGGCGGGTCCTGCCGCCATCGCGGTGCTGTCTGTGGCTCTCGGGCGCTGGTGACGCGGCTCGAGCCTTCCGAGCCGCCCGATCGGTAGACTGAGACCATGGCAGAGCCCTCGATCTTCACGCGCATACTCAGTGGCGACATCCCGGGTGAGATCCTCCTGGACACCGGTCGGGTCTTCGCCATCCGCGACATCGATCCGCAGGCGCCGCTGCACGCGCTGGTGATCCCGAAGACCGAGCAGTACCGCGACGTCACGGAACTCGCGGCGGGAGACCCCGGTCTGCTCGCCGAGATGGTGTCGGCAGCCAAGCAGCTCGCCGATGACCACGCGAACGGCGAGTACCGCCTCATCTTCAACAACGGCGCGAGCGCCGCGCAGTCCGTGTTCCACGTGCACGCCCATGTGCTCGGCAATATCGAGGAGAACAAGCTCGTTGGCTTCTGACGATCAAGACATCATCACCGAACGCGTCTACGCCGACGGCGTCGCGATGGTGCAGCTGCTGGGTCCGCAGGACCGTCTGCTCCGGATGCTCGAGAAGGAGCACCGCGAGGTGCAGGTGCTCGTGCGCGGCAACGAGATCACGCTGACCGGCGCCGCCGACGCGGTGGAGAAGGCCAAGAGCCTCGTCGACGAACTGCTCACCATGACGAAGGCCGGTCACGACCTGGCCCCCAGCGACGTCACCAGCTCGGCGCGCCTGCTGCGCACCGACGGTGGACCGCGCCCGAGCGAGGTGCTCGGCGAGGCGATCCTGTCGACGCGCGGCAAGGTCATCCGACCGAAGACGCTCGGTCAGAAGGAGTACGTCGACGCGATCGAGGAGAACACGATCGTGTTCGGAATCGGTCCTGCGGGCACCGGCAAGACGTACCTCGCGATGGCGAAGGCCGTGCAGGCGCTGCAGCGCAAGGAGGTCACGCGGATCATCCTCACGCGTCCCGCCGTGGAGGCGGGGGAGCGGCTCGGGTTCCTGCCCGGCACGCTCACCGACAAGATCGACCCGTACCTGCGCCCGCTCTACGACGCGCTCAACGAGATGATGGATCCGGAGATCGTGCCTCGCCTCATGGCGACGGGGACCATCGAGGTCGCGCCGTTGGCCTACATGCGCGGCCGCACGCTCAACGACTCGTTCGTGGTGCTCGACGAGGCGCAGAACACGACCCCCGAGCAGATGAAGATGTTCCTGACCCGCCTGGGCTTCGGATCGAAGATGGTCGTCACAGGCGACATCACCCAGGTGGACCTGCCGCAGGGCTCGTCCGGACTCCGTCTCGTGACACGGGTGCTCGACGGCATCGACGACATCCACTTCGCTCGTCTCACCAGCGACGACGTGGTGCGGCACTCGCTCGTCGGACGCATCGTCGACGCATACAGCGAGTACGACGAACGCCGCACCGCGCAGCGCTTCGAGCGCGAGCAGGCGGCGGAGTTCGCCAACCGCGCCGAGCGCCGGGGAGCACAGCGACCGGGCCCCAGGGACCGCATGCCGAAACGAGGCCTCTCCTGATGAAACGAGCACAGAAATGATCGAGATCAACAACGAGTCGGCCATCGACGTCGACGAGACCGTGCTCCAGCGCCTGACGGACTTCAACCTCGCCCAGCTGCACGTCAGCCCCGATGCCGAGGTCGCCATCGTCCTCGTCGACGAGGGTGCCATGGAGGCGCTGCACGTGCAGTGGATGGATGAGCCCGGCCCCACCGATGTGCTCAGCTTCCCCATGGACGAGCTGCGGCCCGGCACCGAGGACCGCCCGACCGCCCCCGGACTGCTCGGAGACATCGTCCTGTGCCCGCAGGTCGCCGAGACCCAGGCGCAGGCGGCCGGACACACGCTGATGGACGAGCTCATCCTGCTCACCACGCACGGACTGCTGCACCTGCTGGGATTCGACCATGCAGAGCCCGACGAGGAGCGTGAGATGTTCGGACTGCAGAAGGAGCTCATCCAGGGCTTCGCTGCCGTCGAACGTCGACGATGACCGCGGGTCTCCTCCTCGCGGGGGCGGTGCTGCTTGTCGCCTTCGGCGGCCTCATGGCAGCCATCGACGCGGCCTTCGGCGTCACCTCGCGCTCCGACATCGCGGAGATGGGAGCAGAGGGGCGCAACGCCCGTCAGCTGGCGCGGATCGCCGTCGACCCGGATGCGCACGTCAACTCGGTCTCCTTCATCCGCGTGCTCGCCGAGACCGCGGCCGCCGTGCTCGTGACCGTGGCGTTCAGCATCCTCTTCGACAACATCTGGTGGGCGATGCTCGCCGCCGCCGTGCTGATGACCGGCATCACGTTCGTGCTCGTCGGAGCGAGTCCGCGGTCGTTCGGCCGTCAACATGCCGACCGCATCCTTCGGGCGAACGCTCCGATCGTCCGCGGCCTGCGGATCTTCCTCGGTCCGATCGCGCAGGGCCTCGTGCTCCTCGGCAACCGGGTGACGCCCGGCACGGGTCGCAGCTCGTTCACCTCTGAGGAGCAGCTGCTCAGCATGGTCGACGAGGCCGCGTCGAACGACCTCATCGAGGCCGACGACCGCGACCTCATCCACTCGGTGTTCGACTTCACCGATCAGTTCGTCCGCGCCGTCATGGTGCCGCGCACCGAGATGGTCACGGTCGACGCGACGGCCACGACCGACGAGGCGATGACGCTGTTCCTGCAGCGCGGGGTGTCGCGGATGCCCGTGGTGGACGACGACGCCGATGACGTGGTCGGCGTGCTGTATCTGAAGGACCTCGTGCAGTTCGCGTATCGCGATGAGAGCGCCTGGCGCGCGGCATCCATCCGCCCGATCTCGCGCCCCGCGACCTTCGTGCCCGAGTCCATGCGCGCCGAGACGCTCCTGCAGCAGATGAAGCGCGACGCGGTGCACGTGTGTCTCGTGATCGACGAGCACGGTGGCATCTCGGGCCTGGTGACTCTCGAGGACCTCATCGAGGAGCTCGTCGGCGAGATCTCCGACGAGTACGATCGAGTGGCAGCAGAAGTCGTCGAACTCGGCGACGGACGATACCGCGTGAGCGCCCGACTCTCGCTGGAGGATGTCGGCGACCTGTTCGGACTCGAGCTCGAGGACGACGACGTCGACTCCATCGGCGGTCTGCTGGGCAAGGCCCTGGGCCAGGTTCCTCAGCCGGGAGCCATGGCGACCGTCGAGGGATTGACCCTGACGGGAGGCGCGTCGAGAGGACGCGGACGCGGCATCGCGACGGTGTTCGTCGAACGAGCCGTGAACGATCCTGCAGGAGCAGGGCACGAAGGAGACCAGGACGATGACTGAGCAGATGCGAAGCGGGTTCGTGACCTTCGTGGGACGACCCAACGTCGGCAAGTCGACCCTCACGAACGCGCTCGTCGGCGAGAAGATCGCCATCACCAGCGAGAAGCCCCAGACCACACGGCGTGCCATCCGAGGCATCGTGAACCGGCCGGAGGGTCAGCTCGTGATCGTCGACACCCCGGGCATCCACAAGCCGCGCACTCTGCTCGGCGAGCGCCTGAACGATCTCGTGGAGCAGGTGCTCGGCGACGTCGACGTCATCGGCTTCTGCGTGCCGGCCACCGAGAAGGTGGGCCCCGGCGACCGACGTATCGCCGCCTCGCTCGACGGGTATCCGCGCGCGAAGAAGGTGGCGATCGTGACGAAGACCGATGCCGCCGGTCGCGATGAGATCACCGAACGGCTCATGGAGGTCGATGCTCTGCGTGAGGACTGGGCAGCGGTCATCCCCCTGTCGGCGCTGACCCGCGACCAGCTCGAGGTCCTCGCGGACGAGGTCCTCTCGCTCATGCCTGAGGGCCCTGCGCTGTACGGCGAGGGCGTCACGACGGACGAGTCCGAAGAGGACCGCATCGCCGAGATGATCCGCGAAGCGGCGCTCGACGGCGTCCGGGATGAGCTCCCGCACTCCATCGCCGTGGTGATCGACGACATCGCACCGCGAGAGGACAGCGACCTCACCGACGTGCATGCCTCGATCGTGGTCGAGCGCGACAGCCAGAAGGCGATCATCATCGGGCACAAGGGCAAGCGGCTGGCCGATGTAGGCCGTCGGGCGCGTGTCGGCATCGAGGAGCTGCTGGGCACGCGGGTCTTCCTGGGGCTGCACGTCAAGGTCGCCAAGGAATGGCAGCGCGACCCGAAGCAGCTCGGTCGACTCGGCTTCTGAGATGGGGAACCGACACGCTGAGCGGGTCGGGTGCTCCACCGGACGACAGAGATGAGCACCCGCGGCGACGACGCCGAGAAGCAGAAGGATCACGCCTTCAGTGCGCTCTTCGATGCGAACTGGGCGCGCGTGCGCCATCACGTCGAGGGCGTCGTCGACGACGACACCGAAGTGACGGAGATCGTGTCGGAGATCTTCCTCCACGCCTGGTCGCGCCTCGACCCGGCGAGGCCGATGGACCGTCTGTGGCTTCTGCGCGCCGCCGACCGGGTGCTGCGGTCGAGAACCGCTCGTGCGGTCACGCGGCGGACGGCGCTCGACGCGGTGCATCGGGGGATGTCCGGCGCCGAGGGTGCCGCTGACCTCACCATGCGGGTGCGCGTCCTCACAGCTTTGGGTGTCCTATCCAGGACTGAGCGGCGTATCATCATGCTGACATACTGGGATGGGCTCGCGGTGGGGGAGATCGCTGAGATGCTGCGCAGCCCGAAGATCCGAGTGAGGAAGACGCTGCGTCGCGCACAGCAGAAGCTGCGCACGGCGCTCGGACTGGAGGAGGCGGGGTGACGGCGATGGGCGACCACGCGCTGCTGGATCGGGTGTTGACGGAGGCGGATCCCGCCCGGACCCCGCGGGATGCGCATCCCGACGCCGCCGCACTGATGGTGCGCGACAGGATCATCCGCACCTCGCGCGCTCCTCGACGACGCCGCGCCGTCGCCGTCGGATGGGCCTCCGGCCTCGCCGCGGCCGCCGCAGCCGCCGTCGTGGCTGTCGCGGTTCTCGTGCCGCAGGGTGAGGCGGTCGCCGAGGGGCTCGACCCTCTCGACTTCTCATCCGCCGAGAGCGCAGCTGCCACGGTGGAGAGCGCGCAGGA
>Ga0308156_1002125_pt1 | contig 18809 bp, 14 predicted proteins | sample PhyAR2_FD_201041 | JGI IMG/M metagenome (GOLD analysis project Ga0308156, IMG submission 201041) | Phyllosphere microbial communities from UC Gill Tract Community Farm, Albany, California, United States - DLSL A.R2 | ecosystem: Host-associated > Plants > Phyllosphere > Unclassified | place: USA... | reverse complement strand
GTGAACGTGACCGTGTCTACTTTATCTGGCGCGGCTTCTTTGCCGTCTTCATACATATAATGGATCGTTTGCTTGACTTCTTTGGTTTCTGTTGTTTCGGTCATATTTGGCGAATAAGTGACAGTCACTTCGCGATCTTCTGATTCTGCAGTCAGACCTGTGACTTTATCAACCGTTTTTTGGTCCGCATTGTATTTGTCTATTTCTGGACTTAACACTTCATCAAACATCGTATCATCATCTTGGGCTTGCCATTCGCCATAGGTCTTGTTGCCAGTTGCTTCGTTCGTGGTAACCGTTCGAGTGAACGTAACCGTGTCTACTTTGTCTGGGGCGGCTTCTTTGCCGTCTTCATATACAAAATGGATCATTCGTTTGACTTCTTTGGTTTCTGTTGACTCGGTCATATTTGGTGAGTAAGTAACAGTCACTTCACGATCCTTGTCTTCTGCTGTCAAACCTGTGACTTCCTCGATGCTTGTTTTGTCTGCGTGATAGTTCTTGATCTCAGGACTCTTCACTTCGTCAAATTTCGTGTCATCATCTTTCGCTTGCCATTCGCCAAAAGTTTTGTCACCTGTTGCTTCATTTATTGTGACAGTTCGTGTAAAAGTAACAGTGTCCGTTTTGTCTGGCGCGGCTTCTTTGCCATCTCCATACACATAATGGATCGCTTGGTTGACTTCTTTGGTCTCCGTAGATTCGATCATGTTTGGCGAATAAGTGACAGTCACTTCGCGATCTTCTGATTCTGCAGTCAACTCAGTGACTTTATCAACCATTTTTTGGTCTGCATTGTACTTGTCTATTTCTGGACTTAACACTTCATCAAACATCGTGTCATCATCTTGGGCTTGCCATTCGCCATAGGTATTTTTCCCTGTTGCTTCATTCGTTGTCACTGTGCGTGTAAAGGTGACCGTGTCTACTTTGTCTGAGGCAGCTTCTTTGCCGTCTTCATACACATAATGGATCGTTTGGTTGACTTCTTTGGTCTCCGTAGATTCGATCAAATTTGGCAAATAAGTGACAGTTATTTCGAGATCTTCTGATTCTGCCGTCAAATCAATGACTTTATCAACCATTTTTTGGTCTGCATTGTACTTGTCTATTTCTGGACTTAACACTTCGTCAAACGTTGTATCATCATCTTGGGCTTGCCATTCGCCATAGGTCTTGTTACCAGTTGCTTCATTCATTGTGACTGTGCGTGTAAAAGTAACAGTGTCCGTTTTATCTGGCGCGGCTTCTTTACCATCTTCATACACATAATGGATCGTTTGGTTGACTTCTTTGGTCTCCGTAGATTCGATCATATTTGGCAAATAAGTGACGGTTATTTCGAAATCTTCTGATTCTGCCGTCAAATCAATGACTTTATCAACCATTTTTTGGTCTGCATTGTACTTATCTATTTCTGGACTTAACACTTCGTCAAACGTTGTATCATCATCTTGGGCTTGCCATTCACCATAGGTATTTTTTCCTGTTGCTTCATTCGTTGTCACTGTGCGTGTAAAGGTCACCGTGTCGACACTGTCTGGCGCGGCTTCTTTACCATCTTCATACACATAATGGATCATTCGCTTGACTTCTTTGGTCTCCGTAGATTCGACTATCTTTGGCGAGTACATGACAAATTCTTCAATATCTTCTGAATCGGCCTTTACATCGATAACTTCATCGATAAACTCCCTGTCTGTATAGTAGTTGACTATCTCTGGACTTTTGACTAAATCAAATATCGTATCATCATCTCTTGCTTGCCATTCACCAAACGTTTCTTCGCCAGTGGCTAGATTCGTCCTTACTTCTCGAGTAAATTCAACTGTGTCTACTTTATCTGGAGCAGCTTCTGTACCGTCTTCATGCAAATAGTGAATGACTCGTGCGACAATTTTTCTTTCCTCATTACTTTCTATTTTAGGACTATAGATATACGTGACCGTTTGCGGAACATTGCTAAAGACAATTTGTTCCTCTCCTTGAACTTCCTTCAATGTATAGTTAGGGATCTCCTCAGGAACAACTTCAATTGAATCGCCAATATTTCCGCCAGTCAATACATTAGGTGGCAATAATTCATTACCCTCTTCATCTAGGTAATTGACTGTGACTGGTGCTCCTTCAATAAACCGAGGCTGCCATACATAGGTGTCAGCCATCGTCGTGCCATCGTAAATCAGCACTAGCTCCTCTGATTTCAATATATGTTCACCGTATGGCGCATCTATGGTACCTGTCCCTACATTTTGCCAGTAGCCGGTATAATAACTTGAATTCCATCCGTACATCCCACTTGGGTCAACCAAGTTCACCGGATAGGAATTGCCTGGCCAATTGTTCCACCCAACAAAACTGAATTTTGGTCCTAATGTTAATTCTCTTAGATAGCGTACATTTGCTAAAAACTGGTTCATCCCAGCACCTAAAGAATTTATAACACCGGTGCTATCAAAATTCGATAAATCTAATGTAGATCCGCTATAGCCATAAAACATACTATTCATCGTGGTGGCTTGACTCGTATCAAGATAAGTCAGCCCAACAATCTCATTCAATTGAGAGGGTACAGTGCCATAGTGGGAGTAGCTCTCGAACAAACCTGCCACATCGGCTGGCAGAATGACGGGCGCAGTGAGAATAACTTTTTTTATGACCATATTTTTAAGTTCTTCCGTTAAAGGAATCACTTGGTCCACCGCCGTTGTCAATGTACCTGCTCCTACAGTCAAAACCCCTTCAATATCTAATGTGGCTGGAGCGGTTCCCCAGTTACCTGACCAAAGGATATTTTCTGCTTCCGCTACTTTTGTTTTCGACTCCTCATCAGATGTTGTACTGCTCTCAGCGGCTTCTGGCTCACTGGAGGATTCTGTCATTTGCTCTGTGGATGGTTCCACTTGATCTTCACTTGCTTGTGATGACTCCGATGCCCCATGTTCCCCTGTACTTTCTACTACTTGTGTTTCTGAATCGACGGTTTCTTCACCTGTAGCTTGTTCGACTATTCCTTCTTGTTGTTCAGATATGAATTCATTTGTACTTCGTGTTACTTCTTCTGTCGTTGAAGTGCTGATCGTTTCAGCTACTGCCGGAACACTGACAATTGCTTGCGTGATCAATGGGCTGCCTAATATAAAAACAGAAGAACTGATCAGAATACGTGATAAAAGTTCTTTCTTCGCTGGTTTTTTCATTGCTTTTCCCTCTTTCAAATTAAGTAAATAAGATCAGCTACACTCTCTCCAATTAAAAAAAGCTGCCCATTGACAACTACTTCTTACATCTATGTAATACGTTCGCTGACTCATTCCTTATGACTGCATTATTGCATGGTTTTCAGGGACGAACACGACAATAATTGTCATGAAAATGACAAAATAAGTCCTATTTTATAAAACGAAAATAAAGAATATGAACAACTGCGTCTCTGAAAGTGTGAACAAATTAAAGAAATATAGCTTAACTTGCTTCCTAGAACTGGTTCACACTATGTTTACAAAGCGTTCGGAGTCCTCGTAAAAAACTTTGGGTTTATCCGATCAATCCAATTATCTCGAAGGAAAAAATAGCTGTATAGAGATAAAAAAAAAGAGACTGGATATTCAGCCCCTTTTGTTTATCATTCTTATTCATAGAAACAGCCAAGACGCCCTTGATCTTCTCCCCTTATCCTACGGCTAACAAGCAAAAACATCGAAGCCCATTTTGATTTCTAGGTACTTACTTTCCCTGATCTTCCTTAAAAGCAATGGCATCGATTTGAAAAAGAATGCCTACCTCTCCAGAATGAGCGAAAGCTGTCTGAATTGATTTTCTAACCGGAAATTTCCCATGGAAGGTTTCTTTCAAGATCTTCTCCATCACTGGAATATCAAACACATCTTTAAAAAGTACATCCATTTGAACCCATTTGCAAATGTCAAATCGACTAATTTCAAACGTTCTTCTAAATGATTCAATGCCCCTACAATCTGTTGCTCTATTGGCTGCCCGATGTTCCCCACGCAATAGCCCACGAAAACAAAATTTCCCGCTTCAATCACACCTGAAAGTGCCCAGTCCTCATTGATATCGTATCGCTTCATTCGTTTTGTTTCCCCTTTCTATTTATTTTCATAATAAAAACCATGTCTGTTAATTGACTTGGTCATATTATTGCTTTTTTTGTCTTTGAGCGTCAATCCGTACATTCCAACTGATAAATTCCTACTCCACCGAAAAATGCAAGGAATGAGGGGTTGGGGCGATCAATGTCAGCCCGCACCTTTCTTTAAAGTAAGTCTTGCTGTCTTCTTTTGCCACTTGCAAGATTTCCGCTTCAGTAAAAGGCACAACACTGTCACTGCCTCGAAGCTCACTACACTCTAAAATAATCAAAATCTCTGCTTCAAGGGTATTGATTTTCGCAAGCTGTTCGAAAAAATTTTTTTGATTGATTTCTTGAATCGCCATGCGAATTTCTAAACAGTTTCTATGGATTTTTTCTTTGATTTTTCCATACTCATCTTTACTGAAAAGCCGTTCAGATTCCTCAATATAAAAGTTCAAATATTCTTGCAATGTGTGGATTTTAAATGGTTCCTCCATCTCCAGCACCTCCTGTATTTTAATGGTTGATTCTTATGTAAAATGATTTATTCCAGCTTTGTATGTCTGTATTATCACACGATTTTTAGCTGGAAACGCGTCAATATGTGACTGATTAAATACAAAATACGTCCTGTTATATAAATACTGATTCTAGTTAGTACAGTTCATTTACATAATCACCTTTATCTCCGAACATACTTCGCAAGCTATAGAAGGTGTGACACTGTTGTTCAGCAAATTTCTATCCTCTGGCTATAAAGAAAAACAGGCAGTCCTCTCAGATTTGAGAATACTGCCTGTTTGCTGAATCTTGGGTAAATCAATCATTTTCATTGTATTTTTTATTGGAGGTATTCTGAAATGTTTCCACCGCTTCAATTAGTTCCAGCCACCGGTCACCGGTTGGAAAGCTATTCCACTTAAAAAATTGGACGTTTGGATTTTGGTCCAAAAAGGCTTGCCGATCAACTGGATAATCGGTCACCACAAAATCTGGTTTTTCTGAAACGAAAGCGAGGGTATAGCCAAACCAGCGTTTCAATCGTTCTTTTTGTCTGATTTCTTGAATTTTTCCAAATTTTGATTCATGAAAGATGCGGACTGTCGTTCGATCGATTTTTGCTACAATTGAAAGAAGCATGCTGTATTGAAAAAGCAGTCGATTATTGGAAGCATACATGGTAGTAAAAATTGGGGATTGTTGGGCTAACGATTGGTACATCTCCTGCACGAGTGGAAAAATTTTGGGAAAGACTCTGCGATAATCTTTATCCGTTGTCGTTTTTCCAAAAGCATCAATTTTATTTTTCGACGCAAAGAGGAGTGACACAGAATGAATGTTCAAGGCATTAACGAAAAGATACTCGATCTCCCCTTCAGGGACGAGAAAGATCTTCTGAGCAGTTTTTGCAAACAGTCTTGCTGTTGCAATTGATCCTTCCGAGAAGTGATCAACAACTCTTAGTTGGCTAGGAATCTCTTCAGGCAAATACGTCGTCATCACAGAAAACATATAATATAAGAAGAGAAACTCTGTTTCTGGAACGTCACTTAGAATCAAGTTAGCGTTTAGCAATGGTTTTATGAGCTCTTCTTTGAATTGCTCGTAGGAAATCGTGTGATGGACCATTTTCTTCATCTCTTGAGGAATCTCTTTTACCGGAAAACCTCTTTTAAAACGATAAAGACTTAGTGCAAGCAGTTGGATAAATTTTTCCTGATCGATACCACGATAAAAACTAGGATAACTTGTCAACTTCTCCTTCAATGCACGAACACTTTGCTTCGACAATCCAATATAACGCACATTCGTCGCATCATAGATCTGCCAATACATGATATGGAAAAAATGACGAATTCGGTATTCTTCCGCTACAAATAACGGTTTCTTTTTTAAATTCAATTTGATTTGATAATTCTCAAGAATCGTTTCTACTTCCTTGAGCTTTCTTTGAACCGTTCGATTACTGACATAATGTTGTTGGGCGGTTTCTTCCAAAGACACGTATTTATCACTAAAGAGTCTGTCTAAAATTTGAAAGGGCATACTTTCTGCTAACATAACCGAATAGAATTTTGACAACAAAAAATTAGGCGCAAAATCAAGGGCTAGCTCCCTTCCTTCTCGCATGTCGATTTCAAAAAAAGGGTATGATTTTTGTAAGTCTCTGGCACGCTCAAAAACTAAAACGATTCTTCTTTTTGATAAATGCACATGATCCGCAAGGTCACTCAGTAGTTCACGATCAATGGCATGTTCAAAAAAATACGCAAATAGCTCATAGACATCTTGATCCAATTTAGTTAAAAGAAATTTATACATAGTAATACCTCTTAACTTTAGTTTTACAGTAATTATACTCTTTTAAACGTGCATTTTCATTTCCTAGGTGTTGATTCATTCGTTTCTCTCAATGAAACATTCTTGCTAAATAATTCTGTTATTCGAGATTGTCTTGGAACGTTAGTCTGATAAAGAATCAGAGTCTCAAATGATCAGAAATTCTTTGAGCTACTGGGAATAGTCAGATAAAATCCATTCAAAGATTAAGGAGACGAGGAAACCGTCCAATCCATCCTACAAAAAAGGAGTGGATCGCCCCACTCCATAAAAGGTTAACTTTTTAAACCAATCGTCCATTCTGGACATATTTTACTCTTTATAGAGAAGCTTTAATTCTCAGTTTTTCTTTTTCTTCGCCAAATTGCTAAGAAAGAAAATAGAACAATGATCGTTCCCAAAAAGCCCATGATTCGTTGACCTGTTAGTTGCTCTCCTGTGGCAGGTAATTTACTTTTCCCGTCGGTTTGTGTGTTGGTTTGTGTGTTCATTTGATTGTCTTTGTTTCCTGATTTATCCTCTTTTTCTTCTTCAGGGGTTTTGTTTTCTGATTCAGGCGTATCTGCTCCTGAATCATCCTCTGGTTTATTCTCTTTTTCAGCACCGTACACATAGATGACTTCTTGTGCGGTAGTACTGAACATCCCTTTGGCATTGCTTGGTATTTGAGAAACCGTCCAGCCTGAAAGTTCTTTGGCTTCACTCTCATACGGCAAACCTACTTTGCCGTTCAGAATCGTTGGTTCGGCTAACTGATTGCCTTCTGTATCTTCGTATTTTACCGTCACTGGTGCAGCATCACTACGTTCATACACATAGACCACTTCTTGCGCGGTGTCGCCGAAGATGCCTTTGGCATTCGCTGGCGTTTGAGTCACCGTCCAGCCTGAAAGTTCTTTGGCTTCACTCTCATACGGCAAACCTACTTTGCCGTTCAGAATCGTTGGTTCGGCTAACTGATTGCCTTCTGTATCTTCGTATCTTACCGTCACGGGTGCGGCATCACTGCGTTTGTATACATAAACGACTTCTTGCGGGGTATCACTGAAAGTACCTGTTTTATCCCCTTGGATTTCTTTCACTGTATAGCCAGCAATCGGCTCTTCTTGTGTCGTATACGGTTCACCAACAACCCCTGATAAAGTGACGTCTGGTAACAATGTCTTTTTACTTTCATCAACATACTTGACGGTCACATCTTCTGCAGTATTCACATACTTCACAGGTAGTTGATAATTCACTAAATATTGAATGGTACCTGTACTAGCAACTCTTTCTGTGGACAAACGATTAGGAACAAGAGAAGTGATTGACAAATAATCAACATTGGCGGGAATATTTTTAAATTGAATCCCTTCTTCAGTCAATTCGAACCCATCATTTTCATATAAGGGAAAGATATAGCCATTTTTATCTACCCCCCGAATCGAATAAGAATACTTTTTGTTGGACAAAGAAGAGAGCAACGCATTTCCTTGGGTATCAACCATCATATGGTCTTTATAAAAAACATCAGATTGGCCGTCTTTTACTAACATTGGCTCTAATAGTATTTTCTCCTGAGTCATAATAGATAGTTGGGAATTTTGATGGTGTTCTGCAGATAGCTCTAACTTAGAAAAATCCGTCATGCTACTTGCATAGACCGTCAAATAATCTGTAACCCATCCACTAAGATATTGACCAACCCCAATTAATTCTTGGGCTGTCAAATAGGCATCATAATTTCCTATGTGGATATTTGAAAAAGATCCTTTTGGAAAAATTTGTGCTAGTACATTAGGACGGGTAAACAATGTTGCATTGTCCGCCATAGTGATTTTGGGAACATTCGCAGCAATAATAGACGTCGTATATAACGCTTGTAAGTTGCTAGCGTATTCTAAGCCAGTAAAATCGACTACTGTGTCTTTGACTAAAGAAGAAAAATCTAGCTGTTTTAGATTCGCCATATCTTCTTGAGTGATTGTATCAACTGTTTTGTTTAGCCCTTTCGCTACCTCATTTTGCAAATTCTTATCCGGCATCCAAGCGTCCAATGAAACGCTGCGATCAGAGAATGCCTCTTTCATTTCTGCTGACGATTCGGTTGCCAAGCTAGCTGTGTCTTCACTTGAATCAGGTAGTTTTTTTTCTGTCCTTTCCATCGAGCCATTTTTCTCATCATCATTAAACACTTCTTGCGATTCTGAGTTACTTGTGGTGTCCCCGTTGAATTCTTCTATACGAGAAGAAGCGACTGTTTCAGTAGTCTCCTCCACTTTTTCTAATGTTCCTAGTGTCGTTATTTCCTTGTTTGATGGAATGATTTCCTGTTCCTCAGCCATAACTTGTGCCAAAGGTGCCAACACAGGCTGACTTAACAAGATCGCCAATGACAAATAGCCCCAATATTTCCTTTTCATAACATTCTCCTTTTATATTCGTTTAAATACGATACGCTTTCCTATCTTTCACCTATCTACAAACTTCTCCTTCTGATGATGGTGATGACTTGTTAATTACAACTTTTAGACACAGGATGCTCCTGTTCATTTTGATAGTATTACATGGTTCATCATTCTGAACACGTCAACATTTGTATCAGAAATGACCAAACTTGTCAGGTTTCAACGAACAGGTTATTCAAGCAATCAGATCGTTCACTTAACCTGCTTCTTCATGCTCCAAGCTTGGACTCGGTCAGCGTTCCAATCACTGATTTAAATTGTTATTTTTACACACATAAAAAGAGACACATAACATGCATCTCTTTAGGCGCCCCATTGTAAGTTCAGTCTATTATTGATTTTTTACTAGTTATCCCGATACTCGATCGTCAATCCTTTTAAAAAGTTGCGGGCATATTTGTCTAAGCATGGCTTGTAATTGCGATGGCCTTCTTTGCGTAAAATGGCGCCCAGTTCACCTTTTGAAACCGTAACTCCCGCTTGCTCGAAAATGTTCAGCATTTCATCCGTTGTTAGGGAAAGGGCGATTTTTATTTTCTTCAGCATCAAATTATTCACATTGCCATTGTTCAACTCTAAGACAGGTTCTGCAGCATCTGACTTTGTTCCTCGTTGCGAGCGAATCAAACCATTTAAGAAACGCTCAAAGGCTTCATTGGTACACTCAATCTCGTAGGTCTCAGGGTCTTTTTTCTTCAATAATTGTCTTACTTCTTCTTTCGTGAAAGAAGCGCCGCCAAGTTCAAAAATTTTCACCATGTCAGTATCTTTGATATCCAAAGCATAGCGTAAACGCGTCAAGCGATCATTGTGATTCATTCTATACACCATCCATTTCTTAGGTTGATTATAACAAATAAACCTAGACGAGTAATCCCGTTTTCGCTTTTTTACTCTAAGAACCCATTGTTTTCGTTCAAATGTATATCGCTTCTCTCATTCTACTTCCTCCGCTATACTTGATTTAGGGAGTAAATTTATTCTAACAAAACAATAAACAAAAAAAAGCATCTGGTACGATGATGTTTTGGATTGCTTTATTGTTTTTATTTTGTATACAAAAAGGAGAGGAAAGAAATGAAGAAGTATGGGAAATTTTTGGTAATGATTGGGGTATCGACGGTGATTATGTTTTGTATGATGTATTTCAATGTCTATGCCCTCGATCATATTTTTTTCAGCCAAACCCGCCTGTTTATGGCACTTATGATGGGCGCGATGATGGCGATCATCATGCTATTGTTTATGTGGAAGATGTATGACAACAAGAAAATGAATATCGGCATTCTAGTTGTCAGTGTTGCACTCTTTTTTAGTTCACTTTTTATGGTCAGAAGCCAAACTGCCGTGGGAGATACAGCCTGGATGAAAGCCATGATTCCCCATCATTCGATTGCGATTCTAACCAGTAAAAATGCCGATTTGTCTGATCCAAGAGTAAAAGAACTTGCAGAAAAAATCATCGACGCACAGGAAAAAGAAATCAAAGAAATGAAAGAATTGATCGAAGAGTTAGAAAACAAATAGCAATTTTATGTGCTCACTTAAAGAACCAGCAGATCAACTTTTTCCTCACGGATGAGAAGCCCTTCAAGCAATAGCTGAAGGGCTTCTTTTTTATCGTCAGCTACTTTCTTTCTACTGAAAAATCCTGACCGTTATTGCATCCGCTCTTGTTTGACTTTCTTATCCACAACATGACGCTTGGCAAGCTCTTGGCGAATAGCCGCTAAATCAATCCCCATTTCTGCCATTAAAACCAATGTATGATACGCCAAATCAGCAATCTCATAAACGGTTTCTTGACGGTCTTCCTTCATCGCCCCAATTACGACCTCGGTTGCTTCCTCGCCGATTTTTTTTAAGATTTTTTCACTGCCTTTTTCAAACAAGTAGCTGGTATAGCTGCCTTCTTGTGGCGTATCTTTACGACCTTTTATCAGCTCATACAACGCATCGATGGTTGGAGAGGATTTTGTACCATAAAGCACCTCTGTAAAGCAGCTTTCTGTGCCTGTATGGCAAGCAGGTCCGTCTTTTTTTACTTTGGCGACTAAGGCATCTTGATCGCAATCTGCGGTCAATGATACTAAATGCTGGTAATTGCCGCTAGTTTCTCCTTTGCGCCACAATTCTTGGCGACTGCGGGAATAAAAGGTCATCAATCGGTCCTTCAAGGTCAAGGTCAAACTTTCTTGGTTCATATAAGCCAAGGTCAAAACTTCATTCGTTTCCACATCTTGCACGATCACTGGAACCAATCCTTGTTTATCAAATCGTACTTGCACCATGTTATCCACTCCTTCTATTGCCTGTCAAAACGCCAACGCTATACGGTTCGTACGGGAATATCGACGGCCTGTAATTGTTTTTTTAGCTCTGGGATTTTTACCTCGCCATAGTGAAAAATCGAGGCTGCCAACCCTGCTTCAATATTTGGCAATTGAAACAGCTCGATAAAATCGGCACTTTTGCCAGCACCACCGGATGCGACGATCGGTAATTTGGTGATTTCGCTGACAGCTTTCAGCAAGTCGAGATCAAACCCCTGCTTCACGCCATCGGTATCCATGCTGTTGATGACTAGTTCACCCGCACCTAACTGCTCAGCTTGGTGAATCCACGCCAATGCTTCTAAGCCTGTATCTTCCCGTCCGCCTTTGGCAAACACATGCCAGTTCTTACCGACACGGCGAACATCAACGGATAAAACAACGCACTGGCTGCCATAGCGTTTCGCGCCTTCTGCGATCAGCTCTGGTCGGCGAAGTGCCCCCGAGTTGACGCTGACTTTGTCGGCACCACAGTTTAAGACTCGTTCAAAATCTGCTACCTGATTGATGCCGCCCCCCACCGTCAAAGGAATAAACACTTCTGACGCCACGCGCTGCAAAATGTCCGTGAATAAGCCGCGTTCTTCTGCAGAAGCAGTAATGTCATAAAAAACCAGCTCATCGGCGCCTTGTTCATTGTAAAAGCGCGCCAAAATCACCGGATCATTGACATCTTTTAAGCCAGCAAAGTTGACCCCTTTCACGACTCGCCCATCTCGCACATCAAGGCAAGGAATGATTCGTTTGGCGATCATGACCTTTCCTCCCCTGCTGCTAAGACATCGGCCAATTGGAGACTGCCGTTATATAAGGATTTCCCGACGATCACGCCAGAGATCCCCAACTGTTTTAATCCTTTGATATCTGCCAATGAAGCCACGCCGCCAGAAGCCACGATGTCGCAATCCAATTGATTGAGTTTTTCGTATAAGGGCAGATTGATGCCTTCTCCTGTACCGTCACGCGAGATTTCGGTAAAGATGATCGTTTGCGCGCCCCATGCCACCAATTGTTGGCAAAAAGTAAACGCGTCTGTTGCCGTTTTCTCGAGCCAGCCTTCCACTGCCACTTTTTCTTCCTTGGCATCGACTCCAATGGCGATCTTATTGCCGTATTTCTTGAGCATCGCTTTTGTGAATACTGGGTCTTTCTGGGCAATCGTGCCGAGGATCACCCGATGAACACCTGCTGCCAAACAATGCTGGATCGTTTCTTCCTCACGAATCCCGCCGCCAACTTCGACAAACAGATTGGTCTGCTGGACGATGTTTTTTGCGATATCAAAGTAATGGAGTTTGCCGGCTTTGGCACCATCTAAGTCGACGAGGTGCAGATAGTTGGCACCCGCTTCTTCAAATGAACGAGCAAATGCCACTGGATCATCCCCAAACACTTCTTTTTGCTCATAGTCTCCTTGGTACAAACGGACCACTTTTTGATCTAACAGATCGATTGCTGGAAAAATTTTCATAGCGGCACCTCCGTAAATGCTTTTAAAATCTTCAACCCGACTGCCCCGCTTTTTTCTGGGTGAAACTGAGTGCCGAAGACATTGTCTTTTTGCACGATACCGGGAATTGCTAGACCATAGTCACTGTCTGCCACGACATACTCTTGGCAATCAGCAGCAAAATAACTGTGGACATAGTAGACAAAGTCTTGTTCCCCTAGCCCGCTGACGAGGGGACTTTCTTTTCTGACAGTCAAACGATTCCAACCAATCTGCGGCACTTTCAGATTCAGTTTGGCTTCTTCAAAGGCGCATTGCATGGAAACGATCCGTCCTGGAATCAAACCGAGCCCCTCATGTGTGCCAAACTCCTCACTGCTATCAAACAACAGCTGCATCCCTAAACAAATGCCTAAAAAGGGTTTGCCAGCTGCTGCCAATTCTTGGATCGGTTCGATCAGCGACAACTCTGCTAACTTTTGGCGGGCATCGCCAAAAGCGCCTACGCCGGGTAAAAGAATGCGGTCGGCAGCTTTTAATTCTGCTAGTGAACGCGTGATTCGGCACTCAACACCCAAGAAGTCCAGCGAACGAGACAAGCTGAACAAATTGCCGACCCCATAGTCGATGATTGCTAACATAATACGCCCCTTTCCTTATCTCATCCCTCTGTGTGGAAGATACGTAATCATTTTCCCCCTCATGAATCACTGAATCGTCCCTTTGGTTGAAGGGATCTCATCTGGGGCTGCTTGATTGATCGCCACCGCTTCACCTAAAGCACGCCCAAACCCTTTAAAGCAAGCTTCCACAATGTGGTGGCTGTTTTTGCCAGCGATTTGATGGAGATGAATCGTAGCACCTAATTCACGGGCAAAAGCAATGAAGAATTCTTCAACCAACTCCGTATCAAACTGCTGCCCGATTTTTTCACTCGGTATCGCCAACTCTACGACTGCCATGCCGCGACCGCTAATATCGATCGCTGTCATAACTAAGGCTTCGTCCATCGGCAGCAGCATACTACCATAGCGTTTGATGCCTCGTCGCTCCCCAAGACTTTCTGAAAACGCTCGGCCAATGGCGATGGCAACGTCTTCTGTTGTGTGATGGGCATCTACTTCTGTATCGCCATCACAAACCAACGTCAAATCAAAGCGACCGTGGCGGACAAATAATTCCAGCATGTGGTCTAAAAAACCCACACCAGTCTTGATTGATTGCTGACCAGTACCATCGATCGTCAACTGCAGGTGGATCTTGGTTTCCGTCGTATTGCGGGTAACTTCTGCTTTTCTCATTCCTTCACCTCTTCTATGATCGTTGTTAGCACCGTCATCAGTCGTTCCATCTGGGCCTTCGTTCCTACCGTAATTCGTAAATACTCTTTGATGCGGGGCTGATTGAACCAGCGGACGAAGATTTTCTGCTCTTTCAGTGCCTGATACAACTCTTCACCGGCAATCGCAGGGTGCCTTGCAAACAAAAAATTCCCTTGGCTGTCGGTCTGCTCAAAGCCGAATTTCGCTAGGGCTTGCTTGCTCCACTCACGCACGTGGATCGTTGCTTGGATTTTCTCATCGACATACGCTTGTTCCTGCAAAACGGCTGCACCAGCGGCTTGGGTCAAACTATTGACATTGTACGGATTCAAGCTAAATTTCAACCGATTCAAGTCTTGGATCAGTCCTTCATTGGCAACCGCAAAGCCTAAGCGTGCTCCTGCCAGCTGCCGAGATTTCGAAAACGTCCCCACAACCAAGAGATTTGGGTATTGATCGATCAAAGAAACCATTGAAGAGCCGCCAAAATCGATATAGGCCTCATCGACTATCACTAAGCGATCGGGATGCCGTTTTAGAAAGGCACAGATTTCGCTTTGTTCTTGATAAACCCCAGTCGGGGCATTGGGATTGGCAAAAATGACGGTCCCTTTGAGTGAATCGTAGTCCGTTAACGCGATTGAGAAATCTTCTTGCAGCGGAACAACGGTGGCAGCGACTTGGTACAAGGCACTATATACTTGATAAAACCCGTAGGTCACATCGGGAAAGGCGATGCCGTTTTCCGTGAAGCCTTGAAAGAGGTAGGACAAGACTTCGTCACTGCCATTACCGAGAAACAGTTGGGCTGGCGTAACGCCAAGATAGGCAGCCAGAGGGTTTGTCACCACTTCAGCAGCAATATCCGAGTAACGATTCAGCTTTTGGGCGGCATCAGCAACCGCTGCTTGAACACTTGGCGCTGGCGGATAAGGACTTTCATTGGTGTTCAGTTTAATAACGACTTGCTCATCTACTTGTTCCCCCGGTGTATAAGGAGTCAGCTTGTGATACTTTTGATGTAAAAAGGTCATTTTTCTCCCTCTCTTCGTACATTGATCGAACGGGCATGGCCGATCAAGTCTTCGGTTTCCGCGAACAACGCTACAGCTGGACCAGCTGCTTTCATGGCTGCCTCTGGGTAATACAAATAACTGCTTTTCTTAATAAAATCATCCACTGATAACGGCGAATAGAAACGAGCCGTCCCTTCTGTCGGTAGGGTATGATTTGGTCCAGCAAAATAATCTCCCAGTACTTCCGGTGTATGGTGACCTAAAAAGACACTGCCCGCATTTTCTACTTGTCCCAATAATGCAAAAGGATCAGCCACCGCTAATTCAAGGTGTTCTGGAGCAATTTGATTGGCAATGGTAAGTGCTTCGGTCAAATCTTTGACCAGAATCAGCTTTCCGCTAGATTCAAGCGCCGCAGCAGCAATGTCTTTGCGGGGCAGTTGCTTCAGCTGCAACTCAAGCTCGGCTTGGACTTCTTCAATCAAAGCTGCTTCTGTTGTGACTAAGATGGCTTGCGCTAAGGGATCATGCTCGGCTTGTGCCAAAAGATCCGCCGCCAGCCAGCGAGGATTTGCGCTGGCATCAGCGAGGATCAGCACATCGCTGGGCCCTGCGATCATATCGATATCAACTTCGCCGTACACCATTTTTTTCGCTGTGGCGACATAAATATTTCCCGGTCCGACGATTTTGTCGACTTTGGAAATTGTTTCTGTTCCATAAGCCAATGCCGCTACGCCATGGGCCCCACCGACTTTGTAGATTTCATCCACTCCGGCAACGGAAGCTGCCGCTAAAATAGCAGCCGGAACTTTTCCCTGACTGTCCGTCGGTGTGATCATAACGATTTTTTTGACCCCGGCGATTTTTGCCGGCAGGACATCCATCAAAACCGTACTTGGATAAGCTGCTGTGCCGCCAGGAACATAGACCCCGACTTTTGCTAATGGTAAGACCCGCTGTCCCATCACAACGCCATTTTCCTTCGTTAAGACAAAGCCTTGCTGGACTTGTTTTTGATGAAATGCCAAAATGTTTTCTTTCGCCTGTTCCATCACATTAAGCAGCTCGGGTGAGACGGCATGGACAGCCGCGTCTATCTCCCTTGGACTGACGGTTAAGGAAGACAAGGTCACTTGATCGATTTCCTCAATTAATTGAAACAACGCCTGATCTCCTTGCTGCTGAACACGGGCAATGATTTGGGCGACAACGGTTGAAACATCCTTCGTTTCCGACTGTTTCCTTGCCACAATCGTTTCGATCGTATCTTTTTGGGTCGAAAAAATTCTCATAATTGCTCCCTCACCTTCTCAATCACTGTTTGAATGCGTTCTTGCTTGAAACGCCACGTGGCGTGGTTGATCACTAATCGCGCTGAAGACGGCGCGATGTCTTGGATCACTTCTAAATCATTTTCTTTTAGTGTCGTCCCCGTTTCGACGATGTCAACGATCACATCGGAGAGACCTAATAAAGGGGCCAATTCAATCGATCCATGCAGTTGGATCAATTCCACCGAGCGACCTAACCCTTGATAAAACTGGCGGGTGATCTGCGGATATTTTGTAGAGACCCGCAGCGGTCGGGAGAAATCTTCCTCGAATTCCTTACGCGCCGCTACGGCCAAACGGCAGACCCCCATATGCAAATCAAGAAATTCGATGACTTCCGCCTTGCTTTCCATTAAAATATCTTTGCCTAAGACACCGATATCCGCCACTCCGTGCTCCACATAGATTGCTACATCGCTAGGCTTGACTAAGAAAAAGCGCAGCTTGTTTTCTTCATCACAAAAAATTAGTTGGCGATTGTCTTTAAAGACGCCTTGCGCAGCGACTCCGGCTTTCGTGAACAAATCGTATACGGCATCCCCCATACGGCCTTTTGGCAGCGCAATGTTCAAATAGCCTGAACTTTCGTTGTCAGTCGGCAACTTTTGCCCTACATGGTTGAGCTTCATACCAAACCCGATCGCCCCTTGCGCTTTGCCTTGCCGACTCATTAAGCGATCATAACGGCCGCCATATAAAATCGTCTCTCTTGCTTCTTCGATAAATCCTTGAAACAGCAAACCACTGTAATAATCGGCATCATTTAAAATCGAAAAATCCAACCTTATCCGAATGGAGGCTGACAGTTGCTCTTTTTGCAATGCTTGATACAGTTGGTTCAGTTCTGCTAAACCAGCTTGTGCTTGGGGATATTCTGCCAGCAGCTCTTTGGCTTTTTGATACTTGGTTTCAAAATCACCTGACAAACGTACCAGTTTCGCTAATTTTTCAGCTTCTGTTGCTGATAAGCCAGCCTTTTCAGTCAGTGCATCCATGCCATGAGAACTCTTGTCCCGCAGGCAGTGCAGTACCTTTTGTCGATCCGCTTCGGGGAAGCGTTGGCAGATACCGTCCAAAATTCCCATATGGGACAGATCTAAGGTTCCTTTTCCCACCTGAGCCAAACTTTCCCACGCCAGTTTTACAACCTCCAGTTGATCTTCCCACGTGATTTGGTCAATGAGCTCCAAACCGATTTGATCGATTTTTTGGTATTCCCCAGCTTGACGATCCTGTCGATAGACATCTTCCACGTAATACACTCTACGCGCCTCTCCAGACGGTGTATTTTTGGCGATAGACAAGGTAACATCGGGTTTTAGAGCCATCGTCCTGCCATCCGTGCCTGTAAACGTGATGATGGAAGAACCACGCAAAAACTGATCATTTTGCTGATAGTTGCGATACTCTTCAAAGTTGTTCGAGTGATAAGGTGAAAAATGATGCTGCGTATACAATTTTCTTAATTTCAGTTCGACTTGTTCGGCTGGTTTCAATACATTCCATAACTCTTCCACACTTATCACTCCTATTTCATGCCACTGATCCGGCTTTCTCACTGTTAAAGCCACGCTTTATCATCGATTCACCATCAGTTTTTCTAATAATACTAATGGTTTTGCCATAAATAAGCAATGGTATTTTTCGAAATATTCTGGATTTTTTCGATACAATTCATTGGTAGAGACAAAGAAAGGACATCAAATAAAAAAGCCCTGCTGAAAATTCAGGACAGGGCTTTCACTTGAAGGTATAGTTGATGTCTGCGTTAAGAAGCTTGAAAAAGAAATGATTGGGAACCCATTATTGAACTGAAAATAAATAATCGCTGCTATTTACTTTTTGCTGTATCGTCTGAGCAAATGGTTCATGATCAGCTGTGTTTGTGACAATGATGGGGATCGTTAGATCATAGCCTGCTGCACTGATTTCTTTTTCGTCAAAAGAAATCAGTTTTTCTCCAGCTTTAACGTATTGATTTTCAGCTACATAAAGAGTAAATCCTTTTCCATCTAAATGAACCGTGTCAATCCCGATGTGGATCAAAAGTTCGACCCCATTTTCACCTCTTAAGCCAATCGCATGCTTGGTGGGTGTAGTCATAATCACATAACTATCAAAAGGAGCGACTATGGTCTCATCAGAAGGAATGATCGCCACTCCGTCCCCCATCATTTTTTCCGAAAACATCGGGTCCTTGACTGTCTCAAGGGAAATAACGCTTCCCGATATTGGACTGTTGACTTTCAAAGCATCTTCGGCTTTACTCATTTGACTTGCTTGAACTCTTTTTCGTTCTAAGAGAATCGTTGTAGTAAAAGAAACGCATACAGCTAGAAGAATGACGACAATTGCAAACCAAAAATTGCTATTGAATCCAGAACCATCTGTCGGGATAAAAGTCGGGATCGCAACCAGACCTGGTGAAACAACTGCATATTGTTTTAGTTGAACAAACCCTGCCATGA
>Ga0308156_1002124_pt1 | contig 18811 bp, 20 predicted proteins | sample PhyAR2_FD_201041 | JGI IMG/M metagenome (GOLD analysis project Ga0308156, IMG submission 201041) | Phyllosphere microbial communities from UC Gill Tract Community Farm, Albany, California, United States - DLSL A.R2 | ecosystem: Host-associated > Plants > Phyllosphere > Unclassified | place: USA... | reverse complement strand
CTCGACGGCCGGAGGGATGCGGCGGCTGGGTCAGCCGACCAGCTCGTTCAGGAGCTCGACCGCGGCATCCCAGGCACCCTGGGTGTCGGTCTCGCCACGGTCGAGGCCGCTGAGGGCCGGACCGAAGACGTTCTCCTGGATGACCGAGTCGTCAGCGCCCTTGAACTGCGCCACGACGCCCTTCGCCCGCTCGGCGAGGATCGCCCCGGTCGGCGCGTCGTTGAAGAACTCGTTGGGGGTCGCCTCCGACGCGAGCGTCTCCTGCGCCGAGATGGTGGAAGGGAAGTTGCCCGCGGCGGCCGACTGCTTCACCTGCTGCTCGGGCTGGGTCAGCCAGTCGGCGAGCTCGGCCGCGGCCTCCTTGTGCTGCGAGGTCTCGGGGATCGACAGGAAGGCGCCGCCCCAGTTGGCCGCGCCGCCGGGGAACACGTCGGCGAAGTCCCAGCCGGTCGTCGCGTCGCCGCCGCCGGCCTCGACCTGACCCTGCACCACGCCCAGCATCCAGCCCGGGCAGACGAAGGTCGCGAAGGTGCCGTCGACGAACGACTTGCCGCCGTTCCAGTCCCACGCGGTCTGCGCGGCGGACTGTCCACCCTCGGTCGCGGCCCCGAGCAGCTCGAAGCGCTCCTTGAGCTCGGCGTTGTCCTCGACGTTCAGCTCGCCGTCGGTCGTGTAATAGCCCTCGTCGAGCTGGTTGACCATGGCGTTCCAGACGAAGCCGGAGTGGTCGTACCAGGCCTTGCCGGTCTTGGCCGTGTAGTCGGCGCCGACCGCGAAGTAGTTCTCCCAGTCGCCGTTCAGCAGCTCGGCGACCGACTCGCGGTCGCTCGGCAGCCCTGCGGCCTCGAATGCCGCCCCGTTGTAGCAGATGCCGCTCGGGCCGATGTCGGTGCCGTAGCCGATCACGCGCCCCTCGGCGTCCGTCGCCTGTCCGTACTTCCAGTCGACCCAGTCGGCCTTGCGGTCTTCGATGCCGTAGTCACGCAGGTCGACGAAGGTGTCGGACACGTCCATGATCGCGCCGAGCCATCCCTCTTCGATCGCGACGACGTCGCTGAGTCCCGAGCCTGCGGCGATCTTCGTGAAGGCGTCGGTGCGGGCGTTGCCGCCGGTGTCGATGTTGGTCGCCTCGATCGTGACGTTCGGGTTCGCCTTCTCGTATTCGTCGTAGAGGTCTTCGTAGCCGAAGGTTCCGAACGTTGTGACGGTCAGCGTGATCTTGTCGTCGCCTCCCTCGGCGTCGCCGCCGCCGGCTGCACAGCCGGCGAGAGCCAGGACGGAGACGGATGCCGCGGCGGTCGCGGTGAGGATCCGGGTGCGGGCACGTGTGTTCACAGGTCACTCCTTTGTGGTGGGTCGTGCGGTGATGGTGCAGGTGCTGTCGGGATGCTTGGGAGCGCTCCCACGCATTGATCAGCGACTCTATGGGAGCGCTCCCACGAATGTCAAGCCCACCCCGTGGCGTACCCTTGTCCGGTGCCCGACACCGAACTCTCCCCCGCTCTCGTCCGTGCCGAGTCGCTGATCCGCAGCATCCCGGACTACCCGGAGCCCGGCATCATCTTCCGCGACATCACCCCGCTGCTCGCCGACGCCGAGGCACTGAAGGCCACGACCGACGCGATCATCGCCCCGTTCGAGGGTCAGTTCGACGTGGTCGCCGGCATCGAGGCGCGCGGGTTCATCCTCGCCGGAGCCGCGGCGATCGCGGCAGGCGTCGGCCTCATCCCGATCCGCAAGGCGGGCAAGCTGCCCCGTCCCGCGGCATCCGTCGACTACGCGCTCGAGTACGGCACCGCCACGATCGAGATGCACGACGATCTGCCCGCGGGCTCGCGGGTGCTGCTGATCGACGACGTGCTCGCGACGGGTGGCACGCTCGCCGCAGGACGCCAGCTGGTCGAGCGCCTCGGCAGCCACGTGGTCGGCATCTCGGTGCTGTTCGAGATCGACGGCCTCGGCGGTCGTGACGCGATCGGCGACCTGCACACCGTCTTCCACGCCTGAGGCCCGACACCCAGGGAATCGAGCCGGTCGCGAGCCGGTAGACTGGTCGCGCCCGTCCGCCCGCGACTCCCGGAGCCGTTCATGCCCACCATCGTCGTCGACGTCATGCCCAAGCCCGAACTGCTCGACCCGCAGGGGAAGGCCGTCTCCGGCGCCTTCAGCCGCCTGGGCGTCGAGGGCTTCACCGATGTCCGCATCGGCAAGCGCTTCGAGCTCACCGTCGAGGGCGAGGTCACCGACGAGATCCTCGCCGAGGCCCGCCGCATCGCCGACGAGGTGCTCTCCAACTCCGTGATCGAGGACGTCGTCGGCATCGAGGTCGCCGAGTGACCACGCGCATCGGGGTCATCACCTTCCCCGGATCGCTCGACGACCGCGACGCACAGCGTGCTGTCCGCATCGCCGGCGCCGAGCCCGTCGCCCTGTGGCACGGCTCGCACGACCTCGAGGGCGTGGACGCGCTCGTGCTGCCCGGCGGCTTCAGCTACGGCGATTACCTGCGCGCCGGTGCGATCGCCGCGCTCTCGCCGATCATGGCCGAGGTCAAGGACGCCGCCGCCAAGGGCATGCCGATCCTCGGCATCTGCAACGGCTTCCAGATGCTCGTCGAGGCGCACCTGCTGCCCGGCGGCCTGATCCGCAACGACCACCAGCACTTCGTGCGTCGCGATCAGAAGCTCATCGTCGAGAACTCCGATACGGCGTGGACCAACCGGTTCCGCACCGGCCAGGAGATCACGATCCCGCTGAAGAACGCCGACGGCGGGTACATCGCCGACGAAGAGACGCTCGACCGTCTCGAGGGCGAGGGCCTGGTCGCGTTCCGCTACGCGGGCGTGAACCCGAACGGCTCGCTGCGCGACATCGCGGGCCTCACCAACGAGGCGGGCAACGTCGTGGGGCTCATGCCGCACCCCGAGCACGCCACCGAGGCGGGCTTCGGCCCGGACACCGCGGCAGCAATGCGGTCGGGCATCGACGGAGTCGACTTCTTCACGAGCGCGGTCGCCGCGATCGCCCGCGTCGCCGCCTAACCAGCGCGCACCCTCCACCGGCTCGCGCAGGTACGCCGTCCGCGGCGCCGGTCGGAGTCAGTCGGCCGGAAGGCTGAACGGGTTGTCGCCCGCGGCCGCGAGCAGATACCAGGCCGTGGCTCCGGTGTGCAGGCTCGCGTAGTAGAGGTCTCCGAAGCCGGAGTCGAGGCCGTCGGTCGAGGTCGCGACGATCCCCTTGCCGTCGCCGTTCGCCGCATCGCGCTGGCCGAGGCGGATGCTGTCGAGCAGGGCCTCGGCGCGATCCGCGTCTCCTGCCCCGTCTCGCAGCTTGAGCGCCAGGGCGAGATGACCGCTGCCCTCGAACCACACCTTCGACACGTCGGTGTCGCTGATCGACGGTCCCTGGTACTGGCCGTCGGTGGCGATGAGGTTCGCGAGCGTCCAGTCGAGCGCCGTGTCGTAGCGGTCGTCGCCGGTCGCGAGCGAGGTCCACGTCTGCGAGTCGAGGGGCACCGGGTGCGTGTTCACGGTGGAGCCGTCCAACAGCGTCCCGGTGTCGACATGGCCGTCGGCGCTCTGCATCGCGGCGACGAAGTCGGTGGCGACCGCGGCTCGATCGGCCCAGACGGAGTCGCCGGTGAGCTGTGCGAGCTGGGTGAAGAACCCGGCGATGTCACTGTTGTGCTCGGTCGACTTCCAGACCAGCGAGGTGCCGTCTTCGAGCTGTCCGCCCGTGTATCCGTAAGGGGCACGTGCCATGTCGGCCGTGTTCGCCTGGATCCACTGCGCGATCCGCACCGCGCCGTCGAGGTACTTCTGCTCCCCCGTCGCGTGGAAGAGCCGGGTGAGGGCCATACCCGTCCAGGCCTGGTTGCCGGTGAAGGTGCCGGGGCCCGTGATCTCGACCCGCCCCTGCCGGATGCCGTGCGGCTCGTACGAGGTGCGCACGCGCCCGTCGCCGATCGGGTCCTCGTCCTGCACGAACAGCAGGGTGTCGCCGACCGCCTGCGCGCGGCGGAGATCATCGGGCAGGCCCCGAGCCGTGTAGGCGATGATCACGAGAGCGTCGTCGTAGACGAACGAGGGCGTGAAGTCCCATGTCGGCAGGTCGGTGAAGAATCCGCCCTGGTAGCTGCGAGGCAGGCAGCGACCGTCGCCGTCGCAGAACTCGTCGACGCGGGCGTCGAGGAACTCGTAGGCCATCGAGACCGACAGCGTGGGATCGGGGGCGGCGCCTGACGCGGTCGGGTCGTCCGGCGTCGCATCACCGGACGCGGCCGTCGCCGCACCCGCGACCAGCGCCGCCGCGACGAGCGCTGCGGCGATCATCCAGGGCGCCGAACGGCGCGAAGGACCCGACATCAAGACCCCCTCGGTCAGGACCGCGGTCCGAGTTCACGACCCGCAGGCGACCAGGAGGTCACGAGAAAAATGCTGGCATACCAAGAAGTCTCGGCGGAAGGGGCAAAGGTCTAGATCTCGACGGCAACCATGCCAGGATCGCGGTGCTGACGACTCCCGACGGCCACGGCCGGCCCGCAGGCCTAGCCGAGCGCGGGTGGCCACACGCCGATCAGCACCGCCATGATCACGATCGTGACCAGCTCGTGCGCGATGTTCATGGTCGTCAGCGCGGTCGGACGCCCTTCGAACGCGTCATGCGTGATGAACCGCGCAGCCGTGAAGCCCGCCCACAGGAGCACCCCGGTGACGACGGCGGCCCAGAAGAACGAACCGTCGTAGAAGTGCCAGGCGATGGCGGATGCTCCGGCCAGCACCCAGGCCGTCGCGAAGCTCACGAACACGGTGGTGATGATCGCCAGCGTCGCGCTCGACGCCGGCCGATCCATGTCGACGTTCGCGAGCTTCGACCAGCGCGTGCCGAAGACCTTCGGCGCGTACCAGACCGAGCCGACGATCATGCTCGAGGCCGTGGCGAGCAGGACCGCCCAGTAGTTGATCTCGGGAACCATGACAGCCTCCAGTCGTCGGATGCACGAAGCATACTCCCGGGGCTGCAAGCCGACGCGGATCGGACTCGAACTCCACTCCCCCGAAACGATTCGATCTCAGCGGTGGCGGACCTGCAAGCGTTTGCACTAGCCTGTTGCCATGGCACAGCTTGAGCAGATCGCAGCCCCCGGTTCCGAGTGGTGGCGCAGTGCGGTCATCTACCAGATCTACCCCCGTTCGTTCGCCGACGCCTCGGGCGACGGCATCGGTGACCTGCCCGGCATCACCAGCCGCCTCGACTCGCTGAAGGAGCTCGGCGTCGACGCGATCTGGCTGAGCCCGTTCATGACGAGCCCGCAGCGTGACGCCGGCTACGACGTGGCCGACTACCGCGACGTCGACCCGCTGTTCGGCACGCTCGACGACTTCGACACCATGCTCAACGCGGCGCACGCCCGCGGCATCCGGGTCGTCGTCGACCTGGTCCCGAACCACTCGTCGGCGCAGCACGCCTGGTTCCAGGAGGCGCTGAAGGCGGCCCCCGGCAGCCCCGAGCGCGCGCGCTACATCTTCCGCGACGGCAAGGGCAAGAACGGCGAGCTCCCGCCGAACAACTGGGAGTCCGTCTTCGGCGGCGGCATGTGGGAACGCGTCACCGAGGCCGACGGCACCCCGGGCCAGTGGTACCTGCACATCTTCGACCCCACGCAGCCCGACTTCGACTGGAACAACGAAGAGGTCCGCGAGGAGTTCCGGTCGATCCTGCGCTTCTGGCTCGACCGCGGCGTCGACGGCTTCCGCGTCGACGTGGCCCACGGCATGATCAAGGCCGACGGCCTGCCCGACTACACCCCGCCGGCCGACGCCGACTCGATGGGCGGCGGCGAGGCGAACGTGCCGTACTGGGGCCAGGACGGCGTGCACGACATCTATCGCGACTGGCACCGGGTGCTCGCCGAGTATGACGGCGACCGCGCACTGTGCGGTGAAGCCTGGATGCCGACGCTGAAGCAGACCGCTCTTTGGGTGCGCCCCGACGAGATGCACCAGACCTTCAACTTCCCGTACCTCATGACGGAGTGGGACGCGAAGGCCCTCGGCGACGTCATCCGCGAGTCGCTCGACGAGTTCGGTGCGGTCGGCGCGCCGAGCACCTGGGTGCTCTCGAACCACGACGTCGTGCGACACGCCTCACGTCTCGCGCTGACCGACGACAACCCGCAGGGCGAGGGCATCGGCCCGAACACCCCGCACAAGCCCGACACCGCGATCGGACTCGCCCGCGCCCGCGCCGCGACGACCGTGATGCTCGCGCTGCCCGGCTCCGCGTACCTGTACCAGGGCGAGGAGCTCGGCCTGCCCGAGGCCATGGAGATCCCCGACGCGTTCCGTCAGGACCCGACCTGGTTCCGCACCAACGGCGAGCGCTACGGACGCGACGGATGCCGCGTGCCGCTGCCCTGGGAGGCCGACGCTCCGGCGTTCGGCTTCAACGAGACCGGCGCCTCGTGGCTGCCGCAGCCCGCCGACTGGGCAGCGTACTCGCGAGAGGTCGAGGAGAAGGACGAGACCTCGACGCTGTCGCTGTACAAGCAGCTGCTGGCCGTGCGCCGCGAGCACGGGTTCGGCAGCGGGTCGCTCGTGTGGGAGGACGCCGGCACGCACGCCGTCGCCTTCCGCCGCGGAGCCGTGCACGTGCTGGCGAACCTCGGCACGAAGCCGCTCGAACTGCCGGCCGGCGCCACGGTCATCGTCAGCAGCCAGCCGTTCGAGGGCACCGCGCTGCCGGTCGACACCGCCGTCTGGTACACGAAGGCCTGACGTAGTCTGACGAGACCCCGCTCTCTGCACGAGGCCGCCGCTCCGACGGCGGATCCCGCGGCAGGAGCGGGGTCTCGCAGCCCCCACACCCTCCGAGAGGACTCCCATGGCGAGCATCGATGAGGTCGCCCGGCTCGCCGGCGTCTCGACCGCCACGGTCTCGCGCGCACTGAGCGGACGAGGCCACGTCTCGGAGTCCGCACGGCTGCGCGTGCAGGAGGCCGCATCGGCGCTCGGCTACGTCGTGTCGTCGCGGGCATCGAGCCTGGCATCCGGCCGCACCCGCAACATCGGCGTCGTCGTGCCGTTCCTCGACCGCTGGTTCTTCAGCACCGTGCTGTCGGGGGTCTCGGCCGCGTTGATGCGGGAGGGCTACGACATCACGCTCTACAACATCACCGCCGACAAGGACGTGCGCCGGCACGTGTTCGACACCTTCCTGCGCCGCCAGCGGGTGGATGCCGTGATCGCCGTGTCGATCGAGCTCGATGACGACGAGACCCAATACCTGCTCGACCTCGGACTGCCGGTGATCGCGATCGGCGGCCCGAACCCGAAGCTCGACACCCTGACCGTCGATGACGTCACCGTCGCCCAGCTCGCGACCGAGCACCTGATCGGCCTCGGTCACCACGACATCGCCCACATCGGCGCGAACCCCGAGTTCGACATCGACTTCCACATCCCGACCAACCGCCGCCTCGGCTTCGAGAAGGCGCTGGCGAAGGCCGGCATCCCCCTGAATCCCGCGTTCCTCGAGCCGGCGGACTTCACCGTCGAGGGCGGATACCGCGCCGCGAAGCAGCTGCTCGGCCGCCCCGGCCCTCGGCCCACCGCGGTGTTCGCCGCCTCCGACGAGATGGCGATCGGCGCGATCCTCGCCGCACGCGATCTCGGGTTCGCCGTGCCGGGCGATCTGTCGATCATCGGGATCGACGGCCACGAGCTCGGCGAGTTCTTCCGCCTCACGACCGTCGATCAGTTCCCCCTCGGTCAGGGGGAACGGGCGGCCGAAGCCGTGCTCGCCAAGCTCGCCGAGGGCGAGGCCGCCGGCATCCCCGCGGCTCTGCCCTATGAGCTGAACGTGCGGGGGACGACGGCGCGGCTCATTCCGTAGCCGCGCCGCCTCTCCGCGAGATCACTCGGCGAGCTGCGCCCTGCGTGCCCGCGCGTTGCGCCTCGCGAGCAGCGCCCCGCCCACGACCGCGGCGATGAGCGACCCGAGCAGCACGCCGATCTTGACGTGCTCGTCGGCGACGGAACTCGCGCCGTAGGCGAGTTCGCCGACCAGCAGCGAGACGGTGAAGCCGATGCCGGCGAGGAACGCCATGCCGGTGAGATCGGGCCAGCGCAGCGACTCGTCGAGACGCAGCGCCGGCACACGGCTGAGCAGGAACGTGGTCGCGAGGATGCCGATCGGCTTGCCCAGCACGAGCCCGACGATGATGCCGATCGTGAGGGGGTCGGTGAGGGCCGATACCAGCCCGTCGATTCCGCCGATCGTCACACCGGCCGCGAAGAAGGCGAAGACGGGCACCGCGAAGAGCGTGGCCACGACGCCCCAGCGATCCGCGAAGTGCGGTGCCATCCCGTCGTACACGGGCTCGCCGTCGGCATCCTCCCCCGCACGCACCCGCGCGCGCTCCGTCGGAACGACCGGCACGACGAACCCGAGGAGCACACCGGCCACGGTCGCGTGCACGCCGGCGGCGTGGATGCAGACCCAGACCGCGATCGCGAGAGGAAGCAGGATCCACCACGCACGCACGCCCCTCTGCACGAGGAACGCGAAGCCCGCGAGGGGAAGCAGCGCCAGGGCGAGCCAGGGGAAGCTGATCGTGTCGGTGTAGAACGTCGCGATGATCGTGATCGCGATCAGGTCGTCGATGATCGCCAGCGTCAGCAGGAACACACGCAGCGCGGGAGGAAGGAACTTTCCGACGACGGCGATCACCGCCACCGCGAACGCGATGTCCGTCGCCGTGGGAATCGCCCAACCGCGCAGCACGTCGGCTCCGCTGCCGAGGGTGATGAGCACGAAGATCAGCGCCGGCACGATGACGCCGCCGACCGCGGCGGCGATCGGCAGCGCCGCCGCGCGAGGATCACGCAAGCGGCCGGTCACGAACTCCTCTTTCAGCTCGAGCCCGACGACGAAGAAGAAGATCGCGAGCAGACCGTCGGCCGCCCAGGCCCCGACGCTCAGATCGAGATGCAGCTCGGGGATGCCGAACGTGAAGTCCCGCACGGACTCGTACCAGGAGACGGCGGGGGTGTTGGCGAGGATCAGCGCAGCGACGGTGGCGGCGAGCAGGAGTGACCCGCCGAGCACGTCGCTGCGGGCGGTGGAGCGGATGCCGCGCCACAGTTCGTGCGGAGCAAGGCGAAGACGGGACGGAGAAGTGGACACGAGAAGACCTCACGCGGAAGAAGGGGTGGGATGGCGCAGAAGACCACACCCCTGTCGAGGCGTGGTCTAGTCGCGTGGCGGCGGGCAGCCCGCGATCTCGCCGTGCGAGAGGGTGCCCCAGACGCTGGTCCACCCGTTGGTTCCCGGGTGCATCACGACACGCATCGACGTCCTCATCGGGGTCGCCGAACGCAGCTCATGGGGAGCGCGCGCCGAAGCGGCGATGAGGGGTGCGGGCACGATTCGAGCCTACCGGGAGTGGCTGGCAGGCCCGTCAGAGAGCACGCAGGGCGTCGCCCGCCGCGTCGAGCGCACCGTCCGTCAGGGCGAAGTACGCCCACTTGCCGCGCTGCTCCCGGGTGACGAGACCCGCGTCGGTGAGCAGCTTCATGTGGTGAGAGACGGTTCCCTGAGAAAGGCCGATCGGTTCGGTGAGATCGCAGATGCAGGCCTCGCCCTCCTCGGCCGCGGAGATCAGCGAGAGCAGACGGATGCGCGACGGGTCGCCGAGCGCCTTGAACAGTCGGGCGATGCGCTCGGCCTCGGCGAGGGGCAGAGCCGAGGCCGCCCGCGGCGCGCAGCAGGCGGTCTCCGCGATGGTCACCGGAAGGGTCATACCGCCATCCTCTCACGCATTGACATTCTTCGATATGTGACGGATGCTTCATATTGAAGTTGATCGATTCGAGGAGATGTCATGCCGGATCTACCCGTCGCAGTCATCGGCGCAGGGCCTCAGGGCCTCGCCGCCGCGGCGCACCTGATCGACCGCGGCATCGACGTCGTGGTGCTCGAGCGGGGCGCCACGGCCGGGGCAGCCGTCTCGGAGTGGGGGCACATCCGGCTCTTCTCGGCATGGCCCGAGCTGGTCGATGCGGCATCCCGTCGCCTTCTCGAGACGACGGGATGGGCTGCCCCGTCCTCCGGCTACCCGACCGGAGCCGAGTGGGTGTCCGACTACCTCGCCCCTCTCGCCGCCGCCCTCGGCGACCGCGTCCGTCTCGGCACGACGGTGACCGGGGTCGCTCGGCAGGGCCGCGACAAGACCATCGACAGCGATCGTCGGGGTCAGCCGTTCGTCGTGCACACGCGCGACATCCGGGGACGCGAAGAGCGGATCATCGCGAGGGCGGTCATCGACGCGAGCGGCACGTGGGGCCTGCCGAATCCGGCCGGCGCCGACGGCTACCCTGCGCCCGGCGAGACTGCGGCATCCGACCTCATCTCCTATCGGGTGTCGAGCGACGTCTCGCCACTCGCAGGGTCGCACGTCGCCGTCGTCGGCGCCGGGCACTCAGCGACGCACGCCGTGCTGAGGCTCGTCGATCTCGCTCGCCGGGCGCCCGGCACCCGGGTGACCTGGCTTCTGCGCCGCGGCAGCGCGTCCGGAGTGTTCGGCGGAGGAACCGGAGACGGGCTTGCCGAACGGGCCGCTCTCGGCTCGCGCGCACGGCGGGCGATCGCATCGGGAGTCGTCGACGTGGTCACGGGGTTCCGTGTGGCCGCGTTCCGACGAGACCGGGATGCCCTGGTCATCACCTCGGAGGACGGCCGCGAGGTCGACGGCGTCTCCCGCGTGTTCGCGCTGACAGGGTTCCGTCCGGACACCGAGATCCTGCGTGAGCTGCGCCTCGACCTCGATGCGTCGCTCGAAGCAGTCGCGGGCATCGCCGCAGAGATCGATCCGAACATCCACTCCTGCGGATCCGTCGGCGCCACGGGGGCCCGCGAGCTCGTCCAGCCGGAGCCGACGTTCTTCATCGTCGGGATGAAGTCGTACGGCCGCGCACCGACCTTCCTCGCACTGACGGGCTACGAGCAGGTGCGCAGCGTCACCGCCCATCTGGCCGGCGATCACGAGGCGGCCGCGCGCAACGAGCTGGCGCTCCCCGAGACGGGAGTGTGCGGCGGATCGAGCGAGTTCGACCCGTCGGCGAGCGGATGCTGCGCAGCACCGGCAGTCATGCAGATCGCCACGCGTCCGTGACACCCACGACACCCGCGCCCGCCCTTACCCTGGAGACACCATGACCCACACCACGCCCTCCGTCCTCTTCGTCTGCGTGCACAACGCCGGCCGCTCGCAGATGGCCGCCGGATTCCTGCGCGACATCGCCGGCGACCGCATCGAGGTGCGCTCGGCCGGGTCGATGCCGGCCGACCAGATCAACCCGATCGCGGTCGAGGCGATGGGTGAACTCGGCATCGACATCACCGCCGAGCAGCCCAAGGTGCTCACGACCGAGGCCGTCCAGGCATCCGACGTCGTCATCACGATGGGGTGCGGTGACGCCTGCCCGTTCTTCCCCGGCAAGCGCTACGAGGACTGGAAGCTCGACGACCCGGCAGGCCAGGGCATCGAGTCGGTGCGCCCGATCCGCGACGAGATCCGCCGCCGCATCGAGGAGCTGACAGGCGAGCTGCTCGGCTGAGCTGATCTGCCGCGCTGCTCTGCTGCGCTGTCGTCGTGCCTCCGTGACGGGCGGGGATCTCCCCGATGGGCGGCCGGTTACTGATTCATCCTGCGCTCGACGCCGAGAAGTCCGCCCGACGCGGCGTCCCGGCACCCCGGGAGCAGCAGTCGGGCGGACTTCCGCAGCGGTCAGCGGGCGACGATGAGGCCCTGGGTCTTCTCCTGCACGGCGGCGAACCGACGCTGCACGTCGGACCAGTTCACGAGCTCCCAGAACGCCTTGACGTAGTCGGCGCGCACGTTGAGGTAGTCGAGGTAGTAGGCGTGCTCCCAGACGTCGAGCTGCAGCAGCGGCGTGACGCCGAGCGGCGCGTTGCCCTGCTGGTCGAACAGCTGGAAGATGACCGGGCGGGCGCCGACGCTGTCCCACGCGAGCACGGCCCAGCCCGAGCCCTGCACGCCGAGAGCGGTGGCTGTGAAGTGCGCGCGGAAGGCGTCGATCGATCCGAACGCGTCGGTGAGCGCCGCCTCGAGCTCGCCCTCGGGGTTGCCGCCGCCGTCGGGCGAGAGGTTCTCCCAGAACACCGAGTGGTTGATGTGTCCGCCGAGGTTGAAGGCGAGATCCTTCTCGAGCTTGTTCACGGCGGCGAAGTCACCCGACTCGCGGGCCGCGGCCAGCTGCTCGAGGGCGGTGTTCGCGCCGGTCACATAGGCCTGGTGATGCTTCGAGTGGTGCAGCTCCATGATCCTGCCGGAGATGTGCGGCGCGAGTGCCGAGTAGTCGTACGGCAGTTCGGGGAGGGTGTACGCAGCGGACATGCTGTTTCCTTTCGTTCGGAGGTCAGTTCTGGTCGTGCGGCAGCGAGTGGAATCGGCGATCGACGTAGACGAGCGGTCGCCCCGGCCGACCGAGGATCACCTCGTCGACCTCGGCGATCACCACGGTCGACGAGCCGACCGCGACGGTCGTCATCGGGTGCGCACGCATCGCCACACGGGCTGCGGGCAGGTACGGCTCGCCCGTGGGCAGAGAGCTCCAGCCCTGGTCGGGGGTGAAGCGCTCGGCCCCGCTCACGGCGAAGCTCTGCGCCAGCGCCGAGTGCGCGTCGTCGATCAGGTGCACGACGAAGCTCTCGGCGCCCAGGATCGCACCGGCGCTGCCCGTGGCCCGCGTCACCGAGAACACGATCGCCGCCGGGTCGACGGCCACCGAGGCGACGCTCGACGCCGTGAGACCCACAGGGCCGTCGGGAGTCATCGCCGTGATGATCGCGACCCCGGCCGGGTGCGCGCGGAACGCCGCCTTCAGCCCCTCGCCCACCTGGGACGGGACGGGTGCGGCGGGCTGCTGGTCAGTGCTCATCGATGTGCCTACTCATTCGGGTGCCTCCTGGGGCGGAAGTGCGGAGATGATCGGGTGATCGCGCTCGATGAGGCCGACCTTCGCGGCACCACCGGGGGATCCCATCTCGTCGAAGAATTCGACGTTGGCCTTGTAGTAGTCCTGCCACTGGTCGGGCAGGTCGTCTTCGTAGTAGATCGCCTCGACGGGGCAGACCGGCTCGCACGCGCCGCAGTCGACGCATTCGTCGGGGTGGATGTACAGCGAGCGCTCGCCCTCATAGATGCAGTCGACCGGACATTCGTCGATGCACGCACGATCCTTGACATCCACGCAGGGCAGCGCGATCACGTAGGTCATCGGGCACTTCCTGTCGAGGTCACGTATGCAACCGTAAGACCTCAAGTACACTTGAGGTCAAATCGAGGAGGTCGCCCTGAGCAGGGAAGCAGAGTCCGAGCGGGTCGCGCACGCCCCCGACGAGCCGCTCACGATCGGCGAGATGAGCAGGAGGACGGGCGTGGCCCCCTCCGCTCTGCACTTCTACGAGGGCCTGGGGCTCATCGCGTCGACGCGCACCGCCGGCAATCAGCGGCGCTATGCGCGTCACATGCTGCGCCGCGTCTCGCTCATCACGGTCGCGAAGCGCCTCGGCATCCCCCTGTCCGATGTGCAGGCCGCCTTCGCCGACGTGCCGCTCACCGAGACCCCGAGTCACGACGACTGGCAGCGCGCCTCGCGGCGCTGGAAGCGCGAGCTCGAGAAGCGTCGCGAGGGCATCGAGCGCCTGGAGCGCGAGCTGACCGGATGCATCGGCTGCGGGTGCCTGTCGATGAAGGCCTGCGGGCTGCTCAACCCCGACGACGCGCTCGGCACACAGGGCGCCGGCCCGCAGCGTCTGCGCGACGAGGACGCCTGAGCGTCCCCGTCACGCATCGCGCTCTCGCGACGGAGGCGAGTCAGGCCACTGTGAACGGGGCGACCAGCAGCGTCTCGTCGCGCGAGCTGGGGCCGACGAGCAGCTCGAACGCCCCGGGCTCCACGAGGCGGGTGCCCGCGGCATCGACGATCGAACAGTCGGCGACCGGCAGCTCGAGGCGCACGCGCACCGACTCCCCCGGCGCCACGTCGACCTGGCGGTAGGCCTTCAGCTCCTTGTCGGCCCAGCTCACGCTCGTGACCACGTCGCGCACGTACGCCTGCACGGTCTCCCGCGCCGGGCGTGCACCGGTGTTCGTGACGGTCACCTCGGCCGTGATCGTGTCGCCGAACCCCACGGCGGTCGACGTCAGCGCGAGATCCGAGTACTCGACGGTCGAGTACGACCGCCCCTCGCCGAACGCCCAGGCGGGCGACTGCGTCAGGTCGGCGTAGCGATCGCCGTGCTGGCCGCGGATCTGGTTGTAGTAGGTCGGCTGCTGGCCGACGTGGCGGGCGAACGAGATCGGCAGGCGCCCCGAGGGCTCGACCGCACCCGCGACGATCTCGGCGAGCGCGCGGCCGCCCTGCATGCCCGGGTTCGCTGCCCAGATCACGGCGGCGGCACGCGATGCGGATGCCGGCAGCACCAGCGGCTTCGACGCGAGCAGCACCACGACGACGGGCTTCCCGGTCGCGATCAGTGCGTCGAGCAGGGCGTTCTGCCCGCCGATCAGCTCGAGTGTCGCGGTCGAGCGCCCTTCACCGACGAGTTCGATGCGGTCTCCGACCACAGCGACGACGACATCGGAGGCATCGGCGGCGGCGACCGCCTCGGCGATCAGCGCGTCGTCGGCCGACGCGGGCACCACGACCGCGGGTCGCGGCTGCCCGTCGGGGAAGGTCGCTCCCCGCGGGTCGTCGTCGAGGGTGAGGATCTCGGCGCCACGCGCGTGTGTCACCGTCCAGCCGTCGACGCCCGCGAGGCCGTCGAGCACAGTCGTGATCATCTCGCGCGGCTGGCCGTCGAGCCAGCCCGCCTGACCGGAGCCGCCGGCCCAGTCGCCGAGCTGCGTCTGGGCGTCGTCGGCGAGCGGCCCGACCACGGCGATCTTCATCGGCGCCGCGGCGTCCAGCGGCAGCAGGCCGTCGTTCTCGAGCAGCACGATCGATCGACGCGCCGTCTCGAGGTTGAGGTCGGCATGCGCGGCGCTGCCGACCACGGCATCCAGGTCGTCCTGCGGCAGCCGCGGGTTCTCGAACAGCCCCAGCTCGAACTTCAGGGTGAGGATGCGCGCGACGGCCTCGTCGAACGCATCCTCCGCGAGCATCCCGGTCGACACCGCCTCGAGCGCGCCCGCGAAGAAGCCGGGCGTGTTCATGACCATGTCGTTGCCGGCCCTCACGGCGGCGGCAGAGGCGTGCGCGTAGTCGGGCTGCACCTGCTGCTCCCACACCATGCGGCCGACGTTGTCCCAGTCGGTGATCAGCGTGCCGGTGTAGCCCCATTCGCCACGCAGCACGTCGCTGAGCAGCCAGTCGTTCACCGTGATCGGCACGCCGTCGGTGGTCTGGTAGCCGAGCATGAACGTGCGGCATCCCTCGCGGGCCACGCGCTCGAACGGCGGCAGGAACCAGCTGCGCAGCTTGCGGCGGGAGATGTCGGCCTCGCTCGCGTCGCGACCGCCCTGCGTCTCGGAGTACCCGGCGAAGTGCTTGGCCGTGGCCAGGATCGCGGTCGGGTCGTCGAGGCCCTCACCCTGGTACCCGCGCACCATGGCCGAGGCGAGCTCGCCGATCAGGAACGGGTCCTCACCGAACGTCTCGTCGATGCGACCCCAGCGCAGATCGCGCGCGATGCACAGCACCGGAGAGAAGGTCCAGTGGATGCCGGTCGCGGCGACCTCGACCGCGGTGGCCCTGGCGACCTTCTCGACCAGCTCCGCATCCCACGTCGCGGCCATGCCGAGCTGCGTCGGGTAGATGGTCGCCCCGGGCCAGAACGAGTGGCCGTGGATGCAGTCCTCGCCCACCAGCAGCGGGATGCGCAGCCGGGTCTGCGAGGTCAGCTCGTTCGCCCGGATGATGCGCTCGGGCGAGGTGTGCAGGATCGACCCGACGTGCTTTCCCAGCACGTGGTCGTCGAGGTCGTCGCGGGCGTCGAGCTGCAGCATCTGCCCGATCTTCTCCTCGACCGTCATGCGATCGAGGAGGTCGGCGACGCGTGCGGCGATCGGCAGTTCGGGGTCGAGGTACGGCAGGGATTCGGTCAGGGTCTGAGAGGTCATCACTCGGCGTTCTGTGTCTTCGCGTCGGTCGTCGCGCTGTCGGTCTTCGTCGGGGTCGTCGTCGTCGCCGCGCTCTGCACGGTACCCGAGCCGGTCGTCGGCACGCTGCGCACCGCCGTCACGGGGTCGTTCACGTTGAGACCCTTCTTCTTCATCGCACGGGCGCGCTCACCCGCCGACCGCAGCCTGGGGTTCACGTACTCGTCGATGCCGAAGTTGATGAGCGACAGGGCCACGCCGATGATGGCGATGCAGAGGCCGGCGGGCACGTACCACCACCACAGTCGCGGGAAGGCGCCGTTCTGCTGCGCCCAGAACAGGATCGTGCCCCAGTTCAGGTTGCTCACCGGGATCACGCCGATGAAGGCGAGGGTCGTGAGGCCGAGGATGGCCGCGGTGACGGTGCCGACGAAGCTCGACGCGATCAGCGCCATGAGGTTCGGCAGCATCTCGACCGTGATGATGCGGTGCAGCGGCTCGCCGTTGGCGCGGGCGGCCTGGATGAAGTCGCGGTTGCGCAGCGACATGGTCTGCGCCCGCAGCACGCGCGCACCCCACGCCCAGCCCGTGAGTCCCAGCACCGCGGCGATCACGATGAGCGGCGGGTTCTCGAACTGCGAGGCCACGATGATGATCAGCGGGATGCCGGGGATCACCAGGAACACGTTGGTGAGGGCCGACAGCGATTCGCTCTTCCAGCCGCGCACGTACCCGGCGATGACGCCGATCGTGATCGCGATGATCGTGGCGATGATGGCCGAGAGGAAGCCGACGACGACCACGCCGCGCGTGCCGAAGATCAGCTGGCTGAGCACGTCCTCCCCCATGTGCGTGGTGCCGAGCCAGTGGTCGAGGGAGGGCGGCTGGCGGAGCGCGGTGCGGTCCTTCTGCGTCGGGCCGTAGGGCGCGAGCAGCGGCGCGAAGATCGCGATCAGCACGAACACCCCGAGGATGATCAGCCCGGCGATCGACTTCGGGTTGCGGAACATCGCGAAGGAGTGCGCCAGCTGCGACCAGAAGGTCTTGCGGGCGGGCGCCTCGTCGCCGGCGGTGCGGAACGTCGCGGTCTCGGGCATCCCGGTGGCGATCGTGCTGCCGTCGGGAGCCGTGGTCTCGGTCGAGGTGGGAACGCTCATGTCAGGCCTCCGTCTGGCGCGTGCGCGGGTCGAGGTATGCGTAGACGATGTCCGCCAGGATGTTGGCGACCAGCACCGACAGCGTGATCACGAGGAACACTCCCTGCATCAGGGCGAAGTCCTTCGCGTTGGTGGCGTCGAGCAGGAGCTTGCCGACGCCCGGGTAGCTGAAGACCATCTCCATGACGATCGTGCCGCCGACGATGAAGCCGATCGAGAGCGCGAAGCTCTGGATCTGCGGCAGCACCGCGTTGCGGGCGGCGTAGGCCCACAGCACGCGACGGTTCGGCATGCCCTTGGCCTGCGCGACGGTGATGTAGTCCTCGTCGAGCACCGTGAGCATCATGTTGCGCATGCCCAGCATCCAGCCGCCGAGCGAGGCGATGATGATGGTGACCGCCGGCAGGGTGCCGTGCATGATCACCTGGCCGATGAAGTCGAGGCTCCACTCGGGCGACTGTCCCTTGTCGTAGGCGTGCGACGACGGGAACCACTTCAGCGTCGACGAGAAGATCGCGATCGCGATGAGGCCGAGCCAGAAGTACGGGATCGTGTTGAAGAACGTCGTGATCGGGATGAGGGCGTCGAGCCTGCTGCCGCGCTTCCAGCCGACGATCGCGCCGCCGACCGTGCCCAGTGCGAACGAGATGATCGTCGCGAGACCGACGAGACCGAGCGTCCACGGCAGGGCGGATGCGAGCACCTCGGCGACCGGGCGCAGGCCGTGCAGCGTCGAGATGCCGAGGTCGCCGCGGAACAGCATCGCCCAGTAGTCGAGGTACTGCTGCCACATCGACTTGTCGGTGTCGATGCCGAGCAGGATGCGCAGCGAGTCGGCCGCCTCGGGGCTGATGTTGCGGTTGCGGGCGAGGTACGAGCTGACCGCGTCGCCCTTCATGAACCGGGGCAGGAAGAAGTTGATCGTGATGGCCGCCCACAGGGTGAACAGGTAGAAGCCGGCTCGTCCGGCGAAGAACCGCCAGGGCACGATCGCGCGGCCCTTCTGCGCGGTGGTCGCAGTGGTGCCGACCTCGAGCGCGTCGCGGTTCTCGTCGTCGACGAGCGGAAGCTGGGGGGATGCCGTGGTCACTGTGCACCTCCGTGCGATCCGGCCGTCGCGAAGTGCGTGTCGGGGTCGGGAGACGCCGCCCGCAGTTCGCGCGTGTAGGGGTCCTTCGGGGTGAGGATGACGTCGTCGGCGTCGCCGTACTCGACGACCCGACCCTGGTTGAGCACCATGATCTTGTCGCTGAAGTGGCGGGCGGTGGCGAGGTCGTGGGTGATGTAGAGCACGCCGAGCCCCTCTTCGCGCTGCAGATCGGCGAGCAGGTTCAGCACGCCGAGACGGATCGACACGTCGAGCATCGACACCGGCTCGTCGGCGACGAGCAGAGCGGGCCGAGAGGCCAGGGCGCGGGCGATCGCCACGCGCTGTCGCTGTCCCCCCGACAGCTCGTGCGGGCGGCGGTCGATCACCGCATCCGCGTCGAGCCGCACCCGCCCGAGGAGTCGACGCACCTCGGCCTCG
>Ga0308156_1002111_pt1 | contig 18973 bp, 14 predicted proteins | sample PhyAR2_FD_201041 | JGI IMG/M metagenome (GOLD analysis project Ga0308156, IMG submission 201041) | Phyllosphere microbial communities from UC Gill Tract Community Farm, Albany, California, United States - DLSL A.R2 | ecosystem: Host-associated > Plants > Phyllosphere > Unclassified | place: USA... | reverse complement strand
ACCCCCAGCAACCGCAGCACCAGGCTCGTCGACGACCCCGGTCACCCGCACGCCGTCACTCTCCTCGACGAGCGACAGCAGCGTGGTCCCACGTCGTACGCTCCCCGGGCTCAGCGCCTCGACGCGGGCGTGCAGGATCTCCTCGGTCCGGGCCTGGGGCAGGGTCGCGACGAAGGGGAACCGCGGTGAGACCCCGTCGAAGGGCACGACGCCGAGGACCCTCTCCCGGGTGCGGGCGATGCCCCGGCGCACGAGCACGGCCTCGTCGACGACCTGCTGCGCGACGCCGGCCTCGGCGAGCACGTCGAGCGCGGGGGCGTGGATCCCGATCGCCCTGGACAGCCCGGTCGGTGCGGGTCGTCGCTCCCAGACGACCACGTCGAGCCCGGCGTCGAGCAGCCGAGCGGCCAGCGCGAGCCCGACCGCCCCGGCCCCGACGATCAGCACGTCACGCACGGTCGGCTCCGTCGGGCGTCGTCACGGCAGTCTCGCCCCGCACGGACGTGGTGCTCTCGCTCCGCACGGCTGCTGCGCTCGCCTCGGGTGGTGTCTCGGCGTTCCCCGCGACGTCCAGCACAGCGAGCACCCGGAACGGTGCCCGTCCTACGGTCCACCCCGCCGGCAGCACTGCTGCGAGCTCGTCCGGGGTGTAGCTGCGGCGGATCGAGAGCAGCCCGTCGTCGCGCACGAAGGACGCGTGCGGGCGACCTCGCCTGTGCAGCGGCAGGGTCCCGACCCAGTAGCCGAGGGCGGCGAGGGGGCTGCGGGCGATGTCGTCGTGGACCACGAGGCGGCGCGCGAGGGCTGTGCTGTCGGCGAGCAGGCCGTCGAGCTGCTGCGGGCCGAGGTGGTGCAGCACGTGGTTGGAGGTGACGATGTCGAACTGTGCTCCCTCGCGGACGAGGTCGGAGCTGAAGCACTGCCGGAACGTCAGGTGCGGCACCGGCGGCAGGCTGGTGGCGTAGGCGGTCGCCCTGTCGTCGGGGTCGATCGCGGTGATCTCGAGCCGCAGGCCGTCACGGGCCGCCCAGCCGGCGAGCGCACGGGGGACGTCTCCGCCGCCCGACCCGATGTCGAGGAGCGTGGTCGTGCGCTCGGCCGACAGCAACGGCCGCAGCCTGTGCACGTAGACCCCGCGCCACCCGGAGACCAGGCGGTTGACGACGACGAACTGCCTGTAGGTGCGCCGCAGCCCTTCGAGGTCGCAGTCGGGGTCGTCCATGATCTCTTCGGCGTCGAGCTCACGGTCGGCGAGGCTGTGACCGACGACCGCCTGGGCGAGGCTGTCGAGGGAGCGGTTCAGCACGACGCCCCGCTCGCTCGCCCGGCGCTGTCAGCTCGCCCGGCGCCGTCCGCTCGCTGGTCGCGGATCCCGTGCTGCTCCCCGCTCACGTGCTGCTCCCAGCTCACTGCTCGTCCCCGCTCACGCGCTCGTCGCCGTCCGAGCGTCGCAGCGTGAGCAGCGCCGACTCGACGGTGAGCCCCGGCCCGAAGGCCATCGCGCACACCTGCTGCGACTCTCCAGGGGCCGGGCTGCCAGCAGCGTCGTGGAGCATCCGGGCGAGGATGAACAAGATCGTCGCGCTCGACATGTTGCCGTGCTCGCGGAGCACGTCGCGCGAGGGTGCCATCTGGGTGTCGTCGAGGGCGAGGGCGTCCTGGACCTTGTCGAGCACGGACCGTCCGCCGGGGTGCACGGCCCAGCGGGGGACCTCGGTGTGGGCGGTCGCGGTGCTGGTCCCGATCTCGGCCAGGACGGGGTCGAGGGCGCCGCGGATGTGCTCGGAGATGATCGAGGGCACGTACCTGGACAAGACCATCTCGAAACCGTGGTCGCCGATCGTCCAGGCCATGTCCTGCTCGCCGACGGGCGTGAGCGTGGTGCGCAGCGTGTCGAGGTCGAGGACGAGGTGCCCGGCAGGCGCGGGACGCCCGGCGACGACTGCGGCGGCGGCACCGTCGGCGAAGACCGAGGACGCGACGATCACGTCGGGGTCGTCGGAGGCCTCGAGGTGCAGGGAGCACAGCTCGACGCAGACCACGAGCACGACGGCGTCGGGGTCTTCGACGCAGATGGACCTCGCGGCAGAGAGCGCGGGGAAGGCGGCGTAGCAGCCCATGAACCCCACGTGCAGACGCCGGGTGGTCGCGGGGAGACCGAGGTCGCGGACGAGGACGTAGTCGGGTCCCGGGGCGAAGAACCCCGTGCACGAGGCCGTGACGACGTGCGTGACGTCAGCCGTCCCGAGACCGCCGGATGCGGCGAGCGCGCCGCGGGCGGCGTCGAGGATCAGCCCGGGCACCTCGGCGACGTACCTGTCGTTGCGGGGACGCGTGGTCGGGGAGAGCACGTGACCGTCGGCGGGGTCGACGAAGAACGGGGCTGCGACACCGTCGGCCCCTGGGTCGAGCCTCTCGGGGCTGTCGGGGGCGAGGTCGGAGACCACGGTGTGCCGGGTGTCGATGGCCGAGGCGTCGAAGGCCGCGGAGATCAGCCGACGGGCGAGGCGGCTGCGCTCGGGCTGGGCGAGGAGCAGGTCACGCATGTCGGCCTGCTGGATGACTGTGGGAGGGACTGCCGTCGAGATGGACCGCACGCTGATGGTCATAGGCGACTGTAACTCTCGTCCCAGGTCAGCGCAGGGGGACGGCCGTGGACGGCCTGCACAGGCGGGGGACCGGCAGACGCACTAGGCCCCGCACCCCCGTGAGGGTGCGGGGCCTCGCCTGAGCCAGCAGGCTCAGCCTCTGGGCGTAGGCGCTGACCCCGTCGCCGAGAGCCACCCGACGAGCGCGTCCGGACGGTCGGTGATGATCCCGTCCACCCGTGCCTCGACGAGAGCCGCCCACTGCTCGGGCTCGTTGGCGGTCCACACCATGACCGCGATGCCGGCCGCCTGCAGGCGTTCGAGCAGCGTCGGGTCGTCGAGCAGCAGACCACCGTGGGGGTTGCACGCCATGACGCCGAGCTCGGCGCACACGTCGAGCAGCGTGTGGTCGACCCCGAAGACGAGCAGACCACGGCGCATCTCAGGCGCGACGTCGCGCAGCGCGGCGACGGTCTCCCGGGAGAAGCTCTGCGCCACGACGCGGTCCACCAGACCCGCGGCACGGATCGCGTCGACAGCCACCTGCACGCCCGCGGCGTCCCAGTCGCCCTTGAGCTCGAGCAGCAGCTCGATGCCCGGACGGGCCACGAGGAGACGGAGCACCTCGTCGAAGGTCGGGATCTTCTGACCCGCGTACGCGGGGGAGAACCACGACCCGGCGTCGAGACGGCGCAGCTCGTCGGAGTGCATCTGCGCGACAGCACCCGACCCGTCGGTCGTCGCGTCGACGGTGTCGTCGTGGATCACCACGGGCACGTTGTCGGCGTCGAGCTGGATGTCGATCTCGATGCTGTCCGCGCCGCTGCGCCACGCGGACTCGAAGGCCGCGAGGGTGTTCTGCGGGGCCAGGGACGAGCTCCCGCGGTGCGCGATCACCAGAGGCCGGGTGCTGCGCTGGGCAGGGAGGGGGACAGGGAGGGTGGTGGTCACAGGTAGGGCTCCACGTTCTCGGAGAACGCCTTCTCCAGTCGGGGCGTGATCGCAGCCCACGCCTCGGCGGCCGGGGTGTTCTTGAGCACCATCTGCTCGATGCCGTCGGTGATGATCTGGTCACCGCCAGGCACGAACACCCGGACCCAGTCCTGGGTCCGCGTCTTCGTCTCGAGCTGGTCGATCGCCGTGCGGAACTGCGGGGTGGTCTCGTAGATCGCAGCCATCGTCTCACCCTCCTGCGCGGAGGTACGAACCGGCATGTACCCCGTGTTCGCCGAGAAGTACGCGGTGTTCTCAGCGTCGGTGATGAAGGCGAGGAACATCGCCGCGGCGAGCTGCTGCTCGGGGCTGCGCGAGGACGGGATCGCCAGACCGGTACCACCGGTCGGCACACCCGAGCCCGAGGGGCCGTCGGGCAGGAAGGCCGTGCCGATCTCGAAGTCGGCCGCGTCGAGCAGACCCTTGAGCGAACCCGTCGACCCGACGAAAGAGCCGAAGATCCCGGCCGCGAAGTTCGCCTGCGTGTCGGTCCCGACACCGGCGACCTTCGAGTCGTTGAACAGCCCGCGCACGAACTCGCCCGCAGCCTCGGCCTCGGGGGTGTCCAGGGTGACCGTCCACTCGTCGGAGTACGCGGCGCCCTGACCCCAGAGGATGTTCTCCATCCACCAGCCTGCCCACGACGTCCCGGTGCCCAGGCCCAGCGGTGCACCGTCGGCGGGCACCTGCTCGCGAATCGCCGGAGCCCACTCCTCGAGCTCCGCCCACGTCTTCGGGCCACGGTCGGGCAGACCAGCAGCCGCCCACACCGTCTTGTTGTAGTAGAACAGCGGCGTCGAGCGCGCGTACGGCGCAGCCCAGTGCTTGGAGTCGAACTCGTAGTCCGAGTACAGCGTCGTGTTGAAGTCCTTCGTGTCGACCTCGAGGTGGGTGAACACCTCGTCGAGGGCCATGATCTGGCCGTTGAGGAAGTACCGGAACCACCACACGTCCGAGGAGATGACCAGGTCGGGCAGGTTCGACGTCGAGGACGCCGCCTGGAAGCGCTGGGCGACCTCGTCGTAGTTGGCGCCCGCCGTCACGAGCTTCACGGCGATGTCGGGGTGGACCTCGTTGAAGCGCTTGATGAGCTCTTCTTCGATCTCCTTGGAGGCACCCGGGTGGTTGCTCCACCAGGTGATCTCCTTCGCGGGGGTGACCGTGGACCAGTCGGTCGCCGGCTGACCGTCGGCGCGGGCGCTGCCCTCGCTGACGGACGGGCCGCTGCACGCGGCCAGGACGAGCCCGAGGGCTCCGAGACCGCCGAGCTGCAGGACGTTGCGTCGGCTGGGGATCCAGCCAGAGTCCGCAGAGAAGACGTTGGTCGAGTTCGACACGAGAGGTGCTCCTTGGGTGTGGTGCTACGAGGACGTGAAGAAGGACAAGAAGAGAGATGCAGGTGAGACGAGAGGGGCCGGCAGGTCAGGCAGCAGCCGACGGGCGCTGGCCCGGGAAGATCGGACGGAGGACCGGCCTCAGCCCGTCACGGCGCCGGCCGTCAGGCCAGCCACCAGACGACGCTGGAGGACGAGGAACACAGCGAGGATCGGCGCGGTCACCAGCACGGTGGCGGCCATCAGGACACCCCAGTTGTTGAGACCGTCGACGTTCTGCAGCAGCGTCAGACCGACCGGGAGCGTCATGAGCTCCGCGTTGTCGACCACGAGGAACGGCCACAGGTACTCGTTCCACTCCGCGACCATCGAGACCAGCCCGACAGCGGCGATGGTCGGCAGCGACATGGGGAGCACGAAGCCCCACAGCCGGCGCCAGTGCCCAGCACCGTCGAGCGCCGCAGCCTCGAGGATCGACACCGGCAGCGTGAGGAAGTGCTGACGGAACAAGAAGGTCCCGAAGGCGCTCGCCAGACCAGGCACCAAGATCCCCTGGTACGTGTTGAGCCACCCGAGCGAGGCCACGAGCGTGTAGTTCGGGATGATCGTGATCTGCTGCGGGATCAGCAGCGCGAAGATCACCACACCGAAGACGATCTTCTTCCCCGGGAACTCCAAGAACACCAGCGCATAGGCGCAGCACAGACCCAGCAGCATCTTCAGACCCGAGCCGACGATCGTCAGACCGAGGCTGTTGAGGAACAACCGCCCGATCGGCAGCGTGTCCGCCACCTGGGCGTAGTTGTCGGGCGCAAAGCTCCCCGGCAACCACTGCAAGGGGATCGAGTAGATCTCGTCAGGCTGCTTGAAGCTCGCGAAGAGCATCCACACCAGCGGCACGGACATCACCGCGACAGCCACGACCATCGTCACGTACGAGGCCACGGTGCCCGGCAGGGCCCCGCTGCGACGCGCAGGGCGCTCGCGGCCCTCGCCGCGACCGCGGGGCGTGCGGGGCGGGGTGTTGGCGCTCGCGGTCTTCTGGTGGTCGGCGCGGGTAGGCAGGTCGAGGCTCATCAGTAGTGCACCTTCCGCTCGACGAACTTCAGCTGGACGAGTGTGATGACCAGCAAGATGCCGAAGAGGATCGTGGCGACCGCGGAGGCGTACCCGGCACGGCCGGACACGAAGCTCTCCTGGTAGATCTGGTACATGAGGGTGGTGGTGCTGCCGAGCGGGCCGCCCTTGGTCATCGCGTGGATGATGTCGAAGGACTGCAGCGAGCTGAGCAGCGTGGTGACCGAGAGGAAGAAGGTCGTCGGTCCCAGCAGCGGCAGCACGATCGAGACGAGCGTGCGCCGTGACGACGCACCGTCGAGGGCTGCGGCGTCGCGCAGGTCCTGCGGCACGGCCTGGAGGCCGGCCAGGTAGATGAGCGCGACGTAGCCGATGTTCTTCCACAGGTAGACGATGATGACCATCGCGAGGGCCCAGGGGCCGTCGTTGTACCAGTCGGGGGAGTTCAGGCCGATCCACGCGAGGACCGTGGACATGAGCCCGTAGCGCGGGTCGAAGATGAACAGCCACAGCATGCCGACGGCGATGCCCGAGAGCACGTAGGGCGCGAAGGCCACTGTGCGGGCGATGCCGCGACCGGCGAGCCGCTGGTTGAGCAGCAGCGCCAGCAGCAGACCGAGGACGAGAGAGCCGCCGACCGTCGTGATGGTGAAGATGGCCGTGGTGGTGAGGATCTCCGGTGTGCGGGGGTCCTGGAACCAGTCGACGTAGTTGCCCAGGCCCACAGAGCGGGCTGTCGGCGACCCGATGTTCCACTGCAGCGTCGAGTACTGGAAGCTCTGCACGAGAGGCTTGTAGACGAACACGACGAGCAGGGCGACGTTCGGGCCCGCGAGGGCGATGAAGGTGAGGTACGACATCCACCGGCGGGCGCGTGGGCGCCGGCGAGCAGGTGGTGGTCCGGAGGGTGCGGGGCTGCCTGGGGCAGTCAGATCAGGGGGTGCGTCCAAGGCCGCGGAGGTCATCGCGTGACTCCAGTCAGGATCGGGGGAACGCGCCAAGACTATGGAGCGATCTGGTGCCTGATCTGCGATAACGCTCGAGTTCGGGGACTGTTCCCCGACAGTTCACCGGCCGGGTGGGCTGTGCTCACCTGCGGCCGTCGGACGACACCTGGTGGTCGTCCGACGGCCACCGCGGGGCTGCCTGCTCGTCGCCGTGGGGACATGCTGGGTGCCCGAGGTCGACCGGCCGGCTCCCCGCGTGCCGGGTCTTAGGGACGGCGGGACCAGCTGGTGCTGCGCTCGTCGCCGCCGTCCGCGAAGATGCCCCGCTGGGGTTCTCGCCTCAGCCCACGATCGCCCACGGGCGTTCGAGCAGCCCGACGAGGGTCTGCAGGAAGGCCGCTGCGCCTGCGCCGTCGACGGCACGGTGGTCGACCGAGACCGTGAGCGACATCCGCGCCCTGACGACGACCTCGCCGCCCGCGACAGCAGGTTCGTGCCGCACCGCCCCGACGGCGAGGATCGCGGCCTCGGGCGGGTTGACGATCGCGCGGAAGTGCTCGACGCCGAGCATGCCGAGGTTGGAGACCGTGAAGGTCCCGCCCTGCATCTGCTCGACCGTGAGGCGGCGGGCGTGGGCCGCCGCGGCGAGCCCGGCGACCGTCTTGTGCACCCCGGAGACGGGAAGGGTGTCGGCGTCGCGGACCACCGGGACGACGAGCCCGTGCTCGGTCGCGACGGCGACCCCGACGTTGACCCGTGCGTGACGCAGCAGCACAGGACCGCTCGGGCCCATCTCGTAGGAGGAGTTCACGTCGGGGTGGGCCCGCAGCGCCAGGGCGCTGGCCCGCACGACCAGGTCGTTCATGCTCACCTTCGGCCGACCTGCGGCGACCAGCTCGGCCACCAGCCTGGACCGCAGCGCGACGAGGTCGGTGACGTCTGCTGTCGCCGTGACGGAGAACTGCGGGACGGTCGAGGTGCTCTGCGTCAGACGCTCGGCGGAGATCCGCTGGGCCGCTGTCGTCGGGTGCTCGCCGGATCCGCGGGCGAGGTCCGCAGCGCCTGCGGACCTGGAGGTCGGCTCTGCGGGTGCTGTCGTCTGCGCGGAGGGGCCACCGGCCGTGCGACGCTGGTCCGCGTCGGCGAGCGGGTGTGGCGACGTGTCGTCCGAGAGCTGGCGTGCTGTCCCGTCGTCGAGCGCGGCCTCAAGGTCTCGCCGTACGATCCGCCCGCCCGGACCCGTGCCGCGCACGCCCGACAGGTCGACGCCGTGCTCCCGTGCGAGGCGCCGCACGAGCGGCGACGAGGTGAGCCTGGGCCCGTCCCCGGGTGCGCGGCCGGGCGGCCCGTCGACGTCGTCAGGTGCGGCGTCGTCAGGTCGGCTGTCCGGGGCGTCGTCTCCCGGGGCGTCGCCACGGAGCCCCTCTGCGGCGGATGATCCCGCCGGTGCCGGTGCCGGTGCCGGTGCCGGGGTCTCCAGGTCGTCAGGCCCGTCGAGCACCGCGATGACCTCGCCGATCCGGGCCGTCCCGCCGGCCGGCACGAGGATGTGGGTGAGCGTTCCCGACTCGAAGGCCTCCTGCTCCATGACGGCCTTGTCCGTCTCGATCTCGACCAGCACGTCGCCTGCGGTGACGGTGCTCCCGATCGTGGTGGTCCAGCTGGTGATGGTGCCCTCCTCCATGGTGTCGGAGAGTCGGGGCATGCGGATCTCGATCATGAGCGGGTCTCCGGGGTAGGCAGGGCGGGAGCGGACCAGCCGACGGCGTCGAGGGTCTCGCGGACTGCCCGCGCGACGTCGTGGGCGGAGGGCAGCGCGGCGGTCTCGAGCGGCTTGGCGTAGGGCAGCGGGACCTCGGCCATCGCGACCCGCCGGACCGGTGCGTCGAGGTGGTCGAAGGCGCCGTCGGAGATCGTCGCGGCGATCTCGGCGCCGATCCCGTAGGTGAGCCAGTCGTCTTCGACGACCACGGCGCACCCGGTCTTGCGGACGGAGTCGACGATGGTCTCGCGGTCGAGGGGACGCAGGCTGCGCAGGTCGACCACCTCGACGTCGATCCCGTCGGTCCGGGCCAGGTCGTCCGCGACGGCGAGGGCGACCGTGGCCATCCGGGAGTACCCGATGAGCGTGATGTCAGCGCCTTCACGGGTCACGGCTGCTCGACCGATCTCGGCAGGGGTGTCGTCGTCAGGCACCTCCCCGCGGGTGTTGTAGAGGGCGAGGTTCTCGAGGAACAGCACGGGGTCGTCGTCGCGGATCGCGGCGAGCAGCAGGGCCTTGGCGTCGGCCGGGGTGCTGGGGGCGACGACCTTCATGCCGGGGACGAAGGCGTAGAACAGCTCGATGTTCTGCGAGTGGGTCGCGCCGAGCTGCTGCCCGCCGCCCCCAGGGGTCCGGATGACGAGGGGGACCGAGGTCTGCCCGCCGAACATGCCGTAGATCTTCGCGGCGTGGTTGATGATCTGGTCGAGGGCCAGCAACGAGAAGTTGATGGTCATGATCTCCACGACAGGACGCAGCCCGAGCATCGCCGCACCGACAGCCGCCCCCGTGAAGCCCTCTTCGGCGATAGGGGTGTCGCGCACCCGCTTCTCCCCGAACTCGGCGAGCAGCCCCGCGGTGATCTTGTAGGACCCTTCGAAGACGCCGATCTCCTCGCCGAGGAGCAGGACGTCGGGGTCGCGGCGCATCTCTGACTGCAGGGTGTCGTGCACGGCCTGGCGGTAGGTCATCATGCTCATGCGTGGGCTCCTGTGTGCTGGGTGACGGACGAGGCGCCGAGCCCCGCGGGTGGTGCTGGTCGTGCGACCTGTCCTGAGGACGTGGTGCCCTGGGTCCTGCCGGCTGGTCTCGGCGCGGCCGGGTAGAGCGCGTCTCCGGGCAGGCGCCTGGAGTCGTTCGGGACCGGTGTGGCGTACGTGTGGTCGAAGAGCGTCGAGGGGTCGGGGTGCTCGCTCGCCTCGGCGAAGGCCACGGCCTCCGCGACGTCTGCCAGGACCTGGGTGTCGATCTCGGCGAGGGTCTTCTCGTCGACGCCGTCGGCGAGCAGTGCTGCGGCGAGCAGCGCGACAGGGTCGGCGGCCCGGACGGCGGCGACGGTCTCGGGGGAGCGGTAGGCCGCGGGGTCGACCACGGAGTGCCCGCGCAGGCGCTCGCTCGTCGCCTCCAGCAGGTACGGCCGCCCTGTGCGCGCGACGGCGACAGCCTCTGCGGCAGCCCGCTCGACCGCGACAGGGTCGGTCCCGTCGACGCGGGCCGAGGCCATCCTGTACGAGGCGGCGCGCCGGAAGATCTCGGGCTCGGCCGAGGACTGCTCGACAGTCGTGCCCATGCCTGTGCCGTTGTTGATGACGACGTAGACGACCGGAAGACCCCACAGCGCCGCGATGTTGAGGGACTCGTGGAAGGCGCCGATGTTGGTGGTGCCCTCGCCCATGAGGCACATGACGACCTCGGAGCCGGACCTGTAGTCGACGGCCAGGGCTGCGCCGGTGGCGAGGGGCAGCTGTCCGCCGACGATGCCGTAGCCGCCGAGCAGGCGCGACTGCGCGTCGAAGAGGTGCATGGAGCCGCCCCATCCGCCCGACACACCGTCGCGACGGCCGTAGAGCTCGGCCATGATGCGCCCCGGGCTGATGCCGCGGCAGAGGGCGTAGCCGTGCTCGCGGTAGTTGGTGAACAGGTAGTCGGTCGGCTCGAGGGCGGCCATGAGGCCGACGACCGTCGCCTCCTCGCCGAGGTTGAGGTGGCAGTAGCCGCCGACCTCGGCCTCGGTGTAGGCGCGCGCGGCGCGCTCTTCGAAGCGGCGGATCAGCAGCATCTGCTGGTAGCGGGCGAGCTGGTCTTCGCGGGAGGGCGGCGTCGTAGAGGTGGTCGTGGTCGTGTCGTGTGAGGGGAGTGGTGCGGCCCGGCTCATGGGGCTCCTTCGCTCGGCGGGGGACCGGCCGCAGCCGGTGCATGACTAGCCGCTGACGAGGGAGGAGAGAGCACCCTCTTAATGAAACGGCGACGTGTCATTATGTGACGGCACGGAGAGTGGATCCAAATGAAACGCTCTGGTTTCATAGTGATGGTCGCCACGCCAGCTGTTGCCGAGGAGCAATGCGCAGGCAGCGCACGATCCCGCTCGCTGGGTGTGCCGCTCACATCGGCGCCGGTGCGTGCTCGACCGACCGCCCCCCACCCGACCGACCGCGCCCCGTACCGACCTACCGCACCCCGCACCGACCTACCGCACCGGCGATCCACCGCACCGCCGGAAGTCCGTCCCCGACATCGAGGAGCCCCATGGCCGACGCCCCACCGGCTGGAGCGAGCACTCCCGCCCCCGCCGCTCGCAAGCGCGGACGCCCAGCCGCCCACGAGCGCGAGACCCGTCGCAGCGACATCCTCCGCGCAGCGACGGAGACCTTCCTCGCCCACGGGTACTCGGCGACCACGCTCGACCAGATCGCCGCAGCCGGACAGGTGACCAAGCGCACCGTCTACACCTACGTCGGCGACAAGGCAGCAGTCTTCACGGCTGTCGTCGACCAGCTCCACCACGACGTCGTCGCCCAGGCCGGGGCGACCGACGCATCAGACCTGCTCGGACTCAGCACCCGCATCGTCCGCACCCTGCTCTCCGAGGAGGGCGTCGGTCTCCACAGGCTCGTCATCGCCGAGGCACCGAGCTTCCCGGACCTCGCTGCGACCTTCTATGCCACGGGACCGCGTCAGTACGTGGTCGCGCTCGCAGACGCGATCTCGTCGCAGGGTGGTGACGATGGAGGCGGCTCGGGAGAGGCCGCTGCCAGGTTGGACGAGGCGGAGCGGCTCTTCGGCCTGCTGCTCGGTGAGGCACACCGCCGCCGTCTCCTCGGCCTTGAACCCGCCCCCGGCCTGGAGCGGGCGCAGGCGCATGCCCGTGCGGCTCTGGCGTCGTTGGGGCTGCTGCGGGAGACCGACTGATCGGGATATGCCGAGTCTGAGTCTGAGTCTGAGTCCGAGTCCGGGTGCGGTCCGCGGGATCGGGAGGTGCCGAATCCAGGTGTCAGCCGCGCGGTCGCGAGGTGCTCATCCCGATGTCAGAGGCAAACAGTAGATTTGCCGCATGTCGACCGAAACCTCCACGAGCAGCGATCTGGTGCTGCCGCGCGCCGGAGCTCTGGCTGCGGAGTCTCATCAGGCTCGTGACGCTGCGGGTCTGCCCAGCGTCGTCGGTCACCTGTCCGGGCCCGCAGGCACTGGGAGCCTCTCCGGTCGCGAAGCACGCCGATCGGGCAGTGCCGGGCACGCGGTGCTCTCACCTACCCTCACACCTCCTTTCTCACCGCGTCACCCAACGGACCGTTCTCCAGGTCCGAACCGGTCTGACTCGGCCCCCGCGCTGACTGCTCCGGCCGCTCCGACGACTGCTCTGTCCGCGCCGGCGACCGCTCCGCCCGCGCCGGCGACTGCTGCATCGCCGGTCTCCGCCGCTGCTCCCGCGAACCCCTCAACCGAAAGGTCCCGCCCACTGCCGACGACCTACGCCGAGGCCGATGCGTTCCTGGGCGTGCTGCTCGACGCGGTGGTCGCTGCCGACCGTGAGCTCGCCGTGGTGGCGGCGCGTCGCGCGGAGCTGGTCGACCAGGTGCGGACGTGGTCGAGGGACTCGGTCGACGCCCTGGCGCGGGCTCGGGGCAAGAGCCGAGGGTCGAGGGACGACCACATGATCGCGGCGCGCTCGACGACCGCCGAGCTTGCGTGCGCGCTCCGCGTGCCCGAGGGATCGGTGATGGCACTCCTGGTCGAGTCCGAGGCCTTGGTGCACGAGCTCCCCGCCACGATGACGGCCTTGCGCGACGGGGCGTTGTCCTACAGGCACGCTCAGGTCGTCATGTCGGCGACGGCCGCACTGGACGAGGCGCCGAGACTGACCCTCGACGCGATGCTCGCTGAGCGAGCGGCGACCACCACGGTGGCGAACCTGGGCCGGGTCGCCCGGCGTGCTCGTGAACGTCACGATCCACGACCCCTGGTGGACCGTCACACAGCGGCCCTCGTCGAGCGCCACGTCGAGCTGGAGGTCGCCCGTGACGGCATGGCGTGGCTGCACCAGCTGTTGCCCGCCGTGCAGGCCTCGGCGATCTTCCACAGACTCTCGGACCTCGCAGCAGCGTGCCAGGGACCTGACGAGCCGCGAACCCTGGCACAGCTGCGCGCGGACGCCTGCGTCGAGCTGCTCCTGGACGACGACGCCCGCAACGCTGCGGCCGCCGGCTCGGTCTGGAGCACCCGGACCGAGGTCGACGCGTCTCGTCGTACCCGCTCAGGGCGCGGCGACGCCGACCCGGGCTCTCTCCCTGTGTCGATGCGCGGCATCCGACCCGTCGTCGCGGTCACCGTGCCCGTCATGACGCTCCTCGGGCGCTCCGACGAGCCCGGCGACCTGGCCGGCTACGGTCCGATCGACGCGGTGACAGCGCGTCGTCTCGCAGCCCACGCCCCGTCGTTCCTCAGGCTGCTCACCCACCCCGAGACCGGCGCTGTCCTCTCGGTCGGCCGAGACAGATACACCGTCCCTGCGGACCTGAGGTCATGGCTGAAGATCCGTGACGAGACGTGCCGCTTCCCAGGGTGCTCGCGTCGTGCCGAGCGCTGCGACGTCGACCACGTCGAGGACTGGGCGCACGGAGGAACCACCTCCCACGACAACCTGATCCACCTGTGCAGGAAGCACCACCGTCTCAAGCACACCTCTCGATGGACACCCCGGACAGACGGAGCTGCAGCTGGAAACGGCAGAACCGGAGATGTGCACGCCGACAGCTCGGCAGGTCCGGGCGGCGCGAGCGGCACGGACAGTTCGGCAGGGACCGACAGCTCGGCGCGCTCGGGTAACCCGGTCGGCTCGGGCAGCTCGGTCGTCTCTTGGGATGCGCCTTCGGGCCGTTCTTACGTCGACCACGCCGCAGTCCTTCTCCAGACCCCGCGGCGGATGACGGATGAGACGACCCCGCGAGGCTCAGGGGAGGACAGGCAAGCCGCCGCTGTTCTGGCGACCGACGCGCAGATCACTGAGGAATCCACTTTCGACGGACCACCGCCGTTCTGAGAGGAACCCTGCCCGGCTCCGCAGGGCCCGACCCTGCCCACCCTGGCTCCACCGGGCCCGGCCCTGCCCACCCTGGCTCCGCAGGGCCTGACCCTGCCCACCCTGGCTCCACCGGGCCCGGCACCGTCTGGCGAGGCTCCACCGGGCCGGGCACCGTCTGGCGAGGCTCCACCGGGCCGGGCACCGTCTGGCCTGGCTCCACCGAGCGCGGCCCCGACTGGCCTGACTCCGCGGAGCCCGGCCCCAGCCCTGCCCAGCCCGACGCAGCCTCAGGCCTTCCGGCTCATCCTGTCGAGCCTGTACTCCTCCACGTCGAAGACGCTCTGCGCCTTCTGGATCGCCTTCGAGCTGTGCGCTCCGATCGCACGCGCATCGAGCAGCTCGTTCCTCGCGGCCTCGAGCATGCGCCGCTCGAGGACGATCTGCTGCGTCCGCGCGTTGGCCCGCCGTGGGTCGCGCGTCTTCGTGGCGACCTCGCCGACCCTCGTGTGGTTCTTCCGGACGTGCTCGACGACCTCCGGTGCGACCTCGACCCCGTCGATACGGATCCCCTCAGGGTCGTCCAGCACCGACAGCGCGGCGTCGTTGGCCTGCTGGAGGAGCGACCGGACCTCGGTGCGGTGCACGTCTCGGTCGTCACCCTGGATCTTGCTGAGCCGGATGATCAGTGGCAGCGACCCGCCGAGCCCCAGGAGCGTCACGACGGCGACGGTGAACGCGACCAGGATCAGCAGCGCGCGGTTGGGGATGTCCGAGGGCAGCGACTGCGCAGCAGCCAGCGTCACCACGCCGCGCATCCCGGCCCACCCGATGATGACGCTGCCCTTGAGCGAGAGTCCCTGCTTCTCGACGAAGGCGAGATCGGCCGACCTCTGCGCGATGCCCCGCTGAGCCCGCGACTTGCGGCGCGCCATGCGGGCGTCCGACGGCGCATACGCGTCGATCTTGGCGCGTGCCTCGTCGAGGACCTCCTGCCGGCCGAGCTGTCTGCGCTCGTCCCGCCGGATCAGGGCCATCTGCGGGATCACGAAGGCGAAGCGCAGCACGACGACCAGCACCGTCAGCAGGAGCCCGATGAGCACGGCCTGGTCGAGCCCGCCACCTTCGTTCGACGCCTCCTGGACGAGCCCGCGGATCTCGAGCCCCATGAGCAGGAACACCCCGTGCTCGAGCACGAACTGCACGGTCATCCAGTTCGTGTGCTCGCTGATCCTCTCGGTCGCGGCCAGCTGCCGCGCGCCGCGGTGTCCTGTGACGAGCCCCGCCACGACGACAGCCAGCACCCCCGAGGCACCGATCTCCTCGGCGGGGATGAACGCGATGAACGGCACGATGAACGAGACCGTCGTGGTGAGCACCGGATCGTTGAGCCGGGCGCGCACCGTCACCGAGACCCAGCCGATGACCAGTCCGACGGCGACTGCGGCAGCCACGGCGTAGAGGAAGTCACCAGCCACGGCCAGCAGGCTGACAGACCCCGCCGTGGCGGCGACGGCCGAGCGCAGCAGCACGAGAGCCGACGCGTCGTTGACGAGGCTCTCGCCCTCGAGGACCGTGACGAGCCGCGACGGCAGCCCGAGTCGCTTCCCGATCGAGGTCGCCGCGACGGCGTCCGTCGGGCTGATGACCGCACCCAGCGCGATCGACGCTGCGAGGTTGAGGTCGGGGATCAACCAGTAGATGACGTACCCGGTCGCGACAGACGTGAGGAGCACGAGCGTGACGGACAGCCCCGCGATCGGCTTGAGGTTGCGTCTCAGGTCCATGACCGGCACGTTGACGGCCGCCGAGTAGAGCAACGGCGGTAGCACCCCCGCGAGGATCCACTCGGGGTCCACCTCGAAGTCCGGGACGATCGGCGTGTAGCTGATCGCGATCCCGACGAGCAGCAAGATGAGAGGAGAGGCGATCCCGGTCCTCCGCGAGAACACCGCACACGCGACGATCAGCGCCACCGCGCCCAGGACCAGCACCATCGGTTCCATCAGGTCGTTCCTCCGCGTCCCACGACTGTCGGGGCGGCGCACCCCGGGGCAACCCTAGAACACTGCCTTTCATGACACCCTGCGCTGGTACTGTCCTGGACCCATGAGCACCAGCCCGCAGGGACCCCGCCTAGAGCACCACGACGAGGCGACGCTCGTCGTCACGGGCGCCCAGGTGATGGACCGTGACGGGACGTTCTCCCCGGCGACGGTGACGGTCGTCGGCGGGACGATCGTCACGGTCGAGCGCGGCGGCCCGGGAGTCGTCGGCAGGCAGAGCGGGGGCGTGGACCATGGTGACGGGCGAGTGCCCGGCGCGCTTCTGCATGACGTGCACAGCGACGCCACGACCCCAGAGGACGTGCAGAGCGACGGTGCGCGCCTCGGCATCGGTCGAGGCGCGAGTGACGGTGGTCCGCCGCAAGATGCTGCGGCCGGGCGACGGCCCGGGACCGTCCGTCGCCTCGACGCCTCCGGGCGATGGCTCATTCCCGGCGTGGTCGACTGCCACACCCACCTGGGGTGGACCACGTTCCTCCCTGAAGACGACGACAGAGACGACGACGCTGAGACCGCTGCTGCGGACCGCGCGGAGGCCGCCGCTGGCCGCATCGAGCCCTCCGCCGCGGACCACCCCGCGCCCTCCGCCGCGGACCGCCCCGCCTCCTCCGCCGCCGACCGCGCCGACGCCGCGCTCCTCTTACGCGCCGCCCCAGGTCTTGCGGCCACCCTGCGCGCGGGCGTGACCTCCGTCCGCGACGCAGGTGGTGCTGCGTCCGCGATCCGCGACGCCCTCGTCGCCGGTCGTCTCGTAGGCCCGCAGATGCAGACGGCCGTCGCGACGATCACCGACGAGCTCGCCCGCGACCCCGCCGCCCTCCGAGCCCGGGTGCGCTCTCTCGTGGCCGAGGGCGCCGACTGGATCAAGGTGGTCGCGACCGGGGGAGTGATGGCGCCCGACGGCTCCGAGGACGAGTCGCCCTTCGACGAGCGGGACCTCCGGGCCGTCGTCGACGAGGCTGCCGGGCTCGGCGTGCGGGTCATGGTGCACGCGTGGGGCGGCGACGCCCTGACACACTCGATCGCCGCCGGGGTGGCCTCCGTCGAGCACGGCATGTTCCTCACCGAGCGCCAGGCAGACGCCGGGGCGGCTCGCGGTGTCGTGCTCGTCCCGACGCTCGCGATCTACAGCGAGGTCGCCGAGATGGCCCGCAGAGGTGAGCTGCCCGAGAGGGTCCGCGCCCGAGCATCACGAGTCGTCGAGGCGCACCCGCGGGCGGTCCGGCGTGCGGTCGAGGCAGGCATGACCGTCGCGATGGGCAGCGACTTCGGGACGACAGACCAGCACGGCCGCAACCTCACGGAGATCGACCACCTGGCGGCTGCTGGTCTGGGAGCAGCCGGCGCGCTCGTGGCAGCCACGCAGGCAGGCGCACGGCTCCTCGGTCGCGGGACCGGGGTGCTCGAGCCAGGCCAGGTCTTCGACGCCGTGCTGCTCACGAGCGACCCGACCGACACTGCGGTGCTGCGCGACCCACGGACCGTCGAGACGGTGTTCCTCGCCGGAGCTGCTGTGGTCTGACTGCGGGTGCTGGTGGTCCTCGCGGGCCGTCAGGTGGCAGAGCTCGCTCCCCGCCGTCCCCGCAGTCCCCGCAGTGTGTGCGGTGCTGCCCTGCTCGAAGTCTCCTCGTCGGCTGCTCTGCCCGCTGCGACGGCGACGCCCTCGGCGCTCGCCCCGGCCGACGCCTGCTGGCCCCGTCGACCCACCGTGCTCCCACCCTTCCCGCCATGTGGGACGATGCTGTCCACGCCGTCCGAAGCGTGAAATCGTCGGACGAGCACCCCGCGTACGCTGCCCCTTCCCGGGTGGCAGTCCTCCGCGCGCGGGCCCCGCCGAGATCCCTCGGCTGACACGACAGGAAGCACCGACGTGAACATCACGCGCCCCCGGACCATGACACGCACGACGACGACGCGGACCGCCTCCGCGGTCGCCCTGTCGGCAGCCCTGGCCGTCGCGCTCTGTTCGTGCTCCTCGGGCTCAGGGGACGCAGGCTCGGGAGGCTCGGCGACGACCCCCTCGACGGGTGCCTCGACCGAGACCACCCCGGCCGACCCCCAGCCTGGCGGCACCCTGACCTTCGCCCGCACGCAGTCACCGACGTCGCTCGACCTGCACCGCGAGATCACCGCGAACAACGCCTTCGCGATCGACAAGGTCTTCGAGCCCCTGCTCGCCTTCGACGCCGAGGGCCAGATCGAGCCGTGGCTCGCGAGCGAGTACTCCTCGAGCGACGACGGGCTCGTCTGGACCTTCACGCTGCGCGACGGCGTGACCTTCTCGGACGGCACGCCGCTCACCCCGGCCGACGTCGTCTTCTCCCTCCAGCGCCACCTCGACATCGGCGGCCCGCTGCCGCTCGGGGCCCCGATCACGTCGATCGAGGCCCAGGGTGAGAACACCGTCGTCATCACGCTCTCTGCCCCGTACACCCCCTTCGCGGCCGAGCTCGCAGGGTTCTCCAACGGCATAGTCCCGAAGGACCTCGGCGGCGTCGACGAGGCCACGTTCTTCAAGAACCCTGTCGGCACAGGCCCCTTCGTCGTCGACGAGTGGACCGAGGGCGGCGACATCTCCTTCACGGCCAACGAGAGCTACTGGCAGGACGGCAAGCCGTACCTCGACGAGGTCGTCTACAGGCTCGTCCAGGACGACAACCAGCTCGTCGCGCAGCTCCAGGCCGGTCAGGTCGACGTCATCGACTCCGTGTCGAGCGCCAACGTCGCCACGCTTCAGTCGAACACCTCCCTCGCCGTGAGCATCACGCCCGGGTGGCAGGTCGAAGAGCTGTTCTTCAACACCCTCGACGAGCACTTCAAGGACCGCGACGTGCGTCGCGCGATCTCCTACGCCCTCGACCGGGAGGGCATCGTCCAGGCGACGAGCTTCGGCACCGCCGAGGTCGCCGG
>Ga0308156_1002106_pt1 | contig 19041 bp, 19 predicted proteins | sample PhyAR2_FD_201041 | JGI IMG/M metagenome (GOLD analysis project Ga0308156, IMG submission 201041) | Phyllosphere microbial communities from UC Gill Tract Community Farm, Albany, California, United States - DLSL A.R2 | ecosystem: Host-associated > Plants > Phyllosphere > Unclassified | place: USA... | reverse complement strand
CAACCATACGGGTTCAGGCTGAAACTACCCAAGAAGATGTAAGTCAAAATAGTTCAGCGACTAAATTTTCCCACGATGTTTTGGATATACCTTTTAATCGTGCTTTTGTTTCTAAACAGGTGATGGAACAACAAGACGTTCAGCACATTGATGATGCATTAACCTTAGTCAGTGGGGTTTTTCATCAAAACAATTATGGCGGCGGTTTTTGGGATAATTACTCTTTCCGAGGTTTTAGTGGCGATCCAAATTTAGGGGCTACCATGATCCGTAATGGTTTAAGTGTAAACCGAGGTGTTAGTGCTCCCAAAGACATCGTAAATATTGACTCTTTAGAATTTTTAAAAGGGCCAATGGCTGCCCTCTACGGACGTGGAGAAACAGGTGGTTTGCTCAATCTAAATAGTAAAAAGCCACAGTGGGAACGCGAAAGTGAAATCAACTTACGCGCCAATAGCCAAGAACAATATCGAATGAGTCTGGAACACACTGCACCTATTAACGATCAATTGGCCTATCGATTAGCTGTTGCCCATGAAGATAATCAAAGCTTCCGTGATCATGTCAGCAGTGAACGCTGGTTCTTTTCGCCGCAGCTCACATGGAAAATTTCAGACCAGACGCAACTCGACTTTGACAGTGAATTTACTCAGCACAAAGGAACCTTTGACCGCGGAGTAAGCACGGTTAATCACCAGTTTGTGATGGACCCGAAAATATTTACAGGCGAGCCTGACGATGGCGATATGAAAGTAAAAGATTACTTTTACCAGTTACGTCTTAGTCATGAATTTAACCCTGACTGGAAACTGAATAGTGCCGTCAGTTATAAAGATGCTCAAATGGTCGGCTTTTCGACCGAACCACGACGCATACAAGCCGATGGTCATACTTTAGAGCGTCAACGCCGCTATCGTGATTATCAAAGTGAAGATGTGCTGGCTCAGACAGAGTTACTCGGCAAAATTGATACATCTTGGGCCCGTCATGAAATTTTAGTTTCAACTGAACTTGGTCAACTCGACTATCAACAATATCAGCTGCGTCGTAACCACAGCTCAGGCATGCCAAATACAATTGATATTTACCAACCTGAGTATGGCAAATATTTACCAGACTTAGCACCGTTCACCAACACCAAAGAGCGCCAACGTTACTTTGCTCTTAATGTACAAGATCAAATCTTTTTTAATGATCAATGGAGTGTGTTATTTGGCAACCGTTTTGATCAGGTCGAACAAGACTTTAAAAATCACCTGACTCAGGCCGAAAGCAACCAGACACTTCACCAAAATAGTCCACGTTTCGGAGTAAATTTTAAAGCCTCTGACCAATGGGCTTTTTATACAAACTATGGTCGTTCATTTGCCATGAATAGTGGTATGAACCGAAATGGTCAGACTTTTGCTCCTGAAAAAGGTGAAAGCTATGAGGTCGGCACAAAATATAAAATAAACGACCAAAGCATACTTAGTCTCGCTCTATTTAAAATGAAAAAGCAGAATGTGCTGACAACAGATCCAATCGACAATGCATTCCAAACCGCAGCAGGTGAAGTTAGCAGTAAAGGGATTGAATTTGACTTAAATAGCCAGATCAATGACCGATGGCTCATCAATGCCAACTATAGTTATACCGATGCTCAAATTGAAAAAGACCAAGACCTAGCTAAAGGTGCACGTCTGAGCAATGTGCCAAAACACCAAGGTTCAATCAGCACCAATTATGAATTTCTGCAAAAAGGCACGAAAAAGGCAGGTGTAGGCGCCAACCTCACTTATGTTGGTGAGCGCAGTGGTCATAATATTGATAATGGATTTAACTTACCAAGTTATACGCTGGTCAATTTAAATGGCTACTATGCCCCATCTGACCGCTTACGTTATCAGCTTAATGTGAATAATCTATTTGATAAAACTTACTATGTTTCAAGCTATAGTGATTTATGGGTTCAACCGGGTGAACCACTGAACGCTTCAATTTCGGCGCAGTGGAAATTTTAATTTATTCATAAAATAAAAAAGCCCGAATCATTTTCGGGCTTTCCGTTAAAACATACCATTTTCATTGATGAGCGGGTCGGGTTGTATTTGTCCAATATCCCAAAACTCAGCAATTTTTCCATTTTCGAAACGACAAATATGAACCACTGCCAAGGTTGTTAACCCGTTCATTAGCATTTCCAGTTTAGAATGCACAGCAACTAAATTGCCATCTTCAATCACATGTTGAACATCAAAGACTTTGTTTGGCGTTTCAATTGCACTTTCACGCATTCCTTCCTTCAAAGAAGTTACATCGCCCGCATAATAAGGGTTGTGATGCTTGAAGTTAGACGCGGTGTAATTGCTATAGGCTTCATCGACTTCGCCAGCAGCGGCAAGCTCTAAAAACCGTACAGCAATTTGTTTTTGAGATAAGTTCATGATTATCTCCTACCCGTTATTTTAGACCTTACTGTAACAAGTCATCTTCTTCATCTTCATCCTCATCGAAGACATAGGCCATGCAGCCCCACCCATCATATTCGCCCTGAAACTTTTCAGCGATGCTAGTAAACCATTGTTCCAAGTCAACAATATCTGAATACTCTGGTTCCATATTGACAAAGACCGTAATCACCCATTCATTTGGCTCAACAGAATCATCTTGAAAGAGTGAAACTTTTTGTTCTTGATAAAGTAAATAGAGCGCACATTGCTCTGCATTTTTCTGATCTTGAAAGGCGATAGAAAATTCAATTTCATGTAGATCGGTTAAATCATCCCCATCTTCAGCCATTTGCCAAAGTACATTACCGTTATCGTCGTCTGGAAATTGTTCGTAATCACGAGTCATCATATGATCCCTTGTTGTTGTTGCCGTATTAATATTATTCGGCATTAAGAATACCCGACTTTTATTGCAGTTTGGGTATATATTCCGTTCCCAATTGCATCAAATTAATTTTTTAATTATATAAATTTTAAAAAGGCACCTGCGATTCAATCACCACATCGGTTCCATTTAATGGATGCCGGAAAGCCAAATATGCGGCATGTAACGCCATACGGTTTAAGTGAAATTGCTTAGGTTCGGGGTGATATAACTTGTCACCCATAATCGGATGTCCAATATGCATCATGTGTACACGTAGCTGATGCGAACGCCCTGTCACCGGCTCTAGTAAAACGCGGCTTTGATCTATTTTTTCATCATAGATGAGAGGCTGAAATAAGGTTTTGGCATGTTTACCTAATTCAAAATGCACGATTTGTCTTGGGCGATTTTCCCAATCGGTAATGAGCGGAACCTCGACGCTCCCCTCTTGATTCACTTGACCTTGCACCAAGGCAATATAGTGTTTTTTGACTGTTCTAGCCTGAAACATTTTACTCACCGCAACTTCTGCATCACGGTGTTTGGCAAACATGAGTAAACCTGATGTTGCCATATCTAGACGATGAGTCACTTTGGCTAAAGGGAACTTTTCCAGCACCCGTAAATAAGCACTATCATGATGCTCAGGCAGACGACCCATAACCGACAATAGGCCCGCAGGTTTATCAACCACGACCAAATCATCATCTTCAAATAAAATCGAAAGCGGGTCTTGTGGCGGAGCATAAACAAAGTTGTCGTTTAAAGGCATGGTCGTAGGAACAGCAATGGAGCATGGCGGCAGATCATAAAGAAATTTCCGATTTACCGCAAAATATTCTATAACTCCCCATGTTCCACGTGAAACTCAAAAAACTTTACCGTTTTTTATTCATTTCAGATAAAAGATCGAGCTGAATTTCTTGAATATGTGCAAGCCTTTCCCATTGATGCGATAAAAGATGATCCATTTTTTCATGTAAATGGCGAATCTCGAGCTCAGCTTTTAGATTAATTTGATAGTCATGTTGAGAGCGCAAACGATCTTTCGCCTCTTGCCGATTTTGACTCATCATAATGACAGGTGCCTGAATTGCAGCTAAACAGGATAATACCAAGTTAAGCAAAATAAATGGGTAAGGATCAACAGGATGCACCACCATCACTACGGTATTTAAAATGATCCAAGCCACTAAAAATAGACCAAAACAAGTTAAAAAGACCCAACTACCGCCAAAAGAGGCTATTTTATCTGCTAGTTTTTCACCCAAAGTCCAATTTTGATCGAACTCTGTCTCTGTATTTCGACTAATCAGCTCATGCCGTTGCATACTGCCAATCACTTCATTTTCTAAAGTTGTTAACTCGCCTTTTTCTGAACGTAATAGTGATTGCACATATTTAATACGGTAGTCTGCCAAATCAGCACGACAAATAAAGCTTGAAAAAGACCAATCCGGATAATCTTTCAAGATTTCTTCACCAATGACATCTCGAATGACTTCACCAGAGACCAGATCTTTTAAGGGAAAATTCTTTCCACAAACGGCGCATTGGCGACACTGGTTTTTATTGTCCATCTTATTCAGCTCGCAATTGATAATAAGTATATTATATAAACGATTTCACCCTATAACATCGTAAATAAAAATAGTGCGCTAGCCTAATATCTGTAAAGTCGCTGGTACTATTTTTCGGTGAGCAGGGATAACAGGCAATAGATAAAGGCGCCCAAGTAAATTTTTAATATGTACAATTGTGGTCACTGTAAACACCTGGGTGGTTTCATTTTTATAAATTGATAAAGTCACATTTAAATGTTTATCGTCATCTCCAACTACTAACTCATTTTCAGTACGCTGTAACAAGGTAAAAATTCCAATTCGATCCCCTGCTACATATTCACTTTCTAATTTATGGGGATCAATTTGTTTAAAACTTCCTAAATCTTTAAGTCCAATCTTGGACGTAATTTGATTACGTAAGTTCATGCTCCACTCTATCCACTGAGGCGTGTGATTGAACAATTTAATGAGTTGCCCAAATACATTAAGGTCGGGTTGGCCAAGCACAATGCTCCAAGAATCATGAAAATAAGCATTGTTCAATTGAGAAGAGACTTGGCTATCGCTTGGTAAAGCGGAAAGATATGGCTTATTCATAAATTATATTCTTGTAAAGTATTTTTTATTATAGCGAATTTTTAGGGTGTCAAGGGAAAACATCTATGGTTTACCTCAACAATCATAACTTTGTAAGTTATAACCTTGTGCCTATAAACTTTTGATTTATAGCGTCCTAAGCCGAATCGAGACCTTTTGGGTGAGTACACACTAACGTTATACGTTTTGGTGCATGCTACTCTTTTCGATCCCTATCACACCCTTGAGATATAGTTTAGCCAGCACCCCGCGGGATTGTTTTTCTAAGAAAAGCTAATTTTCATTATTTTTGGGAATTTTTACGCCATTAAGTAAATTAAAAAGAATTTATTCCCATTTCATCATAATTAGTTAAATTTAAATTCCACTTTATTTGTATTTTACGGTTTATTTTACCAACTCATTAACTATTTTTATAGCATTGCATCAAAATATAAAAATTAAATCACCCTTCACTTCTTCAGTCATGAAGGGCAAAAATCTTTTATGAAGAGATAAAACCATGCTGACGAGTACTGTAAACAGTACATAACGCGATGAGAGCAAACACCAGCATAATCCATGGAAAAGAAGCTGCGCCAAAACTTTCAAGTAACCCACCGCCAACCATTCCACCGAATGCGATAGCAAGGTTAAACATAGTGACTAACATGGACTGTGCGACATCTGCTTCATGACCCGCAGTACTTGCTAAGGCTGTTTGTAATAATGTTGGAGCGCCGCCAAAAGTTACTCCCCACAGCACAACACCAGTTATAACTACAAAACTCGAAGAGCTGTAAGCTCCTAACAGTATTGTTGCAATAGCAAATACAAATAAGCTTAAAAGCGTTATTTTTCTTAATGAACGATCGATAAACATCCCTGTAATCAAGATGCCTACAATTGAAGAAATACCAAATACAAAAAGTATCGTCTCGACTTTGTATGCCTGCCCTGTTGAAGCCAAGAAAGGCGAAATATAAGTATAAAGAATGCTATGGGCTAATATCCAAAGGAATACGACTGCTAAAACAGCTCTAATGCCGGGCATTAAAAGAACTTTTAAAATGGGCAACCTTTTTTGTGCTGACTGTCCCGCAAAATCAGGAATACAAAAACGAATCCAGATAAATAAAATCAATGCCAATACAGACATGATCCAAAATACGCCACGCCACTCAAACAGCGTTCCCAACCAAGCACCCAAAGGCACACCAATCGATAAAGCAATTGGCTGCCCAACCCCAGCAATTGCTAAAGCTCGGCCTTGATAAGATGCAGAGACCATGCGCCTTACATAACCCGCTAAAAGCCCCCAAATAACGCCCGCCGCCATACCTGCAATGAAACGAGCAATCAAAGTCAAAATGTAATCATTTGATAAAGCGGTAATCGCATTAAATAAAAGTAACCCTGCAATCGCACTGAGTAACAAGGGTCTCCGATTCCAACTACGGGTAAGACTAATGAGAGGTATTGCCGCTAAAACTGAACCCAAGGCATACACTGCTATAAGCTGCCCTGCGTATGCCTCTGAAATATTTAGCCCTTGACTGATTTGGGGCAAGAGCCCTGCTGGCATAGTTTCCGTCATAATGGTGAGAAAACCTGCCACTGTAAAAGCCAATAGTTTCCAAATCGGTAATTGAGCAGAGAACTCTTCACTTAACTGATGAGATGTTTCATCACTCTTAATATTCATAAAGCTTTACTCTCAAACTCTTTTTCAGCGGGCGTACCATGCTCTGCATAGCTATATGTTTGTTTTACAACGTTAGGATGGAAAGACATTTGTTCTCCATGTGAACTAAAAATATTATTCAGGAATGATCATTCCAATTTAAGTTAAATAAAAACCTTAACTATTCAGCTCAACCATAGTTAAGGTTTAAATGAATTTTATAAAACGTTTAAAGTAATCTCGACCACATCCATTAAACATTGCTTTCTTTGTTCAAGCAGGCTGCCTTTGCCTAAAACACGTAAACCTTGCATGGTATTTAGAAAGAAACTTGCTAACGCACGTGGATTTTGGGTAGAAGCAATTTCGCCAGATTGTTGAGCTTTAATTAATAAATTCTCTAAAGCATGCTGTAGTTTCTGTAGATTACTTACAACGAATTGAGCGACATCTTCATCATGGCCCGACAACTCTAAACAAGCATTCGCGACCAGACAGCCTTTGTGTTCTGCATCATTTAGCTCATCTTCAACTACATTAATCAGTAATTGCCGAATCAGTGCTTTTGGCGAGCCTGTACCAGACAACAACTTCACATTATTAAGTGTAGTTAAAAGTTCATAGCGTTGTAATGCTTTTTGATAAAGCCCTTGCTTACTTTCAAAAGTACTGTAAAGGCTACTTCTAGATAATCCTGTACCTTCAACTAAGTCTTGAACTGAAGTCGCTGCATATCCATGGCGCCAAAAAACATGCATGGCTGCATCGGCAATTTCATCAGTTTCAAATTCTTTTGTTCGCATAAGCAGACTTAACAGGAACGATCGTTCCAATTAATTTATGGTATGAAGATAAATAAGTCAAATTAAAAATTATTTTAGGTGATTTATTTAGAATGTTTTTGATTAAGATCAATATTACTTATAAAAACTATTTCACCAGCAATCGTTTAGCTGATTCAATAATAATCGCTCTACGTTTTTCATGATTATCAGCATCTTCTACAGGGGTTAACATTCTGGCTACCTGAGGCAGCATAAACCAACTATTCGCAAGAGCTAAAATCAGGAAAGCCAAATAGCTCGCTTCAATTTCATTGGTCGCCCTACCTTCCTCTTGCTCTTTTTTAATTGCTTGAATTTTATAATTATAGTTTTCACGACGGCTACTTTCATTTGGTACTTCTTGTGAAGAATAAATCAACCCTTCCCAAAGTAATAAACGGCTAAGTTCAGGATGAGCACGATGATAGTCATAAGCACGGCCTGCGTACTCAGCAATATCTTCTTCTTCAAAGGATTTAAGCGGTACAGCTTTAGCAACTTTAATTAACTCATTACTTAAAACAACAGCAAATAGCTCTTTTTTAGGACCAAAATAATTGTAGACACGCTCTTTATTAACACCTGCAATCTTTGCAATTTTATCAATAGTCGTGCCATCAGGGCCTTGCCGAGCAAATTCACCAACTGCCGCATCCAGAATCTTTTGTTTTGTCCCTTCCGTATCCCAAGACATAATTTTTCCTCTTGCATATATTATAAAAAAATATTATAAGGTATATCCAACCAATTAGTTGGATTTTTTGGAACTTCATAATGCGCAACAATATTATAATTTTTGGTTATGGAACAGGAATTTCTAGAGCTCTCGCATACCGCTTTGGTAGAGAGGGTTACTCAGTTGGTTTAGTTGCACGAAATGCAGAAAAACTTAAACAGGCTATCCTAGAACTCAATGTACATAATATTGAAGCTTATGCATTTTCAAGTGATCTAAGTGATATTGAAAATATCCCTGAACTCATCAAAAAAATTAAAAATCAATTTGGAGAGATTAAAAATATTCACTGGAATGCTTTCCATGAAATTGAAGGGAATTTATTAGAAGCCAATCCACTCGATCTGACTAAAAGTTTTCACATTCGGATTTCAAGCTATATTGCAACCGTACAAGCTTGTTTAAATGATTTAAAAAGAAATCAAGGAAGTATCTTGTCGACAAATGGAATATTTGCGCTCGATTTGGTCGGCGTAGACTTAGTCGCAAAAGAATACTCATCTTTGGCAATCGCTGCAGCAGCCCAATATAAAACAACAAATTTGCTTGCTCATAGTCTAGTGGATTCAGATGTTTACGTGAGTCAGGTAATTGTTAATGGCTTTGTAGATGGAACACCAGGATCAGAAGATAAAGCTTATACAGTACATCCAGAAACTATTGCAGAGCAGTTTTGGTCTTTACAACAACATAAGAAAGAAACCTCTGTATTGTGCGGTAAAACGATTAAAGTCGCTTAAATTTTAGAATTCATTATCAACAACGCATTTAATAGATAAAATATTTATTAAATAACAATATCTTAACAACATCTCTAATATAGAGGAAATTATGAAAGTACTTCATATCAACTCATCAACTCGTGGTGAGAATAGCCAATCACTACTTATTGCTGAACAAGTAATTGCTAAGCTTAAAGCGAAGCATAGTGATTTGGTTATTGATGAGTTCAATCTTTTTGAAGATGATCTACCTGCGTTCGATCAAAATGCTGTTGGTGCAAAAATGGCATTATTTACTGGACAAGATTCAAACTCTAAAGAAAAAGAAGCATGGGCAAAAATTAAAGAGGTTTATGACCGTTTTGCGTCTGCCGACATCTATGTATTTAACGTACCTCTTTGGAACAATAATATTCCTTATATCCTAAAACAGCTTATCGACGTTGTAACTCAACCAGGTTGGTCGTTTGGTTTTGACCCATCTACAGGTTACACAGGTTTGTTAAATGGTAAAAAAGCATATTTAGTAGTTGCGAGTGGTGTTTACTACGAAGGTATTTCTAATAACTTTGGCTCTGACTTTGCAACGCCTTACCTCAATGACTGGTTAAAGTTTATTGGCGTAAACGATATTGAAAATATCCGTATTTCACCAACTGTACTTAATACAGATTATGAAAAAACAAAGAAAGAAGTGATGAGTGATCTTGAGAAATTAATCGCTTAATCATAAAAAAAGAGGTTTATTAATTTTTTAATAGACCTCGCCTATTTAACTGAATAATAAATTTTGACAATAAGGTCCATAATAATGCGTATTGGCTTAACCGGCACCTATTCATCTGGTAAAACTTTAACTTCTTTAATTATTAGTGATTATTTAAATCTCCCTCGTACAGAAGCAAGAACAATGCGTGAAATCTTGCCTCATGCTGCACCTGGTAAAACACTTGAAGAAGTTAGCTCTCCCGAACTAATTCAAATGATTATTACTAGACACATGGATCGTGTGATTCATGAATACAAACATAAAGAACGCTTTATTTCTGATGGTTGTTCTTTACAAGAGTGGATTTATGGAAGTGTTCGAGTCAAATATGGCATGAACCCAAATCAATCGATCCACTTAAAACAAGGAGAAACCGTCTCTAAGACCGCTGAACTTGCCTATTTCGAAAGTATCATGAGCGAGTTAGGTAAAGTATTTAAGCGTCATGTAAAAGAATCATTTGATGCATTCATTCATTTACCGAATGAACTTCCTTTAGCAAAAGATGGACATCGTCCAGTCAATGAATTATTCCGTTCAGCGTCAGATGATCTTTTAAAAGAAACATTTGATGAGTTGGGAATCAAATACCACATTGTCGGCGGTAGTTTAGAAGAACGCGCAAATACTATTTCAGAAATTTTAAATATTAAACCTGTGAAAACAATTGAGGAATCAATCGCTTCGGCTAATGAAAAATACAAAACACTAATTATGTAAATTTCATTTTAAATAAAACAGCCATTCAACATCCAAACATCATAGAGGTGTGAAGTGAACCTATCATTTTTCAAAGAAGTTGATGAATTTTTAGGTGATAAAAATACGCGTTATTTTGGCGCAGGATATATTAACAGTGCTCATGACATCTATAACTTTCAGTATGAGTCCGATGATCTTGAAACTAATAAATTCAGCTGCTTAGGCAAGGTTGTTTTGCCCCAAACATGGTCTATCAAAAACAATGGAAGCCAAAAACCGCATTTAAGTACAATCGATATTATTGAGCTTGCTTTACTCACGTTTGATCAAATGATTCAGACGTTCCACAACCGCACAATTTGTTATAAAAAGCTAATCCATAAGATGGTGATTCGTGCAGGTAAAAGCCCGATTGAATCTGACTTTGATAAGATTGCGATTAGTGGAAGCATGTCTAAAGCAACTCGTGATAACAATGTAATGAATCTAAATATTTCAAATATGAGTATTGAGATTCTTTATAAAAATGACGCAAGTAAAATGGAACCTAGTGAATTTGAGGAATACCTCAAAACTCCACTAGAAATTAACGACGTCATGATTAATGTAGATGAACTTAAAGCTTCTGCATTAGTAAATAATAAACGAATTTTAAATGAGAATATTGAACCTTGGTCAACATCTTGTTTATTTTCAGTTGGTTTACAGCTTGGGCAAATTTTGCTGTACCAATTAGATTCAATTAGTCGGGCTGAAAGTAATACCTTATGGATGAAAAAGACAGAAATTCACTTTCTATCAGATCGACCAAATATGGATGCTTCTCACCCTATCTTTACTCGTTTAGATAATGTACGACGCTATAAAGCTGGCGACCATGATTGGCGAAAAGCCGACATCTATTCAATTCTTGGTAATACAAAAATTATTTGTAGTGTTACTCATCAACTCCCTCAAATTTCTTAGACCCTATGAATAGCAAAATAAATTATGCAGTTGCTATTTGTGAGCCATTAGAACTTGAACATCCAGATTCGTTTCTGGATGTTCAAGTTCCTTACCCACAAGCACTGCCACACGATGTTATTGTAAAAGTTCTAGCAATCTCTATTAATCCTGCCGATACGCGTGCGCGACGTAGAAAAACTAAAGATAACCAAACTACAGTTTTAGGATGGGATGTTGTTGGAACTGTTACTGAAATTGGCTCACATGTTTCTGAAAAATTTAAAATCGGAGATACTGTCTATTATGCAGGTGATATTAGTCGTTCCGGAGGTAATTGTACGTATCATGCAATTGACTCAAGATTAATTGCTCATGTGCCTACCACTATTTCTATAGAAGATGCAGCGGCTCTTCCCTTAGTATCATTAACTGCATGGGAAGCACTATCTGAAAGATTATCACTTCAGATTAGCTCTGTTCATCCAAACAGCCTGCTTCAAAACACCAATAAATCGGCATCTTTATTGGTGATTGGAGGTGCTGGTGGTGTAGGCTCAATGGCAATTCAACTTGCTAAACTTGTACCACAGTTAACCGTTATCGCCACTGCTTCACGGCAAGAAACGAGTAACTGGTGTCGAAAATTAGGTGCCGATCATATCGTAGATCATACTCAAGACATTCCAACTCAATTAGCCAAATTGGGTTACTCTGAGGTCGACTATGTCTTGATCTGTAACTCACCAGATTCATATTTTAATATTCTGCCAAGTATTACTAAGCCATTTGGAAAAATTTGTAATATTGTGCCTTTTTCTCATTCGCAAGATTTCAATCTATTGATGAAAAAAAGCCTGTCATTCCATTGGGAACTTATGTTTACACGCTCTAGTTTTCAAACTACAGATATGGCAAAACAATCTGAAATTTTAGATCATATTGCAAAGTTAATTGATCAAAATATTATTATTTCACCACGACTTACATCGCTACACCCTATTAACGCTGAAAAAATTAAGCAAGCACACCAGTTGGTTGAATCTAATAAGACAATTGGCAAGATTGTAGTGGTTAATGAAAAGTCCAATTAAGTAAAAGTAGAAGAAGCGTAATTCATTACGCTTCTTCTACTTTTTAAATTTATACTTTTTGGGTGCAGAATTATTTAATTATTTCTCATACTCTGAAGGATCAATTTTGTATTTTTTAAATAAAATAGAGCGTGCAGAATCATTTATATCTTCATCATGTTTAATAATTAAATAAATATCTTTCTTAGTCAGAGGAAGTTCTTTTAATAAATCTGGCAAGTCTGCCGACCTTATAGCACTGACTTCACTAGGCTGTTTCAATATAGCTGGGTCTTGTTCTTCAAATTTAAAATCCACACCTTGCAAATTAAAGTAAACCATAACCCTTCTGTTCAAAGAGTCACTATCATCATATAGAACTGTTCCTGCTGGAAGGATTGTATATTCTGAATAATTATCGAAATTAGATGCTATTCGTAATGGTCTTTCCAGAACATGAATTTCTGGTGTTTTTGTAAGTTTCCAGAAGTAATAGTTTAATAAAGACTGAACGATGAAAAGTAAAATTAGTATGGTAATTAATAAATTCTTTTTCATACTTATCCCTTATTTAAACCAAATAAGATCATATGGTTAAATATCTTATTCATTTACAATAAATTCATAGGTCTTATCTAACTTCCCATCCCCACTAGCATAAAAACCCGCATATATATGAATCGTAAAAGTTCCTTTATATTTTGGAACTCCAGTAATTTTTAAATTATTATAAGCATCTGCTTCATTTTCATCTATTGGGCTAATAGAGATATTCATATCATTAGGGAAATTAGTTTCAACTTCAAAAGAATATGGTATCACTCTACCACCTGCTATATTCAATTGCTGATTATACGCCTTTTCTACATAGGCTACGGGAAGACTATCAGGCTCAATTGTATATTCGTGACTACACCCTGTCATAACTAACAATGAAACACCCAAAGTTATTAATTTAAGTTTTAGATTTTTAAAAAAATTAATTTTCTTCCCATACAATTGGAAATTTTTCCGATTTAGAGACATGACCAATCATTGCAGAGAAAATTGCTTGGCATTCTAAATTGTTTTTTTAACTGAACTGATATCTATAGGTTCACAGCTTCTATTATCATTATTTGAGCAGAATTCTACAGATACATCAATTTGGTTATTCTCAAATCTATCGATATAAGCATCCAATATTTCATTGTTATTAGCAGTATTTTTGCAAACAATTTTTTTGATGAAGAGTCTTTTACTCTATCTAGAACCTCATTATTCTTAAAATTAATAGAAAAATTTAACTTTTCATTACTTTTCAGAATATGATCTATTGTGAAGTTTGAGATTTTTTCACTACATCCAGTAAAAAAAATCAGTCCTGATAAATAAAGAAATTTTTTCATTTAAAAGCTCTATTGAAAATAGGATTTTCTTATAGATTCTTTTGATATCAGAATATTATCTACCATAACTTTACTGCTTTGTAATAAGCCACCAAAAACTACTCTACAAGACATATTGCCAGTTAATAATTTTTCTAACTGGTTCTTATCGATACATACATTCATTGATTCATCTTCGCAAACTTTGAAGTATCCAGATGAAGTATATTTTCCATTTTTTAACTTTTCTCCCTCAACTGAAATAGCTCCTGTCACAAAGTAATTTTTAATATTATCGCACTTAAAATGTGAATATTTATAATTACTCTCTTGATAAATCTTATTTAAATCATCATTTGTTTCTAAATTAAATTTAAAAGTATCACCACTCATACCATCCAGATGTGAGTACGTTAAATTCTTAAGGGTTATATCCTTAAAAATTTCTTTATCATTTTTGGCTAAAGGATTACAACCTAACAATGGTAGGGTCGATAAAATTATTAAAAAAGTTCTCATAAATTATTTATCAATCTGTAAAATATTTTTATTTAGAATTAACCTTATCAGTATATTCCTTTGCAAATTTACCATTACCACCACATATTACACCAGCTTTCCATTTCCCACCAAGTAGTAATACCTGCAACTTCCTGACTAGGATCTTTTAATTGGAAAGCTTTATTTTCAGACTCTCTTAAGCTCACTAATGTGATCCAATCAATTGGTGGAATTTTAGGTAATTCACCATCATAAAAGTTTTTTACACGCACACATCCATCTTTAGCCGGCTTTATTTCTAATTCACCTATTCTAGTCACTCCCGTTTCCCATAATTACTTAACTACAAGCTTATAATTATTAGGACTGAGATTAATAAGACAAAAAAGTAGACTGCCGGACCACATAATGAAGCCAAGTCTTGATTTGGTAAAGGTTCGTTCAAACGAGCTTATAAACCAGCTTCAATTTGTAGTTTTGAAAATGGGTCTTGCGCTTCCAGATTAACGCAGCGAACTGTGTTCACTGTAAGACTTGTGATATTAAAGCCCCATCTCAAAACATAACATGGGTAACACTTGAAGGCGGTGGTGGTCCAAACTACCCGAACATGTAAATAAATAAACCCGCTTTGGCGGGTTTATTACATTTCTAGTTCTCAACTTAATAAATTACAGATCAACTTTATCACCAATAACTTGATTTTATTCAAAATTAGCATTCGTCAACTTTGCTTTATTTGATTGATAAGCATCATTTGAGTAATTTTTTCTTAATTCAATTCTGCATTCAGTATCAATTTTTGCTTTTTTAATATCGACTGAACAATCATCATTTTTACATATTTCGACATGTGCCATATATTTATATAATTGATTATTAATTTCTTCTGAATCTAAGTCTACTCCACCTCTTACCATAAACTGATTTTCCAAACAATTTAGCTTAGAAATAGGAAATGCATTTTTTTCAGAAATTTCTTTTAAAGAAGAAGAACTTGTAACAAAACCTTGATATGTTTTTTCTCCACTATACATAGATTGGAAATATTTAAATTTTCCAAAATTAATATCGGTAGATTGAGAATCTATGTTTTTAGAAGTACAACCAAATAATAAAAATATCCATATACATGATAAAAATTTCATTTTACTTGAACCTTTTTTAATTCGGCTAGCAATATTTGCTCTGCTGATTTAGATATACTAGGTATTGTTTCACGCATCATTTTGCTAAACCAAGCGTGACTAAATTTAGTTTCATGAAATGTATTGCTGTGTTCTTTTGGATAACTATCCCATTGCCCTCCAGCATCAGCAATTGCATCATCTGTTGTATAACTAGTAGGGCTAGGATGATACCCTTTCCATTTTGGTTTATAGCCTTCCCATTCCACCGTATTCTTTATATCGGTGACAACATTATTATTTGGTTTACAAAAAACATTTATCCAATTATTTGCAACAGGTTGTGGTGCTAGTAAATAAATTTGGGCTCTTACTGCTGGAGTAGTTAATATATTTGGAGGAGTGGTTTTTGATAATAAAACTCCAACAGGGTCAATAGTAATTAATAAATTCACTGGTACCCCTGCTTTGTTCAGTTCTGTAACTAAACCAGATGAATTCCAGCCACCCAAACTATGACCTATAATATTAATTTGAGTTTGTGGATTTTTCGCATAAACCTCAAGAATATCTTTAAAAGCATTTCTTTTACCTGAAGCTACAGGAATAGTTACTTTTCTATTATTATAAGCCTCCTCATAGCCATAATATTGTTTTAAATTTTTTGTATTCCCCGTATTAAAATTTTTTGCATAATTACCAACAATTTCTGTAGGCCCTAAAGAATCTCCCACACCTGGTAGTTTTACATCTCCATATATAAAAGGGTATTTATCAGCAGCCCCACCAATAAATGCTGTAAAACTTTGAGTATAAACTGTAAGTTTAACTGGTACAATCGCTGGCACAGGATTAACCGTTCCCATTGTTGTCTTAACCAAATTAGCATAAGCTTGTACTTCAGTGCCCATCGTTTATCACCACATGTATTTTATATTGCTTATTCGGCTCTTCAGTTTCCAACTTAACCAAGCCTGTTCTATCTAACTTACCGCGCTCAATTTCTTTATCATTTTCGTCAAAAATAATATATTCCGTGCCAGGTTTTAGTTTATTTCCTTGTTTATCCATTACATCAAACCATAAACCATATTTTTGTTTTCCTTGTTCGGGTAGATACGGTAATGAACTATTTACATTCCCTCCCCCCATAAACAAATGCTGCCCAGCCTTCACTTCAAACTTACCGCCTGTCGTCATAAAAATGCCTGAACCAGTAATTTTGACTTGAGAGCCACCTGCGGTGAGTACAATTTCTTTGGCTGCTGTCGCCTCAATTTTGTCTTCAGACGAAATCACCTGAACAGCTTTACGAGCAATTAAATCTGCCCCATCGCCTTGCGCCTGTATTTCGACTTTACCTTTGCCTGCATAGAGCCTTGCCCCTTCTTGCGCTGCAAAAAGGCTGATCTTGTTTTGGGCGTGTGCAATCAGGTTCTTTTGCGTAGACAGGCTAATACTGTCTCCAGCAGTTTGATTTAACTGTCCATCTGCACTTAAGTGAATATCTTCGTTACTGCTCAGCGCGATGCTATTTGGGCTCGCCAACAGCATAATCGCCTCTTTAAACGTTTTGGCTTTTGCGTTGTCTTGTTGTTCAAGTTTTTCAATAAAAGATTTTAGGTTTTCTAAATTTTCTAAAGGGTCAGTTTGCTGATTTTTAGCTACTTCACTAAGTGCCTTGGCATTGTTAAGGCCGCCTTCGATTTGTTGTTTGGCTTCATTTGCGTCTAGGTGTACGCCTTGAGCTTGGTCCTGTTTGTAAGTACTAACAAGTAAACCACTGCCTGCACGTACCGCGCCCCATTGGTCTGTTCTTAGCTCAAAACCTTCACCACGACCTTCACTTTCGGCTTTATCTTTTGGATGGCTTAAGTTACCCAAGTTAAGTTGGCTGGCCGCATGGCTACTTTGTAGCTGGGCACTGATTTGGCCTGTGGTGTCATCAAAGCGTAGCTGGTTAAAACCTTTACCATCGACTTCTTCTGAGCGGATGCCGCTGAGTTTTTTGGTATCAGGTAACTGGCCTTTCTGATCGAATTGAGTTGGGTGGCGTTCAGCTTCGTGAATTCGACCCACCACAAACGGGCGGTCAACATTGCCGTCAAAAAAGTCGATCACCACGATCTCACCGACGCGTGGCAAGAAGCGTGCGCCATAACCTGCGCCTGCCCACGGAGTCAGCACATCGACCCAAGCCGAGTCGGTGTCATTGTCGTTACTTCCTGCTCCACCATCATGGCTATGGTCATCAGTTCGGGTAAACAGGAAGCGGACTTTAATACGTCCCCATTGGTCGACATGAATGCTTTCACCTTCTAGTCCCACCACTCTAGCGCGCTGTGGGTAAGCTGCTGGTCGGTGTTCTAGCGGGCGATATTCAGGCACAGCTTTAATGTTGCGTCGAACCACGTTCAGCTCCGCAAAGTGGCGCTGCTCAGGGTTTTGCGTGTCGAGTTGGGCTGCCTTGAACTTGTCTTTTGGTAATAGTCGCTCAAGTTGCTGTTGTAATTCTTTCGGTAAATTATTCTGGTTATAGTAGTGCTTGCTTAAGATTAAAAACTCTTTATCGGCACTGTCATGGCGCTCAAGCTCAGGATGATCATTCAGTTCAAACCAGTAACCCACTTGTGCATCACGGACGTTCCCTGAAACAGTGAACTGTTTAGAGCTCAGGTGATGGTAAGCATTGATATGCTGGTTAAGCTGTTCAATCTGGCTATTGCCTGAAGCGGTGGCTTGGTCTTCACCTTTTAGGTCCTGCATCCAAGCAGGGCTAACGTGCCATGCATCTTCAAGATTCAAGCTTGCATTGTCATAGTGTTCACTGTGCTTTTGCGTGCCTTGTACACTGCCGCTACCTTCTTCTTGTTGTAGGGCATCGGCTTGCCAGCGTTGCACATGAACCGAAGTTGGTTGTAAGCGACGCTCAGCTTTAACTTGCGTAATGGTATCGAACTGTTCTGTAGCACTGCTGCGTTGGTAACGTAGGCTACGGCGTTCAAGCGCCTGATAATTTTGATTATCGTCAATTAAACGCAGTACTTGTGACTGAATAGAAGCATTCGGGTCAGCGATCAAAAGCTGAGATTCATCGACTAACCAATTAATGCCTTCGCTGCGCCACAAACGGGTTAAAAAGTCATAATCGCTTTCGTTTGACTGCATCACAAATGGGCGTACATCGTAGTCTTTCGTTAAGCCAGATGTATCGAGCGTTAGACTTGAAGCAAATAGCGGGCTTTTCCCCTGCCATTCCTTAAACAGAATTTCGCTAATATCGCGCACGCTTTTGTTCATAAACACGCGGCTATTGCGGCGTTTGTGCCAGAGTGCAGTTGGGTCTTTTAAGGTCAGGTTATAAATAGTAAGTGAGCCGTCGCTTTGCCCTTGGCTCGCTTCGGTAATAATGCCTGTCGTTCTAAAAAACTGGCCTGTGTCCGTGACTTGATCGACAGCAACCTGACAGCCAATAAATTGTTTTAATGCAATATGAGCGTTCGTCGACAGACACAGTAACTCAGCAACGCTACCTTGGTTGAGCGTATGCTCGCCTTCAATACGTTGTAAGAAGACTTGCTGATTTAAAGA
>Ga0308156_1002101_pt1 | contig 19063 bp, 14 predicted proteins | sample PhyAR2_FD_201041 | JGI IMG/M metagenome (GOLD analysis project Ga0308156, IMG submission 201041) | Phyllosphere microbial communities from UC Gill Tract Community Farm, Albany, California, United States - DLSL A.R2 | ecosystem: Host-associated > Plants > Phyllosphere > Unclassified | place: USA... | reverse complement strand
TCCAGAGCTGTGTGCCGATGTACAGCGCCGCCGCGCCCAGCACGGCGACATACGCCCACAGCAGCCAGCGCAGCCCGGCCCGGCGCAGCAGCCCGGGCAGCAGCGGTGCGGCGGCCAGGCACAGCGCGGGCAGCATCGGGAAGATGTACACCTCGCGCTTGCCCGGGCTGGCGCTGAAGAAAACGAGTACCAGCAGCGCCCAACCCAGCAGCAGCCACCAGCGCCCGTCCAGGCGGGTGAGGCGGCGCCACCACGCGGGGATCAGCGCCGGCAGCAACAGGCTGCCCGGCAGCCACAAGGTGGCCATCACCTGCAGGTAGTACCAGACGGGCTTCACGTGGTGCCAGGCGTTGGCGTAGCGGGTGCCGGTCTGTTTGAACAGCAGTTCGCGCGCATATGCATGCAGTGCCGGATCGGTCGCGTTGAGCAGGGCGATGCCCAGCGGCGCCAACCAGACCGCCGTGCCCAGCAGGAAGGCCGGCAGCAACCACCACAGATCGCGCGCGGTGCCCGGCGGCAACGCCGTGCCACGGGCGCGCCAGCGCCACAGGGCAAACGGCACCAGCACCAGCAGCGGCAGGAAGCCGACGCCCTTGGTCACCGTGCCCAGCCCGGCAGCGAAGCCGGCCAACCACAACGCCGGCCGGTTGCGGCCCTCCAGCAGGTGGCGCAGCAGCCCCCACAGCGACAGGGTGGTCATCGCTACCAGCACCATGTCGATCTGGGCCCGTTTGGCCATCAGGCCGAACTGCAGGCAGCTGAACAACGCGAGCATGGCCCACCAGCCGACGCGCCGGGTCCACAGCCGCCGGCCCAGATCCCAGGTCAGCCACAGCGTGAGCAGCGCAGCCAGCAGCGAAGGCACCAGAAAGGCGAGGGCCCAGCCGCCGAACAGCTGGTGGCTGGCCGCCTGCATCCACATGAAGACCGGCGGTTTTTCCGCATACAGTTCGCTGCCGCGGTGTGGCAGCAGCCACTGGCCGGACTCGACCATGGCACGCGCCGCGAGCACGAAACGCGGCTCATCCGGTGGTGAGGGCTGGCGCAGGCCGATGCCGGCGGCCAGCGCCAGCAGCAGGGCAAGGCAGACCAGCACACGCGGCCAGCGCCGCAGGAAGAAGGATTCGGTCACGCCCAGGCTCACCGGCAAAACAGCCACTGTCTCCCCGACAGCGTAGGAAAAGCGTCGTAACCACCCCATTGCGACCGGATTCCGACACGGTTCCCGCTACCATGCGTTCAACCGGTCAAGAGAGTCTCCCATGCGGCTGCTGGTCATTGAAGACAACCGTCAGCTGGTTGCCAATCTATTCGATTATTTCGAGTCGCGGGGGCATGTGCTCGATGTCGCGCCCGACGGCGTGACCGGCCTGCACCTGGCCGTGTCGCAGCCCTATGACGCGCTGATCCTGGATTGGATGCTGCCGCGCATGGAAGGCCCGGAGGTGCTGCGCCGGCTGCGTGCTGACCACGGCTCGGAAGTGCCGGTGATCATGCTCACCGCGCGCGATGAGCTGCCGGACAAGATCGCTGGGTTTCGTGCGGGTGCCGATGATTACCTGACCAAGCCATTCGCGCTGCCCGAGCTGGAAGTGCGCCTGGAAGCACTGATGGTGCGTGCCAAAGGGCGCAACCCGCGCAAAGTGCTGGAGGTGTCCGACCTCAAGCTGGATCTGGCGACGCTGGAAGCGCAGCGCGACGGCAAGCCGCTGCACCTGTATCCGGCCTGCCGGAAGCTGTTGGAAGTGCTGATGCGGGCCAGCCCCGGCGCAGTCACGCGCCAGCAGCTTGAATTTGCGCTCTGGGGGGATGAGCTGCCCGATGGCGATCTGCTGCGCTCGCATGTCTACGAACTGCGCCGCAGCGTCGATGGCCCGTTCCAGCAGAAGTTGATCCACACCTTGCCGCGGGTCGGCTACCGCCTCGGCGTGTCGGCTGCGGACAGTTCCAATGAAGTGGCATAAGCGCCCACCCAAGCCAGCGCCGATGCACCGGCGCATGGTGTGGTGGCTGCTGGGCTACCTCGCGCTGATCTCGCTGGCGGTATTCAGCGTGGGCAACTACGTGCACGAACACGCCGAGCACTCGGCATGGCGCGCGCTGCTCAACTCCGAGCTGGACAGCATCGTCAACCACATCGAACACGAGCCGCACTACCACTGGCAGGATTCGGACACCCTGCGGCTGTTCTACATCAACGGCAGCCCGACGGTGCCGGAAAGCCTGCGCACGCTGCATCCGGGGCTGCACGACGGTGTGGAGGTCAGCGGGCGCGCCAGCGCGGTGATGGTCCGCGAAACCGCGCAGCTGGGGCGGCTGGCGCTGGTGCTGGACATCAATGACTTCCATGAGCTGGAACAGTTCGCCACGCGCTGGGTGCTGCTGGCCGGCGTGCTGATGATCATCGTCACCGTGGTGATGGCGTCCTTCGGCGTCGGTCGCCTGGTACGGCCACTGAGCTCGCTGGCCCGGCGTATCGACGACCTGCGGCCGGGTGTTCCCGGGCAACGGGTGGAGGTGGACCCACGGGCCAGCTCCGAGCTGTACGTGATCGCCAACGCGCTCAACGACTACCTGGCGCGCAACGAACAGTTCGTTGAACGCGAGCGGATCTTCATCAGCACGGCCAGCCATGAGCTGCGCACGCCGATCGCGGTGATCACCGGCGCCTCGGAACTGGCACTCGGCCAGCCGGAGATTCCCGACCGCGCCCGCCAGCAGATGCAGCGGGTGCACCGCACCGCGCAGGGCGTGGAGCAGTTGATCCAGCTGCTGCTGGTGCTGGCGCGCGACCCGGCGCGGCTGGCTGCCCTGGGCGAGCGCATTCCGCTCGATCTGCTGGTACCGGACATCATTGAAGACCATCGTCACCTGATGGGCGACAAGGACCTGCGCATCGAGATCGATGGGCTGGCGCGGGTGGATATCGTCGCGCCACTGGGCGTGGTCCAGGCGGCGATCGGCAATCTGCTGCGCAACGCGATCGAGAACAGCGGCCGCGGCACCATCCACATCCAGGTCTCCGACCAGGCGGTGGTGACGCTGCAGGATCCGGGGCTCGGCATGAGTCCGGAAGAGATCGCGGCGGTGCATGCGCGCATGGCGCGGGGCGACCGCAACGAACAGAGCGGGATCGGCCTGGAGCTGATCGCCCGGCTCTGTGAACATCTGGGCTGGGCCCTGCAGATCGAGCCCTGCGTCCCCCGGGGCACCTGTGTGATCCTCGATCTGGGGGCCTCGCTGCCCGGGCGCAGTGAACATCCATCGCTGCCAGCGTCGTAATCGTCCTGCTCGCTGCGCCGCAAAGTGTGGCGTCGTGAAGACAATGTTAAGCTCCGGAGGCGCCGCTCTATGCGGCGCTTTTTTTTAACCCTTCGATCGACAGAGGATGGCTTGATGCCGACCGAACCCAGTACTGCCCTGATCACCAATGACATCGTCGGCCTCGGCCTGATCGCCGCCACCCTGGCGGTGATCTTCTGGGCCGCCAGTGGCCCGACCCCGATCCTCAAGAAGATTTTCGCGTGGGTACCGGCCCTGCTGCTGTGCTACTTCATCCCGGCCATCTACAACACCGCCGGCCTCATCGACGGCCACAACACCTCGCTCTACAACCCGATCGCCCGCGACGTGCTGCTGCCTGCCGCGCTGGTGCTGCTGACGCTCTCGATCGATCTCAAGGGCATCATGAAGCTGGGGCCGAAGCTGCTGGTGATGTTCTGCGCCGGCACGCTGGGCATCATCCTCGGCGCCATCGTGTCGTTCCAGGCGATGTCCTGGATCCACCCGGCCACCGTGGCCGGTGATACCTGGAAGGGCATGGCGGCCCTGGCCGGCAGCTGGATCGGCGGCGGCGCCAACATGGTGGCGATGCGTGAAGTGTTCGGCACCGATGCGACGACCTTCGGCCAGTTCGCCGTGGTCGATGTGGCCTGCGCGAGCCTGTGGATGGCGGTCCTGCTGTTCCTGGCCAACCGCGCCAAGCAGATCGATGCCCGCAGCGGGGCCGATACCCGCGCCATTGATGAGATGAAGGAGCGCATCTCGGCATACGAAGCACAGAATGCCCGCATTCCGAGCCTGACCGACCTGATGGTGATCGTCGGTGTGGGGCTGGGCGGCGTCGGCCTGGCGCATGCCATCGCCGCGCCGCTGAGCGGCTGGTTCAAAGCCAATGTGAGCTGGGCCAGCCAGTTCAGCCTGGACAGCGCGTTCGTCTGGGTGGTGCTGTTGTCCACGGCGCTCGGCCTGGGCCTGAGCTTCACCCGTGCGCGGCGCCTGGAGTCGGCCGGTGCTTCGCGCCTGGGCACCCTGTTCCTGTACTTCCTGATCGCCTGCATCGGCATGCAGATGGACCTGCTCTCGCTGCTCGACCGGCCATGGCTGTTCGCGCTCGGCGCGATCTGGATGCTGACCCACATCCTGGTGCTGTGGATCGCCGCCAAACTGCTGCGCGCGCCGCTGTTCTTCTTCGCGATCGGCTCGCAGGGCAACATCGGTGCGGCGGCATCGGCACCCGTGGTCGCCGCCGCGTTCCATCCGTCGCTGGCGCCGGTCGGCGTGCTGCTGGGCACCGTGGGCTATGCCACCGGGACCGGCCTGGCGTATGTGACCGGCCTGATCCTGAAATGGATGGCGGGCGCGTAAGCGCGCGCCACGTTGTCGACTCCCGGGGCGGCCTTGATGGCCGCCTCTTTTTTGGCGGCGATCACCCGCTGAACGGCATGGGTCTGGGACCCCGGTCACGCGCCGGTGTCAGAAATGGCTGCATGCGACACGAACTGTGAAAGGCGTAGGGGATCGCCCTGGCACCGCCGCGTAAGGTCCGGCGCCATGCACTGTGCTGTGCGCCGAGCGCGCAGGGCATGGAACCCATCTGTCGATGGCAGTCGGCGCCTACCAGGAAATACGATGAAGACGAAGGGAACCTGGATGTCGGTGGTCACCACCGGCGTGCTGATGATTGCTTCTGTGCTGCCCGTACAGGCCGCACCGGGCGACGCTGGCAACGTGCACGCGGTGATGGATGCGAGTGCACGCGATGTGGCGGCGTGGCTCGGGCAGCCGGCACTGGGCGGCGCCCTGGTCGATGCGCTGGCGGCACATCCCGAACGCGGGCTGCCGTTGACCGCGGTCCTGGCCGAGAGCGATCCGGGTGGGAACCGCCTGGCGTCGCGGATGCTGTCCGAACGCGATGATCTGGTCCGCCAGTACAAGGGCCTGCCGGCCGCAGATCGTGGGTTGCTGCAGGTCCGCAGCTTCGTCCCGGCAGGGCAGACCCTGGCGTCGGTGGCGCCTGCCGATCTCTGGGTAGCGGTGCTGCCCAAGGGAGACGACCGCACATGGACCTCCCTGGTGGCCTACGACCGGCACGGGCGTCAGCATCTGCTGGATGCGCAGGTGGCCCCGACCTTCCCGGTGCTGATCGTGGATATCGATACCGGGCAGGCGGTCCAGGAAGGCATGGCCCTGATCAATGCCGGATTGCAGGCGAGGGGATTGCAGTCGGCCGATCGCCTCACGGTGGCCGCCGATGGAGCGACCTCCCTGGATGTCACCCGGCTTGACCGTATCCGCCTGGCCAATGACGGCGAACCGTGGGCGCTGGGCGGCGCGGAAGTGTTCGCCGTGGTGTCCGGCCTGCAGACAGGCAAGGCAGAGCCGGAGATGGCCACGGTGTCACTGCCGTACCTGGACCATGACAAGACCGATTACACCCCGGGCCAACCGTTGGTGATCTGGGGCAACTACCGGTTCGACACCGCCAACGTGCAACTGTTCGAAGACGATGGCGACACCAATTACAAAGACCTGCTGATCGCTCTCACCGAAGGTGTGAAGCTGGGGCTGGTTGCCTTCGCCCCGGAGTATGCGGTGATTGCCGAGATCGGCGGCGCGATCCTCAAGGCCATGCCGAGCGGCTGGTTCACCAACGATACCGACTACCTGGACAGCTTCTATCTGCTCCAGCGCGGTCAGACCTATACCGGGCGGATGGGCGCGGCGAACAATGCACAGGTAACGTTGAGCCCGCTCACGCTCCAGTAGCGCCGGCCGCGCTGGCCGGATCCCGATGGGGCCTGTCGCAGGCAGTGGCAAACGCGACCCGACAAAAAACGGCGGCGCTTTCGCGCCGCCGTTTTCGTGTGCATCCGCTGCCGGAGGTCAGCAGCAACGTCCCCCGTTCTTGCCGCTGTAACGCGCCTCCTGGCGCTCGCGGAAGAATGTCTTGTAGTCCATCGGCACGCGGTCCGGATGCTTCTCCAGCACATGCCGGACGTAGTTGTCGTAATCAGGAATGCCGCAGCACAGCCGTGCGGTCTGCACCAGGCGCCGCCAGATGCGGCGGTGGGCCTGGTATTGACCGGCGGGGACGAGTTCAGTGCTCATCACAGGTCCGCCATCTGGTGCGGCTCAAGCGCCACGTACGGGGTTTCCTTGTCGGTCCGTTGCGGAGTGCGGCGGGCCATGAAGATGGTCTTGATCGCGTAGAACAGGATCGAGAACACCACGAACAGGAACAGCACGGTCAGGCCGGTGTTGACGTAGGCGTTGACCACGATCTGATGCATCTGGCCGACGGTCTTGGCCGGGGCGGTCAGCGTGCCGCTGGCGATCGCATCCTGGTACTTGTGCGCCTGGGCCAGGAAGCCCTGTGCCGGGTTGCTGTCGAAGATCTTGATCAGGCCGGCATACGTGGTGCAGATCAGCAGCCACACGGCCGGCACGCCGGTCACCCAGGCGAAGCGGTCACGCTTCATCTTGAACAGCACCACGGTGCCGAGCATCAGCGCGATACCGGCCAGCATCTGGTTGGAGATGCCGAACAGCGGCCACAGGGTCTGGATGCCACCGAAGGGATCCACCACACCCGTGTAGAGCAGGTAGCCCCACAGCGCCACGCAACCGGCAGTGGCGATGATGTTGGCGGTCCACGATTCGGTCTTCTTCAGGGCGGGGATGAAGTTGCCCAGCAGGTCCTGCAGCATGAAGCGACCGGCACGGGTACCGGCATCGACCGCGGTGAGGATGAACAGCGCTTCGAACAGGATCGCGAAGTGGTACCAGAACGCCATCATCGCGTTGCTGCCGCTCGGGATCGCCTCGTGCAGGATCTGCGCGATACCCACCGCCAGCGTCGGTGCGCCACCGGCGCGGTGCAGGATGGTCGGCTCGCCGATCGCCGCGGCCGTGGCCTCCAGCTGCTCGGGGGTGATGATGAAGCCCCACGTATTGCTGATGTAGGCCGCAGCGGAGACCGCATCCGGACCGATCACGGCCGCCGGTGCGTTCATGGCGAAGTAGATGCCCGGGTCGATGATCGAGGCGGCCACCAGCGCCATCACCGCGACGAACGATTCCATCAGCATGCCGCCGTAGCCGATGTAGCGCATGTGGCGCTCATTGGCGAGCAGCTTGGGCGTGGTGCCCGAGGCGATCAGGGCATGGAAGCCGGAGACCGCGCCGCAGGCGATGGTGATGAACAGGAACGGGAACATCCCGCCTTTCCAGACCGGGCCGTCGCCGCTGGCGGCGAACTGGGTCAGGGCCGGCATCTTCAGTTCCGGCATGACGATCAGGATGCCGATCGCCAGCGCCACGATGGTGCCGATCTTGAGGAAGGTGGACAGGTAATCGCGCGGGGCCAGCAGCAGCCACACCGGCAGCACCGAGGCGACGAAGCCGTAGCCGATCAGCATCCAGGTGATCTGGATCCCGGTGAAGGTGAAGGCCGGTCCCCAGACCGGATCGGCGGCGACCTTGCCACCGAACCAGATCGCGGCCAGCAGCAGGATCAGGCCGACCACGGAGATCTCGCCGATCTTGCCCGGGCGGATGTAGCGCATGTACACGCCCATCAGGATGGCGATCGGCATGGTCGCGATGACCGTGAACATGCCCCAGGGGCTTTCGGCCAGCGCCTTGACCACCACCATCGCCAGCACCGCCAGGATGATGATCATGATCAGGAAGGCGCCGAACAAGGCGATGGTGCCGGGTACCGGCCCCATTTCCTCACGCACCAGGTCACCCAGCGAGCGGCCGTTGCGGCGGCTGGAGAGGAACAGGATCATGAAATCCTGCACCGCGCCGGCCACGACCACACCCACCACCAGCCAGAGCAGGCCGGGCAGGTAGCCCATCTGCGCGGCCAGCACCGGGCCGACCAGCGGCCCTGCACCGGCGATGGCGGCGAAATGATGGCCGAACAGCACGTGTTTGTTGGTCGGGACGTAATCCAGGCCATCGTTGTTGATCACCGCGGGCGTGGCCCGGGTCGGATCGAGCTGCATCACCTTGTCGGCGATGAACAGGCTGTAGAAGCGATACGCGATGAGATAGATGGAGACCGCAGCGACGACGATCCACAGCGCATTGATGGGCTCACCGCGGCGCAGCGCGACGGTGCCTAGACAGAATGCGCCAAGCAGTGCGATGACTGCCCAACCCAGTTTTGAAAAACCTTTCATGAGATTGCGTCTCCCTGGAGATCGTCGTAAGAGTCCGCCTTGGCACTGACGGGGTCAATGCAATGGCGGGGGCTTGCTGCTAGTACTTTGGTCGTAGGGTGGGTGTGGCGCGTGTCTGTGCACGTCGCCGGAACATCACGCTTGGAACAATCGGTTGCGGGCATGACGGTTGGCCGGCGGGGCCGGCGAGGCCATCTTGTTGATCGATCACCGACCCTGGAGTCACCATGAGCAGCCCAACCCCGGTGCGCGTGCTGCGCACCATCCGTGGCATGGCCACCTCCGATGGCGCCGGCGTGCGCCTGACGCGGGTGATCGGGGGGCCGTCGCTGCCCGACCTGGACCCGTTCCTGCTGCTGGATGAATTCGGCACGGACCGCGCCGAGGACTACATCGCCGGCTTCCCCAGCCATCCGCACCGTGGGTTCGAAACCGTCACCTACATGCTCGATGGCCGCATGCGGCACAAGGACAACCACGGCAACGAGGGCCTGCTCACGCCGGGCAGCGTGCAGTGGATGACGGCAGGCCGCGGCTTGATCCACTCGGAAATGCCCGAACAGGAATCCGGACAGATGCGTGGGTTCCAGCTGTGGGTGAACCTGCCGGCGCGCGACAAGATGACCGATCCGAAGTACCAGGAGTTCGCGCCGGACCACATCCCGGTGACCGCGCCGGCCGACGGTGTGCAGGTCAAGGTCATCGCCGGCCAGGTGGGTGACACCGTGGGGCCGATCGTGCAGCCGGCCACCGATCCGGTGTACCTGGACATCACCCTGGATGCGCGCGCGGGCTGGAGCTACACGCTGCCGGATGGCCACAACGCCTTCGCGTACGTGTTCGAAGGGGGCCTGGAGGTCGGCGAGGGTGACGACGCGCGCCCGGTGGCCAAGCAGGAAATGGCGGTGTTGGGCGGCGGTGAGCAGCTGAGCCTGCGTGCCGGTGAAACCGGTGCGCGCCTGATCCTGGTGGCCGGCCGCCCGCTGCGCGAGCCGGTCATGCGGCATGGGCCGTTCGTGATGAACACCAAGCAGGAGCTGATGCAGGCCTTCGTGGATTTCCAGGAAGGCCGCTTCTGAGGCACGTGGGCGCCGGTCGCTGGCCGGCCGGCGCATGACACCTGACGGTGTGGGAGGCGCCGGCCGGCGGCTGGCGCTACCGTGGATGACGGGATGAGTGCGGTGCACTGTCCCGACCTCGTCCTCAGCGCCCGGCGGCGACAGCCGAGGGCGTCAGGTTCATCCCCTGCGCCAGCGTTTGCAGCGAACCCAGTTCGCTCTTGTCGCCGGCGTAAAGCGCAATCTGCGCAAAACGGTTCTTGTCGAATTTCACCACAGTGATCCGGCGGGTGTCATAGCCCGGCGGTTTCTGTCCCCCCAGGTCGGGCTGGTACCAGTACAGGGTTTCACCCGCGAAGCTGCCTTTTTCCTGGCGCAGCGCGCGGTTCAACGGCAGCTCGGGATTGCGCGCGCTCAAGGTCAGGCTGAGCACTTCGCGGCCATCGGCGGCGGTGGCCTTGCACAGGATGAAGTCGCGCTGGACGAGCGACTGCCATTGCAGGCCGCTGCTGGCGGGCAGGGACGGACATTCGCTGGTCGTTTGCGCCGCAACGGCGCCGGCAGTGACCAGCAGACACACACATACGACAGCGCGCAGGACGTTCATGGTTCCCCCAAGGTCGATGATCGCGTCCGTCGCTGACAGGCAGTCCGGTGGCCGTCGACAACCCAGGCCGTGGTGGCGCATTCCCCGCGCGCGTACCGGATCACTCGCTGCCGTCAGTGTCGGACGAGTGATCGGGACCTTAACGGAATGTGACTCAGTGTACAAATAACGGTTTCAGGTGAACCTTTCTGCACCGACGCCGGGCGGTCCGGGACCGCCCGGCCACGCCGGTCAACGGGGCGCGGCGCCCATCCACTTGTAGACGATGCCGCCGATCAGGCCGCCCAGCAGCGGTGCCAGCCAGAACAGCCACAGCTGGCTGAGCGCGCCGCTGCCGGCGAACAGCGCCACGGCGGTGGAGCGCGCCGGATTGACCGAGGTATTGGTGACCGGAATGCTGATCAGGTGGATCAATGTCAGCGCCAGGCCGATCGCGATCGGGGCGAAGCCGGCCGGCGCGTTGCCGTGGGTCGCGCCCATGATCACGATCAGGAAGAACGCGGTGAGGACCACCTCGCAGAGGAAGGCGGCGGCGACGCTGTAGCCGCCCGGCGACAGCGCGCCATAGCCGTTGCTGGCGAATGCACCGGCCTGGCTGCCATCAATCTGGAAACCGGGCGCGCCGGAGGCGATCTGCAGCAGGATGAAGCCGGCCAGTGCACCGCCCAGCACCTGCGCCAGGATGTAGGGAAACAGGTCGCGCGCGGGGAAGCGGCCGCCAGCCCACAGGCCAACACTGACCGCTGGATTGAAGTGCGCGCCGGAGACGTGTCCGAATGCATAGGCGCCGGTCAGCACGGTCAGGCCGAAGGCCAGCGCCACGCCCAGAAAGCCGATCCCCAGCGGATTGCCATCGCCACCGAAGTTGGCGGCCAGTACCGCGCTGCCACACCCGCCCAACACCAGCCAGAACGTGCCCAGGAACTCGGCGGCCAGACGTTTGCCCATGCTCATCGACGTGCTCCAACGTTATGCCCGGGGTGGGCAGGCGCAACGTAGCTGAATCGGGGTTCATCGGGGTGACGGCGGCGTCAACAGCCGACGAACGGTTGGCCGCCGGCGTGTCGGCTCAGTACGAAGGCAGCGGAATGAACTCTTTATCGTCGCCCGGAATCGTGCCGAAGCGGCCGGATTCCCAGTCGTGCTTGGCCTGCTCGATCCGTTCGGTGGAGCTGGAGACGAAGTTCCACCAGAGGTGACGCGGCCCGTCGAGCGGTTCGCCGCCCATCAGCATCGCCTTGATCGGGGTCTTGGCGCGCAGGCGACCGCGGGCACCGGGTTCGGGAATGATCAGGTGCTGGGCAGGGACGTCCACACCGTCAAGCTGGGCCTGGCCTTCCAGGATGTAGAGCGAGCGCTCGGCGTGGCCGGTATCCAGGTCGATTTCCGCATCGGCGTCCAGATCGATGGCGACGTTGAGGGTATCGGCGAAGACCTTGACCGGGGATTCTTCGCCGTACGCGCGGCCGGCGATGACGCGCAGCCAGGCGCCGTTGCGGCGCTGCTGGGGCAGGGTCGCGGCAGCATGGTGATAGAACGCGGGATCGGTCTCTTCGGCACTCTTCGGCAGCGCCAGCCAGGTCTGCATGCCGTGCAGCGGGTGGTCGTGCTCGCGTTCGACGGCAGGCGTGCGTTCGGAGTGGGCGATGCCGCGGCCGGCGGTCATCCAGTTGACGTCGCCGGGGCGGATGACCTGGTCCGAGCCAAGGGTATCGCGGTGGCCGATGGCGCCGGACCACAGGAAGGTGACGGTGGCCAGGCCGATATGCGGATGCGGGCGCACGTCGATCCCGGTGCCGGGGGAGAGCACGGCCGGGCCCATCTGGTCGACGAACACGAACGGCCCGACGCTGCGCGCCTGCAGGGTCGGCACGGCGCGGCGGACCTGCAGGCCACCGATATCATGGATGCGGGGGGCGATGATGGTCGTCATGCGGCGGTCTCGCTGGCGGGGACAGAGCGGGAGCATCGCATGCGGGGTGTGGGGGTGGGAGGCCTGTATCGGTAACAGGGTGTTCTGGTTGTACGCCGGCGGCGGAAACAACAACGCCAGCGTGCGCTGGCGTTGTTGCGATGCTCAGATGACCGGTTCGCGCAGCGCCGGCGAATCCCAGCCCGGGCGCGGGGCGAAACGGTCGCCGTAGCGCTGCTGCAGGACCTTGAGACGTTCGACCAGGGCATCGGCGCCGGTGGCGCGGATGTACTGGATCGGGCCGCCGCGGAACGGGGCGAAGCCGGTGCCGAAGATCACGCCGGCGTCGAGCAGGTCGGCGTCGGCGACGACGCCGTCATGCAGGCAGGCCACCGCCTCGTTGAGCAGTGGCAGGATCAGGCGGTCTTCCAGATCGGCCGGGACCTCGTAATTGGCGGGGACGTCCGGCTTCTGCGCGCGTCCGTTCTCCCACTTGTACAGGCCCTGGCCGTCCTTCTTGCCACGCTTGCCCTGTTCCACGGTCGCCAGGGCCGCCGGCACCTGCAGGCCGAGGAAGGGCGCCAGTTCCTTGCCTACGCCGGCGGCCACATCCAGGCCAACGGTGTCGAGCAGTTCGATCGGGCCCATCGGCATGCCGAACTTCACCGCGGCCTTGTCCAGCACCGGGCCAGGCACGCCTTCGGCATACGCGGTGGCAGCTTCAAGCATGTACGGGAACAGCACGCGGTTGACCAGGAAGCCGGGCGTGCCGGCGACCGGCACCGGGAACTTGCCCAGCGCCTTGCAGAACGAGGCCAGGCGACGCTCGGTCTCCGGCGCCATGCCGTCGTGATGGATGATTTCCACCAGCGGCATCTGCGCGACCGGATTGAAGTAATGCAGGCCGGCAAACTGCGCCGGACGCTGGATGTGGTCGCGCAGTTCGTCCAGCGGGATCGAGGAAGTGTTGGTGGTCAGCAGCGCATCGGCCTTCATCTTCGGCTCCAGCGACTGGTACAGCGCGCGCTTGGCGTCCGGGTTTTCGATGATGGCTTCGATCACCAGATCGGCCTGGGCCACGCCCTCGCCCGCGAGATCGGCTTTCAGGCGCGCGGCCACGGCCGGGCGCTTGCTGTCGTCTTTCACCCGCTTGGCAAACAGCGCCTGCGCGCGTTCCATGGCCGGGTCGATGAAGCGCTGCTCGCGATCCTGCAGGGTCACGTTGAAGCCTTTGTAAGCCGACCATGCCGCGATGTCGCCGCCCATCACGCCGGCGCCGACCACGTGGACGTGCTGGATGCCGTGGTCCTTGCCGCCCAGCGCCTTCAGGCGTTCGGTCAGGAAGAAGATGCGGATCAGGTTGCGTGCGGTCGGGGTGCCGGCCAGCTTCACCACCGCGCGGCGTTCGGCATCCAGACGGGTCTGGATCGGGCTGCCGCCGGTGCGTGCCCATGTGTTGATCAGCGCGTAGGGGGCCGGGTAGTGCTCCTTGCGCGCCTTGCGGGCGACCTGCTTGGCCATCTGCGGGGCGAGCAGCTTGCGTGCCAGCCAGGTGTTGGTGATCCACGCGGTCGCGCGCTGCTTGAATGGGCGGGTAGTGCCCTTCAGCGCGAGCGACACCGCGGTATCGAGCAGCACGGCCGGTGCGACCACCTTGTCGACCAGGCCGATGTTGCGCGCGGCCGAGGCCGACAGGTTGCGGCCGGTCAGCATCATGTCCATCGCCGCCGGGGCGCCCACCAGCTGCGGCAGGCGCGAGCTGCCGCCCCAGCCCGGGAAGATGCCCAACTGGGTTTCCGGCAGGCCGATGCGGGTGGAGGCATCGTTGGAGGCGACGCGGTAACGGCAGGCCAGGGCCAGCTCGGTGCCGCCGCCCAGGCAATGACCATGGATCGCCGCGACGGTCGGGCAGGGCAGTTCGGCCAGCTTCTGGTAGGTGCTCTGGCCACGGCGGATTGCGTCATTGACGGTGCCGCGGCGGTCGAATTCCTGGAATTCCTTCAGGTCCGCTCCGGCGATGAAGCCGGCCGCCTTGATCGACTGGATCACCACCGCCTTGGGCGGGTCCATCGCGATCCGCTCGATCAGGTCGCCCAGTTCGAGCAGCACGTCCTGCGACATGGCATTGACGCTGCTGTCGTGGCGGTCGAGGCTGAGCACGACGACGCCATCGTCACGGATCTGCGGGTGCCAATGCGAGAAGCGGAGCCCATCGAAGCCTGAGAGCATGGGAACGTTCCATCCGGTTGTGTATGGAGAAGGGGGCTATGATCCAGAGGTTGTTTCCTCCCCGTCAAATCCCTATAGCTGGGGGAGAGATACCGTCGATTCATTGCCTGGATCGGAAACCTTAACGGAACGGTGGTTAAAAGCTGGTGCGGCGCTGTGTGATCGAGCGCTGAACTTTTCCCGGGATTGGCAGTCTCATTGCCCGACGTCGGTTGGGCTGACAGGAGTGCGGCCCCCCATGGCCGAGGTTGAAACACCACAGGAGCTGGACCTGGAGCTGGTCCGACGTGTGCAGCGTGGCGAGAGCGCGGCGTTCGATGTCCTGGTACGCAAGTATCAGCATCGGGTCATCGCGTTGATCGGGCGCTACATCGCGGACTGGAGTGAATGTCAGGACGTGGCCCAGGACACTTTCGTCCGCGCGTATCGCGCGATCGGCAGTTTCCGCGGCGACGCCCAGTTCTATACCTGGTTGCACAGGATCGCCGTGAACACTGCCAAGAACCATCTCGCCGCCCACAACCGCCGCCCGCCCACCGATGACATCGAGATCGGGGACGCCGAGCAGTACGACAGCGGCACCCGCCTGCGCGACACCGACACGCCTGAACGCGAGTTGATGCGCCAGGAACTGGAACAGACGGTGATGAAGGCGGTCTCCGCGCTGCCTGAAGAACTGCGATCGGCCATCACCATGCGCGAGGTGGACGGCCTGAGCTACGACGAAATCGCGCAGAAGATGGGGTGCCCGATCGGCACCGTGCGGTCGCGGATCTTCCGTGCCCGTGAGGCGATCGACACTGAACTTCGGCCGCTGCTCGATGTGGGCAGCGCCACCCGCGAGAAGAGCCGCGCATGAGCCACGATATGTCCAATGATGCTTCCCGGGGCGCGTCCCCCGATAAATTCGACGCCCATTACCGGCAGCAGCTGTCGTCGTTGATCGATGGCGAGCTGTCCGCCGATGAAGCCCGTTTCATGCTGCGCCGGCTGGAACACGATGAGGCGTTGTCGAGCTGCAATGAACGCTGGCAGATGCTGGGCGATGTGCTGCGCGGGCAGGCCTGCGCGCCGGCGCCGGTCGATTTCGCCGAGCGTGTGCGCGTTTCCGTGGCGGCCGAGCCGGAACCGGCGATGCAGGCGCGTGTCGAGCGCAGCCAGGACCGTCAGGAACGGCGTGTCGGTTGGCGACGCTGGGGCGGGGGGGCGGCGTTGGCCGCCTCCGTCGCGGCCGTGGCGATGTTCATGACCCGCGAGCAGCTGCCGGCCCCGGCCCCGCTGGACGCGCCGACCACCATCATCGCCAGCCAGGCCGAGCTTCCTGCCGCGCCGGTGACCGAAGCCTCTGCCGCCGAACAGGCGCTCGCCGTGGCGGCGGTGCCCGCTGCCGCGGTGGCTGCCGCCAGCCGCCGCCAGGAGGTGGCGACGGCACGCCGCGCCAGCGCCAGCGCCACGCGTACCCAGCAGGCTGCGCGCAGCGCCGCCGAGCGCAGTGCCGAGCCGCAGCGGGCGGTCGCCAGCCAGGCGCCGTTGGCCCCGGCCATGCCGGCGGCCGCCGCGCGGCAGTTCCCGTTCGGCGAGGTCGGCACTCTGCAGGCCAAGCCTTGGCCGCGCTCCAGTCTGGCCCCGGCCGCAGGTGGCGCGCTCAATGCGAGCTTCTCCACACAGGCGCCGCAGGCCGCGTTCTATCCGTTCGAGCCGCGCCTGCAGGAGTCGGCCGAATCGGCCGAACCCGCGCGCCGGCACCGCGACTGAGCATCGTCGCGCTGACGCTCCGCTCCGGCCTGTGCGCCGGAGCGTTCCCCCCCTTTGTTCCCTGACCCGGAGGTTCGTGTCTGATGACCGCCCGTATCCGTACCCATGCCCTGGCGCTGATCGCCATGACGCTCCCACTGGTGGCCTGCGCGCAGTCGCCGTCGCCGGCCACCGCTGCCGCGCCGGCGTCCGCTGCTGCACCCCGCGCGCCGGCGCCGCAGCTGGTCAGTGGCCTGCCGGACTTCACCCATCTGGTCGAACAGGTCGGGCCGGGCGTGGTCAATGTCGAGACCACCATCGTGCGCAGTAACCGCCAGGCACGCATGGCCGGGCCGTCCGATCAGGACATGCCGGAATTCTTCCGTCGCTTCTTCGGCCCGGACTTCCAGATGCCGGGGCAGGGCGCGGACGGTCCCGATGACGGCACCCCGAGCATCCGCGGCCGCGGCATGGGGTCGGGCTTCATCATCTCCGCCGACGGCTACGTGCTGACCAATCACCATGTGGTCGCTGATGCCAGCGAAGTGAAGGTCAAGCTTGGCGATCGCCGTGAGTTCACCGCCAAGGTGGTCGGCAGTGACCAGCAGTACGACGTGGCACTGCTCAAGATCGACGGAAAGAATCTGCCGACCGTGCGCGTGGGCGACTCCAACACCCTCAAGCCTGGGCAATGGGTGGTCGCGATCGGTTCGCCGTTCGGGCTGGACCACTCCGTCACCGCTGGCGTAGTCAGCGCGGTCGGCCGCAGCACCGGCGGCCCGGACCAGCGCTATGTGCCCTTCATCCAGACCGACGTGGCGATCAACCAGGGCAACTCCGGTGGCCCGCTGCTCAATACCCGTGGTGAAGTGGTCGGCATCAACTCGCAGATCTTCTCCGCTTCTGGCGGCTACATGGGGATCAGCTTCGCGATCCCGATCGACCTGGCGATGGGTGCGGTGGAGCAGATCAAGAAGACCGGCCGGGTCAGCCGCGGCCAGCTCGGCGCGGCGGTCGGCCCGATCGATGGCCTCAAGGCCCAGGGGCTGGGCCTGCCGGACAGCCGCGGCGCGCTGGTCAACGAGGTGGTCGCGGGCAGCGCAGCGCTCAAGGCCGGTATCGAGCCGGGAGACGTGATCCGCTCGGTCAATGGCAGCCCGATCAACACCTTCAGCGATCTGCCGCCGGCCATCGGCGCGCTGCCGCCGGGCAGCAAGGTGCGCCTGAGCGTGCTGCGCGATGGCAAGGAGCGGGAGATCACCGCCACCCTGACCGAGCTGGCCGAAGACGCCGAGCGTGGCGCCGCCCGTCCTGCCGCGGACGCGGCCAAGCCCGAGGCCGGCGCCAATGCCCTGCTGGGGCTGGAGGTGGCCGACTTGACCGCCCCGCAGCGCCAGCAGCTGGGCCTGTCGGCGGGCGAGGGCGTGCGCATCACCCGGGTCAACGGCCAGTCCGCGCGTGACGCCGGCCTGTCGCCGGGCCTGGTGGTGCTGCAGGTCGGCCGGACCCCGGTCGGCAGCGTGGCCGCGCTGAACAAGGCGTTGGGCGGCTACGCCAAGGGCGATGTGGTCATGCTGCTGATCCGCGCCAACGGCAACAGCGCCTTCGTGGCGGTCAAGGCCGGGCAGTAAGCCCCGCCCCGCCTACGTTTCCGGGCCCGCTTCGGCGGGCCCGGTCGTTTCTGGCGGGCCGATCACGCCAATCGCGGGCGGCCGCACGCGGGACCGGGCCGGCCATGCGATAATCCGCAGTCATCCTGACGACGCGACGCGCCGCCGCCACCTATGTCTTCTGATTCGATGCGGTTCATCCGCAACTTCTCCATCATCGCCCACGTCGACCACGGCAAGTCCACGCTGGCCGATCGCATCATCCAGCTTTGCGGCGGCCTCCAGGCCCGTGAGATGGAGGCGCAGGTGCTCGACTCGAACCCGATCGAGCGCGAGCGTGGCATCACCATCAAGGCCCAGTCGGTCTCGCTGCCGTATGTCGCCAAAGACGGCCACACCTACCACCTGAACTTCATCGACACCCCCGGGCATGTCGACTTCTCCTATGAAGTCAGCCGCTCGCTGGCCGCCTGCGAAGGCGCGCTGCTGGTGGTCGATGCGGCCCAGGGCGTGGAAGCACAGTCCGTTGCCAACTGCTACACGGCGGTCGAGCAGGGCCTGGAAGTGGTGCCGGTGATCAACAAGATCGACCTGCCCACCGCCGACATCGACCGTGCCAAGGCCGAGATCGAGGCCGTGATCGGCATCGACGCCACCGACGCGGTGGCCGTCAGTGCCAAGACCGGCCTGAACGTGGGCGACGTGCTGGAAGCGATCGTGCATCGCATCCCGCCGCCGGTGCCGCGCGATACCGACAAGCTGCAGGCGCTGATCATCGACTCGTGGTTCGATAATTACCTCGGCGTGGTCTCGCTGGTGCGCGTGATGCAGGGCCAGATAAAGGCCGGCGACAAGCTGCAGGTGATGTCCACCGGCCGCAACCACCAGGTCGACAACGTCGGCGTGTTCACCCCCAAGCGCAAGGTGCTGCCGGCACTGAACGCCGGTGAGGTGGGCTGGGTGACGGCCAGCATCAAGGACGTGCACGGCGCGCCGGTCGGCGACACCCTGACCCTGGCCGCCGACCCGGCCGCCACGCCGCTGCCGGGCTTCCAGGAAATGCAGCCGCGCGTGTTCGCCGGCCTGTTCCCGGTCGATGCCGAGGATTACCCGGACCTGCGCGAAGCGCTGGACAAGCTGCGCCTGAACGATGCCGCGCTGCGCTTCGAGCCGGAAAGCTCCGAGGCGATGGGCTTCGGCTTCCGCTGCGGGTTCCTGGGCATGCTGCACATGGAAATCGTGCAGGAGCGCCTGGAGCGCGAGTACAACCTGGACCTGATCAGCACCGCGCCGACCGTGGTCTATGAAGTGCTCAAGACCGACGGCAGCATCATCAACATGGACAACCCGGCCAAGCTGCCGCCGGTGAACATGGTCGATGAGATCCGCGAGCCGATCATCCGCGCCAACGTACTCACCCCCGAGGAGTACATCGGCAACAT
>Ga0308156_1002095_pt1 | contig 19088 bp, 16 predicted proteins | sample PhyAR2_FD_201041 | JGI IMG/M metagenome (GOLD analysis project Ga0308156, IMG submission 201041) | Phyllosphere microbial communities from UC Gill Tract Community Farm, Albany, California, United States - DLSL A.R2 | ecosystem: Host-associated > Plants > Phyllosphere > Unclassified | place: USA... | reverse complement strand
TTGCCCAGGTCATGCGCCAGGCAGGCCCAGCGCACGGGCAGTGGTGCATCCAGCTGGGCGGCGCGGTCCAGCACCATCATCACGTGGATGCCGGTATCCACCTCGGGGTGGTAGTCGGCGCGCTGGGGCACGCCCCAAAGGCGGTCCAGCTCGGGCAGCAGGCGGGCGAGTGCGCCGCAATCGCGCAGCACTTCGAACATGCGGGAGGGCCGGGCCTCCATCAGGCCGCGTGCCAGCTCCTGCCAGACGCGCTCGGGCACCAGCGCATCGACCTCGCCATCGGCGACCATCTGGCGCATCAGCGCGACGGTTTCCGGGGCAACGGAGAAGCCATGGAAGCGCGCCGCAAAGCGCGCCAGGCGCAGTATGCGCACCGGGTCTTCGCGGAAGGCATCGGTCACATGGCGCAGCACCCGGGCCTGCAGATCGGCCTGGCCGCCATAGGGGTCGGTCACCGGGTCGCTGCCATTCCAGCCGACGGGGGCGGCCATCGCATTGATCGTCAGGTCGCGCCGGGCCAGGTCCTGCTCCAGGGTCACATCGGGCGAGGTGGCGATGCTGAAGCCCCGGTAGCCCCGGCCGGACTTGCGCTCGGTGCGGGCCAGCGCATATTCCTCATGCGTGCGGGGATGCAGAAAGACCGGGAAATCCTTGCCGACCGGCACAAAGCCCTGGGCCAGCATGGCCTCGGGTGTGGAGCCGACGACCACCCAGTCGTGGTCATTCACCGGCAGTCCCAAGAGGCGGTCCCGCACTGCGCCGCCGACCATATATGTTTTCATCGCACGAGTTTACTTGCGTACCGGCTGCACATAGACGCCGCTGTCGTGCAGCTCGCCCTCGGCCGACTCGATGCGGGCCACGGCCTGCGGGCCGGCGCGGCTGACCAGCACCTCCAGCAGCGATTCGGACAGCGCCTGGGCAGCGGTGACAGAGGGAAAGAAGGAGGGGCTGTTGACGGCAAACAGCAGGGTTTCATCCGCCGCCAGTGACAGCGGCGAGGCCAGGCTGTCGGTCAAGGCCAGCACCTTGCAGCCTCGCGCACGGGCCAGTTCCACCGCATGCACGGTCTCCTGCGAGTAAGGCGCAAAGCTGATGGCGACCAGCACATCGCCCTGGTCGATCGCGCGCAGCTGCATCTCGCGCACGCCGCCCATGCCTTCGAGCAGATGCACCGAGCGGCGAAACAGGCGGTAGACATAGACCAGCGAAAAGGCCACCGGAAAGCAGGCGCGCATGCCCATCACATGCACCTGGCCGGCCTTCTCCAGCAGTTTGGCGGCGGTCACCAGGCGCGCTGCGCTGTGCTGCTCGGTCAGGTCGAGGTTGCTGCGCTGCATCGCAAACATCTCGGCGGTGAGCTGCTTGTCGCGCGCGCGGCCCAACAGGCTGCGGGCCCGCTCACCATACTGGTTGCCCGCCTCGCTGGCCAGGCCCATGTCAGCGGTCAGCGCCTGCTTGAACGGGTTCCAGCCCTCAAAGCCGCAGGTCTGGGCGAAGCGCACCAAGGTGGTGGGCGGCACCTGCGCATGCTGGCCGACGGTGCGCATCGATTGGGTCACCACATCGTTGGGGTGGTCGAGCACATAGCGCGCCACTTGCTGCAGCGAAGGGCTCAGGGAGGCAAAGCGGTCTCGCAGTTGGTCGATTACGCCCATGGCGGCGGGTCTTTCTTCAGATTTAGGGAAATCACGGGTAGCTATTGTGCGATATGGAACATATGATCCAAAAAAAATAAATAAGGAGCAAAAGTTCTGAAACGCCGCAAGGCACTGGCCGGTACCAATGGGGTGCCAGGAGGATGATGGTTATGCAAGGAAAAATGGGTGTGAAGCGCGCGGTGGCACTGGCGGCGCTGGCGTGTGCCTCCGTGGCGGCGATGGCGCAAGGCAGCAGTACGCTGGACAAGATCAAAAGCTCGGGCGCCATCACGCTGGGCTACCGCGAGGCCTCGTTCGGCTTCTCCTACCTGGACGCCAACCTCAAGCCCATCGGCTACAGCATGGACATCTGCGCACACATCCTGGAGGCGGTCAAAACCAAGCTCCAGCTGCCGGCGCTGAAGGTGAACTACCAGGCCGTCACGTCGGCCAACCGCATTCCGCTGGTGCAAAACGGCACGGTGGATCTGGAATGCGGCTCGACCACCAACCTGGTGGAGCGCCAAAAGCAGGTGGCCTTCTCGCCGGACATCTTCCGCTACAACGTGCGCATGCTGGTCAAGAAGAGCTCGGGCATCCAGAGCATTGCCGATCTGCAGGGCAAGTCGGTGGCCACCACCACCGGCACCACGTCGTTCCGCCTGCTGCGCCAGGCCGACCGTGCCAGCAAGCTCGACATCACCAATGTGCCGGGCAAGGACCATACCGAGTCCTTCCTGCTGGTGCAGGGCGACAAGGCTGCCGCCTTTGTGCTGGACGATATCCTGCTGGCCGGCCAGATCGCCAATGCGCGCGATCCGCAGAACTACGAGATCGTTGGCGAGAGCCTGCGCACCGAGAACCAGGCCCTGATGCTGCGCAATGACGACCCGGCCTTCAAGCAGCTGGTGGACGAGACCGTCACCGGCCTGATGCAATCGGGCGAGATGGAAAAGCTCTACAACCGCTGGTTCATGTCGCCGATTGCACCCAAGGGCATCAACATCAACTACCCGCTGAATGCCGAAACGCGTGATGCCTTTGCCAACCCCTCATCCAAGGGAATCTGAGCGTCCGTTGGCGATTGAACACGGGCCGCGATGAAGCAATCGACGAGGACCAGGGGCCAGGCCCCTGGTCTTTTTGCGCTATTGCGGCACCAGGCCTGCGGCCTTCACCAGCTGTGCATGCAGGCTGATCTCCTGCGCAATGGTTTGCTGGAACTGCTCCGGCGTCGTGGGCGCCACTTCCATGCCCACGTCCTGCAACTGCTGCTTGATGTCGTCGCGCAGCAAGATGGCCTGCACCTGGCGGTTGAGCGCATCGACAATCGGGCGCGGCGTGCGCGCCGGGGCCAGCAGGCCGATCCAGGTCTGCATCACCATGTCGGGAATGCCGGCCTCCGCCATCGTCGGCACCTCGGCAATCAACGGCGAGCGCTTGTCGCTCATCAGCGCCAGCGCCGTGAGCTTGCCCGATTTGAGGTGGGGCAGGGCTTCGGGCAACGGCGCAAACAGCAGGTCCACATTGCCGCCGAGCATGTCGTTGATGGCGAGGGCGCCGCCCTTGTACGGCACATGCGTCATCTGCAGCTGGCTCCGGGTCTCGAACATCAGCGCCGCCAGATGCTGGGGGCTGCCTTCGCCCGAGCTGGCATAGGTCACGACGGTGGGCTGGGCCTTGGCAGCGGCCAGCACGGCAGCGGCGTTGGGGAATTTCTTGCGGTCCCTGACCACCAGCACCATGGCCTGGTTCGCCAGTTTGGTGATGGGCGCAAAGTCGGCCTGCGGGTCGTAGGGCAGGTCCTTGAAGATGCTTTTGTTGGTGGTCAGAAAGGACGCCGGCGAGGCCATCAGGGTGTAGCCATCGGGGCTGGCCTTGGCAACGGCCGGCAGGCCGATGCGGCCTGAGGCGCCCGCGCGGTTGTCGACGATGAAAGGCTGGCCGGTGCCGGCCTGCAGCTGCTGGCCCACCAGGCGCGCGATCATGTCCACACCGCCGCCTGCGGGCAGGGCGACCACCACTTTGACGGGGTGGTTCGGATAGCTGGCAGTCTGCGCCTGCGTGCTGAAGGCCAGCAGACCCAGCGATGCTGCCAGGCTGATAAGGTGGAGACGACGATGCATGGTGAACACTCCTGAAAAGTCAATGCGTGCAGACCGGGGCGGGATCGGCTTCCTGCAGGTAACGCGCGAGCCGCAGGCGGCTGATGGCCGCAATCTCGTTCAGCGCCAGTTGCAGCTCCGTCTGCCGGGTGTGCCCCAGGCGCTGCTCGAACACAAGCAAGGCCGATGCCAGGCTGTGCTGGCGGATGCAGAGAATGAAGGGAAAGCCAAAGCGCTCACGGTAGGCGCGGTTCAGACCATCCCAACGCTGGGCCTCGGCGGCCTGCAGCTGGCCCAGTCCCAGGCTGGCCTGCTCGTCGGTGGATGCGGCATTCATCGCCCCTGTTCGGGCCAGCTCGCCGCCCAGCTCCGGGTGGCCCGCATAAAAGCGGATGCGCGCCGGTTCATCCAGACCGGCGACCACGGCCAGCATGGCGCTGTGCAAGGCATCGGCGCTGGCAAAGGGGCGCAGCGCCACGGTCTGCGCTGCCACCCAGGGCGCATGCTCCCAGATGTCGGCCATCGCTGCGCAGAAGTCGTCGGGGCTGCAATGGTTGAGGTAGTCAAGGCGTTCAGCAGGTGTCATGCAGCCCATGCTAGGGCTGCAGAGCATTGCCGTCCATCATAGGTTTGGCAATGATGCATGCGCAAAATTAGTACAATCGCGGCATTCCGGAGAGACCCCTTATGCGCCATTCGCTTGTACCTACCGCGCTGCGCTATGCGGACCAGGTCGCCCGCTCGGGCTCGATCCAGAAGGCTGCCCGCGAGTTGCATGTGGCAGCCTCCGCCATCAACCGCCAGATTCTGGCGCTGGAAGAGGAGCTGGGCGTTCAGCTGTTCGAGCGCATGCCGCGCGGCATGCGGCTGACGGCCTCCGGTGACGCGCTGATCACGATGGCCCGCCGCTGGCGCCAGGATGAGACCCGCATGGTGGCCGAGGTGCGGCGCATTCAGGGCATCCACCAAGGCCATGTGTCGCTGGTGGCGATGGACAGCCATGCCACCGGCGTGTTGCCAGCGCTGGTCGAGGCGCTCAATGCCGAGCACCCGCTGGTCAGCCTGTCCGTCGAGCTGAGCACCCCCGACGATGCCGAGACCGCGCTGATGACCGGCAAGGCCGACCTGGCCGCCATCTTCAACCTGGCGCCACGCCGTGAGCTGCTGGTGCTGTGGAAAGCCCAACTGCCGCTGGGCTGTGTCGTGGCTCCGGGCCATGCGCTGGCCGGGCGCAAGACCGTCAGTTTTCAAGAGGCCACCGCCTACCCGATCGCGCTGCAAAGCCGCGCCATCACCATCCGCCGCCTGCTGGAGGCGCAGTTCAGCTGGCTGTTCAAGGATGCGCGGGGCTTTGTCGAAAGCAATTCGCTGCAACTGGTCAAACAGCTGGCGCTGGGCGGGCAGCGCCTGATCTTTACCTCGGAGCTGGACGTGGCGCCCGAACTGGCGGCCGGTGCGCTGGTGTTCATCCCCATTCGCGACCAGGGCGCCGAGCCGCAGGACATCAGCGTGGCGGTGGACGCCACCCGGCCGCCGGGCCCGGTGGTCAAGCTGGTGGCCCAGCAGCTGATCGCGGCCTTGCAGGCCAGCCTGGACCAGGCCCGCCAGCCCCGTCACTCCAGCACTTCGGTCTAGGAACCCGTTCAAAGTCTGCAGGGCGCTCAGCGCCATGCGCTGCGCTGCGCGGTTCGCTGCGCGCCGTTGTGGCCGATCCCGCCGCAGGGGGCAAGGGGCTTGCAGACGCTGCTTGAGCCATGATGTATTCACCAACCATATAAGCTCTTTGCATTAGCAGCACTTCCTCGCTATGCTGCCGGGCTGGCCTCAGAGGCCGATCCTGCATATGACAAAGAGGGAGGGGGCGTTATGTGGACAACCATTGGCGTGGTGCTGGTGACCATGGCATTGACGTTTGCCGGTCTGTGGGTGCTGCTCAAGTTCGGCATGCGCTGGTATTTTTCGCGCATGCTCAGGCACGCCCAGGCGCTGGGCAGCGCCCCGCAAGGTGTGGTGGCGCGCATCACGATGCAGTTGGACAAGCTGCAGTTCAGCGACCCGCAGGTGCGCAAGGTGATAGAGGAATGCAAGGCCCTCGGTTATGCATCGGCCGGGCGCTACACGGTGGATGAAATGCCTGGTGTCAAGATCTGGGCGGGCACGCATGCGCAAAACGGCAGTCTGGCCTTGGTGCTGGAGCTGGCGGACCGCTATTTCTCTGCCGATGTGATCCGGTTCTATGGGGAGGGCGCCGCGCTGGGGGCGGGCACCAACCCGGTGTTCCAGGCCGACCATTATCCCCGCCATGTCCAGTACCGCCAGTTTCCGCGCGATACGGCCATGCAGGAGCTGACGCAGTGGCTGGAGGCCCAGCCTTCGCCCTCTGCGGTGGTCGCTGCCACCCCCAAAAATCTGCGCCAGCTCAATGCCCGCATGTATGCGGAGATGATGGATTTTCAACTGGCGCAACCCATGCCCGGCCTGGAGGCCTGGAAGCGCATGGCGTTGCAGGATGCCGCTGCCGTGGGCAGTACCGTGCCAACCTTGACGGAGCAGCAATGGCAGGCCGTCTACGATGCACAACGGGAGAGCCAGCAATCAGCCACCGAAGAGGCCCTGCAAGACCATGTGCTGCGCAGCGGGCAGGTATCAGCCGCGCAGTGGCAGGCGATGGCCCATGGTCTGGTCTATGTCTATGCGCACCTGCGTGCAGACGAGGTCGCAGAACGCGCATTGCGCCGCAGTGCGTGGACGGCCGATGTACCCCAGGTGCAAGCGCTGCTGCGCCAGAACCTGGCGCATGCCGAGCTGTTTGAAGCGGTCCAGCGTTTGCTGCCGGAGGACGAGCGTTTTGCCTACCTCATCAGCGTCAATGCCCCGCTGAATGCGCGGGTGTACCGGCCGCAGGCTTTGTGACACCACGGAGAGGCTGGCGGCCCTCAGCGCTCGGCGCGGTAGGGCTCGTCCACCGCGACAAAATCCTGCTCGGCCAGCGCCGCATCGATCCAGGCCTTGACGCCGGGCAATTGGTGCACGCGCTCGATATAGGCGGCGATCTCGCCGGGGACCGGCAACTGGTAGGTCTTGAGGCGCGAGCACACCGGCGCGTAGTAGGCATCGGCGATGCTGAATTGGTCAAACAGCATGGGCCCGCCATGCTGGGCCAGCAGGTGGCTCCACATGCTGCACAGGCGCTCGACGTTCTTGCGCACGGCGGCGTTGTCGCGCCAGACAATCCGGCCGACTTCGGCAAGATCGGCTTCGATGTTCATCGGGCAGGCGCTGCGCAGTGCGGTGAAGCCCCCGTGCATCTCTGCGCAGATGCTGCGGGCGCTGGCGCGGGCAGCCTTGTCCTGGGGCCAGAGCTGCTTGTCCGGGAACTGCTCGGCCGCGTACTCGGCAATCGCCAGGCTGTCCCAGACGCTGATATCGCCATCGCGCAGCAGCGGCACCGTACCGGTGGGGCTGATGGCCGTCATCGTGCGCTTGAACTCGGACTGGCTGTCAAAGCCATCAAAGCGGATCAGCTTTTCCTCGAAAGGGATGCCTGCCTGGCGCAGCAGCACCCAGGCGCGCATGGACCAGGAGGAGTAATTTTTGTTGCCGATATAAAGCTGCAGCATGATCTCAATCGATTAATGGATGAAAATGTCCGGGGCCCTGTGCAGAACTCCCGCTCTATGGGACGAGTGCGGAGCATCCGCTACCGCGCTCAGACCCCGGCAGGGGAGGTGCAGAGGGTGCCCGGTTTGACACCGCAAGCACAGGCCCCCAAGCGGCGTAGCAGTCCCTAGGACGCGCCCAGCGGCCACACCACGCCGTTGTCATTGAGGATGGCATCCAGCGGCAGGTCATGGGCTTCGGGCTCGAAGTCGTCGACAAAGCCGTTGGTAAAGCCCAGGCCGACGGTGAAGGGGCGTGGCTCCAGCGCGGCCAGCGTGCGGTCATAAAAACCGCCGCCGTAACCCAGGCGGTAGCCACCCGGGCCATAGCCCACGCAGGGCACAAACAGCAGGGTCGGCACCACCAGTTCGGTATTTTGCGGCTTGGGGATATCGTAGGCGTCCATCTCCATCGGGCAGCCGGGGTACCAGGCATGGAAGCTCAAGGTCTTGTGCTGCTTGTTGACGACTGGCAGGGCGATGCGGCGCAGCTTGGGCTCGTCCATCAACGCACCGTCTTCCTTCCAGCGGTGCAGCGCTGGCAGCGGATCAAACTCGCCTTTGATCGGCCAGTAGGCGCCGATGACGGCATCCTGGCGTTCCATCAGCCAAAAACGCAGCACTTGCTGGAGCTGTTCGGCGCGCTCCAGACGATCGGGCATATGCAGACGCTGTTCGATGAGCGCTTGGCGCACGGCTTTTTTATCCATTGCAAATATCCCTACAGAAACACGCTGGGTCAGCCATTCTGACACCCAAAACTGCTGCTCCCGGCAAATGGGTTACCGTGAAAACCAGGTATCGTGGGGACCGCTTGGGGTGGATTCGGTAAGGGCATGTAAGCGGATGCCTCGGATTGCCGACCTTGTGGCTGCCGGCGGCGGTGGCGGTGTGTATGATTTTAGGGTTCACCTGGGCGCCGCTGGATAGCGCCGCCGTCTTGCAACCTGGAGCGGCTATGCGTCGGAATGTTTTCACCCCCTTGATGGCGGCCTTGCTGGCCTGCAGCGCCTGGCCGCTGGCTGCGCAGACGATTTTGCAGGGCGCGACGGCCGCGCAGACCTCGGTGCAAACGCCTGTGCAACTGCAGTCAAGTCCGTCGGTCAGCAGCGGCATGGTCAACGACGATGTGATCGTTGACATGCAGCAGGCCTTCCGCAAACGCGAGAAGAACAAGCTCACCCAACTGCTGCCCAATGCGCGCGGCCATGTGCTGGAGCCCTGGGCCGCCTACTGGGAGCTGCGTGCCCGCCTGAACGAGGCCACGCAGGACGAAGTGCAGGCCTTTCTGACCCGCTGGGCCGGCACCTACCAGGAAGACCGGCTGCGCAACGACTGGCTGCGCCTGTTGGGCCAACGCCGCGACTGGAGCAATTTCGATGCGATGTACCCGGCGTTCCGCATGGGCGACGACCGCGAACTGCGCTGCTATGCGGCAGTGATCGATCTGGCCAAGGGCGGCGAGCGTGAGGCGCTGGCCCACACGGTCAAGAGCAATTGGTATGCGCAGCGCGATTCGGAGGATGGCTGCAACCTGGCGGCGTCCGAGCTGTTTTCTGCCGGCGGCCTGCAGGCCGATGACATCTGGCGCAGGGCGCGCCAGACGATGGAGGCGGGCCGCCCCCGCGCCGCCCGCGCTGCGGTGGAAGTGGTCGCCCCCATGCAACTGCCCGCGTTTGCCACGATGCTGCAATCGCCCAGCAAATTCCTGACGGCCCAGGCCAAGACGTCTTCGAAGGAGCAGCAGGAGCTGGCCACGTTGGCGCTGATCAAGCTGGCCGCGGACAACCCTGATGGTGCGGCGACCTTGATGGAGGGCCGCTGGAACGAGCTGCTGACGCAGCCGCGCCGTGACTGGGTCTGGGGAGTGATCGGCAAGACCCAGGCGACGCGGCTGTCGCCCGATGCGATGACCAGCTTCGCGAAGGTCGGCAAGGATGCCAACCTGAGCGACGACCTGCTGGCCTGGAAGACCCGCGCCGCGCTGCGGGCCGGCCAGTGGCAGCAGGTGCGCAAGAGCATCGAGGCGATGAGCGCCGAAGAGCGCGAAGACCCGACCTGGATGTACTGGCAGGCCAAGGCCTTGCAGGCCGGGCGCATCAGCGAGGCGCAGACCCAGCAGTCGCGCCAACTGCTGCAAAAGATTGCCGGGACGCAAGGCTTCTACGAGCAGCTGGCGCAGGAAGAGCTGGGCCAGCCCATCGTCATCCCGGCGCAGCCGGTGCCTATCGATGCGCAGGCGCGTGAGTCGGTGCGCAGCAATGCGGGCCTGGCACGTGCGCTCTATGCGATCCAGCTGGGGCTGCGCAGCGAAGGCGTGCGCGAGTGGAACTACATGACCAATCTGCACCAGCGCGGCGGCATGGACGATGCCCAGTTGCTGGCCGCTGCCGAGCTGGCCTGCCAGCGCCAGATCTGGGACCGCTGCATCAACACCAGCGAGCGCACCAAGACGGTGGTCGATGTGGGCCAGCGCTACCCGATGCCGTTCAAGGAAGCCGTGGTCAGCCGCTCGCGTGAGATCGGGCTGGATCCCGCCTATGTCTACGGCCTGATCCGCCAGGAAAGCCGTTTCATCATGGATGCGCGCTCGGGCGTGGGTGCCTCGGGCCTGATGCAGATCATGCCGGCGACCGCCCGCTGGACCGCCCGCAAGATCGGCATGACCGACTTCACGCCGGCCAGCATCAATGACCGCGACACCAATATCACGTTGGGCACCGCCTACCTGAAGCTGGCGCTGGACGATTTCGACGGCTCGATGGCGCTGGCTGCGGCTGGCTACAACGCCGGCCCCGGCCGGCCGCGCAACTGGCGCAACGGCCCGGTGCTGGACGGTGCCATTTGGGCCGAGAACGTGCCCTTTGCCGAGACGCGCGACTACGTAAAAAAGGTGCTCTCCAACACGACCAGCTACGCGGCCATTCTGACCGGCCAGCCCCAGTCGCTGCGTGCGCGCCTGGGCTCGGTGGGCCCCAAGCCCGAGGGCGAGCCGGACCTGTCCAAAGAGCTGCCCTGAGAGCGAAGAGACTTACTGGTTGGACAGCAGCGCGCCCTCGCGCCGTGCGGCGCCTGAGCGCTCCAGGTCGGCCACCAGCGATGCATGCCACTGCGCCAGGTCCTGGTCGGCAAAGTAGCGCTGGTGAAGCAGGCCGTAGTAGGGCGTAGCGGCCAGCCAGGCCTGCACCTGCGCCAGCGGCAGCTGCTGCCATTCCAGCAACTTGTACTTGAGCAGCACCTTGGCGGCATAGAGCGCATGGCGCTCGGGGCTTTGCACAAAGCGCTCCAGCCGCTGGCGCGCGGTCTGCAATGCGGTGGTCACATCGCTGAACGCACTGCCATGGCCGGGCAGCACCAGGCGGGGCTGCAGGCGCTCGATCACATCCAAGGTGGCAGCCACCTCGTCAAAGGCCGCGGTGCCCTCGATCTCCGGAAAGACCACGCCAAAGCCGTTTTCCCAGAGCGCGTCGGCCGAGATCAGGGTGCGCGAGGCGGGCTCGAACAAAATCACCGAATGCGGATCATGGCCGGGCGCGGCATGGATTTGCCAGCGCTGCTCGCCGAGCTGGGTGTCGGTGCCGGGCTGCAGCACCCCGTCTATCTGAAAACGCGGGCAGTCCTGGCCGGTGGGGCGGTAGCTCAGCTGGTTCTCGTCCCAATCGATGACGGCCTGCGCATGGCCGGGTGCAATGCCGGTGCGGGCCTGGGGCCAGCGCTGCTGCAAGGCGGCATTGCCGCCGCAGTGGTCGCTGTGCAAATGGGTGTTGACGATGCGCTGCAGCGGCGCACCTTGCAGGCTGGCCTCGACAAGATGCACGGTCTGCTCGGCATGGATGCAGTAGCCGGTATCGACCACCGCCGTGACGCCACGCACAAACACGGCATTGTTGGCGGACAGCCAACCGCGCTCGATGAACTGGAGATCGGCGGGCAGCGGCAGGGCGGAGGCGGGCATGGTGGGGTCTGGCGGCGGGGGTGAACATGGTCTGACCCCCCAGCCTAGCAGACAAGCACCGGCGGCGCATGGCCGGCTGGCACCCAGGCGTCAACGGGGCCGCTGCGCAGCAGTGGGGGCCAGCATAAAGGGCTGGCCAGCCTGCTCGGGCGCGGCCAGCGTATCGGACTCGTCCTTGAGCTGCACGCCCGAGAGCTGGCGCTGGCGCGCCTGCTGCATCAGGTAGTGCAGCTTGTGCACCGCCTGCGCATAGCTCAGCCCCTGTTCGCGCACATTGGAGATGCAGTTGCGCGACTCGTCGGTCATGCCCGGGCGGGGCTGCCAGGTCATGTACAGACCCATGCTGTCGGGGGAGCTCAGGCCCGGGCGCTCGCCGATCAGCACCACCACCAGCGAGGCGCCCAGGGCTGCGCCAATCTCGTCGCCCAGCGCGACCCGGGCATTGCGCACCAGGCTGATCGGGCCGACGCGCCATTGCTCGGCCAGCGCCGGCAGCATCTGGCGCAGAAAGGGCAAGGCATTGCGCTCGATCGCCAGCGATGACAGGCCATCGGCGACGACGAACACCACATCGGCCGGGGCGCCCGGCAGGCCCTGGAGCAGGCTGCGCGACGCCGTGTCCAGGCGCCGGCCCAGATCCGGCCGCTGCAGGTAGGTGGGGCGGTCCTGCGCGGCGCTGTGCAGGCGCAGGACCGGCTGGCCCGGCGGTGCCAGTGTCTGCAGCTCGCCAGCGAGCAGGTCCATATCCACTTCGGTATGCACGGCCATACGCGCCTGGGCATGGGCCAGCGCAAAGTCCAGATGCGCGCGCGTAGGCAGGCTGGTGCCGGCGCGGCCCAGCGCAATGCGGGCGCTGGTGAACTGGCGCAGGCGCTCCCAGGGGTTGGGGGTGACGGTCGCGCTGGCGGGCTCGGCGGCGGCGGGCAGCGGTGCGGGGGCGGAGGGGCGTGGGGACATGGGCAGCGGTCAGTTGAGCTGGGCCAGCGCTTGCGAGAAGGGGGCGGGCAGGCCATCGGCCAGGCGCAGGCCTGGGCCCCCGGACTGGGCAATGCCCATGGTCTGCAACCAGGCTTCGAACTCCGGCGTGGGCCGCAGGCCCAGGGTCTTGCGCAGGTAGAGTGCGTCGTGGAAGGACGTGGTCTGGTAGTTCAGCATGATGTCGTCCGAGCCCGGAATGCCCATGATGAAGTTGATGCCGGCCACGCCGAACAAGGTCAGCAGCACGTCCATGTCGTTCTGGTCGGCCTGGGCATGGTTGGTGTAGCAGATGTCGCAGCCCATCGGCAGGCCCAGCAGCTTGCCGCAGAAATGGTCCTCCAGCCCGGCGCGGATGATCTGCTTGCCGTCGTAGAGGTACTCGGGGCCAATAAAGCCGACCACGGTGTTGACCAGCAGCGGCTGGAACTTGCGCGCCACCGCATAGGCACGTGCTTCGCAGGTCTGCTGGTCCAGCCCATGGTTGGCGCCGGCCGACAGCGCGCTGCCCTGGCCGGTTTCAAAGTACATGGCGTTGTTGCCGATGGTGCCGCGTGCCAGGCTCTGCGCCGCGTCATAGCCTTCCTGCAGCAAGGCCAGGTCAATGCCAAAGCTGCGGTTGGCATCCTGCGTACCTGCGATGGACTGGAACACCAGGTCCACCGGCACGCCGCGCTCAATGGCCTCGATGCTGGTGGTCACATGGGTGAGCACGCAGGACTGCGTGGGAATCTGGTACTGCTGGATGACCTCGTCGAGCATGAAGAGCAAGGTGCTGACGGCGGCGATGCTGTCGCTGGCCGGGTTGATGCCGATGACGGCATCGCCATTGCCATACATCAGGCCGTCGAGCAGGCTGGCGGCAATACCAGAGGGGTCATCGGTGGGGTGGTTGGGCTGCAGGCGGGTGGACATGCGGCCGGGCAGGCCGATGGTATTGCGAAAGCGGGTGACAACGCGGCATTTCTGCGCGATCAGGATCAGGTCCTGGTTGCGGCAGAGCTTGGAGGTGGCGGCCACCATCTCCGGGGTCAGGCCCGGTGCCAGTGCGCTCAACGCGGCTTCATGGGCGGCGTCGGACAGCAGCCAGTCGCGAAAGCCGCCCACCGTTAGGTGCGCCACCGGGGCAAAGGCGGCGCGGTCATGGCTGTCGATGATGAGGCGGGTGACTTCGTCGCTCTCATAGGGCACGAGTGCCTCTTGCAGGAAGTGGGCCAGCGGCAGATCGGCCAGCGCCATCTGCGCGGCGACGCGCTCGGTGTCATGCCGGGCCGCGACGCCGGCCAGGTTGTCGCCCGAGCGGGCCGGTGTGGCCTTGGCCATCAGCTCGCGCAGCGATGCAAACACATGGCGTTCGGCGCCAACGGTATGGGAATGGGGCATGGTTGCAGCGCTTCCTCAGGGGGTTGTCTCGCCGGGGGCGTCGGCCACCAGGTGGTGGCGGCTGTACAGCGCAAAGTAGGCGACGAAGACAGCGTATACGATGACGGCGCCAATGAGAACCCGGGGATCGACCAGAAAACCGGCCACCACGGCGATGCAGGCCAGCACCAGCGCGATGCCCGAGGTGAACACGCCCCCCGGGGTGCGGTAGGCGCGGGGCAGGTTCGGCTCCTTGATGCGCAGCCAGATGTGCGCGGCCATCATCATCACGTAGGAGATCGTGGCGCCAAACACCGCAACGAGGATCAGCAGATCGCCCTGGCCGGTCAGCGACAGCGCAAAGCCGATGGCGCCGGGTACCAGCAGCGCCAGGTAGGGCGTCTTGCGCTGCGTGGTCAACGACAAACCCCGGGGCAGGTAGCCGGCGCGGGACATCGCGAACACCAGGCGCGAGTAGCCGTAGATGATCGAGAAGAAGCTGGCAATCAGCCCGGCCAGGCCGACAAAGTTGACGAAGCGGCTGATCCAGCTGGGGCCACCCAGCACCTTGCTCGATTCGAGCGCCTCGACCAGCGGGTTGCCCGAGTTCATCAAGGCCGCTGCACCGGCGCCGCCCGGTGCCAGCACCAGGATCAGGCCGCAGAACAGCACCAGCACGGCGATGGCGCCGATCAGTCCCCTGGGCAGATCGCGGCGCGGGTCCTGCGCTTCTTCGGCGGCCAGCGGCACGCCCTCCACCGCCAGAAAGAACCAGATGCCGTAGGGGATGCAGGCCCAGATGCCCAGGTAGCCAAACGGCAGGAACTCGCTGGCGCCCCAGGCGTCTGTGGGGGCGATGTCGAACAGGTTGCTGACCTGGAAATGCGGCACCATCGCGGCGATGAAGACCACCAGCGCAACGACTGCCAGCGCGGTAACGGCAAAGATCAGGCGCAGGGCCTCGCCGGCGCCATAAATGTGGATGCCCAGAAAGACGGCATAGAAGCCCAGGTAGACCATCCAGCCATCGATGCCGAACAGCGACTGGCAGTAGGCGCCGATAAACGTGGCAATCGCCGCCGGTGCAATCGCGTACTCCATCAGGATTGCCACGCCGCAGAGAAAGCCACCCCAGGGCCCAAAGGCGCGCCGCGCAAAGCCGTAGCCGCCACCGGCCGTGGGTGCGATGGTGGCCAGCTCGGCGAGTGCAAAGCACATGCAGGTGTACATCGTGGCCATCAGCGCCGAGGCCACCAGCAGGCCACCCCAGCCGCCGGTCTTGAGGCCGAAGTTCCAGCCGGCATAGTCGCCCGAGATGACATAGGCCACGCCCAGGCCGACCAGCAGCAGCCAGCCGGCGGCGCCGCGCCGCAGCTGGCGCTGCTCGAAATAGTTGCTCGGGTGCGCGGCGCTGGCGCCTGCAGGGGGTGCGTTATCGGCCATGGCCTACCTCGTGAACTGTGGTGCTTCCCATGGTGGCAAGAATGCGGGCTGCGCTCTATCCGATTTCGGCAAATCTGGATCAGGGGAAGGCTGGGTTGACCTTGGTCCGCTTTTTGCATGACCATGCCGGTATGCCTCGCCACGCCACAGCGCCTCCATGTCCTTGAGCGCCCCTTGTCCATCGCCCACGCTGAGCAGCCGCCGGGCGGAGCACAGCGCCGCTGCAGGCGCGCCAGCGGCGCAGGTGGCGCAGACCTGTGATGTCGACGAGCAGGCGGCCCTGCTGCAGGGCTGGAACCAGCGCTATGAGCAGCTGTCAGCGGGCAGCTTCGAGGGCCGGGTGACCAGCCTGCATCTGGGGCCCATCCAGGCCTGGCGCGAGTTCTCCAGCCAGGCACTGCACCAGACCGGGGCATTGCGCGCCGGGCAACTGGCCATCGGGCTGCCCAGCAGCATTCCGGGCAACACCATGTTCTGCAACCGCTCCTGCAGCGAAGGGCATGCGATTGTGTTTTCGGGCGATGGCCCCTTCGAGTTTGTCTCGCCGGGTGGCCTGGAGATCATTGATTTTGTCGTGGAGCAGGGGAGCCTGGAGCCCTACCTGACCGCCAGCGAGCGCGAGCAGCTGCAGGCCCAGCTGGCGCAGCCGCATCTGCGGCCGGTGTCGGCCCATGAGCGCTGGCGCCTGCCGATTCTGCTGTCCGACATGCAGCAGTGCCTGGCGCAGACGGCGCCCGGGGCCTTGCCGCCCCAGCAGCTCGACGAGATGGCCGGCGATGTGCTGGCCGCCATTGCCGCCGTGCTGCGCGATGGGGTGGGCAGCGAGGCCGATGAACAGCTGTCGTACCAGCGGCGTGCGCATATCGTCAGCCTGGCGCGGGAGCGGGTGGTGGCGACCGGTGCAGATGGCTCATTGACGGTGGAAGACCTGTGCCAGGCGCTGGCGGTGAGCCGCCGGGCTTTGCAGTACTCGTTCCAGGAAGTGCTGGGCATCTCGCCGCAAAGCTATCTGCGCGCGGTGCGCCTCAATGGTGCACGCCGCGCGATCAAGCAGGGCAGCAGCGTCTCCGATGCCGCACTGGCCTGGGGCTTTTGGCACTTTGGCCGCTTTGCGCAGGAGTACAAGGCGCTGTTTGCCGAGCTGCCGTCCCAGACCTGCAAGCGCTACCGCTGAGCGGCGCGCGCCTGGTATCAGCCGCGCGCGTCTGCTGCCAGCTCCGGCAGGCCGCGCAATGCGGCATACACGGGGGTGAAGTCGCCTTCGGTCATGTCAAACAGCTGCTGGAAATCGTCGATGACGAAATAGGTCTGCTGGTACGTGTCGATCTTGTAGCGGGTGCGCATCGTGCGCTCCAGCGACAGCGGCAGACGCTGGGGCAGCGGGCTGGTGACGGCATGCTGCAGCTCACCCGATGAGCTCAGGATGCCGGCGCCATAGGCGCGGATCTCCCCTTGCTCGCGGATCAGGCCGAACTCGATCGTGTACCAGTACAGGCGGCTGAGCATTTCGCAGGCTCCCAGGCGCTCGGCCTTGAGCCCGCCCTGGCCGTAGCGCTGCACATAGTCGGCAATCACCGGGTTGAACAGCAAGGGCACATGGCCGAAGAGGTCATGGAAGATATCGGGCTCGACCACATAGTCGAACTCTTCGGGCTTGCGGATCCAGTCGGTGACCGGAAACTTGCGGTTGGCCAGCAGGCTGAAAAATGGCACCTCGGGGATCAGGCCCGGTACGGCCACGATCTCCCAGCCTGTCGCCTGGCGCAGGCGCTGGTTGATGTCTTCAAAGCGGGGAATGCGGTCTTCAACGCCCAGCGAGGGCAGCGCATCGATGAAGGCCTGGCTCGCCAGCCCCGGCAGCAAAGCCTTTTGGCGCGCATACAGACGCCGGTAGGTGTCGTGGTCGGCCTCGGTGTAGGCGGCGTAATCTTGCGCGCAGGTGTAGTCCTCCTGCGCGCGGCTGTAGTCGCCGCGGGGTGGGCGGTCGGATTGTCCATAAACCACAGGTGCTTGTCCCATGCTGTGCTCCTTCATTTTTTATAGAGACCAGCCGGGCACCCGCAGTTGATGGGCTGCAGGCGCTCAGTTGGCCTTGATCTTGATCGTGTTGATCAGAAACTGAAACTTGCGTCCTTCCTGCGAAACAAAGTGCGACAGCTCCTTGAGGCGCATGTCTTCCGGGCCAATGCCCATCTTCAGATATTCGGCCTTGAAGCGCGGGTCGGTCAGTGCACCTTGGAACGCGTAGGCGTACTTCTGTGCTTCCTGGTCAGGCAGGCTGGCGGGCGCAAATACCCCGAACCAGGTGGACACATCAAAGCCCGGCACCGCTTCGTTCACCGGCGGCACCTGGGGCAGGGCGACATTGCGGTCCGAGGTCGTCACCGCCAGTGCCAGCAGTTCGCCGGACTTGATCAGCGGCAGGGCCGAGGCCAGGTTGTCGAACACCACATCGATCTCGCCACCCAGCAAGGCCTTCTGGGCCGGTGCGGCGCCGGCATAAGGCACGCTGGGCATCTGCAGGTTGGCCAGCGACTTGAGCATCTCGCCGGAGATATGGCCGATACTGCCGTTGCCGCCCGAGCCCATCTTCAACGTGCCGGGGTGGCCCTTGATGTAGGCCACCATCTCCGAGGTGGTCTTGATGCCCAGCTGGTCGGCGCGGCTCTTTTTCATCACCAGCACGTTGGGCACGCGCGCTACCAGGATCAGCGGCTTGAAGTCCTTCTGTGCGTCGTACTGGGGGGGCGTGCCCAGGTAGGGCAGCACCGCATGCGTGGCCACCGCGCCCATCAGCACCATGTTTTCCTGGGGCTTGGCATGGGCCACCAGTGCTGCGCCGGTGGCGCCGCCCGCGCCCGGCTTGTTGGCCACCGTGATGGCGCCCAACTGCTTTTCGGCGCCCTGGGCCAGCAGGTGGGCCGAGGTGTCCAGCGGGCCGCCGGCAGGGTAGGGGACCACGAAGGTCAGCGGCTGGCTGGCGTTCTGCGCGCTGGCAGCCAACATGAAACCAGACAGAATGGCGGCGAAGGTGACGGAGCGTTTCACAATTGTTTCCAGATTGATAAATCGCTCCGCAGTATAGAGAGGCCGCATGGCAAATTAAGGAATATCAATGCTGCGGCCGTTCAATTTTTCCTATAGCACCCCACGGCGCATCTGATCGAGCTCAATGCTCTCGAACAGCGCCTTGAAATTGCCATTGCCAAAACCGTCGTCACCTTTGCGCTGGATGAACTCGAAGAAGATGGGGCCGAGCTGGTTTTCGCTGAAGATCTGCAGCAGCAACTTCTGGCCGGTGCCATCGATCAGGATCTTGCGCTTTTTCAGCTCGGCCACGTCCTCGCCATGGTCGGGCAGGCGCTTGTCGACCAGCTCGTAGTAGGTGTCGATGGTGTCGAGCAGCTTGACGCCGCCGGCACGCAACCGGTCCACGGTTTCATAGAGGTTGTCCGAGCCCATCGCGATGTGCTGGATGCCTTCGCCGTTGTACATGTCCAGGTATTCCTGGATCTGGCCGGCCTTTTCCTTGCCCTCTTCGTTGATGGGGATGCGGATCTTGCCGCAGGGACTGGTCATGGCCTTGCTCTTGACGCCGGTGACCTGGCCTTCAATGTCGAAGTACTTGATCTCGCGGAAATTGAACAGGCGCTCGTAGAAGCCGGCCCATTCGTCCATGCGGCCACGGTGCACGTTGTGGGTCAGGTGGTCGATATAGGTCAGGCCATGGCCATGCGGGTTCAGCGCTTCCTCGGCGCTGACGCCGGGCAGCGGCTCGAAGTCCACATCGAAGAAGCCGATGTTGCCGATGTCACCGGCTTGTGCGCCGTTCTTGCCGCGCCAGCGGTCCACCAGGTAGATCAGGCTGTCGCCAATGCCCTTGATCGCGGGGATGTTCAGCTCGCCCGGGCCGGCCTGGCCGGCATAGCCCCAGGCGCCCAGGCCCAGT